>CAJHXI010000344.1_pt1 | contig 12517 bp, 13 predicted proteins | sample 9198411 | NCBI WGS metagenome assembly CAJHXI01 (sample SAMEA7708298, study PRJEB35096) | sediment metagenome | biome: marine neritic benthic zone biome [ENVO:01000025]; feature: sediment [ENVO:00002007]; material: shallow marine sediment [ENVO:03000034] sea grass bed [ENVO_01000059] ...
CCCAATGGCGACATTTTCGAGCCCGGGCTCACTGGCGGTGCCGGCATTACCCGGTGCGACATAGACAGTTTCCACCTGGGCGGACTGGGCGGCTTTCCAGGCCAGTGCATGCTCACGACCACCGCCACCGATGACAAGAACTTTCATTCGCTTGATACCTTTAGCCTAGTGGCGGAAGTGCCGCATGCCGGTGAAGACCATAGCCAGTCCCGCCTCGTCGGCAGCGGCGATGACCTCCTCGTCGCGCATCGAGCCGCCGGGTTGGATGACCGCGGTCGCCCCGGCCTCGGCGGCGGTCAGGAGACCGTCGGCAAAGGGAAAGAAGGCGTCCGAGGCGACGACCGAGCCTTGGGCGAGCGGCTCGGCAACTCCCGCGGCCTCCGCGGCGTCGGCCGACTTCCGGGCAGCGATGCGCGCGGAGTCGACACGGCTCATCTGGCCGGCACCGATGCCCACTGTGGCGCCGTCCTTGGCATAGACGATGGCGTTCGACTTGACGTGCTTGGCGACGCGAAAGGCGAAGAGCATGTCGGCCAGCTCGCGCGCCGTCGGTTCGCGTTTGGAGACGGTTTTCAGGTCCTCCGGCGCCAGCCGGCCGGCATCGCGAGTTTGCAATAGAAAGCCGCCGGCCGTCGGGGTCACGACCAGTCCCGGCGCGCCCGGGTCGGGCAGGCCCTCGCAGACCAGCAGGCGCAGGTTTTCCTTGCGCGCCAGAGCGTCGCGGGCTGCTTGATCGCACCCGGGCGCGATCACCACCTCGACGAAGAGCTTGGCGATCTCCTCCGCCGTTGCCCCGTCGAGAGGCCGGTTGAGGGCGATGATGCCGCCGAAGGCGCTTACTGGATCGCAGCGTAGGGCCGAGAGATAGGCATCGTGCGTGCTCTCGGCGGTCGCCACGCCGCAGGGATTGGCATGCTTGATGATAGCCACGGCCGGGGCGTCGAATTCGGCCACCAGTTCATAGGCGGCATCGGTGTCGTTCAGATTGTTGTAGGAGAGCGCCTTGCCCTGGGCCTGCTCGGCGTCGGCAACGCCGTGGCGAGGGGCACCGCCGCGATAGAAAGCGGCCGATTGATGCGGGTTCTCGCCATAGCGCAGCGTCGCCATCCGCCGGCCGCTCAGGGTGAAGCGCCGCGGTAGGACATCGCCGGTCTCGCCGGCCAGCCAGCGCGCGATTTCGGCATCATAGCCGGCGCTGTGGGCGAAGGCGGCAGCCGCCAGGCGCCGACGCAGATCTGCGGGGACCGCGCCGTCGTTTTCCTCCATTGCCCGCGTCACCTCGCCATAGTCCTTCGGATCGGTAACGATGGTGACGAAGTCGTGGTTCTTCGCCGCTGCGCGCAGCATGGCCGGGCCGCCGATGTCGATGTTCTCGACGCAGGTCTCGAAAGGTGCGCCGGCAGCCAGTGTCTGCTCGAAGGGGTAGAGGTTCACCACCACCAGATCGATAGCACCGATGCCGTGCTCGTTCATCGACGCGCGGTGATCGGCGAGGTCGCGGCGCGCCAGAATGCCACCGTGGATCTTGGGGTGGAGGGTCTTGACGCGGCCGTCCATGACCTCCGGAAAGCCGGTATGGGCGGCGACCTCGGTGACGCTCATACCGGCCTCCCGCAAGGTCCGGGCCGAGCCGCCGGTGGAGAGGATCTCGACATCGCGTGCCGCCAGGAAGGTGGCGAGATCGACGAGGCCGGATTTGTCGGAAACCGAGATCAGAGCCCGTTCGATCTGGGTAGCGCCCTCGATTGTCATGGTGTTCTCCATTCCATCCGTCCGGTCTTATCCTTCCTTGTGGAAGGCCCACTTGACCACGGTATCGTGGCCTCCGGTCATGCCGGACAGGACGATTTGCTGACTTCGGCGGGGCTTTCCCGGGTCTCCGAGATAGACGCTGGGCTCCAGGGTCACCGTCGCGCCCGAGCACAGCATACGCCAACCGCCGGTGTTTCGAGTGGCGAGAAGAACCGCATTGCCGCTCTGGTTGATGACGGTCTTGATCTCCGGGTGAAGATGGAGCCGCACGGCGAGGGGCAGAGTCGCTGTGTGCGCGCCGGTTTCCTCCGGCCGGGCCTCGCCGAGGCGGTCATCACCACCGCTCGACAGATAGAAGCTCCGGTGGTGCACATATCCCATACGCTCGCGATAGCCGTCGTGGCTGGTCTCCAAGAGCACCGCGCCGTCGTCGTTGGTGCGCCGGCTGAGGACGTTCGACGGGCGCGCTCCCAGGCCGTTGCCGGGCACGACCTGACTGGAGTTGCGGTCGTCGAGGGACAGGGTGCTGTGGGCGGCGGTCGAGCGCTGCGCGCGCCGCCAGTCCGGCGGCCCGATTTGGGCGCCGCAATTGACGATGATACGCTCCCGGCCGATCGAGAACTCGAAGCTGAGCGTGCCGGCGTGCGCTTCGGCGTCATAGCCGCGCGGCGGCGGTGCCCCGGCATCGACGACCACCACGGCGCGAGAGGCCTGTAGGCGATGGAAGCCGCTCTCCGGGGCGGTCATGAGCGGGCGCTTGGGTCCCGGGCAGCGTTGCAGGACCAGGTCGATGTGAAGGCTATCGCCCTCGTTGGTCCCGTTGAACAGGGCCAGCTTGCCGTCACCGTGCTGAAAGAGACGCAAGATCGGCGCCAGGTTGGCGATAGCGGCCTCGATTGTCGCCGGCGTCTCGACCTCGGCCGTGCAAAGGGCGGCTCGGATATCGATCAGGTCGCGCAAAACGCTCATCAAGGCCGCCGGGCTGCGCTCGATGTGTCCGCCGTCGGGAAGAATCTGGCGCTTCAGCTCCTGCTCGAGCAGCTCTAGGCCCTTGGCGCACCAAGTCTCGCCGTCGGGAATGGCGGTGCCGGCGAGCGTCAGCCCCTTGAGGGCGCTGATGAGAGTGGCGCCAGTCAGACCCGCCGGTAAGACGCGCGAGAGGTGTTGAGCTTGCCGCTCGGCGCTGTCGATGAAGGCCTGGCGGAACTCCAGCTCGGCGGAGGCGACGAAGAACTCATACTGACCCAGCCAGTTGGCGAGGCGGCGCCCGATGATCGCGGGCTCCCAGGCGGGAATGGCCCAAGTGCGGTTGCAGTCGATCCAGCTTTGGGTCAGGTCGCGGGCCTTACGCCGGGCCTGGTCGCCGCCCACGGCCCTCAGATCGCGGAGCCAACAGAAGTCGTGCAACTGGGACAGCCAAGCGTCGCTGGCGCCGCGGGGCGTCCAAAATGGCTCCGGATCCTCGATGCGCCGGTCCGCCAGGTGAAAGATCCGCTGGGCGATCTCCGCTCCGCGCTCGGCATTGCCGGGCCAAGGGTCGGGCGGGAGAGCCTTCAGGTTCGTGGTCAGCGGCGAGAATAGGCGTCGGCGCGGCATCCTCAGTCGGAAAAGCTGTCTTTTCACCGCATAGGCAAGGCGCCCCAGAACGACCTCGCGAGGTAGGTCCTTGTACCCGCGGAGACTTTCCCAGGTTTTAGCCGCCATATAACCCCGATCTCCCTATAGGCCAGAAGCTACGCCCGCACCCGTCGTCTCAACCCCGGCGGCGCAACTGGCGAATGTTTTCCTCATACGCGTCGGGCCCACCGGCGAAGCTGGCTGTGCCGGCGACCAGAACGTCGGCGCCGGCCTCGACTGCCAGCGGTGCGGTCTCGAAATTGATGCCGCCATCGACCTCGAGATCGATGGTCCGATCGACCGCGTCGATCCGCGCGCGCAGGGAGCGTAGCTTTTCGAGCGCGCCGGGGATGAAGGCCTGGCCGCCGAATCCGGGATTGACCGACATAACGAGGACCAGGTCGAGCTCGCCCAGAACCGGATCGAGAACCTCCACCGGCGTTGCCGGATTGATTGCCACTCCCGCCTTGCAGTCGAGCGACTTTATGAGCTGGATCGAGCGATGCAGATGGGGTCCCGCCTCCGGATGCAGCGTGATGATATCGGCGCCTGCCTCGGCGAAAGCCGGGATGAGCGGGTCCACCGGCGAGATCATGAGATGGACGTCGAAAACGAGGTCGCTCAAGGGGCGCAGGGCCGCGACCACCTGCGGTCCGATGGTCAGGTTGGGAACGAAGTGGCCGTCCATCACGTCGATGTGGATGTAATCCGCGCCGGCCGCGGTCATGGCCTTGACCTCCGCGCCCAAGCCGGCGAAATCGGCCGCGAGGATCGACGGAGCTATGCGGATCTGTTGTCTCATGGCACACCGGGTGCGGGAGAATTTCTCCTTCGGCTTATAGTGCGAAGGGCCGGCAGGGTCGAGCCCCCCCGCATGCTTTTTTTCATATTCTTTAGAGTCTTTCGAGGCAGCAGAGGTAAAACCCGTCGAGACCGCCCTCCGCGGCGAGGTGACAGGGCAATGAGCGGAAGTCTCCGCGGTCGTCGATCACCTCGCCCAGACCATACATTTCCTCGCTCCGCAGAGCCCGCCGGGCGAAGGCGGTGTTCTTGCGGAGAAAGGTTTCGACCTGCGCCGGCCCTTCTTCCGGCTCCAGGGAGCAGACGATGTAGAGGAGCATCCCGCCAGGTGCCACCATCTCCGCTGCGGCCGCCAGAAGGCTATCTTGGAGCTGTGTCAGGGTCTCGATCTCCTCGGGGCCTTTCAAATGCTTTATGTCGGGATGGCGGCGCAGCGTGCCGGTCGCGCTGCAGGGCGCATCCAGCACCACCAAGTCGGCGAGGGCGTTCGGGCGCCATTGCAGCGCATCGGCGACGACCGAGCACACCGGTAGCTTGAGGCGCGCCATGTTCTGTTTCAGACGTTCCATGCGCGCCGCCGATCGATCGACCGCTGTGACCTCGGCCCCGGCCACGGCGAGAGCGGCGGTCTTGCCGCCAGGCGCGGCGCAAAGATCTATCGCGACCTTGCCCTCGAGCGATCCGAGAATGCGCAGGGTGAGCGCCGCCGCCGCATCCTGCACCCACCAGGCTCCATCCTTGAAGCCGGGCAGGTTGGTGATCTCGCCGCGATGCGCGTCCAGGCGCACCGACCCCCAAGGCAGGGCCTTGCCTTCCAGGCGGCGGGCCCAAGTGTCGGGCTTCTGCTTGACGGTCAGGTCGAGGGGCGGCTCGACCAACAAAACCTCGGCGATGGCGCGGGTCGCCGCCTGGCCGTAGGTGTCGCTCCAGCGTTGCCACAGCCAGCTCGGCAGTGACAGGCGGGCGGCGTCTTGCTCGGCCAGCAGCGCCTCGCCGTCCCGCGACAGGCGGTGAAGAACCGCGTTGATCAAGCCCTTGAACCCCGCGAGCCGCCCACCGCGCTCGGCCAGGTCGAGGCTGGTAGAGACCGCGGCATGGGGCGGCGTGCCGAGGATCAGGAGCTGGGCCGTGCCAAGGCGCAGGATGTTGCGAAGCTCGACCTGGCGTGGCTTCAAGGGCCGCTCCATGAGCGCGTCGATCAGGGCGTCGAGCTGGCCCAGACGGCGCAGCACCGTGACCGTAAGCAATCGAGCAAAGGCACGATCGCGCCGAGGCAACCGTGCCCAGGCACGGTCTCGGGCGAGGGCATCGTCGAGCGGCCGATGCGTGACCAGGACCTGCTGTAGGAGGTCGAGCGCAATCTGCCGGGCATTCGGTTTGCTAGGGTGTGTACTCATAATCCAAGCGAGGCCGCGTTGGCGCGCAAAGGGGTGTGGGCCAGGAAAAGGACCGCGGGCGATGCGGGGCCATCGGCAAGGCCCTTTGACGTCGCCCACGCCCCTCTTTGCGCCCAACCCCGGCGGGGCCGGGCGTAAGACCGCCGATCTCGGCGTCGAAAGCTCCTTGCATGGCCCCACCATGCCGCGTCGCTTTCTCCTGAAGCTCGACGGCTTTCGCCACGGCGCGGCCCATCCGGATTATGAGTACACATCCTAGGGGTCATGACCACCGGTTTAGCAGGTGTCGCGGCAAAGAAAAGCCATAGCGGCGGCCAGGCTGTGTTCAACCTTGCGGTGGGTCATCCCCACGGGCCGGGTCGCGGCGGCCTCTGACCCATCTCCTCGGCCATCTCGTGTAAGCGCGCGATCCGGGTTTGCGTGCTCGGGTGGGTCGAGAAGAGGCCGTCCACGGCATGGGCGTGCAGCGGATTGATGATGAACATGTGGGCGGTGGCCGGATTGGCCTCGGCTTGGTCGTTGTCGATCGTCTTTGCGGCGCCGGCGATCTTGCCGAGCGCCGAGGCGAGCCAGAGCGGCTGCCCGCAAATTTTGGCGCCGATCCTATCGGCTTCGTATTCCCGTCCTCGTGAGATCGCCATCTGTACCAGCATGGCCGCCAGGGGGGCCAAGATGGCGACCAGTAGCACGCCGACGAAGCCCAGGGGGTTGTTGCGGCTGCCACCACCGAAGAAGAGCCCGAAGTTGGCCAGCATGGAAATCGCCCCGGCGATGGTGGCGGTGATGGTCATGGTCAGGGTGTCGCGGTTCTTGACGTGGGCCAGCTCGTGCGCCATGACGCCGGCGATCTCGTCGCTGGTGAGGCGCTGGAGCAGCCCCGTGGTGGCCGCGACGGCGGCGTTTTCCGGATTGCGTCCGGTGGCGAAGGCATTGGGCTGCGGGTTGTCGATCACATAGACCCGGGGCATGGGCAGCTCCGCGTTCGCCGCCAGCTGCTCGACGATGCCATAGAAGTCAGGCGCATTGCCGCGATCGACTTCACGCGCGCGATACATCGAAAGCACGACTGAGTCGGACTTCCAGTAAGCGAAGAAGTTCATCCCAATCGCGATCAGCAGCGCGATGATCATGCCCGCCTCTCCGCCGATCATGAAGCCGACGACGAGGAAAAGCGCGGTCAAGCCCGCGAGGAGAAGTGTGGTGCGGAAAAAATTCATAACATTTCAATTAGGGGATAGCCCCGGCGCCTTCAAGGCTTGGCGCTCGACCGCAGTCATGCCATACCTAGATCTATGAAAAGACGTTTCGTTACACACCAGGTGCAAAGCGCGGACGGCGATCTCGCGAGCCCATCACGGGCGGTAGGCGCCCCGGTGGTGCGCGAGGTTATGACCGTCGCGCCGGCCGATGAGGCCGAGCGCCGCCCCCTCCCTGGGGGGGGTGCGCGGGCGCGCCGGGAGCCGTTCTGGCCAAAGGAGATCGGCGGCCCCGACGGGCCGGAGCCGACGCGCTACGGCGATTGGGAACGCAAGGGGATCTGCAGCGATTTTTGATCGCATGGCTCGAGGTAACGAAGAAACAGCGAAACTGCTCGCCACCCACCGTCGCCGGATCGACGCGCTGGACGACGAAATCGTGCGGCTGTTGGCCGAGCGTTTCGGGGTGGTGCGCGAGGTCGCCCGCATCAAGGCGGCACACGACATTCCGGCCCGCATCCCCGAACGCATGGAGGAAGTGCGCGCGCGTAACAGCGTCCACGGCGGCGAGAGCGGCATCGACCCGGCCTTGGTGCGCCGGCTTTATGATCAGATCGTCGATGCCTCCTGTGCGTTGGAGGACGAGCTGATGGGTCGGAGCACGAAAGGCGACGAGCCCCGCGACTAACGACGGTTTCGCCGGACCCTTCAGCCGACGCGAATCGATTTCAGATAGTCGGGTGCCGCGATCGAAGGATCGAGCCGCGGATCGGGGATCGGCTCGCCGACGACGGTCGTGAGCGGCACCACGCCGGCCCATATGGGAAGCGCGTAATCTTCCTCGTCGTCGGCCGGCGGGGCGTTGCGGACCTTGGCCGAGGCTTCTTCGATCTCCATGGTGACGACCGTCGTGGCTTTGACCTCCTGGCTGGTTGGAGGCCGCAGCTCCGCCCATCGGCCGGGCGTCACCCGCTCGGTGAAAGCTTCCAGGGCAGCCAGCTTCTCCGCCTCGCCGGTCAGGGGTTCGGCGCGGCCGAACAAGGTCACGGAGCGGTAGTTGATGGAGTGATGAAAGCCGGAACGTGCCAGAACAAGGCCATCGAAAAAGGAAACGTTGAGTGAGACGGGGATCTTCTCCTCGACTGTCCGCAGCATCCGGCTGGCCGAGGAACCGTGCCACATAACCCGGTCGCCATCGCGCCAATAGGCGGTGGGCGTAACGTAGGGCTCGCCGTCGATGATATAGGCGACGTGGCAGATCAGCCCCTGATCGAGAATACCGTACACGGTGGCCTTGTCGTAGGCAGCACGTTGGTGAAGCCGTTTGACGCGGCTGCGCTTGCTGGGCGTGAACTCTCCGACGATCGGGCTATCGGGCATGGCGGACTCCTCCAAAAAGTGGACCTAGGGATACTTTCTTCTTGACGATGATGATAGATCCGCTTTCCCTAAAAAGGAGGTGCCACGAGGAGACTTGGCGTATGTCGATGCGGCGTCGAACACGGCGTGAGTTGGGAACGCCTCTTTTGCCGCTGGCCCTGGATCCCGACGCGGCGCGGCCGCTACAGCGCCAGCTTTTCGACCAGCTTCGCGAGATCATCCTGACCGGCCGGGTGAGCCCTGGCGCCCGCCTGCCTTCGACTCGGGCGTTGGCGCGCGAGCTGGGGTGTTCGCGCAACACGGTGATCGGGGCCTACGATCAGCTTTACGCGGAGGGCTATCTGGAAGGCGCCTCGGGGTCGGGGACCTACGTCTCCTCGGTATTGCCGGAGGAGCTGCTGCGCTCCCGGCCGGACGAGGCCTCTCCGCCTACGGAGCGGTCGCCGCACCCTGCGCCGGCGCGCGGTCTGTCGGCACGCGGTCTGTCGGCGCGGGGGCGCGCGCTATCGCGTCCGTTGCGCCCGCGCTTGCGGCGGGGTCGGGCCTTCGCGCCCGGTCTGCCGGAGACGGCGCTCTTTCCTTGGGACGTCTGGAGCCGGCTCCTGGCCCGGGTTTGGCGACACCCGGGAGGGGCCTTGGTTCACCACGGGGAGGCGGCGGGCTACCGACCCCTGCGCGAGGAGATCGCGGCCTACCTGCGCGCCACCCGCGCCGTGGCCTGCGATTGGCGTCAGGTGCTCATCACCTCCGGCTGGCAGCAGTGCGTCGATTTGACCCTCAAGGCCTTGACCGATCCCGGCGATGCCGTGTGGATCGAGGACCCGGGCTTTCCCGGCCTGCGTGGACCGCTGGCCGCCGCCGGGGTGCGCCCCGTGCCGGTGCCGGTGGACGCCGAGGGTTTCGATCTGACGGCGGCTTTGGCCCGCGCCCCGGGCGCGCGGCTCGCCATCGTCACCCCGTCGCACCAGTATCCACTGGGCACCGTCATGAGCCTCGGGCGCCGGCTGCAGCTTCTCGAGTGGGCAGCCGCCAATGGCACTTACGTTCTCGAGGACGACTACGACAGCGAGTACCGCTATGCCGGCCGGCCACTGACCGCGCTGCAAGGCCTCGACCGCGCCGGCTGCGTGGTCTATGCGGGTTCCTTCTCCAAGGTGCTGTTTCCCTCCTTGCGGCTGGGCTACCTGGTGTTGCCCGAGGACTTGGTGGAGCCGCTGGCCGAACTGCGCCGGGGTGTCGACGACCACCCCTCGGCGATTGCCCAGCCGGCGCTCGCCGAGTTTTTCGCCGAAGGCCATCTGGCCGCTCACGTCCGGCGCATGCGCCGTCTCTATGCCGAGCGGCAGGCGCGCCTGCTCGCGGCCGCGAGGGTCCATCTGGATGGACTGCTGACCCTGGCGCCCGACGAGGCGGGTCTGCACCTGGTGGCGGACTTGGCGCCCGAACTGGCGCGCGACTTCGACGACCGGGAAGTCGCGGCCGCCGCCGCGGCATCGGCGGGGATCACGGCGCCGGCGCTGGGTGAGTGTTATCTAAGCCCGCCCGATCGCAAGGGCCTCTACCTGGGCTATGCCGCTGTGCCGGAGGCCGAGATCGAGGCCAAGGTGGAGATGCTCGCCCATGCGATCCGAGCCCTGGTCGAGCGCGGCCCGGTACGGCGGGCCGGTTAGCCCGGCTTTTCCGCCCGCAAGGAGTAGCTCAGCGGAATTGCCGGAAAGCCTTCGGGCAGCTCATAGAAATAGTCGTCGCGTGCCACCAGGTCGGGAAAGGCCCGCCAAGCGATGAAGGGGTGCTCGCGCAGGAAGTCGATGCACAAGCCGGCGGCGCTCAGCGCGGTGACGACCGTTCCCAGATCGTGGTTCCAATCGAAGGTCGTCTTGTTCTCCAGCTCCGTCGTCTCGTCGGCATAGTCGGTCGCGATATCCCATCGCGTTGGCTCGACTTGAGACAGGCACGCATGGCGCAACAGCAGCGCGCCCGGATGGGGTGAGGGCGCTTCGTCATTGATGGCGAGCGCCACGGGATGACCCTCGGCCATGTAGAAGACGCCGCCCGGTGCCAGCGCCCCGGCGATGGTTTGTGCCCAGGCCGTGAGGTCGGCGAGCCAGCAGATCGCACCCCAGGAGGTGAAGACCATATCGAAGGTCTCGTCCAAGTGCCGGGGCACCTCCTCCACCTTGCAACGGATGAAACGTCCGGGCACGCCGGTCTCCGCGCTCAGCGCTCGGGCCGCGGCGATGCCGGCGGGTGAGAAGTCGATGCCCGTCACCTCCGCGCCGAGCCGGGCGAGAGAGAGGGTGTCGAGACCGAAATGGCACTGAAGATGGAGAATCTTCTTACCCCGCACGTCCCCGATCTCCGAGGTGACCAAGGGGTCGAGGATCGACTGGCCGGCTCGAAAGGCCGCGAGCCGATATCCATCGCCCCTCAAGTGAACCTCGACCATCTCCTCCCAGTGGGCGAGGTTGGTCGCCTCGACATCGGTGGCGGAGGGCTTGGGCATGACGGTGTTTCCTCGTTGGTCCGGCGCGGCCTAAGCCACCGGCGGACGGACCGTGCCAGGGATGTGATCGTTGGCCCAGTGGATCATGGACATCAGCACCGGGCGCAGGGCCTCGCCCTTTTTCGTCAGCTCGTAGCGGTAGCGCCGCGGACGGGTCTGGTAGGTCTTTTTGGTGATGACGCCGGCCTCCTCCAGACGGCGCAAGCGTTCGGCCAGGATATTGGTCGAAATCCCCTCCGGCGAGTCCAGCAACTCGCTATAGGTATGGCGGTCGCGGAACAGCAGGTCGCGCACCACCACCAATGACCAACGATCGCCTAAGAGATCCAATGCGTTGGCGATGGGACAAGGCGAACGTTTCTGTGTGGTCATTCCGGCTCTCCGGTCGGCCGTGATGGCGCGAGCCTAGCACCCTCGATTTCAACTTGCAAAGCGCAAGTCTATGGGCTAATGACTTGCATAATGCAAGTGTAGGGCTCCGGTTTTTGCGTGCCTTGTCATGACACCGGATGCTCGAACCGAAGGGGAGAAGACAACATGAAGCTATACGTCATTCCGGGCGCGCCGAACTGTCGGCGGGCCGAGGCGGTGGTTCACCATCTGAATGCCGATGTCGAGATCGAGGCATTGGATCCGCGTAGCGGGGCGTTGCGGAGCGAGGACTTTCTGGCGATCAATCCCAACGGCCTGGTTCCGGTCTTGGTCGACGGTGACTTCACGCTTTGGGAATCGCACGCGATCATGCTCTATCTGGTGAACCGGCACGAGGCGGCGGACGTTTATCCCACGGACCTGAAGGCGCGGGCCGACGTGGACCGCTGGATGGCCTGGAGCCTCGCCCACTTCAACCGGGCGGTCGGCACGGTGGTCTGGGAACTCGTCGCCAAGCCTTTCTTCGGCTTGGGCGAGGCCGATAGGGGCCTCGTCGCCCAGGGCACGGAGTCCTTCCACCGTGTCGCGCCGATCCTCGAGGCGCGTTTGGCGGAGACCGAGGCCTTCGTAGGCGGTGCCGGCGTCACCCTGGCGGACTTTTCGCTCGCCACCTTCGAGGCATACTGGCGCGCGGCCGAGCTGCCGCTCGATCCCTATCCGGCGATCCGCGCCTGGGGCGAGCGGCTGGGCGAACTCGAAGCCTGGCGCAAGAGCGCCCCGCCGCGGGCGCGAGACAGCGCCGCCTGAGGCGGCGCCGTCTCTTCTCCGCTCAGCGGTTCTGGCGGTTCTCGACCAGGTCGTCCACAACCGAGGGGTCGGCCAGAGTCGAGGTGTCGCCCAGATTGCTGAAGTCGTTCTCGGCGATCTTACGCAGGATGCGGCGCATGATCTTGCCCGAGCGGGTCTTCGGCAAACCCGGCGCCCATTGCAGCCAGTCGGGCGAGGCGATGGGTCCGATCTCCTTGCGGACCCATTGGACCAGCTCCTTTTTCAGCTCATCGCTTGGCGCTTCGCCGACGTTGAGGGTGACATAGGCATAGATGCCTTGCCCCTTGATGTCATGCGGGGCGCCGACGACAGCGGCCTCGGCAACCTGGTGATGGGCGACCAGCGCGGACTCGACCTCGGCCGTTCCCATGCGGTGGCCGGAGACGTTGATCACGTCGTCCACGCGCCCGGTGATCCAGTAATAGCCGTCCTCGTCGCGCCGGCAGCCGTCACCTGTGAAGTAACGGCCGGGATAGGTCGAGAAGTAGGTCTGCACGAACCGCTCGTGATCGCCGTAGACGGTGCGCATCTGGCCGGGCCAGGAATCGGTGATGCAGAGATTGCCTTCCGCGGCCCCCTCCAATGGGTTGCCGTCGCCGTCGACGAGGAGTGGTTGGACCCCGAAGAAGGGCCGTGTCGCCGAGCCGGGCTTGAGGTCGGTGGCGCCGGGC
>CAJHXI010000494.1_pt1 | contig 12481 bp, 11 predicted proteins | sample 9198411 | NCBI WGS metagenome assembly CAJHXI01 (sample SAMEA7708298, study PRJEB35096) | sediment metagenome | biome: marine neritic benthic zone biome [ENVO:01000025]; feature: sediment [ENVO:00002007]; material: shallow marine sediment [ENVO:03000034] sea grass bed [ENVO_01000059] ...
CGGACCAATGCCGGGGTCGACCGGGTGTCCACGTTCCGCAAGATGTTCACCTTCGCGCGCCCCGGCGAGCGGGTCATGGCGTTGGCGACGGCGGGCAATCTCTCGATCACCCAGTCGGCGGTGAGCCTTCTTGAGGCGGGTCTCGGCGGCGCCGACCCGGAGATGCCCGACCTGTTCGCGGCGGGCAGCCTGTTCGAGGCCGCGCGGGCTGTGGGCGATGCCTTCCGGTTGATCCGGGCCCGCGAGGGCGAAGTCCTGGAGGGTCACGGCGTCAACCTCGGCGCCGAGGCGCTCTTCGGCGGCCAGATCCTCGGCGAGCGTCCGCGGCTTTTCCGCATCTACGAAGCGGGTAACTTCATCGAGGCGACGGCCGAGACGCCCTATTTCCAGATCGGCGAGAACAAGTACGGCAAGCCGATCCTCGATCGCATCGTGACGCCGCGTCTGTTCCGCATCTATGGGGCCGGCAACTTCATCGAGGCTTCGGCCGAGACGCCCTATTTCCAGATCGGCGAGACCAAGTACGGCAAGCCGATACTCGATCGTGTCGTCGATCCGGCCATGAGCCTGGCTGAGGCCGCGCGCTGCGCGCTCATCTCCTTCGACTCGACCATGCGCTCCAACATATCGGTCGGTCCGCCCATCGACCTTTTCTGCTATCGACGGGACGGGCACGGCAATTTCTTCCGCCGGCGGATCGAGGAGGGCGATCGCGACTGGCAGCGCATTCGCGCCACCTGGGGCGAGGGGCTCAAGCGCGCTTTCGCGGAGCTGCCCGATCCCGGCTGGGAGATTTAGGTCCGCGCGGCCAGGGCCGCATTCTCGATACGAATGCGCTGCGCCAGAAGCGCCGCGTTCAGGACCGAGAAACCCAGGGCGATTTCCCAGGCACCGAAGGCCAGCGGCAGAACGGCGATCTCCAGTACCACCACCAGGTAGTTGGGGTGACGGCAGACGCGGTAGGGGCCACGACACACCAGCGGCGCCTCGGGCAAGGTGATGATCCGCGTCGTCCAGAAGGGGCCGAGCGCCCAAATCACCCAAACCCGGCCGACCTGGAGAAGAAGGAAGAGCCCAATCAAGGGCCAGTAGGGCTGCGTCTCGGCGGGGACGAATAGGACCAGAGCGGCCAGCCAGGCGGCGTGCAGACCCACCAGCAGCGGATAGTGGCCGGCACCGGCTTCTTGTGCGCCGCGAGCAAGCAAGCGTGCCGTATTGCGCTGGGCATAGGCGAGCTCGCCCAACCGTTGGGCCGCCACCAGGGCGACGATGATCAGGGCCCAGTTCATTCCGCGGCTGCGGCGCGGCCGAAACCGAGCGGCGCGCACGTGCCGGGCCCTTCCAAGGTGGCGAAAGCGGCAGTGAAGCCGGGCCCCAGGGCGCTCAGAAGCTGCCGCCCGCCGAGCCCGCGGCGTCGCCGCACAGCCTCCAGCACGAAGAGCACGCTGGCCGCCGACATGTTGCCATAGTCGCGCAGCACCTCGCGCGCCTCCACCAGGGCGCCGCGCTGTAAGCCAAAGACCTCTTCCAGGGCGCGGACCACCTTGGCGCCGCCGGGATGGCTGACGTAGTGATCGATGTCGACGCGCGCCAGACCGTGGCGGGCGAGATAGGCGTCGAGAGCGGCGCCCAGATCGCGCCGCACGAGCGTTGGGATATCTTGAGAGAAGACCACGCCCAGGCCGTCGTTCTCGACCGACCAGCCCATGATCTCCAGGCTGTCGGGCCAGGTGTGCTCGCCCCAGTGGACGAGCGCCGGGGCCTCGTCGGCCTTGCTCTCGTTGACGCTTATCAGCGCTGCGGCGGCACCGTCGCCAAAGAGCGCGCTGGCGACGATGTTGGCATTGGAGTGATCGCCGTACCGGAAGGTGAGGGGGCAAAGCCTGACCACCAGCGCGAGCGCGATGGCGGCGGTCAGCGCCGCGGCGAGCGCGGCGGCACGGCCAAGGCCGAGCACCCCGCCGGCGCAGCCGAGCCCGAAGACCGGCAGTCGCTCGACATCCCTGCGGAAAGAAATCCGTGTCATGAGCCGAGCATCGAGGCTGGGTGTGGCGAGGCCTGTGGTCGAGACAGTGACGAGAGCGTCCACCGCCTCGGGCTCGATCCCGGCCTCGACGAGGCAGCGTCCGGCCGCCTGCTCCAGCAGATCGAGGGCCCCGTCGATGTAGCGCGCGTTGCGCCCGCGCCAATCGGTGGGTTCACGGTAGTCGGCCAGCGGCCTACAGGAATAACGCCGCTCGATCCCGGCATTGGCGTAGACCGGCAGGAGGCGGGTCAGTTCCTCCCCACGATCGGGGAAAAGATCGGGAGCGACGGCCGCCACCTCACCCTGTGGTAGGGTGTGCGCCGGCACCGCGGTCGCCAACGCCAGAAGTCGCGGCGGCGGGGTACCTCCCGATCGGTCACGCCACATGGAAGCCCTCCCTTGTCGTTTCTCTCATCCCGCCCCCACTTAGGGGGACTATTCCGCCGGCGCGGGGCGCGGGTGGGGCCATGCCGGATATATGTGGCCGGGAGGCCGTCCTCGCCCGTATTTTCACGCCGACGTGAACAGCCAAGGTGCCAGCGGCGTGCCTTAGTGGCGTGTGGGAGGAGCGGCATCCGGCGCGCCGATGATCTCGCGCAGGATGCGCAGGCTGGTCTCCTCGTCGATCGAGAAGCTGCTCACCAGGGCCTCGCCCTCGATCACGCCCAGCCGGTCGAGCATCGCGTTGCTCACCGTCGCCTTCTTGCCATCAAGGGCGACGATACAGCGCCGCAGGAGCTCCTTGCCGTAGGTGATCGGGCACGGCAGGAAGGTCTTGCCGTCGTGCGACATGGCGCCCTGCTCGATAGCGGCCATGCTGGCGGCGACGAAGTCCTCGCGGGTGGCTGGTCGAAGCGTCACCGTATCGAAACTAAAGCCGTCGACGGTCCAAGGGTAGATCAAGTTATGCGTCGTTGTCATTTTTGCGTTCCTCATAGCTTTGATTTGTTTGTTAGGCGCCTAGAGCCAGGTCATGCAACCCGGTTTCCTGCGCCCGCTTCGTGTTTTGCGGGCGGCGTATTCCAGGGCGCCGGGATTGAGCTCTTCGACCCCTTGGGCGAGAGCCTGATAATCTCCGAGGCTGAGGCCCTCGAACATCTCCAGGGTGATCTCGAGGGTCTCGTCCTCCGGCAGAAAGATGGCACGGCGCAGAATTTCCAGAACGGGACGCGTCGGCCGGGGAATCACAGTGGTTGGGCGCTGTTTTGCGGTCATGGGTCTTTTCCTTATCGTTACGCACTCCACGTCGATGGAGAGCTGAGCCCGAGGGATCCTCACCCTTCTCTCCACGGCACCTGGTGGGCGGCGCGCCGCCGAGATCAGTCGAGGCGGTTTCACATGCGGCGCGCACGTCCGACTTTCGAGCGTGGGGGCGCCGCGAAAGGAGGCTTTTTAGCTGAAAAAACCAGTTGAGATAGGGGGGAACGATTTTCACCCAATAATGTCGGTTGGGATCAACCTTTTATCGAGGCCGGTGTTTTCGACGCAGACACGACTCAAAATGAAAAAACGAATTCGATGAAAAAAAAGAAGCCCCGGGGGTGGGGTGCCCCCGGGGCCACAAAGCGCGCTCCCGCTTGGCGAGCGCCCGCGCGTGCCGTAACGCGGGCCGTCGCCCGATGCATCCGGCCGATCAGCCGGATGTGTAGTTAGTTGGCCTGCCGGCGCAGGAACGCCGGGATGTCGAGGAGGTCTTCCTCGGCTTCGGCGGTACGCACCTTCTCCGCCGCATCCAGGCCGGTCAGCCGCATTTGAGGGGCTGCAGGCTTGGCCGTGTCCGCGGCCGGCGGCGCCTCGCGAGGCTCGGGCTTCGCGGGGGTCAACACCGGCTCGCGGGTTTGCGTGACGGGCCGCGCCGTCTCCGTTTCGCCAGTTCCCGCCGTGGCAGCTTGGATCGCGCGGGCCGCGCCGGTCACTCTAGCGAAGATGCTGGAGCCGCTGCGCCGTAAGGCGCCCCGGTCGTCCTGCTCGGCGATTTCGGCGCGGGCGGCATTGGCGAGGTCCGCTTCGGCGAAGGGCTCGGGCCGGACCGGCTCGCGAGCCGGTTCGACCGGAGCGGCTTCCGGCTCGGCCGGTGCGGGCGCGAAGAAGCTCTCTTGCTCCGAGTCCTCCACGAGCTCGGCCTCCGGTCGGCTCTCCCGAGCCGCCTCGTCCAGCGGCCAAGCCTGCAAGGCCTCTTGCAGGACGTCGACGCTAGGCGTCTCGGCAGCCTCCGGCTTGGCATCGGCCGACGGGAGCGTCGCCTCGGTGGCGGTTTCGGCCGGCTGCGACAGGACGGTCTGCTCTTCTTCATCTGTGCCGATCGCGATCGCCTCGGCGGTGGCCGCTGCGGCGGCGAAGAAGCTGCGGCCCGTCGCCGCGCTTGCAGCCGGGGTTGGTGGCGTCGAGGTCTCGACCTGCCGCTGCGTGCTATCGGCGCCGACCACGCTGAAGGAAACCGGCCGCACGCCTTGGCTCTGCTCCGCTTCGATGCCGGTGGCGACCACCGATACGCGCATACGATTTTCCATCGTATCGTTGAAGGTCGAGCCGAAGATGATATTGGCTTCCGGATCGACTTCGTCACGGATGCGGTTGGCCGCCTCGTCGACCTCGAAGAGGGTGAGGTCGTAACCGCCGGAGATGTTGATGAGGACGCCACGGGCGCCCTTCATCGAGACATCGTCGAGCAGCGGGTTGCTGATCGCCGCCTCGGCCGCCTCGATGGCGCGGTTATCGCCCTCGGCCTCGCCGGTTCCCATCATCGCCTTGCCCATTTCCGACATCACCGAGCGAATGTCGGCGAAGTCGAGATTGATTAGGCCCGGATTGACCATCAGGTCGGTCACGCCACGCACGCCCGATTCGAGGACGTCATCGGCCATCTTGAAGGCATCGGCGAAGGTGGTCTTCTCGTTGGCAACGCGGAACAGGTTCTGGTTCGGGATGATGATCAGCGTATCGACGTACTGCGTCAGGTCAGTGATCCCTTCCTCGGCCAGGCGCATGCGATGAACGCCCTCGAAGTGGAACGGTTTGGTGACCACGCCGACGGTCAAGATACCGGCCTCACGGGCCGCACGGGCGATCACCGGAGCGGCCCCGGTGCCGGTGCCGCCTCCCATTCCGGCGGTGACGAAGACCATGTGAGCTCCCTCGATCTCGGTCAGGATCTCGTCGAGCGCCTCCTCGGCGGCGGCGCGGCCGATATCGGGTCGCGACCCGGCCCCCAAGCCCTGGGTGATGCCGCGGCCGAGCTGGATGCAGCGCTCGGCGATCGACTGCTGGAGAGCCTGGGCATCGGTGTTGGTGACCAGGAACTCCACCCCTCCGAGCTGAGAGCTGATCATATTGTTGACGGCATTGCCGCCGGCCCCGCCGACGCCGACGACGGTAATCTTCGGCGTAAGCTCGGGACTTGGTTTCGGCACGTTGATGTTGATACTCATATTTCCCCTCCACGGTTGGGCGCTTTAAACTCTGTACTTCGGCCGAGGAAGCTCGGCCCTCCAAAACCTCAAAAATGTTGTCGCAGCCAACTTCCCATACGGCCGATGACACCGGCCGCGGGACGCTCGTCGCGCGGCATCTCGCGTGGTTGGGCGACCCCGCTTTTCTGCGCGTAGCCCAAAAGCCCGGCGCAGGTCGCATAGGCCGGGCCAGCGGTGGCTTCGGCCAGACCGGCGACGCTCACCGGCTTGCCGATGCGCACCTGCTTGTCGAGGACCAGACCGGCCAAATCGGCAAGGCCGGGGATCTGGCAGGCCCCGCCGGTCAGCACGACCCGCCGTCCAGCGATCTTGTCGAAACCGCTCGTCTCGAGACGCGCGCGCACAAGCTCCATTGTCTCCTCGAGGCGCGGCTGCAAAATCGAGACGAGGATCGAGCGCGGCACCTGGCGTGCCGGGTCATCCGGCGCTTCGCCGACCTGCGGCACGTCGATCATCTCGCGCTCGTCGGCGGGACTGGACATGGCATGCCCGTAGAGCGTTTTCAGGCGCTCCGCATGGGCCAGCGGCGCCGAGAGACCACGGGCGATATCGCTGGTCACGTGGTTTCCGCCCACCGGCACGACGTCGGTATAGATGACGTTGCCTTCGTAGAAGACGGCGATCGTTGTGGTGCCGCCACCCATGTCGATGACGGTCACCCCCAATTCCTTCTCGTCGTCGACGAGGACCGCAAGGCCGGAGGCATAGGGCGAGACGACGAACCCGATCGGATCCAGATGACAGCGCTCGATACAGGTCGAGAGGTTTCGCACCGCGCCGGCCGAAGCTGTCACGACATGAAAGTCGACCCCCAGTAGGTCACCGTACATGCCGAGCGGATCGCGAATGCCGCGGCTTCCGTCGATGGTGTAGCCGGTGGGGATGACGTGGATGAGTTGACGCCCGGATTGACTTTGCCGGCGCAGACTTTCGGCTTGGCGGCTTTGTTGGAAAACCCGGCGGAGATCGGATTCCGCGACCTCATGCCCATCGATCGTGACCTCGACGCCGATCGAGTTCGACACCGGGTAGCCGCCCGAGAGATTGACGATGACCCGTTCGATGGTTTCGCCGGCCATCAGCTCAGCGGCGTGCACGGCGTTACGGATGGCTTCCTCGGCCTCTTCCATGCCGACGATCGCGCCGTTCTTGACGCCCTTGCTCGCCTGTTGCCCGATGCCGACGACCCTCGGCGCCCTGTTAGGGTGCCGCTCGGCGATGAAACAGCAGATCTTGCTGCTGCCGACGTCGAGTGCCGCGATCAAACCACCCTTTGCCACTGTTCCGCTGTCTCCTCTTAGCTTCTTTTCTCGTTCACGTGTTCTCGCCCTCCGTCGTGGATACGACGGGCACCGCTCCCGGTGAAGTGCGCACCACGAGCCGATCAGGAAGGCGCAGATCGATGGTCACGACATCCTTGTCAAGCAGGCCGTGTTCGCGCTCTACCTTGGCGAGCTGAGCGATGGCTTCGGCGGGCGCCACCTCGGGCAGGCGTACCTTGATGGCGCCATCGATCTGCAGGTTCCAGCGTCGCTCGGCCACCCAGATCGCGGCTGTCACGCGTGATTTGAGCAGCGGCTCGTTGTCGAGCATCTCGATCAACGCTCCGGCTTGGATCGGTGCGCCACTGCCGACCACAAGGGGCAGATGCGAGAAGCGCCCAACCTCGACGTTCGGAATGACCTCCCCGTCCTTATCGATTACCGACAGCGCGCCGGCGTACTGCCAAAGGGCCAGAGGCTCGCGCTCGACGAGGTTGACGGCGAGGACATTCGGCAGGCGGCGGACGATCGTAGCGTCCTTGACCCAGTTCAAGGTCCGAAGGCGGCGGCGGGCTTCGTGCGGATCGAAAGCCAGGATCGGCATGTCGCGCGATACCTCGAGAGCGGTGAGGACCGCCTGCTTGGAGGTCCGGTCTCGGCCGACCACCTGCAGATCATCGACCTTGAATCCGGCGCTGACCGATAGGCTCAAGAGGCCGGCTTGGGTCGCTTGCGTCTGGCGGGCGAACCATCCGTCTTGCCAGAGCCAAGCAGCCCCGAGGACCACGAAGACCGCCATTAGGGGGCCCGCGGCCACACGAAGGCGCCGGGCCGTCAACAGAGGCAGCCGGCGGCGCTGAGCTTGGCGGGTGCGACGCGGGGATCGCCGGGCCGCTCCCGTTTTGCTCCGGGCTTTGCGCTGACGCTTGCCGGCGCCAGTGCGACGTTCATTCGATCTCAGCCACCGCATGACGCGTTCTCCACCATCCAGGCGCAGAGCTCGGGAAAGGAAATTCCGACATGCGCCGCCTGTTCGGGCACGAGGCTGAGCGACACCATGCCGGGCTGGGTGTTGGTCTCGAGGTAATAGAGGCGGCCGGGCTCGCCGCCGGTGTCGTCGTAGCGGAAATCGCTGCGCGTGACGCCGCGACAGCACAAGACTTGATGGGCGCACAGTGCGGCGGCGAGGGCCTGTTCGCGGATCGCCGGGTCGATCGGCGCCGGTACCAGGTGCTCGGTCATGCCGTCGGTATACTTGGCCTTGTAGTCGTAGAACTCGACGGTTGGGCGCAGCTCCGTGACCTCCAGCGCCCGGTCGCCCATGACCGTGACGGTCAGCTCGCGTCCTTCGATGTATTTCTCGACAAGCACCTCCTCGCCGAAGTGCCAGGACCGGTCGCCGAGCGGCACGCTGTTGTCGCCGACATGGACGATGTGGACGCCCACGGAAGAGCCCTCTGCAATTGGTTTGACCACATAGGGACGAGGCATTGGATCGCCGCCGGCGAGCGCTTCGGCGGTGACGACCATGCCATCCGGGCAGGTGATGCCGGCGGCGGCGACCATCGACTTGGCCATGGGTTTGTTCATGGCCAGCGCCGAAGCCATGAGTCCCGAATGGCTGTAGGGGATATCGAGCAGCTCGAGCAGGCCTTGCACGCAACCATCCTCGCCCCAGCGACCGTGCAGGGCGTTGAAAACCGCGTCGGGTTTAGGATCGAGGGCGGCGACCAGCGCGGCCACGTCGCCGTCGAAGTCGTAGGGATCGACGTGATAGCCAGCCTCCTTCAGCGCGCTGGTGCAGGCCCGGCCGCTATCGAGCGAAACCTCGCGTTCCGCTGACCTGCCGCCCATGAGAACCATGACCCGCTTACTCACGTCATACTCCCGCTCGTCTCGTCATCGCCTGGCACGCCGAGGCGTTTAATCTCCCACTCGAGCCGCACGCCCGTTTCCCGCTCGACACGCGCGCGGACTTCTTCGCCCAGACGCTCCAGGTCGCCCGCCGTTGCCCCGCCGCGATTTATGAGGAAATTGCAGTGCTGCTCCGAGACCATGGCATCGCCCACAACCAGTCCCCGGCAGCCGGCCTGCTCGATCAGCCGCCAGGCCTTCTCGCCCGGCGGGTTCTTGAAGGTGCTGCCGCCGGTGCGGCTGCGGATCGGCTGGCTGGCGCCGCGCTGGTCCTGGATCTCGGCCATGCGCCGGGCGATCTCTTGTGGGTCACCCACGCTTCCGGCCAGCGTTGCCGAGACGCAGATCCAGTCTTTCGGGAAGGAGGAGTGGCGATAGCCGTACCCAAGTTCGTCCACGGGTAGGCGCTTCTCATCGCCGGTTGCGTCGACGAAAGTCGCCTCGATCAGCACGTCTTTGATCTCGCGGCCGTAGGCGCCGGCATTCATGCGCACCGCGCCACCGATCGTGCCGGGGACGCCGCAGAGAAACTCCAGCCCGGCGATACCGGCGTTCGCCGCGACCTTGGCGACGTTGAGGTCGAGCGCGGCGGCGCCCGCGATAATCGTCTCACCTTGCGTCTCGATACCCGTGAAGCCGCGGCCCAGACGGATGGTGACGCCGGGGATGCCGCCGTCACGAATCAGAAGGTTCGAGGCGACGCCGATCACGGTGACCGGAATATCCCCAGGCTTTTCGGCGAGAAAAGCCTGCAGGTCCGCAAGGTCGGCGGGGCGGAACAACGCCTCGGCCGGTCCGCCGACACGAAACCAGGTGACGCCGGCAAGCGGCGCGCTCGCGCTCAAGCGCCCGCGCACCGCCGGCAGGCGATCGATCAGATCCAGACTTTGTTTCGTCGCCATGAGCATCACGACCCCGCACCCGCGGATTTCGCCCCAGAGTCCTCGATCAAAGCCGTCAATTCCTTCGGCAGGGCGTTCGCCCAGGCGCTGATCGAGCCGGCGCCGAGGCACACCACCATGTCTCCGGCATGGGCGGTCGCAGCGATCAATGAGGCCAACGTGTCCGGCCCCTCCAGCGCCAAGACCTTGCGATGCCCGTGGGCGCGAAGCCCCTCGACCAGGTGGTCGCGGTCGGCACCCTCGATCGGCTCCTCACCGGCGGGATAGACGTCGGCGACGACCACCACATCGGCTTCGTTGAAGCAGGAGCAGAAGTCCTGAAAGAGAGCGGCCAGGCGTGAGTAACGATGCGGTTGTACGACCGCGATGACCTGCCCGGCGGTCGCCTGGCGCGCCGCTTCCAGCACTGCCGAGATTTCCACCGGATGGTGCCCGTAGTCGTCGATGACGGTGATCCCCGCCACCTCGCCGGTTCGAGTGAAGCGCCGCTTGACGCCGCCGAAGTCGGCAAGGCCACGGCGGATGGTGGCCTCGGATATCCCCATCTCGTCGGCCACCGCGATGGCGGCCAGGGTGTTCAGGACGTTGTGCTTGCCGAGCATCGGGATGCGCATCGACTCCAGCCGCATTTCCTCGCCGGACAGGCGCTTGGTGATGACGACGTCGAATTGAGATTGGCCGTCCTCGACACTGAGCCCGGCGAGACGCACGTCGGCCTGGGAGCTGACGCCATAGGTCAGGATCCGTCGGTCCTCGATCCGTCCGATCAGCGACTGCACCACCGGATGGTCGATGCAGAGCACGGCGAAACCATAGAAGGGGATGTTCTCGACGAAGGTCTCGAAGGCTTGGTGAAGCGCTTCTTCCGTGTGGTAGAACTCCATGTGCTCGGGGTCGATGTTGGTGACCACGGCGATGGTCGCGGGCAACTTGGTGAAGCTGCCGTCGCTCTCATCGGCCTCGACGACCATCCAGTCGCCCTGGCCGAGGCGCGCGTTGGTGCCATAGGCGTTGATGATGCCGCCGTTGATCACCGTCGGGTCGAGCCCGGCCGCGTCCAACAACGTGGCGACCAGCGAGGTGGTCGTCGTCTTGCCGTGAGTGCCGCCGACGGCGATCGACCATTTGAGGCGCATCAGCTCGCCCAGCATTTCGGCACGGCGAACGACCGGTATGAACCGGGTCCGCGCGGCGGCCAGCTCGGGATTGTCGTCCTTGATCGCCGAAGAGACGACGATGACTTGCGCCCCCTCGATGTTGTTTTCGTGGTGGCCGACGCTGACCGTGATCCCCATCGAACGGAGACGTTGAACGTTGGCGTTGTCGGCGACATCGCTGCCCTGCACGCCGTAGCCCAGATTGGCCATGATCTCGGCAATTCCGCTCATGCCGATGCCGCCGATGCCGACGAAGTGGATGGTGCCGATGTCGAGGGGAAGGGTTCTCATGCCGCCTGCTCCTCCCGTCGATCGTCGCCGTTCGGTTGTTGAGTGTCGCAGACCGCATCGGCGAGACGGACCTGCGCCTCTCGCTGGGCGGTCTTCAGCGCGGCGTGGGCGGCTTCGGCAAGGGTCGCCGGGGCGGATAGAAGGCCCCCTAGACGCTCGGCTAGGCTCTCCGCGGTCAGCGTTGCCTGCGGCATCAACCAACCCCCCCCGGCCTCGCACAGGCTCTTGGCGTTCGCTGTCTGATGGTCGTCGGTCGCCGCGGGAAACGGCACCAGGATGGCCGGCCGGCCGGCGCAAGCCAGCTCCGCGAGCGTCGACGCACCGGCCCGGCAGATGACCAACTGGGCAGCAGCAAGGTGTTGGGGAAGGTCGACGAAGAAGGGGGCCAGCTCGTGCTTGATACCGGCTTGGCGGTAGGCTTCGGCGACGCGCTCGACCCCGTCGCCGGGGACCTGCTGATAGACGGTCAGGCGGCGGCGGATCTCCTCCGGCAGACGCGAGAGCGCCGTGGGGACGAGATCATTGAACACGGCGGCGCCTTGGCTGCCCCCCGTCACCAGGAGCGTCAGCGCGCCATCCGAGCCAGGGAGGCCATAGGGTCTCCGGCCGATCTCGGCGATATCGGGGCGCACCGGGTTGCCGGTCAGGAGGAGCTTGTCGGTGGCGCTCTCGGGCGTGGCCGAGACCGCGTCGAAGGACGTGCACACGGCATCGGCATAGCGCGCGAGCCGTCGGTTGGCGCGGCCGAAAACCGCGTTTTGCTCGTGCAGCACGACGCGCAGCCCGAGGTGTGCGCCGGCTAGAACCGGCGGCACGGAGGCATAGCCGCCGAAGCCGACGACACACGACGCTCCACAAGCGCGCAATCCGGCCCGCGCCTGCAGGTAGCCGAACCCCATGCGCAGCGTATTGCGGATCCGTTTGACCGCCCCGATGCCGGCGATGCCGCCTGAGGCGATGGCATAAGTGCGGACTTGCGGGAGATCGGGACCCAGGCCACCGCCGCGCCGGTCGGTGAAGAGGCACACGTCGAGGCCACGAGACAGCAAGGTGCGGGCGAGCGCTTGCGCCGGGAACATATGTCCGCCGGTGCCGCCGGCCGCCAAGGCCACTGTCTTCGGTGTCGAGGCGGTCATGGCGCCGCCTCCAGTGCGGGACGTTTGCGGGTCAGCGCAAGCACCATGCCCATGGCCATGGCAAGCGCCACCAGCGAAGACCCACCGTAGCTGATGAAGGGCAGGGTCATTCCTTTCGTCGGCATGAGGTGTAGGGTCGAGGCCATGTTGATCAAGGCTTGCAGACCGAACTGGATCAGCAATCCGGCCACCGCCAGCAACACGAAGAGATTGGGCTCGCGCAGTAGACGCGAGAAACCGCGCAAGACGACGAAGGCGAAGAGAACGATAATCAAGCTGCAGGCGATGAAACCCAGCTCCTCGCCCGCGACGGCGAAAATGAA
>CAJHXI010000413.1_pt1 | contig 12365 bp, 13 predicted proteins | sample 9198411 | NCBI WGS metagenome assembly CAJHXI01 (sample SAMEA7708298, study PRJEB35096) | sediment metagenome | biome: marine neritic benthic zone biome [ENVO:01000025]; feature: sediment [ENVO:00002007]; material: shallow marine sediment [ENVO:03000034] sea grass bed [ENVO_01000059] ...
CGGCGCTCCTTGGACGAGGCCTTGAGCGCAATGGACGCCTATCGAAGTTCCGCTTCCGCCGCCTAGCCCCGCTAAGTGATATCACTGGCCTTGTGCGTCTGAATAGAGATGATTCGGGCTCGCCGCCGGCTTCGCTAACAGCGGTGGTTCCGATTCAATCTTTCAATTGAAAATTATTTCGCTTCTTTTATACTAGAGAATCCTAATACCGTTTTCATTTATATTCCATATTACAAGTATCGTTATATATAGTATCCTCAGTGATCATATGGTTAAATTTTAAATACAATAGATAAGATTTTTTGTAAAAAACTATATTTAATCAGGTAGATTATGAAAGAAACGAGAGCACATCACCAGAATATTACACTTTCTTCATCTATAATAATTACTCTATTTACAATAGAGATAACGCTTTATTTTATGTCTTCTTTCTTTTACATGGGTCCAGGCGGTCAAGGCCAAAAGATCTGGAAGAATTTACTCCATCGCCCATCGGAAATACCGGGTTTGACCTACGAGCTTGTGCCCAATGCGCGGAGCAATTCGATACACGGCTTTGTGAGGACGAACAGCTACGGAATGCGGGGTGCGGAGCCCTCGTCCACGGATGAGCCCGATGTATTGAGGATTGCCGCCGTCGGCGACTCCGTCACCTTTGGATTTCTTGTAAAGGGTGAAGAGGCTTATCCCAGTGTCTTGGAGTCGATGATAAGAGAAAAAATCGGCCCGAACGGAAGTAATATCGACGTATTGAACTTTGGCGTCGGCGGGTATTCCACAAAAGACGAGGCACTGGTCGTTGAGCATAAAGCTTTGTCCTGGAAGCCGGATTTGATACTGATGGGTTATGTATTGAATGACCCCGAAACCGATGCCATCCAGCCGCTGAACCGGCACTACGCTGAGTGGGATTGGTGGTGGAACATTCACATCTGGCGGCTGATCGCGCAGGTCAAAAACAGGCTCGAAATCTTGCTCCTAGGTCATGGAGACTATTTGAGCTATCTGCATTCGGAAGGCTCGGAAAAGTGGAGGACCGTGGAGGCTTCCTTCCAAAAAATATATCGCATGGCCACTGCGCAAGATATCCCCGTGATGCTGGTCATATTCCCGATGTTTCCGAACGCGAGTTGGGAGTCCTACGCGTACGAACCAATTCACCGACAAATCGGCGAGGCGGCGCGAGGCGCCGGCCTGGACGTGCTCGATTTGATCGAAACCTACCGAGATCATTCGCCCGCCGAATTGTGGGTGAGGCCGAACGACTCGCACCCATCGGCCTTTGCCCACGAGTTGGCCGCGACGGCGGTCTTCACGAAGATCGAGACCGACTACGTGGAAATTTTCGCTCCCTCTGAAGTCCAGGCTCAAGCGCCCACGGCAACTGAATGAGGAGAGCAAGGGCAAGGGCGGATTGGGACCGGCGCTGTTCTTACGCTCTCAGTTGTCTTGCAGCCGAGGCATAGCCACCGTCCGAACCGTCGATGAAGTGCATGTGGTCGGAGCTGAGGACCGATGGGACCACGCAGGTCATGAGCGCTTCCTCCTGCGTGTGCAGGCCGTATAGGATGACACCGGCCTTGGTTGCGTCATCCAGCGCATCACGCAATCGTTCGATGGTCTCGGTCGAGCAGTCCACGGTCATCATCAAGCCGTCGTCGAACTTACGGAAGTCGGTGTTCGCGGTGATCTCCCGCCGATAGCGGGCTGGGTCGAAGTGGCCGATGGGTCTTCCCAACTTGAACAGGGCCCAGGCCAGCGCGGCGCCGGCGATGACGCTGAGGCGTCTCCGAATTTCGGCACGTCCCTTCTGGGCGATACGGGATTGCAAGGCGATGGACCGCGAGGGCCAGCGCACATCGGGGCCCCGCACCGGGACCGGATTTCCCGAGGCCGTCTCTTCGAGAATCTCGATCACTTTGGCGGTGGCTTGTGAGAAGCCCGCTTGTGACGTGCCCGGGGCTTTCTTGACGATCAGAGAGACGATCTTGCCTTGTGTGGGACGTATCGGGCCCCACTGACAGGATAGGCCGGTCAAGTCGGGCTCGCCTCCCGCGCCCGAGAGGGGTGGCTCCAGAGCGCCGCTCTTGAGCTGTGCCTCGGCCCATTCCAAGCCTTCCCCGGCGAACATGGCATAGCGGACGTCGTCGGAGGCCTTCCAGAAGGCAACCGTGACATCCAGGCCGGCGGCGCGGATCTCCGAGACACTGGTCATGCCGACGCGCAATCCGAGATCGAGATCTCTCTCGGCCCACGCGGCCACCCGGCAAAGCGCATCGGCCGTCAAGGATGTCTGCTCCGGAGGGACCGCGAAGTGAGCGCCGTCGCCCCCGAACGCGAAGAGGGGCAGGTCGCCGTCGAGCGCGTTCGTGACCGCGCTGATCGTTGCCGCTCCCGCCAGGTTGACGGCCTTGTACCGGCCCGCCTCGATGGCGACGGTGGACCCGACCACATCGGAGACACCGATGCGCCAGTCGTCTGGCAGGGGGGCGTAGCGTGAAGGATCGGCGACGTGTGCGAAACGGTCCAGTACCGGGACACTCGCTATCCATGCCTCGCTCACGGCATTGTCCTCTCTTCCCATCCACATCCGAGCTTAGCCGGGGTGTGCCGCGAAACCCTAGATCGGAATGGTAACCTATAAAGGCGCTTCTTTTACGCCTTGCGTCCTTTGATTGCGCGCAACGTCATGTCGATGGCTTTTTGCGCGACCAGCAACTCATCGGTCGAGCCGGCCATGAAGATCCGTCCCGAGGCCCCCATCATCTGGATATCGACGATGGTCGAGCCCGCGGCCACTTTTTCCGCCTCATTGGCGGCCACGGCGGCGAAGAGGGCCGGCGCCATCTCGTAAAGCAGCAGCGACTGACCGGGAAGGATCATCGAGGCGTTGCGCATACGGTTGAGAATGATGGCGTGTTGATCCGCCACCTCGGCAATGATGTCGGTATAAAGCGTGGCGGGCGCGAGCTGGTCGGCGGCCGCGGCGCCGATGCCGGCGAGGATCGCCTCGCCGGCCCCCGCCACCTCAGCCGGATCGCTCGAATGCAGCTCCAAGAGCCCGAATTGGCGCTCGGTGAAGAGAATGCCGGGCTCCATGTCCGGGGCCGCCTTGAGGGCCAGATCGACGATGCGGTGAATGGAGAGCGCCGGCGACACCTCGATGATGAGACTGTGATCGCCGGCCATGGGCGGATAACCCCTGGCCCGTGTCGGCGTCGACATGTAGGCGGCGAACTGCGGCTGCAGATCCTCGATCGGCAGATAGACGCGAAGCTCGGTCATCGCGGGCCTGTCTCCTCCGGTGGCGCCGATGGTCCCTTCGGCCCGCGCGCAGCCGGCCGACGGACCATCGCGGAAGCGCCAGAGTTACTTGCTCGCGGAGGTGAAGTGCTTGCCGAGGTCCTGATGCGGACGCGGGATGACGTGGACCGAGACCAGCTCGCCGACCTGGCCCGCTGTCTCCGCGCCCGCTTCCGTCGCCGCTTTGACCGCACCGACGTCGCCCGAGATGACGACGGCGACCAGCCCATCGCCGACCTCCTCGCGTTTGACGATGGCCACGTTGGCGGCCTTGACCATGGCGTCGGCGGCCGCGAGCGCGGCGACGAAGCCTTTGGTTTCGATCATGCCCAGAGCTTGGTTAGCCATTTTCGTTCTCCTCCAATGAAATTCGATCTTCGACTTGTTGGACGCGCGCTCAAGAGCGCTCGTCGATGGACCCGATGATCAGAGCATCGACAGGCGCCCTGACCCCTTCGAAATAACCGGCGGCGACGGACCCTTGCGTGATCAGCACCTCCTCGTCATCACCGCAACCTAGCGGATCGAAGGCGATGACCCGTGCGCCGCCCTGAACCTCGACTTCGAGCAAGGCGCCCTGCGGCAAGGTCTCGACTCGTTTCGTCGACCATACGCGGCCGATCACCCGTCCCTTGATCATCTCTCCATCCTTTCAATCGAAATGCCACGCTGGCGCAGACGGTCGCGGGCCAAAGGCGTGGTGCGGACCGCCTTGCCGAGGACCACCGTTTTGGTTCCAGGCGCTAGACGATCCACTTGGCGTTCGGTCAAGATCCCTTGTTCGACGCGCGCGGCCGCGCCGGATATCTCGGGCGCCGCGCCGCCTGTAACCTCCCCGCTCTTCGCCCCCGACAGGCGAAAGACGGTCTTGCCCGCCTTCAGGCGTTGAAGTTCCTCGGGTTTCTCGCACAGGGCGATGATACGCCGCACCAGGTCTTGCAGGTCTGCATCCCCGGTCATCGTCACCGCGATTTCGCGGCGCTCGCCCGCCTCGGCAGCCCCGCGTTTCGTCTTGCGATGGCGCGCCAGCTCCTCGGCCAGGACTTCCCGCACGATCTGGGCGAGCATCTGGTCGGCCATCACGCCGCCTCCCTGCCCGCGCCCATCAGACGAAGGGCGGTCTCCGCCGCTTCGCGGGCGTTGGGAATATCGGCCTCGCTCCCGGCGAGATAGACGCGGCCGTTGGCACCGATCATACGGTAGTCGATGACCTTGATGTTGGCCGCCTTTTCCGCCTCATTGCTGGCAAGAATGGCATAGGAGGCCGGTTGCACCTCCAAGGTATAGAGCGCATCCCCGGCGATGATCATCGAGCCCAGCTTGTTCCGGTTGATCAGGAAGGCATGCTGATGGTCGATGTTGGTGATGACTTTGGAGCCGAGGATCTTCGGCGGCATGGCGTCCCCCGCCGAGGCGTCCAGCGCGTCCAGCACCGCGGCGGCCGAGGCCTTGACCGCCGAGGTGTCTCTCGAGTGAAACTCCAAGTAACCGAACTGCCGCTCGACGACCAGGATACCGGCCTTCACGTCGGTGAACTTGACCGCGATATCGGTCAGCGCCTCGATGTCGAGGCCCGGCGCCACCTCGGTGATCGGCGCGGCCATATTGGCGCGCGGCCGGGAGCCTCGCATCCAGCTGCTCATGTAGCAGAGGGTCTGCGGCTGCAGCTGATCGATGAAGATCATGGAACGCAAATCGGCCACGGGACCGTCCCCTCTAGTCCTTGAGCAGGCCGCGAAGCTCTTCGGCGATGATCCGCCGAACCTCTTCGCGCAAGCGGTCGTGTGACAGCGGCGGCTCGCCTGGTGAATTGGCGGCGGCGAGCCTGGCCGGCCGGCTTTCGCCGGGCACGCCGTCGGCCGGCGCCTTGGGAAGTGGCCCCCGGTGCTTGAGGCTTCCGAGCCGCGCGGCGCCCATGATCTCCTCGTCCTTGTGCCAGGCGATCTTGGTCCAGTTGACGAGATGATGGGGACCGATGTTCTCGCCGATCGAGGAGCGGCCGAAGAATCCGGTTCCGATGGTGAAGGAGGGCGAGAGGTGGGTGGCGAAGCCGGCGGCTCCCTGGCTACAGGGTGCGTTCACCACGACCCGGTAGACCTCGACCGCCGCCGCATAGTCCATGACCGCTTGGTGGTCCTCGGAGTGAATGGCCGCCGAATGTCCGGCCCCGGCGAAGCGCAGCAGGGCGCGGGCCTGCAGCAAAGCCTGATCGAAGCTGCGGGCGACGTAGTAAGCTAGCACCGGACAGAGCTTCTCGCGCGACAGCGGCTCGCCGACGCCGACCTTATCGATCGGTGTGATCAGAACCCTGGTCTTTCTATTGACCTTGAATCCCGCCTGCTCGGCGATCCAGGGCGCATCGCGGCCGAGCGCCTCGACATTGAACCCGCGATCGTGGAAGAGATAGCCGCGCAGCGCTTGCGCCTCGCTTTCGTTGCAGACATGCGCGCCGGCCCGGGACAGCTCACGCTCCAGTTTCGAGGCGACCTCACGCTGGGTGATCAGAACCGACTCGTTGGTGCAGAGGATCGAGTTGTCGAAGGCCTTGCTGTCGATGATGTGCTCGGCCGCGCGCCTCAAATTGGCTGAGGCCTCGACCATCACCGGGGCATTGCCCGGCCCGACACCGATCGCCGGATTGGAGGAGGAGTAGGCCGCGCGGACCATCGCCGTGCCACCCGTGGCCAGGATCACGTCGGTCTTCTCGGACTTCAGGAACTCGTCGACCAGTTGCAGGCTGATCTCTTCGAGCACCTGTATCGAGCCCTCCGGCGCGCCGGCGGCGACAGCGGCCTCGTTCAACGCCTTGACCGCATCGACGGAGCATTGCAGGGCGGCGGGGTGGGGGCTGATGACGATGGCGTTGCGGGTCATCAAGGCCGAAAGTACCTTAAAATAGATCGTCGCGATGGGATTGGTGGAGGGCACGAGAGCGAAGACGACCCCTGCCGGGCGCGGGATCTCGATCACGCCCGTGCGCTCGTCCTGCCGCGGGTCGACGAAGTTCACCTCGCGGTAATGTTCCACCAGGGGAAGGCTGCTCAGTTCGTTCTTGAGGGCCTTGTGCTCGACCACGCCGAAACCCGTCTCCTTGACCGCCCACTCGGCATAGTCGCGCGCCTTTTGATGCGCGGCCTTGGCGACCGCCTCGGCGATGGCCTGGGTCTTGGCGCGGTCGTAGCGCATGAAGACCTGCGAGGCCCATCGGGCGCGCTCGAGGATCATCTCCGCGCGCGCGCGCATGGCCACCGGCGTGCCGCTGATGTCCACCAGCTGTTCGATCTGCGGGTCCATTACGACACCTTGCGCCGGCCGGCGCCCATGACGTCGTCGCGGGCAAGGCCGATCGCGGTTTCGACTCGGCGCAGGAGGTCCTCGCAGAGGTCCTGGGTCATCAAGATGCCGGGCTTGAACTGCAGCACCCGCGGGTCGAGGGTCGAGAAGATCGCCCAGACGCCGTGCTCATAAAGCCGCCGCATCACCGGCTTGGCGCCCTCCGGATCGTTGAACTCGAGGCCCATCACCACGCCGTGCTGACGGATACCGATGAAGAAGTCGGGGTAGAGCGATTGGATCTCGTCCAGGCCGGCCCGCACGAAGTCGGAGACGTAACGCACCATCGAGGCGACCTCCGGGCGCTGCGTGATCTCCAGCACCTTTAGAGCCACGATACAGCCGAGCTCCGCGCCGCCAGCCGTCGACATATGGGCGAAACCGTCCTGCTTCAGCCAGGCGCCGGCCCGCTCGCTCACCACGCAACAGGAAATGGGGTACATGCCCCCGGTGATGCCCTTGCCGATGACCATGATGTCGGGCGTGACCCCGTAGCGGGTGATGCCCCAAAGCTGCCCGGTGCGCATGAGGCCGGTCTGTACCTCATCGGCGATGTAAAGCGCGTCGTAGCGCTCGCAGAGCTTCTTGACGGCCGGCAGATAGCCTTCGTGCGGCATGGGAAAGCCGTAGGTCGCGGGGATGGTCTCCATGATGACCGCGGCCACGTCGCGCCCCTTCAGCGCGTCCTCCATCGCATCCAGGTCGTTGAAGGGAACCTGGACGAACTCCCCGAGTACGTCCTCGGAGAGAAAGGTCTTGGAGAAGCGCTCGTCGCCCGTCTTGACGGACAGCCCCGAATGGCCGTGATAGGCCTTGATGATGGAGACGATCTTTCTTTTCTGAGTGGCGTTGCGCGCGGACTTGATGGCGAGCTCGACGGCCTCCGCGCCGCCCGCGCCGTATATCGTGTACTGCAGGCCCTCGGGCGTGCAGGCCGCCAGTTTCTCGGCTAGGGCCGTACGGGCGAGGGCGGGAAAGTGATGGTTGCCCATGTCGAAGCGGCGCGCGCCAGCGTTCAGAACCTCGATCAGCTCGGCATTGCGATGCCCGAGGTTATAGGTGCCGCCGTTGAGATGGACATCGATGAGGCGCTTGCCGTCCATGTCGTAAAGGCAATAGCCTTCGCGCCGGTCGATGACGAGATCGACACCCGCTTCTTGCCAGAATTGAGTCTTGTCGGGGTTCCAGAAGGTCTTCGACGCCTGGAGCACTTGAAGCTTGGCTTCACTCACGGGAATCCTCCCGGTCCGCGGTTCGCGACTCGGCAAAGCATAACAAAAAATATGCTATATGCAACATTTTTGAGTTCTCATCCTTGAACGCCACCTCAACGGAACGACATCCAACGGCGTCAAGGATCCCCCTTAACTCATTATCTTTCAATAAAATATATCAGCAGCGTATTGCAAAATGATGAACTTTCCTGAAATCGACTGAGAACCGCAGGCAGTCATGTATTTGGAAATTAGTTTATCTGCCACATTTTTTGTGCTTTACCTGGACATTCACAAGAGAGAAGCCAAAACTCCAGCGTGGCCGCCTGTGTGGGGTCGATTTAGGTGAAGGTAAGATAGACGGTGCGCAAGCAAGAGCTCAGGCGCGAGAAGATACTGGAAGAGATCATCCGCAATCCGGGTGTCATGATTCGCGACCTTGCGGCCAAGCTCGATGTTTCGCGCGAGACTATTCGGCGCGATTTCGACGCCCTTTGTGACAGTGGGCAGTTGCAGCGCCGCTATGGCGGCGCGACGGTCGTCCCCGCGGGCAACATCCTCAGCTTCGAGGCGCGCCAGGATAAGCACATCGGCGAGCGCACGCTCATCGCCCGCAAGGCGCACGGGTTGCTGGAGGACAATCAGACCGTGATGCTCGCGCCGGGAACGACGGCGCTGCTTTTCGCGCAAGAGCTGGCGCGCGGCGAACGACACCTCACCGTCATCACCAACGGGGTCCGCGAAGCTTTGACCCTGGTGAACAACGACAATCTGCGGGTGATCCTGGCGCCGGGAGATGTCGACAGACTGGAAGGTTTCGCCTGGGGGCACGAGACGACGGAGTTTCTCGCTCGCTTCAATGCCGACTTGGCGGTCCTCTTCGCCGATGGCCTGGCGCCCAGCGGCATCTCCGAGGCCGACGGGCGCACGGTCTGGACGGTGAAGACCATGATGCGGCAATCGGCCAGAAACATACTGCTGATCGACCACTTTCGCTTCGGCCGTGAAGGCTTGCACAGGATTTGCGGCCTCGACGAACTGGATGTCGTCGTCAGCGACCGCCGCCCCGACCCGGCGCTGGCGACCCTGTTGCGCGAGCGCGATGTCCAATTTCTCTGTGCCTGACGTACCAGCGCTTCGCGATGGTGGTGGCTCGTTGCGCGGTCAAATGCTTTCGCGGTGATGTCAAGCCATGTTAGGACACCGGCTTTAGGCTAGGAGAGTCCTGGCGGCCGGACTTAACCGAGTTCGTTTGCTCCATCTTTGGATACCGGTGTCGACATGTCCGACTTCGAGCATTTGCCACACGAAGAGCAGCTTCGCCGCCTCGAGGGCCTGGCCCAACGGGCCTTGGGGCACTACGAGCTTCCCGAGGGCGCGGCGGCGGCGTTGATCAATCTGTCGGAGAACGCGACCTATCGGGTCGAAGGTCCGAACGAGGAGGACCGCTGGGCCCTTCGGGTTCACCGCGAGGGCTATCACAGCAAGAACGCCATCGCCTCGGAATTGGCCTGGCTGAAGGCGTTGCGCGACGACGGGGCGGTCATCACGCCGACCCCGATTGCCGGCACCGACGGCGAGCTGATACAGGTCGTCGCCCATCCCGATGTGCCCAACGAGCGTCATGTCGTGCTCTTCGCCTGGGAAGACGGCGAGGAGCCCAACGAAGAGCAACATGACCTGAGGGGCCCTTTCGAGGTCTTGGGCGAGATCACGGCGCGCATGCACCGGCACGTGGGGCAATGGCAAAGGCCGGCGAACTTCGAGCGCTTGACCTGGAATTTCGAGACCAGCCTGGGCGCGCGCCCGCACTGGGGGAGCTGGCGTCATGGCATGGGGCTGACGCCCGAGATCGTAAGCATCTTCGAGAAGACCGTCGACTTGATCGGGCGGCGCCTGGAGCGTTTCGGCAAGGCGCCGGAGCGCTTCGGTCTGATTCACTGCGATATGCGCCTGGCCAATCTCTTGATCGACGGAGACGTGACCAAGGTCATCGATTTCGACGACTGCGGCTTCGGCTGGATGCTTTACGATTGCGCCACGGCCGTCTCCTTTTTCGAGCACAAGCCCGAAGTGCCCGAACTCCTGGACGCCTGGGTGCGCGGCTACCGCAAGGTCCTTGATTTGCCGAAAGACGATGAGGCGGAGATCCAGACCTTCGTCATGCTGCGCCGCTTGCTGTTGGTGGCGTGGATCGGTTCGCACTCGGAGACCGAGCTCGCGCAGTCGATGGGCGTCGACTACACCCGCACCAGCGTGCCCTTGTGCGAGGACTACCTGACCCGCTTCGGCTGACGTCAAGAGGGGCCTTTTTCCGGCTCCTTGATCGCGCCAGTCTCTTCATGCAACATTGTGGCCACTTCTCTCCGGAACCCCGGATGGCGGGAAAATCATGGACGAGGCTTGGCCGCTCGACACACTGGCGTCAAGGACACCGCGGGAAACCGAGGGGTCGCCCGTGGTCCTGGCGGCGGCGGCAACCGGGATCGTTGACCATATCGTCGATCAGGGTGGCGACATCGACGGTATCTTCGGCAACGCCGGCCTCGCCCCCTCGATGGCGGGCCTGCCGACGTTGCAGCTGAAGCTCTCCTCCTTCTGCCGCCTGTTCGAGGAAGCCGCCAAGCGCACCGGTAACGAGAATTTCGGGCTTTGGTTCGGCAATCAGTTCCAACCTCATGACCTGGGACTTTGGGGCTATGCGGGGGTGTCATCCCCCACATTGGGTGCCGCGCTCGAGAATCTGGTCGAGCTTTTTCCCTTCCACCAGGAGGATTCCATGCTGAACCTCGTCTCGCGAGACGACGGCATGAAAATCTTGGAATACCAGATCCTAGCACCCCGCATCATCGAACGCAGGCAGGATGCCGAACTCTCGCTCGGCATGTTTCTCAACGTCTTCCGCGAGTGCCTGGGGCGCGAGTGGACACCGGAGGAGGTCTATTTCGAGCATCCCGAGCCCCATGACGCGCAGGCTCATGAAATCGCCTTTGGCGCGCCGACCTACTTTTCGCAGCCCACGAATGCCCTTGTCTTCCGTCCGGAAATCATGGACCAGCCGATGCCGCGCCACGATCCGCGTCTCATGACGATGATGCGCATCTGCTTGAAGCAGATCGGCTCGGGTCGAGACGGCTGCCTGTCGGTCATCGACGGGGTTCAGGCCGAGATCCGGACCAAACTTCCCGAAGGCTGCCCGTCCTTGGAGACCGTGGCCGAGGCGCTGCGCTTGTCGCCGGCCCGTATCAAGCGCGAGCTGTCTCTCGCCGGTTTGACCTATCGCGAGCTGGTGCAGGCCACGCGTCGCGACCTGGCGCAGGCCTATCTCAAGCAACGGCATCTCTCGCTCTCGGAGATTTCCTTCTTGCTCGGCTATTCCGAGCTTTCGGCTTTCTCCCGCGCCGTTCGCCGTTGGACCGGCGAAAGCCCGCGCGTCCTTCGCGGACAGATCGCGGGCGACTGACGCCTGAAGCGCGAGTGCCGCCTATTCAAGCGCTTCCAGGGATTCCGGCAAGATCTGCCCGCCATCCACGATGATGGTCTGCCCGGTGATGTAATTGGCTTCCTTGGAGGCCAAGAACAGCGCCGCGTTGCCGATATCCTCGACGATCCCGAGCTTCTTCAAGGGGATGGAGGCCGCCATTGTCGCGAGATAATCATCGCCCAGGCCTTCCAGGCCTTCGGTGATGATATTGCCGGGCAGCACCGCGTTCATGGTGATGTTGTGCTTGGCAAGCTCGATACAGGCCGTGCGCATGAACCCGAGCTGACCGGATTTCGAGGCGCCGTAGTGCGACCAGCCGGGAAAGCCGGTGACGGGCCCGGTAATGGAGGAGGTCAAGATGACCCGCCCCTGGTCGGAGGCCTTCAGCGCCGGCAAACAAGCCTTCACCGAGAGAAAGTTGCCCTTGAGGTTGGTGCCCATGACGAGATCCCACTCGCTGGGGTCCATTTCCTCGATGTTGGTCTGGGGATAGACACCCGCGTTGGCGCACAGGATGTCGAGACCGCCGTGCCGTTCCTGGGCGGCCGCGGCCATCGCTTGACACTGATCCCAATCCCCCACGTCGGCGGAAAAGGCGCTCGCGCCATTGCCGATCTCGTTCGCGCAAGCCTCTGCATCCGCCAGAGTGCGCGACACCACCAAGACCTTTGCGCCTTGATTGGCGAAGACGCGCGCGATGCCTTTGCCGATGCCCTTGCTCGCGCCGGTGACGATCACGGATCGGCCGGAAATGGATGTCAGCATGTCAATCTCCCTGCTTGATGGTTAGGTCCCGCGTTTCATTCGCCTCAGTCGGCTCGCCAGCCAGATCAGGTAGACCAGCAAGAGTAAAAATCCAGCACTCCCCATCGTCAGGGAGCCCAATGTCGGCACCATCGGCGTATAGCCCGACACCATTTTGGCATAGAGCCACTCGGGAACCGTTTGGTCGGCCCCGGTCGAGAAAAGTGATAAGGGGAAGTTGCCCCAAGACAAGAGGAAGGCGAAGAGACCGCCCGAGATGATCC
>CAJHXI010000401.1_pt1 | contig 12326 bp, 8 predicted proteins | sample 9198411 | NCBI WGS metagenome assembly CAJHXI01 (sample SAMEA7708298, study PRJEB35096) | sediment metagenome | biome: marine neritic benthic zone biome [ENVO:01000025]; feature: sediment [ENVO:00002007]; material: shallow marine sediment [ENVO:03000034] sea grass bed [ENVO_01000059] ...
GGTTTCGAGCTCGAGCAACCGGACATGCTGCTGGGGCTCAGCTTCGTGTTCCTGGGCTTGGTTCTGGTCAACGGCCTGTTCAAGCGCACGATCAACACCCGCAAGGGCCGCATGGGCGAGCGCATGCTGCGCCGTCTTCGCTACCAGCTGAGTGATCGCATCCTGCGCTTTCCCTTGCTCCATATGCGACGCGTCAAGCAGTCGGAAATGGCCACCATGATCAAGGACGAGGTGGAGCCGCTCGGAGGGTTCATCGGTGATGCCTTCGTGACGCCTGCCTTCCTGGGCGGGCAGGCGATCACGGCCATGACCTTCATCATCGTGCAGTCGATGTGGCTGGGCCTGGTGGCGGCGGCGATCGTCCTCGTGCAGGCCTTCATTATCCCCAAGCTACGCCGCCGGATCCTGGTCCTGGGCCGCGAGCGTCAGTTGACGGCGCGCTCCCTGGCCGGGCGCATCGGCGAGCTGGTCGATGGTGCGGTGGAGATCCACGCCCACGACGCCAGCAACTTCGAGCGGGCCGACATCGTCGCCCGGCTGGCGCGTATATTCGATATCCGCTTCGAGATCTACAGGCGAAAGTTTTCCGTCAAGTTTCTCAACAACCTGCTCGCCCAGTTCACGCCCTTCGTGTTCTATGCCGGCGGCGGCATGCTGGCCATATTCGGTCATCTCGACATCGGTGCGCTGGTTGCCGTCATCGCCGCCTATAAGGATCTGCCCGGCCCGATCAAGGAGCTCATCGACTGGGATCAGCAGCGCAACGACGTGCAGATCAAGTACGACCAGGTCATCGAGCAGTTTCAGCCGGCCTCGATTCTCGATCCGGAAGTGCAGGACATCGGCAACGATCCCGGCCCGCCGCTGGAAGGCGACCTGTTGGTCTCCGCCGTCTCCCTGCTGGACGAAAACGATTTCAAACTGTTGGACGGGGTCAGCTTCACCGCCAAGGTCGATCAGCACATCGCCATCGTCGGCCCCAGCGGCAGCGGCAAAGAGCAAGTGGCCTTCCTGCTTGCCGGTCTCGTTCATCCCTCCAGCGGCACGATCCGGATCGACGGACGCGACGTGGACAACATGCCCTCGGCGGTGACCGGAAGGCGGATCACCTACATCGGTCAAGACACCTACCATTTCGCCCAGTCGGTTCGCGACAACCTGCTCTATGGTCTCAAGCACACGCCCTTGCGCGAACCGGAGCATGACGAGCACGGCAAGACCGAGCGGACCAAGGATATCGCCGAGGCCAAGCGTTCGGGAAATCCCTTTTTCGATGTCGAGGCCGACTGGGTCGATTACGAAGCGGCCGGCGCCAAGGGCCCGGAGAACATCAATGACCTCTTGATCGAGATGCTGCGCTTGGTGGAGCTGGAGGAGGACGTCTATCGCTTCGGGCTGACCGGGACCATCGATCCGGTGGCCAATCCGGAGGCGGCGGCGGCCATTCTCGAGGCCCGGACATCTCTGATCGCACGGCTGGCCGAGCAGAACGCCGATGACCTCGTCGTGCGGTTCGACGAGGGTGCCTATAACGAGCACGCGACCCTCTCCGAAAACATCCTCTTCGGCACCCCGACGAAGCGGGACTATCGCAGCGACCGCCTGGCCGAAAACCCTGTCCTACGCGAAGTCTTGCAGGAGCAGGACCTCACCGTGGACATCGCCAAGATGGGTCTGGCTATCGCCCGAACGATGGTCGAGCTTTTCGCCGACCTGCCGCCGGGCCATCCCTTCTTCGAGCAATACAGCTTCATCAGCGACGACGACCTCCCTGATTTCCGCACCCTGGTCTCGCGCGGCGATGCGGCGGGCATCGAAGCTTTGCGCGAAGACGAGTTCCAGCGCTTGCTGACGCTTCCCTTCGACTACGTCGAGGCGCGCCATCGTCTAGGTTTGGTGGACGATGCCATGCGCACGCGTCTGCTCGACGCGCGCCGGCGCTTCCGCGAGGTGTTAGAGGAGACCGATCCGGGGGCAGTCGAGTTCTATCGCGCCGATGCATACAATGCGGCGGCCGATCTCCAGGACAACATCCTCTTCGGCCGTGTCGCTTATGGCAAGGCGCAAGCGCAGGAGACCGTCGGCGAGGCGATCACGGAGATGCTCGACGGCATGGGACTGCGCGACACCGTGATCCAGATTGGCCTCGAGTACCAAGTCGGCGTTGGCGGCAAGCGACTGAGTTCCGTGCAACGCCAGAAGTTGGGGCTTGCCCGCGCGTTGCTGAAGAATCCCGACCTTCTGGTGGTCAACGAAGCCGTCGCGGTCATGGACGGCGCCACCCAGCAACGCCTACTCGACCGTATCCTGGACCACCGCAAGACCCGCGGGGTCATCTGGACCTTGCAGCGTCCCTCTATGGCTCGCAATTTCGCACGGGTCGTGGTGATGCAGAGCGGCCGCGTGGTCGAGCAGGGTGATTACGACGATCTCAGCAAGCCAGGCTCGGCGTTCAGCGGTTTGATCGCTGCGGAATAGATCTGGCGGAACGGGGAGAAAAGCAGATGTCCATCGAACAGGAAGTGGAAATCCTTCGCAATATTCCCATGTTCGCCAAGATCGAGCCGGCCAAGCTGAAGCTCATGGCCTTCGCCAGCGAGCGCATCACCTTCAAGCCGGGGCAAACCCTCTTTCAACAAGGCGATGCCGGTGACGCCGCTTTCATCGTCATCGAGGGCTCGGCCGATGTGCTGATCGACACGCCGACGGGTGCGCTGAAGGTCGCTCAACTCAAGCGCAATGACATCATCGGCGAGATCGCCATTCTTTGCGACGTGCCACGCACCGCCACCGTCGCCGCGGCCGAGGAGTTGACGGCCCTCAAAATCACCAAGGACCTGTTCTTCAGGATGGTGATCGACTTCCCGGACATGGGAATAGAGATCATGCGCTCGCTGGCCCATCGCCTCGAGATGACGACATCGCAGTTGCGCGAGGCGCGGGCGGCGGCGGCCGACTGAGCCATCACAGGCCTCCTCTCATCACTGGGCAGCGCTCATGAGCCGTCTCGACAGTTTCATTCGTCGCCTGGAGGCGCAGCGGCGGTGCTTGAACCACTGCGCCGGCCTGATCGCCGACGTTCCGGGGCCGGTCTTCGAGCTGGGCCTGGGCAACGGCCGAACCTTCGACCACCTTCGCGAGATCCTGCCTGGCCGCGAGATTTTCGTGTTTGAACGGGAGGTCGCCGCCCATCCCGACTGCATTCCCGATGACGCTCATCTCTTCCGCGGCCCGATTGCCCGCACGCTGCCTGATGCCACGGCGCGCTTCGCGTCTAGCGTAGCCTTGATTCACGCGGACCTGGGCAGCGGTCGCGCCGATATAGACGGCGAGACCGCCGTCACCCTCTCTCGCCTCATTCCACCACTGATGGCCTCGGGTGGGATCCTGTTGAGCGACCTGACGCTGCAGCTCGCAAGGAGCGAGGCTCTCGATTTGCCCGACGGGGTGGCGCCGGGGCGTTATGGCATCCACCGCTTTGCCGGCTGACGCTCCTAGGATGATCGAGCGCACCAAAGGACGAAACGAGACGCCGGGGGATCTCCTCGAACGCGCGGCGGACCTGCAACGTGCGGGAAAGCCGGCTGAAGCCGAGCGGCTCTGTCGGCAGATTTTGGACAAGGATCCCAAGCACGTCGATGCGGCCCATCTTCTGGGCCTGGCACGCGCAGCGCAGGGTGATCTCGAGGGCGCGGTCACATTGCTGGAGGAGGTGCTTGCCGGGGACCCTGCCATTGCCACCGCGGTCTACAACTTGGCGACCCTTAAGCAACGCCAAGGCCAAGACGAAGCGGCGCTCGCCGGTTTTCTGCGCGCCTCGGAATTGGCCCCGGCTTACGTTCCGGCGCGCTTGGCCGCAGCCGCGGCGTTGCACAAGGGAGGCCGCATCGAGGAGGCGCTCGTCCATTACCGTGAGGGTTTGGCGCGCGAACCGGATAACCCGCCCGCGCAGATCAACCTAGCCTTGGCGCTGCGTACGTTCGGCCATCTGAACGAGGCCGAAGCGGTCTTGGGGACGGTGCTGCGAAGGCACCCCGAGAATCTAAAGGGCTTGCTGCAGTTGGGCGACCTTCTTGCTCAGCGCGAACGTTGGGCCGAGGCGCGGTCTGTCTTCGAGCAGTGCCGGGTTCTGTCGCCCGGGTCCGCGACACCTCTCCTGGGTCTGGTCGGCGCCTGCAAGGGGTTGGGCGATTTGGAGGGCGCCATCGCGGCGGCCCGCGCGGCCCTCGCCGCCGAGCCGGTTCGCCCGCCCACGCATCGTGTCTTGGCGATCCTCCTGAGCGAGGCGGGTAGGGTGGACGAAGCCTCGGACATCTTGTGCGCCGCCGCGCAGCGCTTTCCGGATGATCCGGCCGTCCTGCGTGCGCTTGCTGATGCCGCGGCGCGAGCCGGCCGGCCGGCGGCGCTGCTGGAGGCCTACGGGCGGCTCCTCTCCCTCTCCGCCGCGGTGGAGGAAGACTGGATCGCCTTCGCCGATGCCATCCGTCTTCTGCGCATCGATGCCTACGATCAGGGGCTTGCCGACCTCGTCCTGGCGGCCTTGCGGCGTGACGGGGTCGACTGGCAGAACCTGGCGGTTCCGGCGATCAGCCTAATCAAAGCCATGCCGGCCGCCGCGTCGATCAAGGCGCTGGCCGATAGAGAGGCCGAAGGCCCGTCCGATACCTCGGCCATCGACCTGACGCCACTTGCTGAGCTTTTCGCGGATCCCTTGTTCTTGGCGCTCCTGTCCCGAGCCATCTTCGCGGACCGGGAGCTCGAAATGGCTTTGACAGCGGTTCGCCGCGCTCTCTTGTCGCGCTTGCTCCACGACCCCGAGGCGGACATGCCTGAGCCTCTTGTCTTCGCCTTGGCGGAACAATGCTTTCTCGATGAGTACGCATTTGCCGAGTTGGTGGTAGAAGCCGAGCGGATAAATGACCTGATGGCGGCGTTGGCGACGCCGAACCACCCACTGGCCGCGCGCCCGGACGCTTGGGCGCTCCTGGCCTGTTACCGTCCTTTGGCCGACTGCGGCGACCTGGCCGCGCGCCTTGCCGAGATGGAGGCCACCGCGCAGGGGCCGGTCGCGGCGCTGCTCACCCGCCAATACCGCGGGCCGCTGGACGAGCGGGCGGGGCGTGAGGCGATCCCATCCCTGACGGAAATCGACGACGCGGTCTCACAAGCCGTGCAGGCACAATACGAGGAGAGCCCCTATCCGCGATGGCGTGCCCTGAAACGCCTGCAAGCGCGGCCCTTCGCGGCGGTCTTGCATGGCCTGCTGCCGCACCTAAGCAGGGAGCAAATCCCCGACCCGCCGGCACCCCGCATCCTGGTCGCCGGCTGCGGCACCGGGCGCCATGCGTTGATGACCGCGCAGCTCTTTGCCGGCAGCGACGTTCTGGCGATCGATCTCAGCCGCGCCAGCCTCGCCTATGCAGAAGCGGGGCGCGTGGCCGCGGGTATCGGCAATCTGCGTTTCGCCCAAGCAGACATTCTCGAGTTGGGTGATGACCTCGGCGTCTTCGATCTGATCGAAAGCTCGGGCGTGCTCCACCATCTGCGCGAACCGCTCGTGGGTTGGCGCGTCTTGACCCGGCGCTTGGCTCCGGGCGGCGTGATGAAGGTCGCTCTTTACAGCGAGGCGGCACGGCGACACGTGGTGGCGGTGCGCGCGCGGCTAGCCGAACTGGGTTTCGATGCGAGCCCGGCCTCGATCTGCCAGGCCCGACGCCACGTTCTGACTCATACGGACGACCCCGACATGGTGGCGGTCGCCGGCGGTGTGGACTTTTTCAGCCTGTCGTCGTGCCGCGACCTGTTGTTCCATGTTCAGGAAGTTCGCTTTACCGTCGCCGAGCTGGCGGTGGCTGCGCGCGAGCTGGATCTGACACTATTGGGGTTCGAGGCGCAGGACCCTCGGCTCTTGGAGGCGTTCCGGGCGATGCATCCCGACCCAGCGGCCTTGCGCTCCTGGGATGCCTGGGAGGCCTTCGAGGCGCGTCATCCGGACAGCTTCGCCGAGATGTATCATCTCTGGTTTCAAAAAGCGCGCTAGGACCGAAGGAAGCGGCCGAGAGCGATCAGCTCAGATCCACCACGACCGGCACATGGTCGGAGGGCTTTTCCCAGGTGCGCGTCTTCTTCTCGGTTCGCAGCGCCGCCAGGGCACCCGCTAGGGGCGGCGTGACCAGCACATGGTCCAATCGCCAACCGTAGTCCTTGGCTACGGATTGCGGGTAGCGGTAGCCCCACCAGCTATAAAGCGGGGCCGGTGCGGGCGTGAAGCGCCTTGGCACGTCGAGAAAGTCCGCCGCCGCCCAGAAGCGCTCCATATGGGCGCTCTCGACGGGCGTGTGGCCGACGCTGCGCAGCAGCTTCTTGTGGTTCCACACATCGTGCTCGAGCGGTGCGACATTGAGATCCCCGACCACCACGACCCGCCGGTCTCGCAGGCCCTCGTTGCGCGCCCAGTCGGCCATCTCGCTGAGGAATTGGAGCTTGTGGGCGAACTTCTCATTCTTCTCCGGATCCGGGGTCGGGCCGCCGGAGGGGACATAGAAATTGTGGATCTCCAGGCCTTCGGCCAAGCGCACCGCCGCATGCCGCCGGTCGTCGCGCCCGCACCAAACACGCCGTTCCTCATGAGCGAACGGCAGGCGCGAACAGATCGCGACACCGTTGTAGCTCTTCTGGCCGTGTACGAGCAGATGCACGTAGCCCAAGCCACGTACGAAGGCCTCGGGGAAATCCTCGTTCGTCACCTTGGTTTCCTGCAGGCAGATTATGTCCGGGCTCGCCTCGTCCACGAACCGAGCCAGATGATCCAAGCGCTGGCGCAGCGAGTTCACGTTCCACGTAGCGATGCGCAGCGTCATGAAATCCTCACTCTCCATTCGGTCGGCGCCAGGCAGCGCGGCATGGCTATGGGCGCGGTGCACGAGTGACAAGGCCCGGTGGCGGTCGGCGCCGGCTGATCTGGGCAGAGGGTCGGAAAAGGCGGAACGCCCGGTCGGGGGGGATCCGGGCGTTCCTTTGCTCCGAAGAGACTGCGGAAAGAAGGCAGGGGAATGCATCCTTCCGCTCGATCGGCACGTTGCATGCCGATCCTTAAGGATAATTTAGTGCATCGCTTAGGATTTGCAATAACCTCTGATAGCAAGCGCGCATTGATCTCGCGCAACTTTTTGTGACGGCCGGGTCCTGGCGCCGGGCGTTGATGGCATGAATCAAGCACCGGCGACGCGGCTCAAGGCATCGCTGGGGCCAGCGCCGCGGGCGCGCGCTCTAGATCGGACCGCCTCGCCGAAGGCCCGGAAGAGGCGCTCGGAAAGAGAGTTCTCCCAAGACTTGTACTCGGGGTGCCATTGGACGCCGAGGGCGAAGGCCTTGGCGCCGGCGACCCGCACGCCCTCGATAGTCCCGTCCGGGGCCACGGCTTCGCAGACCAGGCCCGTGGCCAGTCGGTCGATCGCTTGCCAGTGCAACGAGTTGACCTCCATCTCCTCGCAGCCGAAGACCTCGCGCAACTGTCCGCCCGGCGTCAGGGATATCGTATGGCTCGGCCCGTACTGCACGTCCAGATCGGGATGCTGAGGACGCCGATGATCTATCCGCCCGGCAACCTCGTGCACGCGTACATGAAGGGTGCCGCCCAAGGCGACGTTCAATTCCTGAAAGCCGCGGCAGATCGCCAGCAAGGGCACGCCTCTTTCCAAGATGGCCTCGATCAAGGGCAGGGTCGTGATATCACGCGCCTGGTCGTGGGGTTCCGACTTCGGGCAGGCCTCTACGCCGTAATGCTCGGGATGGACGTTGCTGGGGCTGCCGGTCAGCATGACGCCGTCCACACGGTCGAGCAAGGTGTCGGGGTCGACGATATCGCCCATAGCCGGGAAGACGAGCGGCAGCGCGCCGCTCGAGACCGCGATAGCACGGACATACTTGTCGTCGACCATGTGCTTGTCGCGCTCTTCGAAATGGCGCAGGCAGGCCGATACGCCGACGACGGGTGTGGGATCGTTTGCTTTCATGCGTTCGTCATTCGATGACCCGGCGTTGCCCGCGGTTGATCTCGAGATCGTCGTACTCGAAGATCTCGTCGTCGATGGCGACGCCGTATTGTGGGTTTATGAGGGAGACCTGTGTGACGACACCTTGCGGGTCGAGTACCTCCCACTTCTTGAGGGCGAGCGGGCTATCGGAAAAGATCAGCGTCACCTGACCGGCCTCCCGTTCGTCTTTCTCGCGCAAGGTCACGGACATGGTGCCGAGCTCTTCCTCGACGGCCACCACCTCAAGGTCGTCGTCCAACCTGATGTCGTCACCGAGGAAGAACCACAGGGGCGTCTCCCAAAGCGGGATGAAGCTCGCCTGCTTCAGCTCCTTGTCGTAGAAAAGCAAGGTCGAGCCGGTGGCGATCAGGAGCGCGGTCGCTGGCGGGTCGTAGTCGAATCGCAGGTTGTCCGGCCGGCTCAGATGTACCTCGCCCTCGGCATAGTTTCCGTCGGACGAGATCTGGACGAAGCGCGCCTGGATCGTGTCGAGGGTGTTGAGATAGCGCTCGACCCGAGTGACGTTGGCGACATCGTCGGGCGACAGTGGCACTCCGGCCGTTTCGCTCTCGGCGGCCCACGACGGGACTGGCCCCGCACTCACGATCGCGATAAGGGCAATTATCCAGGCGGCAAGGGTTCGGCTCATTCTCGTCATCATGGTCCGTCAATTCTCTCCGCCGACCAGTACGTCGCGTTTACCCACATGGTTGGCGGCGCTGACCACGCCTTCGGCCTCCATGCGCTCGACGATGCGCGCGGCGCGGTTATAGCCGATCTGTAGGTGGCGCTGCACGAAGCTGGTCGAAGCCTTTCGATGTTGCAGCACGATCGCCACCGCGCGGTCGTAGAGGTCGTCACCGCCCTCGCTACCACCGAGAACGCTGTCGAAGGCGCCCTCCTCCTCTTCCTTCGTGACCGCCTCGATGTAGGAAGGCTCACCTAGCGATTTCAAGTGGGTCACGATTTCCTCGACCTCCTCGTCGCTCACGAAGGGGCCGTGCACGCGGGTGATGCGTCCGCCGCCGACCATGTAGAGCATATCGCCCTGCCCCAGGAGCTGCTCGGCGCCCTGTTCGCCGAGGATCGTGCGGCTGTCGATCTTGGAGGTGACGTGAAATGAGATCCGCGTCGGGAAATTGGCCTTGATCGTTCCGGTGATGACATCAACGGATGGCCGCTGGGTGGCCATGATCAAGTGAATGCCGGCGGCTCGGGCCATCTGGGCGAGCCGTTGTATGGCCCCTTCCACGTCCTTACCGGCCACCAGCATCAGATCGGCCAGCTCGTCGACGATCACGACGATGAGGGGCAGAGGCTCGAGATCGAAAGGCTGCTCTTCCGTGATCGGTTGGCCACTGTCAGGGTCGAAGCCCGTTTGCACCTTGCGGGTCAAGGTCTCGCCCTTGCGTTTGGCCTCTTCGATACGGGCGTTGTAGCCCTCGAGGTTGCGCACGCCGAGGCGCGACATGGCGCGGTAGCGCTCCTCCATCTCGTGCACCGCCCACTTGAGGGCAACGATGGCTTTCTTGGGCTCGGTGACGACGGGCGTGAGCAGGTGCGGGATGCCGTCGTAGACCGACAGCTCTAGCATCTTGGGATCGATGAGGATCAACTTGCAGTCATCGGGACCGAGGCGGTAGAGCAGCGACAGGATCATCGCGTTGACCGCCACGGACTTACCCGAACCTGTGGTGCCGGCGACCAGCAGGTGCGGCATGCGCGCGAGATCGGCGATCACCGGTCCACCGCCGATGTCCTTGCCCAGCGCCAAGGGCAGATTGCCGCTCGAACGCTCATAGACTTGCGAGGCCAAGAGCTCGCGGAGGTAGACGACCTCCCGCTTGGCGTTGGGCAGTTCGATGCCGATGGTGCTGGACCCCGGCACCACTGCCACGCGCACCGATACGGCGCTCAGCGAGCGGGCGATGTCATCGGCAAGCCCGACGACGCGGCTGGTCTTCGTTCCCGGCGCCGGGTCCAGCTCATAGCGGGTGACCACCGGGCCCGGCCGGACCTTGGTGATCTCACCATTGACGCCGAAGTCGTTCAGCACACCTTCCAGGAGCCGCGCGTTCTTCTCCAAGGCGTCCTTGACCTGGCTCGTCGTCTCGGCGGTCGTGGGGGCCAGTGCCAGGAGGTTGAGCGGAGGCGGTTCATAGCCACCATGAGAGGACCCGAAGTCGAGCTTGCCCTGGTTGGCCTGGCGCGCCTGCTTGCCGGGTTTTGGCGGTGTTGCCTTGGGCGCCACCAGGCCGTCCGCGCGCGCCGGCTTGACGGCCGCCGGTCCCCCGGTCTTGGGCGCACTCTTTGCCTCCAGGCTCGGTTCGCGCCGCGACCGCGATAGTGTCGGCTGCTCAGCCGCGGCGTTGGCTGGCGCCAGCTCTTCGTCTCGCCCTCCCTTAATCGACCCTAGACGGCGCTTGGCGCCGCTTCCCAGGCGCCAAAGTCCTTGGCCCATAGCGCGCCACTCCTGCCAGCTCAGGCCCATAGCGACGGTCAGAATGGCCAAGCCGAGCAGGAGCGAGAGAACGGCCACCAATCCGGGCGCCAGCCCGGTCAAGTTGGTGATGCGTCCGATCAAAAGACGCCCGACCGATCCGCCGAGCGTGGTCTCGGGCAACCAGCTGGCCGGTGTTGGCAGGCTTGCGAGAGCCAGCGATATGAGCAGGAGCGCCGCCGGCAGTGTCGACAATCGGACCCACCATCGCGGTACGGCGTGTTGACGCAGCAATCTCCAGGCCCAGGCGAGGAAAGCCGCGGGAACCAGGAAGGCGGTCAATCCAAGCGACTGGATCAGCAGGTCGGCAGCGATCGCGCCGAGGCGACCCAAGAGGTTCGCCGCCGGGGCGTCGGCCGCCCGGTTCAACGAGGGGTCGCCCGGGTTATAGGTCAACAAGACAAGGACGAGCGCCAAGGCGAATAGGCCAAGCAAAACCGCGCTTGCTTCGATCGCCCGGCGGCGGAGGAAATCTCCGCTGCCGCTCGGCAAAAACTTAGCGCCGCTATCCCTCAAGCTTTGAGCCATCGCTCTTACGAAATCCTCCGCGTCGGGTTCAATGTCTCGGCGAGGCTCTCCAGGGCCGGCGCCGTGACCACCGGATCATAGACCAACGCCACTCTGATATAGGCAGCGCCGGGATTGGGTTCACCCTTTTCGGCATGACACATATACGCGCCGGGTAGGACCTTGATCCCCTTCTCCACCCAAAGTTTCTTTGCCGCGCTCTCGCCGTCGCCCACCTCGAGCCACAGAAAAAACCCGCCATCGGGACGCTGGTACCCGTAACTATCGGCTAGAATGCGCTCGGCCAAGGCAAAATTTTCGCGATAGCGGCGGCGATTGATCTCGACATGGGCATCGTCGTTCCAGAGCCGCGTGCCGGCGGCGAGCACAGGCAGAGGAACCCCTGCCCCGCCGATCTTGAGGATTCCATCCAGTCGGTCGATCAGGCTCGGATCGCCGACCACGAAACCGCATCTGAGCCCCGGCGCGCTGGAGCGCTTGGATAGGGAATGGAATGCCAGTATTCCCTCCAAGGAGCCGTCGAGCTCGGCCGCGGCCTGAAGCGCGCTCGGCGGTGGTGCGTCGTTGTAGATCTCGGCATAGCACTCGTCGAACAGCAGTGTGATGCCCCAACGCCGGCAGAGGCCGATGAGGGCGCGCAGCCGCTCGGTATCGGCTGCCATGCCCTGTGGATTGCCCGGCGAGCAGAGGATGCAGAGCGCGGCGCTGGCCAGCGTCTCCTCATCGAGCGCCTGGTAATCGGGCAGGTATCCGCTCTCGCGTGTCGCGGGCACGAAGACGGGCCGCAACCCGGCCGCCAGCGCGGCGCCGGCATAGACGTGATAAAAGGGGTTCGGCATCAAAACCGCTGCCGGGCGATGGCCTTTGGCACTGGCGCCGGAGGCGGCCAAGATAGCGAAAAACAATCCCTCGCGGCTCCCCGGCAGGGGAAGAATTTGGCGCTCGGCGTCGATCATCGCTTCCGGCAGGCCGAAGCGCCGGCGCAGCCAGCCACCCGCCGCCTCTCGGTAGGCCGCCGTGCCTCGCGGCGGTGGATAGCGTGACCAGCCCGCCGCGGCGGCGGCCAGCTCTTCGGCGACGAAAGCCGGCGGCCGGCTTTGGGGTTCGCCGATGGAAAGGGTCAGCACGCCTGTCTCGGGGCAGCCCGGCGCGATGCCCTCCAACAGGCGGGCCAGACGGGCAAAGGGGTGGAGTTCCTGAAACTTGGAGCGGTCGGGCGGGGTCATACCAGGTTCGACAGGCCAAAGTCGTCACGTCGCGAC
>CAJHXI010000207.1_pt1 | contig 12309 bp, 12 predicted proteins | sample 9198411 | NCBI WGS metagenome assembly CAJHXI01 (sample SAMEA7708298, study PRJEB35096) | sediment metagenome | biome: marine neritic benthic zone biome [ENVO:01000025]; feature: sediment [ENVO:00002007]; material: shallow marine sediment [ENVO:03000034] sea grass bed [ENVO_01000059] ...
ATCTGTCGCGCGCCCTTGTGGTCCGGGTCGAGCTCGGCGGCCCTTTGTGCCGCGGTCCAAGCACCCTGGCTGTCCCGGCTCTCCAATCGCACCAGCGCCAGCTTGACATGGTGGTCCGCTTCTTCGGGTGCCAACCGTGAGGCCTCTTGCATGCTTACCTGCGCCGCCTCGAGATGCCCTATGGCGAAGAGGTAATCGGCGCGCTCGGCATGCAGCGCCGGTTGCTCGGGCGCGATTGCAAGGGCTTCGTCGAGCAAGGCAAAAGCTTGCTCACGCCGCTGGCGGTTCCAAGAGAGACGGGCATAGCGTTGGCGTACCGTCCAGCTTGTTGGATGATCGTCGGCCAATCGCTGATAGATTTCGGCGGCTTCCTCAAGGCGCCCGGCCAGCTCGAGGTCCGTTGCCGATCGCAATTCAGAGCCCAGGGATCGCTCGTCGTGGTCCATGCAAAAACGGGTCTTTCCTGCGGGGTCCGCAATGCCGAGGCGATAGAACGCGAAACGATGAACCCGCTTGCCTGTATCGCCCATCGATGTGCGCGGCTCTCTTACTCGATGGGCCCGCGCGGCGCAAGAGCATAGCCCGAAAGCGAGCGCGAACCCCGCCATTCGGCGGCCGTCGGGCTGGAGTTTCCGTTCTTTGCGCGCGCAGCGTTTTAGCCTACAATTTAAGGTACTACTAAATCGCAAGGCGGTCATCGACCGCGACCGATCGCGGCCGGGCTGTCGATGAAAAGAGAGGTCAGGTTATGAAGGTGCGCGAAATACTCGGCAGCAAAGGATCGGAGGTCGCCACGATTCGCCCCGATTCCACGATTTCCACGGCGGCGAGCCTATTGAAGCTCAAAAAAATCGGAGCGTTGGTCGTCAGTGAGGACGGGACCGACGTGGCCGGTATCTTGTCCGAGCGGGACATCGTCAGGGGGTTGGTCGACAGTGGCCGGGACCTAATGGATACGCCGGTCTCCGACCTCATGACACGAACCGTGAAAACCTGCCACTTAGGCTCCGACTTGAACGAAATCATGGTCGAGATGACGCGCAGCCGCATTCGACACCTGCCGGTGGTCGACGAAGGTCAGCTATGTGGCATCATCTCCATCGGTGATGTCGTGAAGAATCGGCTTGACGAACTCGAGACGGAAACCAGCGTGTTGCGTGACTATATCGTCGGTCGCGCTTGAGTCGCGCCTCTCGTTTTAGATCTAATGGAAGAGCCAAATGATATCAATATGTTATCTGATATTTCTATAGTAACTGGTTAAGATTTTTCAGCCTTGTCCGGGTCGGTTCGGCGGAGCCGAGGACGGATAAGGCGCGCATCCGCTCCTCAGCGGATCGGCGGGGTGATAACGATCGGGTAATGCGTTTGTGCTATCGCAGGGGGTTCAGTCGATAGCGACATCCGCACCGAGGTTCCCCCGCATGCGATACGTCGAAAACCCTGAAAAGGCAGCCGGTATTTGTGAGCGCGCCGTTGCGCGAATGGCGGAGCTGGGTATGCCCGCCAATCCGCTCAATTTCGCGGTCTGGTACAACTACTACTCCGGCGAAAGTCAGGAACTGACGCAAGCTTTGGACGATGCACTCGCGAAAGGCGGATCGCTCGACGAAGGCCGGTTGGCCGAGATCCACTATAAGTTTCTCGACGGGGAGACCGAGCAGGACAGCGGCGAGCGGGTGGAACGGATCAGCGGCGAGTTGGAGCAGCAGATCGACGACGTTCTGCGCCACATGCGCGATGCGAAAGACGACAACGAAGGCTTCGGTGAGAGCCTGGTCGATTATTCCGAGGCCTTGGCCGAGGGCGCCGCGGGAAATGACGTCGGCTCGTTGGTGCGCACCATCCTTCTCGAAACCCAAAATGTCGTCGCCAAGAGCAAGGCCCTCGAGCGCAAGCTGGAGGAGTCGGGCGAGCAGATCGGCACGCTGCAACAGTCTTTGCAGGAGATCCGCCAAGAGGCGCAGACCGATGGCTTGACCGGCATCGCCAATCGCAAGTGTTTCGATGCGCGCTTGCAGGAGGAGGCGGCGCGGGCGAGCGAGGATGGTTCGCCCCTGTGCCTTCTTTTGACCGACATCGATCACTTCAAGAAGTTCAATGACACCTTCGGCCACAGCGTCGGCGATTCGGTTCTGAAGGTGGTAGCCAAGCATCTTACGGACAACGTGAAGGGCGCGGACCTGGCGGCGCGCTATGGCGGCGAGGAATTCGCCGTGATCTTGCCGCAGACAGTGATCGAGAACGCCGTCACCCTGGCCGAGCAGATCCGCGAGAAGCTGGCGAAGAAAGAACTCAAGAGCAAGACCAACGGCGAGAGCTACGGCAACATCACGCTGTCGATCGGCGTATCGCGGTTTCGGCCCGGCGAGTCATTGACTGACCTCATCGACCGAGCGGATCAAGGGCTCTACAGAGCCAAGGAGCTGGGGCGCAACCGGGTGGTTCATGAGGGCGAGCATGTGGTTCAGGCCGTTGCCGCCGGGTCTTGACCGTCTCTCCTAAAGCAACCCAAGCGATTTGAAGCTGGCATGTCCGCTACGGCCAATGACGAGATGGTCGTGGATGATGATGCCGAGTCTTTCGGCCGCGTCCTTGATTTCCTTTGTCATGCGAATATCGGCTTTGGAGGGCGTCGGGTCGCCGGACGGGTGGTTGTGAACCAGGATGATCGCCGTGGCGCCGAGCTCCAAAGCGCGCTTGACGACCTCGCGGGGGTAGACCGGCGTATGATCGACGGTTCCGCGCTGCTGTAGCTCATCGGCGATGACCTGGTTCTTCTTATCGAGGAAGATGATCCGGAACTGCTCCACCTTCTCGTGCCCCATGACGATGCGGCAATAGGCCAGGAGCTTTTCCCAGGAGCCGATGACGCTGGCTTGGCTGGCTTGCTCCAATGCGAGCCGCCGCGCCGCTTCCTGGACGATCTTCAGGTAGGCGATCGCGCTTTGTCCCGAGCCGGGTATGGCCTTCAGCGCGTCGTTTTCGGCCGAAAGTACGCCGGCCAGGCTCCCGAATTCGCCGAGCAGGGTTTTGGCCAGCGGCTTTACGTCGCCGCGCGGCCGCGCGCCGAAGAGCAGGAACTCGATCAGCTCATAGTCGCTGAGCGACCCCGCGCCCTTGGTCAACACCTTGCTGCGCAGGCGTTCGCGGTGGCCGAGATAATGGGGCTGTGGCGGGGCCTCTTTCTTATGGTCCGTCATGTCACGCACTGTCATCTGTCGGGAAGCGCCCGACCGGTTACTTTCGTAAGGCGGTCGGGTCCAGCCTTTGGGCGACAGCGTGAAGATCTCGTACCCGTCGGCGGTGACGCCGATCGAGTGCTCGAACTGCGCCGAAAGCTGGGCGTCACGGGTCACCGCCGTCCAGCCGTCCTGAAGGATCTTCACGTGATAGCGCCCGGCGTTGATCATCGGCTCGATGGTGAAGAACATGCCTTCGCGCAGGACCGCGCCGGTGCCCGGCTTGCCGTAATGGAGCACACTGGGCGCATCGTGAAACACGCGCCCCAGACCGTGGCCGCAGAAATCTCGGACGACGGAATAGCGCTGAGCCTCCGCATGCTGCTGAATGGCATGACCGATGTCGCCCAAGCGGGCACCCGGGCGAACCACCTCGATGCCACGCATCATCGCCTCGTAGGTCGTCTCCACGAGCCGGCGCGACTTGATGGAGGTCTTGCCGACAAGGAACATGCGGCTGGTGTCGCCGTGCCAGCCATCGAGGATCACGGTCACGTCGATATTGACGATGTCGCCGTCTTTCAGGCGTTTGTCGGCGCTGGGGATGCCGTGACAGACCACATGATTCACCGAGGTACAGATCGACTTGGGAAATCCGCGATAGTTGAGCGGCGCCGGCACGGCGCCGTGGTCGACGATGAAGTCGTGGCAGATCCGGTCCAACTCCTCGGTCGTCACGCCCGGCTCGACCTTGGCTGTGATCATGTCGAGGGTCTCTGCTGCTAGGCGGCCGGCGCGACGCATGCCGTCGAAGGCTTCGGCGCCGTGGAGGACGAACCCGCCTTCCTCCGGGCTCAAACGGTGCCCTTGTTGGACGTTGTGCATCGTCTCTTTCACGTCAGCCCCTCGCCACGCGCCTCGAGCGGGATCTCCCGGTGCAATTCAATGGCCTCGTGGGTCACTTTACAAGCGTAACAGAGCACGTCCACTCCCCGGTTCATGGCGTCTTCCAGACCGTTCATATAGGCGCGATCGATATCACCAGCAATGCTCAAACGCTCGGCGTCGTTGCGTTGAACGAGGAAAAGCATGACGGCGCGCGCGCCACCATCGATCATGCGCGCCAACTCCTCCAGGTGCTTGCGGCCGCGGGTGGTTACGGAATCGGGAAACTCCGCCACTCCGGGGTGACGGCTCATGGTGACCGATTTGACCTCCAGATAGCAGGGACGGCCGCAGTCGCCGTTCAAGAGAAAATCGACGCGCGAGCTTTCGCCATAGCGCACCTCGCGGCGCACCTCCGGGTAGTCCCGAAGGGACTCGATTCGTCGCTCGGCCAGAGCTTCCGCGACGACGGCGTTGGCCCGCCCGGTGTTGAGGCCGACCAGCCCGCCGTCGGTCTCGACCAACTCCCACCGGAAGGGGAGCTTTCGGCCTGGGCCGGCGCTGGGTGCCAGCCAGATTCGGGCCGAGGGTTCCATGAGGCTCATCATCGATCCCGGGTTCGGACAGTGGGCCGTCACCTCTGTTCCGTCATCCAAGCGGGCATCGCAGAAAAACCGCTTGTAGCGGGCGACAAAGGTGGCGGGCACGAGTGGCGCCTCGAATTTCATGGCACAGGGTTCTTGCGTCGTAGTTGAGAACGGCCCACATTTATTTGTATAGAAGATAGTCCGCAAGGGCTTGCGAAGGCGACGGGTTCCGAGATTCATCCGAAGAAGTAGGTCGATGCGCTATTCCTTCTTTCCCACCATGTCACCGGCGGTCCTGCTGGTGTCCCTTTTCCTTGCCGCTTGCGCCCAGTCGACGCCGCCGAAAGAGACGGCGCCCGGCTTGGTCCAGCCACCCAGTAGTGAACGCGCCAGTCCGAGCGTTACGACGGTTGCGCCGGCGCCGACGGCGCCAACCGCTCCCGCGAGCGAAGGGGGTCGGTTCCATATCGGCAGCAACCCCTATGCTCCGAGCGGGACGTCGGGCGGGGCCGAGAGTGCCTTGCCCGAAAACGGACGGGTCGAGATCGAAGGTGAGGAGGCGCCATCGTCAGAGGCGGCAAGAACGGCCGAGGCGCGGCGGCGTGCCGACACCGCCGCATGCTACGAATATGCCCGGGCGCAAACGCGCCACGATCAGCAAATCATCGCAGATCAGGGCGCGGCCTTCGATGATTCGACCTTCGAGCCGTCCTTGGCGCGCGCGCAGCGTCAAGGTGAGCTCTATGGTCTGAAACGGCGCGAGAGGCGCTTGATCCAGGACTGCATGGAAGCCAAGGGGCACCGGGTACAGTGACGTCGGTTTCTAGGTGAGGCCGCCTATGACGGATCGGGTCGTCAGCGCTTGCCTGTTGATCATCGGCAACGAGATCCTCTCGGGCCGCACCCAGGACAAGAACCTGGCGGTGATTGCCGAGCGCCTCAACGGTTGGGGGGTCCGCCTGAGTGAAGCGCGGGTCATCCCCGACGTGGCCGAGACCATCATCGAGACCCTGAACGAGGTGCGCCAACGGTTCGACTACGTCCTCACGACGGGCGGCATCGGCCCGACGCACGACGACATCACCGCCGAGTGCGTGGCGCGGGCCTTTGGGCTCGAGCACCGGCTGCACCCGGAGGCCAAGCAAATCCTCGAGGCTCATTACGGGCCCGGGCAGTTCAACGAGGCCCGGCAGCGAATGGCGATGGCGCCGGTGGGGGCACGGCTGATCGAAAACCCGATCAGCGCCGCGCCGGGCTTTCAGATCGAGAATGTCTTTGTCCTGGCCGGCATACCGCGGGTCATGCAGGCGATGCTGGACGGTCTCGAAGGGCGCCTTGCGGGCGGGGCGCCAAGACGCTCGCTGAGCGTCAAGGTCCACCTGCCGGAGGGCGTGCTCGCGGCCGAACTCGGCCGGTTGCAGGACGGCGCGCCTGGCATCGAGATCGGCAGCTACCCCTTCCATGAGGAGGGACGCTATGGGGCCCGCGTGGTCCTCAGCGGCACCGATGAGACGCTGTTGTCCGATATCGCCACACAGCTCGAGTCGGTGCTGGGTCGTCTGCAGGGCGACTATCGCTGGGAGGAGGGATAACTTCCTCCTTTGCTCTCGGCACGCGGCGAGGAGTGGGAAGACCATGCAAGCCGTTGCCTTCATCTTCGTGAGCGCTCTTGGGCTCCATCTCCTGGTCACGTCCAACGCGCGTGTCGGCGTACTGCTGCGCATCGCTGCGTTGTTGACCCTGGAGGCCTGTTTGCTCATCTGGGCCGTTGGCCTTATGGCCTATTCGATGCTCGAGGCCTCCGGCCCGGCCTGGCTGAAGGCCGTGATCGACGACTTTCTGGTCACCCGGGCCTTGTTGGAAATAGCGGGCGGACTGTGGGCGGGCGTCAGTATTCTGTTCCTGGCCGTGGTACCGCCGATGTTCGTCTATCTCGAAATCCAACGCCTGCGCCAAAACCCGGACTAAGAGACCACCCGCGCAGTCCTGCCTTCGGTAAAATCGATCGCTTGACGGGCCATTCGGTGCTATGGAAATTGGCGATCGACGGTTTCGATCAAAACGCCCATTTCGGCGCAAGGGACAACTTCTTCGATGAATCTCGATCACATACGAACCTTCGTCGAGGTGGCGGGCTGCGGGAATTTTCACCGCGCGGCCGAGACCTTGAACGTGACCCAGTCGACGGTCAGCGCCCGTATCCGCGCGTTGGAGGACCACTTCGGTCTGCCTTTGTTTCGCCGCGGCCGTTCGGGCGTCGAACTGACCGCGGCGGGTCATCAGTTCCGGCGCTATGCCCTCAATCTCCAGCAGTTCTGGCAGCAGGCCTATCAGGCCGTGACCTTGCCGCGGGGATACCGGGCCGTCTTTTCGCTCGCCGCCCAGGTCAGCCTTTGGGATCGTCTCATCTTGCCTTGGATACCTTGGATGCGGGCTGCGGTGCCCGATGTGGCCTTGCGCGTCGATGCCGACTACTCGACCAGCCAAATGCGTTACCTGTCCGACGGCCTGCTAGATATCGGGGTCATGTACCAGCCGCGCCATGTGCCGGGCTTGCGTGTCGAGAAGCTTTTCGACGAGACCCTGGTCCTGGTCTCGACGCGGCCGCGGGCGGCCACCACCGCCTGGGTCGAAGATTATGTCTACGTCGATTGGGGCGATGTCTTTCGCGAAGCTCATACCCGGTTCTTTCCGGACCTGGAGACGCCGGCGGTCTCCGTCGGCTTGGGCGCGCTCGGCTTGCGGCACATCCTGACCCAAGGCGGCTCCGGCTACTTTCCGTTGCGGGTGGTGCAACCTTTGCTGGATGAGGAACGCCTCTATCGGGTGGAGGATGCTCCCAGCGTCGAGCGACCGGCCTATGTCGTCTATGGCGAGACGCCCATCAGCCCGGATCTCGTGGAGCGTGCGCTGGAAGGACTGCGCGAGGTCGCCGGCATCGCTTGACCGGTCGCCCAGGCCGTCAATCGGCGGCCGCACGCCATCCCGCCGCGTGCGCTTCTTCCGCGAAGCAGAACCAGCGTTCGCCCTTGGCGACCTCGATGCGGATGGTCTCGTAAAGCCGGTGGAAGGGCAGGTAGAAGATGCGCGCCCCGACGCTGTCGATGTCCCCCTTGACCGCACAGCCGCGCAGGTCGTTGATCCACTCGACGACGCGTTTGCCCTGTCGCCATTCCCAGGGATTGACGTAGACGCCGCTCCACAAGCCGGCACCGCGGGTGCGGCCCTCGTTCCGGTTCGGGATGTAGTATTGCGTCCCGTTCGGGGGGACCATGGCGAATCCGCGCGTCGCCAATTCGGCGGCGACGTCGAGGCCGTGCACGGCGCACTTGGCCACGGTCCGCGAGGGGAGGCTCTCCGGCATTACGCGGCAGGTCACGACCTGGCCGTCGAGGAAGGCTGCCAGATGGTCATGTGCCTTGCGCCCGCAAGGCCAAAAGGCGCCGGCCCGCACGCAGGACTGCTTTAGCTCCGGGGCGTCGATGCCCCAAAGCCGCACGACTGTTCCCCCCATTTGCAGGCGGTCGCCGTCCAGCGCTCGGGCGGGGCCGGATAAGCTCGGCTCGGTATCAGCGATGGCGACGGGCGGCGAAACCAGGAGCAATGCAAGAAGCATGAAATGCCTCAAAGGCAAGAAGGTTCTCCTCCATCGATGCGATCGGCCGCGGTCCCGATCAAGCATATCCGAGTTCCAGGATCAGGCTAGCGTCTCGCGCCCACGACTCAAATGGGATTATGGTCGAATCGGGGCCTGTCGGTCGACAGCAATCAGGCGAGAAACCGGTCGAGCACGTTGCGGGTCACGCGCTCGACGGCGGCGTCACGGCGGAGTAGGCCCGCCACCCATTCGGTCGTGCCGGCGTGAAAGACCTCGCCGCGTCCCTTTGGGAAGTGGACGACCATGCCGGACCCTCGGTCGATCCGGGCCAGGGCTTCCGGCGAGGCGTCACCGTAAAGCGTCGCGGCCAGGAAGCGGGCGTCGTCGTCGCCGACGAAGAACTCATCTGGGTTTCCGTCATCAGCGCTTTCGCGCAGGCGGGCGAGACCGAGGGCGAGGATCACCAGACCGTCGGGCAGGCTCGCCGCATCGCTCGGGACGGGCAGGCCCTCCTCGATGCGGTAGGGCAGGCCGTCGACCTCATAGCCGAAGACGCGGCCCTCCGCGCCCAGGAGGTCGCCGTAGCCGAGGCCGCTGCCGGCAAAGGCCCAGTGCTCCGGGCGGTAGAGCGTGAAGCCGCCAGCCCCGCGCGGCGCCAGACCACCCCAGCCGGCGTAAAGACCGCGGGTCGCGTCCAGCCCGAAGGTCAGGCTCCCCGGCCGGCCGACCTCCGCGGCTTCCCAGCAATTGGTGGTCAGGTGCTGGTTCGGGCCGCCATAGAGCGGATCTTCCTGTCGCGCCAAGTACTTGTGGCAGACCTGCAGGCGTCCCTCGTCCTCCAGGCGGATCTGCCAAAGAAAGTTGCCGGCGAAGCGTGCCACGCGTCCGCCACGCTCGACATAGCCATCGATGGCATCGCGCATCTCCCAGCTCCAGTACTCGTCATGACCGACCAGCACCAGGCAGCGGTAGCCCTCCAGAATTTCGGGCCGGAAATGCAGGTCCTGTTGCGTGGCAATGTCGACGGCATAACCGGCACCCTCGGCCCAGGCGACGAAGTGCCGTTCGTAGCTCGCCCAGCCGGCCGATGCGTATTTCTTCGAGTAACCCTCGCGCCAGGCCCACTCCATATGCGGGTAGGTGACCGGCGCGCCGACCGGCGGCGGGCTCGGCGGGAGCGTTCGCGGCGCTTCCTCCGGCAAGGAGACGAAGCCGCGTGCGAATGGTCGCTGGTTCGAGAGCCGAGCGGAGAAGCGGTTGGATCCCGGCTCGACAATGCCCTCGTAGTGGTTGGACCCACCCCAATCGTTATAGGCGCACCAGGTACCATCCGCGGTGATGAGCAAGAGACGCTCGGTTTGTGGGTTTGGAGGTGGCCGCAACACGAAGAGGTGCTCGGCCTCGGCCGTGCGTCCCGCGGCATCGGCGACCCGCGCGGTGAGTCGATAGGCTCCCGAAGGCCAACTCGCCTCGATCGGCAACTCGTAGGCAGCCGGCCAACCGCAACCGGAAACCGAGCAAATCTCCGGTGTCTCATGCCAGGCGGTGGCGATGCCGCGCCTCTCCAGTACTTTGCGGGGTTTGGTGCCCTCGCGCCGGATCTCCAGATCGACCCGCGGCTCGCTCGAGCAAATATGTACGGCCAGGCGATCCCCGGCTGCGTAAGAGAGGCGGTCGCTATAGCACCAGACCTCGGGCTGGCTGTCACCGCGCCCTGGGCGCTCGTACCACTGGCGCCGGTGGACCGGCCCATCGGCGTTCGCCCGGACCAGAAAACGAGGGTTTTGCGTCAGGCGGGCAATTGGCATCATCAGCGCAGCCGCCGCGGCGTCGCCACTGGGGCAGCCATCTTCGCCGCGGTTCCCAATCTGATCTGCGCTGTCATGATGAGCTACCTGGGAAGCCTTCGGTGGTTCGCAAGAGACAAGACGTCGAGCGCCGGTTCGACGTTGGGTGCGTCATAAGGGCTTTACATGGACCATGAAGCCCAGTGCGCCGCCGCTGGATGGTGGGTCATCGTCCTATCAGTGCTTCATCGCATCGGCGGGCAGGGCCGTCATCGCACTGTCGCCCGGAGGGCTCCAGAGGACTTCGAGGGTCGCCGTGCCACGTTTTTCGAAGTACCAGATCTCGAGCGCGTACCAGCCCGGCTCGGTCACCTCGACGGGGATCGGCGCGGAGGTCCGTGCCGGTCCGGTTCCGGGATCATCGTGGATGCGGGCACCTCCCAGATGAAAGCGCACGCCATCGTTGTTGGTGATCTGAAATCGGTAGGTGCCGGCAGCGTCAAGGTGCAGGTAGCCGGTGATGTGTGCGCCGACGAAGTCGGTGGCATCGCTGGTGAGAATCGTCCCTGCGTCCATCTGGTGGCTGAGCGTCTTTATAGAGGCGCCGGCCTTGCCCTCTTTGTAGTCCATGAAGCTCTCGAGATCGCGGATGTGGTTGAACGTGCTGTAATAGTATCGCGCCGCCAGCCCCTCTCGAAGGTCCGCGGCCGTGGGTTGAGGCGTTGCAGGGACCGGTGTGCGCGACACGTCCTGAGTTTCGGCGACACAGGCGGCAACCATCAGCAATGACAGAACCAGAGCAATCCTTCGCATTATCGTTCCCCGAGTTTTCAAAGGCTTCTGACAAGAACCCCTTCCGCGCCGTCGATGTCGCAAGGGACGTCGAGGCAGCGGTGCGATGGGGGTCCCAACGTCGTGTCGGCAAGAACGCGTGCGACGCTCCACGGTTTCTCGGCCGATGGGCCGATCGTGATTCGCCGTAACGAGATCGTAGTGGCAGTGGAGCCCATTCACCAGAACGCGTTTTCATGTGGCTGGGATCGTTTTGAGAGAGTGCAAAGGGCCTAACCCGAGGGCGACTCAACGAGCAGGTCTGCGTTCGACGCAAGGTGCACGGCCACTGTCCTCGAAAGATCCACCCTCGACCGGAATGAAGCGCCAGGCGTAGGACTCGGCATGAAGGGTCAGCTCGAGGACACCCCAGGTGGTGCCAACGACTAGCTCGCTGTTTTCCCGGGGCGGCTTTCGGATCGTCTGCGGTTTCAGCTGGCCGCCGCCCGTTCCCACCACGAAGCTGCGCGGACCATGCTCCGGGTCCGATTTTCCCTCGGGGTCCATTGGTGAGAAGCGTTCGTAGTCATGGTCATGGCCGCCGAGCACGACGCTGGCGCCGGCCTCGTAGAGGGCTTGATAGGCATCCCGCATCTGCACCTGGTCGCCGTGACGCCCGGAGCTGAACCGCGGATGGTGCCAGTAGGCGAGAATGCAGCTCGCTCGCGATGCGGCCAGGTCGCGGCGCAGCCAGGCGTCCTGCTTGGAGCCATGTTCGACAGCGATGTTGCTGTTGAGGGCGACGATGTGCCAGGCGCCCAGGTCGAAGCTGTAGTAGCCCTTACCTAACTCGCCGGCCCGCTGGCCCCAATAGTCAAAGTAGGGCCGGGCCTCCGAACTGCGGTACTCGTGGTTCCCGGGCACCGGGTAGGTCCGGTCCTTGTGCCGGCCCCAAGATCGATCGTAGCAGTCGTGGAACTCCTCAGTGCTGCCGTCCCAATAGGCGAGGTCGCCAAGGGCCAGGATCGCGCCGGGCAGTCGCTCCAATAGGGCCGCGGTCGCGGGCGCCCCCGGCACACCGCTGTAGCCGCGCAGCCAGTCCAGGGTCGTCCGGCCCCAGCTTCGCTCGCAAAAGGCGATGTCGCCGGCGGCCAGCACGGTGACGGAAGGTTCGTCGGTCCCCGCGGCCGGTCGAGCGATCGAGCTCGTTGCGATGGCGATGAGGATCAGACCGGCGAGGAAACTCCGACCTCTACTCCGCCGACGCAAGGCGCGGGCTCTCTGACAATGTTGGGACATCCTTGGGGCCGCCGATACCGCGTTCGTGGTTGTCGTCTTGTCGAATGTCGGTCCTGCACGGACGAGAGACCGGACATCGGGACAACTTACGGGCTTGATCGAGATTTTGCCAAGAGGAGGCCTGCTAAGCGGGCTGGCCGGCGAGCTTTCTTATCAGCACCTTGATCAACTCGGTTCCCCCGGCACCGCCGAGAAAGGAA
>CAJHXI010000204.1_pt1 | contig 12215 bp, 8 predicted proteins | sample 9198411 | NCBI WGS metagenome assembly CAJHXI01 (sample SAMEA7708298, study PRJEB35096) | sediment metagenome | biome: marine neritic benthic zone biome [ENVO:01000025]; feature: sediment [ENVO:00002007]; material: shallow marine sediment [ENVO:03000034] sea grass bed [ENVO_01000059] ...
AAGCACAACGCCATGCCGATGGAGAACGCGGCCTTTTATAATAATACGGCGCCTGCCACCTCCAGCTCCTCGATGCGGTCGGCCAGCGCCTTGAGCCCCGGCATGTAGGTCCCGGCCAACCCGATGCCGGCCAAGGCGCGCCAAAAGAGCGCGCTCCAGAAGCCCTCGGCCCAGAGCCCGAAGCCGAGCAACGAGACCACGACCAGTGCGCTAGAGCCAAGATAGATCGGACGGGCGTCGACCCGGTCCGTGACCGTCACCAGGAACGGCACCGCGACCATGTAGCCGGCCAGGTAGATGCCGTTGATCCAGCCGGCCTCGCTGCTCGACAGGTCCCACAGATCGAAGAAGGTTGGCAGCAGGCCGGCAAAGGCGCCGAAGGCGCTGAGCGAGAGGACCTGGGAAAGAACGAAGGTAACGGTGAGACCCATGATCGTGGTGGCCGGCCCGCTCAGGGCCGGGGCTCAAATATGGATCGCCCGGCCGTGAACGGCCAGGGCCGCCTCCTTGACCGCCTCGCCCATGCCCGGATGGCTGTGACAGGTGCGCGCGATGTCCTCGGCCGACGCACCGAACTCCATGGCGATCACCGCCTCGGCGAGGATGTCGCCCGCCAGCGGCCCAAGGATGTGGACCCCCAGGACCCTGTCGGAGCGCGCGTCGGCCAGGATCTTCACCAGGCCATCGGTCTCGGCGTTGGCGCGGGCGCGCGAGTTGGCGGTGAAGGGGAACTTGCCGACCTTGTAGTCGACGCCGGCTTCCTTCAGCTCCTCCTCGGTCTTGCCGACCCCGGCCACCTCGGGCCAGGTATAGACCACGCCGGGAACCAGGTTGTAGTCGACGTGGGTGGCCTGTCCCGCCAGAATCTCGACGCAAGCCACGCCGTCCTCCTCGGCCTTGTGAGCCAGCATCGGCCCCTCGATGGCATCGCCGATGGCGTAAATCCCCTCGACGGAAGTGCGATAGGTCCCATCGACTTGAATGAAGCCGCGGTTGGTCTTGGCCACCCCAAGGGCCTCCAGCCCCAAGCCCTCGGTATAGGGCCGACGGCCGATCGCCACCAAGACCACCTCGGCGGCATACTCTTCGGCCTCACCGCCCTTGACCGGCTCCACCGTCAGGGTGACCTTGCCGCGCCCTTTCTTGGCGCCCGTGACCTTGCGCCCCAGCTTGAAGTCGAGACCCTGCTTCTTGAGCACACGCTGTGTCTGCTTGGCGATCTCGCTATCCATGCCCGGCAAGATGCGGTCCAGGAACTCGATCACCGTCACTTCAGCGCCCAGGCGCGACCAAACCGAGCCAAGCTCCAATCCGATGACGCCGGCGCCGATGACGATGAGCTGTTTGGGCAGTTTCTCCAGCGCCAGCGCGCCGGTTGAGGTGACGATCTTCTTCTCGTCGGTCTCGACCCCGGGCAGCGGTGTCGATTCCGAGCCGGTGGCGATGATGATGGACTTGGTCTCAACGGTTTGGCTCTCGCCGTTCTCACCGGCGATCGCTACCTCTCCCGCCTTGGGGATCGAGCCCCAGCCGCGCAGGTAATCCACCTTGTTCTTTTTGAACAGGAACTCGATGCCTTTGGTCAGGTCGTCGACGACCTTGTCCTTACGGCCCATCATGGTGGCAACATCGAGGTTCACGTCACCCACCGCGATCCCGTGAGCGGCCAGGCCGTGGGCGGCTTCGGCGAACTTCTCGGAGGAGTGCAACAGTGCCTTGGAGGGAATACAACCGACGTTGAGACAGGTACCGCCCAGACGGCCGCGCCCTTCCACGCAGGCCGTAGCCATGCCGAGCTGGGCTGCGCGGATGGCCGCCACGTAGCCGCCCGGCCCGCCGCCAATCACCACCACGTCATAGGTCTTGTCCGCCATATCGCCCCCCAGGTCCCTTGGTGTTGCGAACACTCTTCAACTTGCCGCAAGACGCGCAGCGGAACAACCCTGGGCCGGTAAGATTGCCCGCCGCGCGGCCTTGCCGCAGAATGGTGTCTCGCGAGGACGGAAGGGTCATCCATGCTGCAAGACGAACGGGGCCTGGCGCTCACCACCGAGAGTGCCGATGCAGTGTCGCGCTACGACGAAGCGATCCGCCAGTTCTTCCAATATCGGCGGAGCTTCGGGCCGCTGGTCAAGCAGGTGGTGGAGGCCGATCCGGGCTTTGCTATGGGCCATTGCCTGCGCGGCTACCTCTTCCTGATGTTCGCCACCAACACAGTGCACGACAAGGCGGCCCGCTCCTTGGAGACCGCCGAGGCCCTGGCGTCGGCCGCCAGCCCGCGCGAGCAGGCTCACGTGCACGCGCTCGGCGCCTGGTTCAAGGGCGATGCGCTAACAGCCAATGCCCATTGGCAGGCGATCCTGGCCGAGCATCCCCACGATATCCTGGCACTGCGTCTGCAGCACGCCGGCGCCTTCTGGATGGGCAACAACTACCTCCTGCGCGACGGTGTGGCTCAGGTCTATCCGGCTTGGGACGAGGCAGTTCCGGGCTTTGGCCATGTGCAAGGCATGCTCGCCTTCGGCCTGGAGGAGTGCGGCGAGCTACCCGAGGCCGAGCGACTGGGGCGCGAGGCGGTCGAGCGCGATCCCGAGGACCTCTGGGCCATTCACGCGGTTGCCCACGTCCTAGAGATGGACGGCCGCGCCGCCGAGGGCGAGTCCTGGCTGGACTATCCCGCCGATGCCTGGGACGACCGCAACCCCTTCCGCGGGCACCTCTGGTGGCACCGCGCCCTCTTCCTCTTCGATCAAGGCCGCACTGAAGAGGTGCTGTCGCTCTACGACCGCTCGATCCGCAGCGAGAAGACCGAGTTCTACCTGGATATTCAGAACCAGGCCTCGCTGTTGCTGCGCCTGGAACTCCAAGGCATCGACGTGGGCGAGCGCTGGGCGGAGTTGGCCGACCACCTGGCCACACAGCTCCATGACCATGTGCTTGCCTTCACCGAGGTCCACAAGGCCATGACTCTGGCCGTCGCCGATCGTCGGCAAGCTCTGACCGAGCTCATGGCCTCGCTCGTCGACTTCGCCGCGACACCCCACAATTTCGCCGCCGGAACCGTGGCGACAACGACACTTCCCCTGTGCCAGGCAATCGCTGCCTTCGGTGAAGGAGCGTACGCACGTACGGTCGACCTGCTGTTACCGCTGCGCTATGCTTGGGCGCGCAGCGGCGGCAGCCACGCCCAACGCGATATCTTTCACCAGATCCTTTTGGAGGCGGCAATTCGTGACGGCCAATTGCCTCTGGCGCGCTCACTGGCGGCCGAGCGGATCACGCTCAAGCCGGAAAGCCGCGGCAATTGGGCAAAGCATCTGACGGTCTTGGAGCTTCTCGGAGACGAAGAAGCGGCATCGGCAGCGCGCGAGACGATGCGTCAGGCCCTGACCTAGACCCCCCTACCTGGTCAAACCTGGAGCAATAGGCGCTGCGGATCCTCGATCGCCTCTTTGATGCGAACCAGGAAGGTCACCGCCTCGCGCCCGTCGACGATGCGATGGTCGTAGGACAGCGCCACGTACATCATCGGCCGCACGACGACCTCGCCATCGACCGCCACGGGCCGTTGCTCGATCTTGTGCAGACCCAAGATGCCCGGTTGCGGCATGTTGAGGATCGGTGTCGAGAGCAACGAACCGAAGACCCCACCGTTGGTGATAGTGAAGCTCCCGCCGGTCATCTCCTCCAGCGTGATCTTGCCCTCACGGCCTTTGGCGGCCAGATCGGCCAGGCCTTGCTCGATCTCGGCAAAGGACTTGGCCTCGCAGTCGCGCACTACCGGGACCATGAGCCCGGTGGGTGTGGAGACGGCCATGCCGATATCGAAGAACTTGTTGTAGACGATCTCATCGCCCTCGATGCGCGCGTTGACCTCCGGGATCTCCTGCAGCGCGGCCACCACGGCCTTGGTGAAGAAGGACATGAAGCCTAGTCGCACACCATGCTTCTTCTCGAAGCTCTCCCGGTAGAGCTTGCGCAGCGCCATGGTGGCGCTCATGTCGATCTCGTTGAAGGTGGTGAGCATGGCCGCGGTGTTCTGGGCTTCCTTCAGGCGCCGGGCGACGGTCTGGCGCAGCTTGCTCATCTTGACCCGCTCTTCGCGTGGACCTGCGGCGGCGGATGGCGTGCCGGTCGCCGGGGTGGGCGCGCTCGCTGCCGGAGCCGCCGGCGCTTGCAGCGGCTGGGTCTTGCCCTCCAGGAAATCGAGCACGTCACCCTTGGTCAGCCGGCCGTCCGGGCCGCTAGTCGGGATCACCGCCGGATCGAGACCTTTTTCCTCAACCAGCTTGCGCACCGCCGGCCCCAATTTGCCGTAAGTGGACTCCTCCAAGAACGACAGGAGATCGGTCTTGGTGACCTTCCCGCCGGTGCGCGGCGCCAAATCCGGGTGCAAGCGCGCCGCTACTGACTCTTCGCCGCCGGCCGCCGGTGATGTCACAGCGGCAGGAGCTTCCGCCGGCGCTTCGACGGGAGCCGCCGCGGGCGGCGGGGCGGCGGAAGCGCCAGCGGCACCAGCGAGCACGACGCCCAGATGCGCGCCGACCTCGACTGTCGCACCCTCGGCCGCGGCGACTTTAGAGAGGACACCAGTGGCCGGTGCATTGACTTCGAGCGTCACCTTGTCGGTCTCCAGCTCGACCAAAGGCTCATCGGCCGCGACCGCCTCGCCCTCGCCCTTCAACCAGCGAGCCACCGTCGCTTCGCTCACCGACTCGCCCAGGGCGGGGACCACCAGGTCGAGCGCCTCGCCGGCACCATTACCCGCCGGTGGCGCTGGGGCTGGCGTCGCCGCGGCCTCGGGCTGCGAGGGGGTCGTTGCCTCGGGCGCCGATGTCTCGGGCGCCGGTGCCGGGGCCCCGCTTGCCTCCCCGATGCGGCCCAGAACCGCGCCGACCTCGACATTCTCACCGGCCTCGACAAGGATCTCGCTGAGCACGCCGGCCGCGGCGTCATTGTCCTCGAGGGTCACCTTGTCGGTCTCGAGCTCGACCAGAGGCTCGTCGGCCCCGACCGCCTCTCCGGGCTTTTTCAGCCACTGCGCGACCGTTGCCTCGCTCACCGATTCGCCCAACGTCGGCACGACGATATCCGTTGCCATCTCGCTCCTCGATCCTTCTTGGCTTCGCCTGTCTTTCGCCTTACGTCTCGCGTCCAGCGATCAACCCTTGGCGCTCTGGGCGACCTTGCCCTTCGCGGCTTCCTCGGCGATACGGGTCTGAATTCGGCTCATGGCTTTCCTGCCAAGGGTGAGCGCATCCTCGATCAGCGCCTCTTGCTCGGCCACGTGGCGCGAGTAGAGGCCCGTCGCCGGCGAACCCGCCGACTTGCGACCCGCATAGCGCGGCTTGGAGTTCTTGAACCCGGCGTCCTCGGCCACCTCCTCGATGAAGGTCGAGGCGAAGGGCCAGGCACCCATGTTGCGCGGCTCCTCCTGGCACCAAACGAGATCGCAGTGCTTGTAGGGGGCCATCAGCTCCTTCAGCGCATCGTGCGGGAAGGGATAAATCTGCTCCAAGCGCAGGAAGTGGACCTCTTCCAGGCCCCGGTTTTCACGCTCCTCCAAAAGCTCGTAATAGACCTTGCCGGTACAGAGCACGAGCTGCTTGGCCTTCTTCGGCTCGCTCGGCAAATCGTCGTCGTAGAGGACACGGTGGAAAGTGCTGCCGGGCCCGAACATCTCGAGCTTCGAGACACAACGCTTGTGGCGCAAAAGCGACTTCGGCGTCATAACGATCAGCGGCTTGCGGAAGCTGCGGTGGAGCTGGCGCCGCAGGACGTGAAAGTAATTTGCCGGCGTGGTGCAGTTGACCACCTGAACGTTGTCCTCGGCGCAGAGTTGCAAGAACCGCTCGAGCCGAGCCGAGGAGTGCTCCGGGCCCTGACCTTCGTAGCCGTGCGGGAGCAGCATGACGATGCCGGACATGCGCAGCCACTTGTACTCGCCCGGCGTGATGAACTGATCGATGATGATCTGCGCACCGTTGACGAAGTCGCCGAACTGCGCCTCCCATAGCACCAGCGCCTTGGGTTCGGCCAGCGAATAGCCGTACTCGAAGCCGAGCACCGCCGCCTCGCTGAGCGGCGAGTCGACGATCTCGACCTGCTCCTGCTTATCGCGAATGTGATTGAGCGGCCAATAGCGCGCTTCGGTTTCCTGGTCGACCCAACAGGCGTGGCGCTGGGAGAACGTGCCGCGGTTGCTATCCTGACCGGTGAGACGCACGGGATGCCCTTCCAACAGGAGCGAACCGAAGGCCAGGGCCTCGGCGGTTGCCCAGTCGATGCCCTGGCCGTTCTCGATGCTGCGGGCCTTGGTCTCGAGCTGGCGGCCGATCTTGCGGTTGAGATTGAAGCCCTCAGGCGCGTGGGTCAGTGCCTGACCGATCTCCCGTAGGGTCTCCATCGGCGTCTCGGTGACGCCGCGGCGCGCGTCGTAGCCCTTGACCTGTTCCATGCCCGACCAGGCCCCTTCGAGCCAGTCCGCTTTGTTGACCTTGTAAGAAGTCGCGGCCTCGAACTCCGCCTCGAGGTGCTCGTTCCACTGCTTGACGGCGTTCTCGGGTTCAGCCGCCTCGATCACCTTCTCTTCGACCAACTTGCCGGCATAGATCTTCCGCGTCGTGGGATGCTTGGCGATCTTCTTGTACATCAAGGGCTGGGTGAAGGCGGGCTCATCGCCCTCGTTATGCCCGAAACGCCGATAGCAGAACATGTCGACGACCACGTCTTTGTTGAAGGTCTGCCGAAACTCGACGGCGATGCGCGCGACATGGACCACCGCCTCGGGGTCGTCGCCGTTGACGTGAAAGATTGGCGCTTGAATGATCTTCGCCACGTCGGAGCAATAGGGCCCCGAGCGGGAGTTCACCGGATTGGTGGTGAAGCCGATCTGGTTGTTGACGACGAAGTGGATCGTGCCGCCGATGCGATAACCCTTGAGCTCGGAGAGGTCGAGGGTCTCGGGCACCAGCCCCTGGCCGGCGAAGGCGGCATCGCCATGCATGAGGAGCGCCATGACCTGCTTGCGGTCCTTATCCTGACGCTGGTCCTGCTTGGCCCGCACCTTGCCGATGACGACCGGGTTGACCGCCTCCAGGTGGGAGGGATTGGCGGTCAGCGAGAGATGGACGCTGTTACCGTCGAATTCCCGATCCGAGGAGGTGCCGAGGTGATATTTCACATCGCCGGAGCCGCCGACGTCCTCGGGATGGGCGGCACCCCCTTGAAACTCCGAGAAGATGGCGGAAAAGGGCTTGCCCATGAAGTTGGCCAGCACGTTCAGCCGGCCGCGATGGGGCATACCGACAACGACCTCCTTCAAGTCCATCTGCGCGCCGCGCTTCAGGATTTGTTCCAGCGCCGGGATCATGGCCTCGCCACCATCGAGGCCGAAACGCTTGGTGCCGGTGTACTTCTTGTTAAGGAAATTCTCGAAGATCTCGGCCGCGGTCAGTCGCTCGAGGATGGCGCGCTTGCCATTGACTGTGAACTCGGTCCGATTGCCGATGGACTCGATCCGCTCTTGGATCCAGGCCTTCTGGTCCGGGTCCTGAATGTGCATGAACTCGACGCCGATGTGACCGCAGTAGGTCTCGCGGCAAATGGCCACGATCTCGCGCAGCGTCGCCGTCTCCAGGCCCAGAACCTTGTTGATGAAGATCGGCCGGTCCATATCGGCATCGGTGAAGCCATAGGTCTTTGGATCGAGCTCCGGGTGCGGCTCGATCTTCTTCAAGCCCAAGGGATCTAAATCGGCCTCCAGGTGCCCGCGCACGCGGTAGGCACGGATCATCATGAGCGCACGGATCGAGTCTAGCGTCGCCGCCCGCACGTCCGCGGCGGTCAGGTCGCCGCCGCCGGCAACCCCTTGCGCAACCGCCGCCGCGCCGTTGCCGGATGGAGCGATTGCCGCGCCGCCGTCCAGGCCCGCGAGCACGCTCGCAGCCTCGGTGTCCAAATCGGAAAAGAACTTCACCCACTCCGGCTCGAGCGAGGAGGGTGAACTCTTGAAGTTACGATATAGGACCGCGAGGGTCGCGGCACCCGCTCCCGAAAGAAGTTTTTCTTCTTCTGCCATATTCTCTCTCGGTCCGGCCGAAGGCGTCGCGCCGGACCGCCTCCTCAATCTTCGGTGACTGGAGCGCCGATCAATCCGGTCGCCCCATCGCCTCCAGCATGCCTTCGCCGAGGCCAGCCGGGGATTCGGCAACGACGAAACCGGCCGATTTCAGCGCTTCGATCTTGTCGTCCGCACCGCCCTTGCCGCCGGCGATGATTGCACCCGCGTGACCCATGCGGCGTCCGGGCGGGGCGGTGCGCCCGGCGATGAAGCCGCAAATCGGCTTCTTGGTCTTCGCACGGCGATAGAACTCGGCCGCCTCTTCCTCGGCGCTGCCGCCGATCTCGCCGATCATGATGATGCCCTCGGTCTCCGGGTCGGCGAGAAACAGCTCCAAGCAATCGATGAAGTTCGTGCCGTTGATCGGATCGCCGCCGATGCCGATGCAGGTCGACTGGCCCAAACCGGTCGCCGTCGTTTGCGCCACCGCCTCGTAAGTCAAGGTACCGGAGCGCGAAACCACTCCGATCTTGCCGCGCTGATGGATGTGGCCCGGCATGATGCCGATCTTGCATTCGTCGGGGGTGATGACGCCCGGGCAGTTGGGGCCGACCAGCCGTGTCGCGGCGCCCTCCAGCGCCCGCTTGACCTTCAGCATGTCGAGAACCGGGATGCCCTCGGTGATGCAAACCACCAGCTCGATGCCGGCGTCCGTCGCCTCCAGGATCGCGTCCGCAGCAAACGGCGGCGGCACATAGATCGCCGACGCGTTGGCCCCGGTTGCCTCGACCGCCTCGGCGACCGTATCGAAGACCGGCAAGTCCAAGTGGGTCGTGCCACCCTTGCCCGGGGTGACGCCGCCGACCATTTGCGTGCCATAGGCGATCGCTTGTTCGGAGTGAAAGGTCCCGTTGTTGCCCGTGAAGCCCTGGCAGATGACCTTGGTGTCCTTGTCGACCAAAACCGCCATCACGCCGCCTCCTTCACCGCGGCAACCACCTTCTGCGCCGCATCTCCCAGATCGTCCGCCGAGGTAATGGGCAGGCCCGACTCGGCGAGGATCTTCTTGCCCAGGTCCACGTTGGTCCCCTCCAAGCGAACCACCAGGGGCACCGACAGCCCGACCTCGCGAGCACCCGCGACCACGCCCTCGGCGATCACGTCGCAGCGCATGATACCGCCGAAGATATTGACCAGGATCCCTTGCACGTTGGGGTCGGAGAGAATGATCTTGAAGGCGGCGGTGACGCGCTCCTTGGTCGCGCCACCGCCGACATCGAGAAAGTTGGCCGGATCGCCACCGTGGAGCTTGATGATGTCCATTGTCGCCATCGCGAGGCCGGCGCCGTTGACCATGCAGCCGATCTGGCCGTCGAGCTTGATGTAGTTCAGCTCGTGGCGCGCGGCCTCCAGCTCCATCGGGTCTTCCTCGTCCTCGTCGCGCATGCCGGCCACGTCCTTGTGCCGATAGAGCGCGTTGTCGTCGAAGTTCATCTTGGCATCGAGGGCGAGCACCTCGCCGGCGCCGGTGACCACCAGGGGATTTATCTCGACCAACGAGCCATCGAGGGCGTTGAAGCACTTGTACATCGCCGCCATGAACTTCACCGCCGAGGAAACCTCTTTACCCTGCAAGCCCAGTCCAAAAGCGAGCTTGCGGCCGTGGAAGGGCTGAAAGCCGATCGCCGGGTCGATCGCCAGCTTGAGGATTTTCTCCGGCGTGCGAGCCGCCACCTCCTCGATCTCCATGCCGCCTTCGGTGGAGGCCATGATGGTGATGCGGCTGGTGGCGCGGTCGATCAGCATGCCGAGATAGAGCTCGCGCGCGATATCGCAGCCCTCCTCGATGTAAAGGCGCTTGACCTCCTTGCCGCCTTCGCCGGTCTGCTTGGTGACCAGAACGTGGCCCAGCATCTTGCGGGCGTTTTCCTTGACCTCGTCGAGCGACTTGCAGAGGCGAACGCCTCCCTGTCCGTCGGGGTCGTCCTTGAAGCGCCCGGCGCCACGCCCTCCGGCGTGGATCTGCGATTTCACCACCCAGATGGGGCCGCCCAGCTCGCGCGCCGCGTTCTCGGCCTCTTCGGGCGTAAAGGCGACACTACCACGCGGCACTGCAACGCCGAATTGCGCGAGGAGACTCTTTGCTTGGTACTCGTGGATGTTCATCTATCGTCGACCGGTTCTTGTTGCGCGCTGATCACTCTCGCCGAACAGGCCGGCGGTAAGTAATGGGCCCGGTTGATAGAACGAACTCGATCGAACCGCTCATGCTTGGCGAGTTGAGAAATCAGAAATCCCCATCATCCGCCCCCTAGCCGGGCGCGATTAGATTATCACCCTGGACGTCCGGCGCAACCTCGGCAGCGCCGGCAATTCAGCGCTTACCGGCCTTCGCGGCAGTCTTGCGCGCCGGCCGCTTCTTGGCCGCCGGTTTTTTGGCCGATCTCCGTTCGATTTGCCGGCAGGCCGCGATCAGCTCCTTGACCGCGGCAACGGACCGGCCCAGCATCTTTTTCTCTGACGCATTGAGCGCGAGCTCGACGATGCGCTCGATGCCCCCTGCACCGATCACCGCGGGCACGCCGATATATAGGCCCTTGACGCCATACTGGCCGCTCAGAAAGGCGGCACAGGGAAGCAGCCGTTTCTTGTCCTTCAGATAGGACTCGGCCATCGAAATGGCGGCCGATGCAGGCGCATAGAAGGCCGAGCCGGTCTTCAACAATCCGACGATCTCGGCGCCGCCATCGCGGGTGCGCTGCACGATCTCGTCCACACGCTTATTCGAGATCCAGCCCATCTTGACCAACTCGGGCAGGGCGATGCCCGCCACGGTGGAATGGCGCACCATGGGCACCATGGTATCGCCGTGGCCGCCCAGGACGAAGGCCGAGACATCCTCGACCGACACATTCATCTCGGATGCGAGAAAGTGGCGAAAGCGCGCCGAGTCGAGAACGCCGGCCATACCCACGACCTTGTTGGCCGGTAAGCCGCTTTCCTTTTGCAGCAGCCAGACCATCGCATCCAGCGGATTGGTGATGCAGATGACGAAGGCTTTGGGTGCGTAGCGCTTGATGCCGGCGCCAACCGCCTTCATGACCTTGGCGTTGACCTCCAGAAGGTCGTCGCGGCTCATCCCCGGGCGGCGCGGCACCCCGGCGGTGACGATGACGACGTCGGCCCCTTTTATCGCCGCATAGCCGCCGGTTCCGGCGAACTGGCCGTCGAACCCCTCGATAGGGGCTGCTTGGGCGATGTCCAAGGCTTTTCCCTGCGGTACGCCGTCGACGACGTCGAAAAGGACCACATCCCCCAATTCCTTTAGCCCCGCCAGAAGGGCGAGCGTGCCGCCGATGTTGCCGGCCCCGATCAGCGCGATTTTTTGTCGAGCCATAGTTCCAATCTCCCTAGCGCCCTCATGGTCATACGCGCGCCTTCCTACCCCCTTTTGGGCGCCGGGACAAGAAAGCGAGGCCGCGTGGCGTCAAGAACCGGTGCGCTGCTCCAGCGCGAGGTACTCGGCCGAGCGCATCTCTTGTAGTCGGCTGACCGTTCGCTCGAACTCGGCGGCGCCGTGGCCACTGCGGTAGAGCTGTTCGGGCGGCGCGTCGGCGGCGATGACCAACTTTACACGGTGCTCATAAAGAGCGTCGATCAGGGTCATGAAGCGCCGCGCCTCGTTGCGCTGGTTCTCGCCCAGGCGCGGCACCCCCGCCAATACGACGGTGTGATAGCGCGTAGCGATCGCCAGGTAATCCCCGGCCCCCAGAGGGGCCTCGCACAACTCGGCGAAAGTAAAGCGGACAACGCCTCGCGCGGCAGCCGACACCGCGATCTCGCGGCCCTTGACCTCTACCGTCTCTGCCGTCGGCTCGCCGCCCTCGGTCAGCTTGGCGAAAACCTCGTCCAGTGCCTTGGCCGCGCGTGGGCCGAGGGGCGCATGGTAGACCTCGATCGACTTGATCCGGTCGCGACGATAATCGCGCCCGCTGTCGAGCATCAAGATATCCAACTTGTCCTTCAGCAAGGCGATGAAGGGCAGGAAGTTCTCGCGCTGCAAGCCCCCCTCGTAGAGCTGCTCCGGCGGCCAGTTCGAGGTCGCCACGACGACCAGGCCCCGGCCGAACAGCGACTCGAAGAGGCGGCTGAG
>CAJHXI010000349.1_pt1 | contig 12140 bp, 10 predicted proteins | sample 9198411 | NCBI WGS metagenome assembly CAJHXI01 (sample SAMEA7708298, study PRJEB35096) | sediment metagenome | biome: marine neritic benthic zone biome [ENVO:01000025]; feature: sediment [ENVO:00002007]; material: shallow marine sediment [ENVO:03000034] sea grass bed [ENVO_01000059] ...
CTTCATGGCGCCGCGGAAATCGCGGTAGGCTTCCAGGATGATGTGCTCGCGCTCGATCTGGTCCTTGGAGTCCTTGACCACTTCGAGATAGGTGACCTTGATATTGTCGAAGCGGTCGGCGATGTCGCCGCGGCTCACCTTCATCCACAGGTTCCGCAGTCGCTCGCCGGTGTCGATCTTGCCGTCGGCCAGTTGCTCGACCATCGATTTGGCGTCATCGCGAATGGAATCGAAGGCCTCAGTGATGACCTCGTAGCGCTCGCCGATCTCCATGGCCCGCACCTGCTCGCGCACCACCTCGTTGAAGAGCGTCGCTTGATCGAGCGTGCGGGCGATCAGCAAGACCCGATCCTCGTCTAAGTCCGAGATCCGATCGAGCAGCGCCACGATGGGTGCGCTCTCGCCCGTCTCGGGCACCAGGCCGAGGTCCCGCAAGCCCGAAAGCGCCTTATCCAAATATTTCATCACCGGAAGACCGGCACCGGTCGTCGATGGCACGTCCTCATCCTCCCCTTAGTTACGCACTCCTGAATCGGGGCAGCCCCGACCGCACTTATATAATCGATTATTCTACTCATGAGTACTAGACAAAGGGAGGATACGGCTGTGCGTCAAATCCTTGTGAAAGCCGACCTCGGCTCTAGAGAGGGGATGTGAGCTGGCGACTTTTTCGCTGCCCCCGGGCGCGGATGAGGTTAGGGTGGGGTGAGGTCACGCCGTAGGTGCCTCAGCGGTCGCCAGCGCTATCCGGCGCGCCCAAATCCTCGCATGTAGGAATGATGGCTTTGGCGCGACACATCCGACTCCTAGTCTCTGGCGTCCACCCGGTCTCCATATTCTTCACCGACTTGGTCCTCTGAGCCGAACCCGCCCTCCCTGAAAGTCAGGAGTTTCTGAGAGAGGGCCCCTGGTAAGGAGAGAAATTCGAGAGGAAGAAACCAGCCTCGCGCGGTCCCATCGATCGGGAGCGGCTCTCCCTATCGCAGAATGTTTACTAGAAAACTTAATGTACTTTTACTATCTAATAATTTATACTAGCTAAACATCATGATTGAACATGGAGAGGTAAAATGGCTTTACGGAAGGTGCTTCTGGTCTTGCTCACTCTTGTCGCTACTCATGCTCTTGCGAATGCGCACGATCTTGAAAGTCAAGACAATATTGACTCTCTAATCCCGGAATTAAAACAACCAAACAATCAAACCCCGGTGGCGGACATCGTATTTGAAAAATTGGAAGGCATAAATCTCGACGAATTGAAAAGTGGTCAGGTTTTCCCGGTTGCCTGCGGTTGGACAGGATTTGTTAATCAATGGGACGGCGTTTTAAATTTTCGCTGTCCTTATCCGAGCACCATGAATGGTGCGTATAGTGTCCATAACAATCATCGCGAAGATAGAATATGGAGATTCCAGTGTTGTACACTTCAAGTCAGGCCCTGAGGTAGAAGGCGCCAACGCCTTGCTAATTGCCTGGATCGAAAAGAGAGAAACTCTAGGCTCCATGGTTAGCTGAAGAGGTCGCCGGGAGGAGATTACTTGGACGAGTTCTTCGAGATCAAGCGTCACCTAATTCACGACCTGGCTGGGCGGGTAGGGGCATGACTGGCTCGGCCGGCGCTTCTTCCGCCGCCATCGGGCGCGCGCGCTCGGGCAGCGTGAAGACCAGCAGCCCGGCCAGCAGGGAGAGGATGATCGAGCTGATCCAGACCCAGTCGTAGTGGGCCTGCAGCTCGAAGAGGTAGCCGCCGAGGAAAGCGCCCAGCGCGGCGCCGACCGAATGGCCGGCGGCGATGAGGCCCATGGCGAGCCCCATGACCTCCAGACCGATGTGGCTTTCCACCAGGCTCGCCGTCACCGGCACGGTCGAATAATCCACCACCCCGAACGCCACGGCGAAGAGGATCAAGGTGCCGTAGTCGGCGCTGGCCGCGAGGTTGACCAGCAAGATGAAGGTGAGGCCCCGCAGCAGATAGATCATCCCGAGCAAGAGCGGGCGGTGCATGCGGTCGGTCAGCCAGCCGACCAGGATCATGCCGGCCATGTTGACGGCCGAGAGGATGCCGTAGGCATTGGCACTGGGGATCGGCCCGAAGCCGCAGAAGGCGGCGAAGGGCAGCAGATGGGTCTCGATGACGCCCGTCGTCGTGTAGCCGCAGATGAAGAAACTCCAGAAGAGGACATGGAAGGCCGGCCGGCGCAGCACGTGGCGCAGATCGGCCGTCAAGCCCCTGTGCCCGCCGGCCCCGCCCCTGGCGATCACCGCCCGCGGCCCGTGCTTCGGCAAGAGCCGCCACAAGACCGGCACCAAAATCAAACAGGCGATGCCCACGACAACGAAGCTCCAACGCCAGCCATAGACGACCAACACGCCGGCGATCAAGGGCACGATCAGGAACTGCCCCGCCGTCGAGCCCGAGGTGGCGATGCCGGTGGCAAGCCCCAGGTTGCGCGTGAAAAGCTGCGCCACCGCGGCCGAGACGACGTGGTAGGCGGCCACACCATGACCCATCGCGGAGAGACCGCCGAAAGCCAGAAGAAAGCCGAGCGGGCTGTCGCTTACAGCGACGGCGAAGCTGCCGAGCGCGATGATCAGCGTTCCCACGATCAGCGCCATGCGCGGCCCCTGGCGGTCGACCAGACCGCCGGCCAGCGGCGCCAGCACCGCCATGACGATTAGCGAGACCGCCGCGGTGCTCGAGAGAAAGGTGCGCGTCCAACCCATGTCCTGCTCGACCGTGGGCATGACCAGACCCAGCGTCGCTCGGCCGGAATAGGACAACGCCAGCACCAGAAAGCTGAAACCGACGACCAACCACGGCAGGAGACGCGACGAGGCACTTTGGCCAACCATGAGAGACCCTCCACAGGCTTCGGGGCTAGCCTAGTGGCTATTTATCTGGCATAAAGTAATGTATGTCCTCATTTTCTGCCAAAGCGTCCGCCTCGCCCGACCAATCTCCTCGACGCGTGGTCATCCTCGTCTATCCGGGCGTCACGCTGCTGGACGCGACCGGCCCGGCCCAGGTCTTCGCCATGATCGCGCAAGTCGATCGCGGAACGGCAAGGCCCTATGAGATCGCCCTCGCCTCGCGATATGGCGGTCCGGTGACGAGCGATACGGGTATCGCCCTCGGCACGACACCCCTGGAAGAGGCCGCGTCGATACCCATCGACACGCTTCTCGTGGCCGGAGGCATGGGCGTCTTCGAGGCTGCGGCCGACAGGGCCTTGGTGGACTGGGTGAGAAATCAAGCCGCTCGCGCCCGGCGCACCGGCTCCACCTGCATGGGCGCTTTCCTGACCGCCGCCGCCGGGCTTCTCGACGGGCGTCGGGCGGTGACCCACTGGCGCTGGTGCCAAGAGCTGCAGGAGCGCCATCCAGAGGTGCGAGTCGAGAGTGAGCCCATCTTCGTGCGCGATGGTAAGGTTTGGTCCTCGGCCGGTGTCACCGCCGGTATCGACCTCGCGCTCGCCATGATCGAGGAGGATCACGGGCACGACCTGGCGCTCGAAGTCGCCCGCCGGCTCGTGGTTTTCCTCAAAAGGCCAGGTGGGCAGGCCCAGTTCAGCGCCACGCTGAGCGCCCAGACCGCCGACCGGGAGGGTGACTTCGAGGCTCTGCACGCCTGGATCGCCGAGAACCTGGAATGCGACCTTCGGGTCGAGCGACTAGCCGCACGAGCCGGCATGAGCCCGCGGACCTTCGCCCGGATTTACGGTGCGCGAACCCGAACGACGCCGGCCCGCGCGGTAGAGAGCATGCGGGTCGAGGCGGCGAAGAGGCTTCTGGAAGACGAGCGCCTCCTGATCAAGACCATCGCCGCGCGCTGCGGCTTCAAGGATTACGAGGGCTTGCGGCGCGCTTTTCTGCGCCAGACCGGTATAGCGCCGATCGAGTACCGTCGCCACTTCGGCGCGGGAGCCCGAAGAGCCTCCTGATCACCTGCCCCTACTCACCCTTGAACTTGGGCGTCTCCTTGGCGAGAAACGCGCGGATGCCTTCGCGGTAGTCGGCCGTATCGCAGGAGAGGAACGGCGCTAGCCGATCCTCGGCGGTGAGCGTCTCCGGCCTCAGCGCCTTGGCGGCGAAAACCTTGTGCCAACGAGCGGCCAGCGGTGCGCCGGCAACGATGCGCGCGACCAAAGCCTCGGCCTCCTCATCGAGAGCCTCATCGGCGACCACGCGCGCGACTAGCCGTCGGTGATAGGCTTCCTCGGCGCTCAAAATCCGCCCCTCCAAGAGCAGCTCCAGCGTCGTCGGCCGGCCAGCCAGCTCGACCAGCGCGATCATCGCCGGGTAGGGCAGCGCGTGACCGATGCGGTTGATCGGTATGCCGAGCCGTGCCGAGGCCCCGGCCAGGCGCAGGTCGCACTGCACCGCCAGCTCCAGCCCACCGCCGACGCAGGCCCCCTCGATGACGGCGACGGTCGGGGCCGGGCAATCGCGAACCGCCTCCATAGCCGGGTCCATGACCTCGGCATAGAGCGCCGCCGCCTCGGAGCTGTCGCGCGTGCGCTCGAACTCGGCGATATCGGCACCGGCGGCGAAGGCCTTGCCACCCGCCCCACGCAGCACCAGGCAGCGCAGATCGGGGTCGCCTGAGAGAGCCTCCACAGCCTCCCCAAGCTCTCGCCACATATCCAAATCGAGGGCGTTGCGGCGCTCCGGCCGATTGAGCAGAACCTGCGCGACCGGCCCCTCACGACGCACCAAGACCGCTTCGCTCATGCCGCGAGCCCCGCCGCGCGCCGCAGCTCTGGATCGCGGATGTCCAACTCGCGCCCGTCGAGGCCCGCGGCGTCGGCACCGCAAAGCCAGGCCATGACCCGCGCCGGGTCCTCGGGTGGGGCGTGGTCTTCCGGGCGCATGCGGGCGATCTCCCCCAGGCCCGAGGCCCGGATCACGGCCTGCATGCCGGTGTCGACCGTGCCCGGCCGAAAACCGTAGACCCGCACGCCGCTGCCTTCCAGCTCCAGGGCGAGGGATCGGGTCATCATGGCGAGCCCCGCCTTGGCCGCGCAATAGCCGCTCCAGCCTTCCAGCGCTTGAGAAGCAGCCCCCGAGCTGACGTTGACGACAACCCCCTCGCCGGCCGCGATCATCGCGGGGACGACCGCGCGCGCCACGTGGTAAGCGCCCACCAGGTTGACCGCGATGCAGCGCTCCCAGATCTCAGGGTCGCTCTCGGCCAAGGGCGCGATGGGCTCGATGATCCCGGCATTGTTGATCAGGATGTCGATGTGCCCGAAGCAGCGCTCCATATGGGCAACGGTCTCGGTCACCGCGGCATAGTCGGCGACGTCGGTCACCACCGCCTCGGCCTCGCCGCCGCGGCCGTGGATTTCCTCGGCCAGCCGTTCGATCTCGTGGCCACTCTGCGCCGCCAGCGTGACCTTCGCGCCGGCGGCCGCCAGCGCTTCAGCGGTGGCCTTACCGATGCCGCGTCCGGCGCCGGTCACCAGCGCCGATTTGCCGGTCAGCTCACTCATCGCTCCCCGTCCTTTTGCATTCGATCTCCTGTCCTCTTCTAGCGCAGGCAAGCACGCTTTGCGACTCTCGCCTTTTGCCTTTAAGACCTAGTGTGGTGGTTTTGAAGTTCCTCTCATTTTTGGGACCGCCTCTGCGAGGAACTTCAAAACCATAAACCACACTAGACGTATGGGAGCTGCTAGTGTCCTTATCGAATCAGAAGTTCGTCCGGCGCGTGCCACGAATGATGCGAACTTCTGATTCGGGACACTAGGGAGCAGCCGACCAGTGCCCCCGGAGGAGGACCCATGAGCGACGCGCGCGAGGCCGCCCGCATCCTGATCGAGATCGAGGCGGTCCTGTTCCGCCCGGACGAGCCCTTCATCTTCACCTCGGGCCGGGCGAGCCCGGTCTATGTCGATTGCCGCCGGATCATCTCCTTTCCGGACGCCCGCGCCCGGCTGATGGACTTAGGCGTGGCGTTGCTGAAGCGCCAAACCGGGGCCGATGCCTTCGACGTCATCGCCGGCGGCGAGACCGCCGGCATCCCGTTTGCCGCCTGGATGGCCGAGCGCTTCGACCTGCCTATGGTCTATGTCCGCAAAAAGCCCAAGGGCTTCGGGCGCAACGCGCGCATCGAGGGAACCTTCGAGCCCAGCGCGCGCGCGCTCCTGGTCGAGGACCTGGCGACCGACGGCGGCTCGAAGCTGAGCTTCGTCGAGGCCTTGCGCGAGGCCGGGGCCTCCTGCGCCCATACCTTCGTGATCTTCAGCTACGGCACATTCCCCGAGTCCATCGCCGAGCTCGAGCGTCAGGGGGTGACGCTGCACGCGCTGGCCACCTGGTGGGACGTGCTGGCCGTGGCCAAAGAGACCGGCTACCTGGACGCGGCACAGCAGGCCGATGTGCGGGCCTTCCTGGACGATCCGGAGGGCTGGTCGGCGGCACACGGCGGCAAGGCCGTAGACTAGGAGCGAAGAACGCGCATGACCGGCACGACGACAGCGCCGAAAAACCCAAGCTGGCGGCCCGGCGATTATCTGGCCTTCGCCGACGCGCGGCTGCGCCCGGCACTGGACCTGATCACGCGTATCCCGGAGGGTGAACGCCGTACCATCGCCGATCTCGGCTGCGGGCCGGGGCAGATCCTTCCCCATCTGCAAGCTCGCTGGCCCAAAGCGCGGATCCTCGGCGTCGATGGCGACCCGGCCATGCTGGCCCAAGCCCGCGCGGCTTACCCCGAGGCGCAGTGGGTGCAAGCCGACATCGCCACCTGGCACAGCGAGGAGCTACTCGACCTCAACTTCTCCAACGCCGCGCTGCACTGGGTCGCCGACCACGAGAGGGTCTTTGCCCGGCTCATGGAGAGCCTCACGCCCAGTGGCGTCCTCGCCGTGCAGATGCCCGATACCGGCCACGGGGCTTGGCGGCAGGTGCTGCGCGACCTGGCGCAGGCGCCCGACTTCTCCGAATGGTTGGGCGACTTCACCAGCCCGGCCCATACCCTCGATCTCGCCGCCTACCGCCGCATTCTGAACCCGCTTTCGCGTCACCTGGATCTCTGGGCCAGCGAGTACCTGCATGCGCTGGAGGGCGAGACACCCGTGGCAAATTGGACGCTGGGGGCGGGAGGACGACCCTATCTCGACCGACTGCCGGAAAGCGAGCGCGCGCGCTTTCGCGCGGCCTACGCCAAAGCGCTCAGCACACTTTATCCGCGAGAGCCGTCGGGCGAGGCCCTCTTCGCCTTTCACCGTCTCTTCATCGTCGCGGTGAAGGCCTGAGCGCCGCCCTTAACGTGTGACCCGATAGTCCTCGGGCAGGAAGAACAGGTGATCTTGGTCTTCCTGCACCAGGTGACAGCCGATGCAGTACTCGACCCGCTCGGCATTCATGCCCTTGGTCATGCCGAAGAGCTCGCCGTCGGGCATGATCATGATATAGCGCCAGTCGCCACTGACGTAGTTGAAGCCCGGCTCCATTTTCTCCATGACGAAGAGCGGGCCGGGGCGCACCTCGCCCTCGCGGGTCACCGAGAAGCTGTCCTTGGCGATGATCGCGCCGTGCGGAAGTATTCCCGCCTCCTCGTAGCGACCATAGGCCCGGGCAGCCTCGTTCGCGTAGTTGTTGACGAAGCGCTGGCCGTGCGTCGCCGAGCGGTAGGGCGCCGTGTTGAAGCGGGCCCAATCGGTGTAGGTCTCGGCGATGGGATCGCCCGCGGCGCGGTAACCCTCGGTCATGAAGGTCAACAAGCCTTGGTAGAAATTCTCCGCCTCTTGCTTTCCAAGCTCGGCCGCGTCGCGCACGCGAAAGTGACGTCTGGGCTTATTCGGATCTCCACTGATCTCCGGCCGCGGCTCCGCCGTCTCCTCCGCCAACAGTGGCGTGTGTGCCGAATACGCGAGGAATGCCAACATCAAGATCGGCAGAAAGGCACGGCGTAGGATACGTATCATCATCGACTCTCCCGGGTCTCGCGGCACCTCGTGAGCGCGACAGCGTGCTCCCCTTGATATAAGAATCTAATACCTATGGATGTTCACAGCGGGTCAAAGCTTCGTTACGGGCAAAGCGCGCGCGACCAAACCTAAGACGAGATTGACGTCGGCCCGTCAGGCCCTATGGTCGGGAACGCCTTGCCATCCGGGGGAAGCGAACCGCCGATGAAAGCCCCGCAACTTGCCGTCGTCCTCATCATCGCCTTGGCCATGACGGCCGCCAGCCTGACCTCCGCCAAAGCGGAACGGCTGGTCATCGGCATGACCCAGTTCCCCTCCAACTTCCACCCCGAAATCGAGGCCATGCTGGCCAAGACCATGGTGCTCTCCGCCATTCAGCGGCCCTTCGTCGCCCACGACCAGGACTGGCAGCCGCGCTGCATGCTCTGCACCACCTTCCCGACCCTGGAGAACGGCCTGGCCAAGCGCGAGACACTAGCGGGCGGCGGCGAGGGCCTGGCGATCACTTATGATATCCACCCGGAGGCCACTTGGGGCGACGGCACGCCGGTCACCTCGGCCGACGTGGTTTTCACCTGGGAGATGGGCCGTCATCCCCTCTCCGGCGTCAGCGACCAGGAATCCTATCGCAGAGTCCTCTCGATCGAGGTCCTGGATGAGAAGACCTTCACCGTGCACCTGGACCGGGTCACCTTCGACTACTACCGCTACGTGCCCAACCCCTTGCCGGCGCACATCGACCGGGTGATCTTCGAGGCCGCACCGGGCGAGTATCGCAACCGCACTGCCTACGACAGCGACACCACCAATCCAGCGCTCGCCTTCGGCCCCTACCGCATCGCCCGGGTCGAGTCCGGTTCCGAGGTCGTCCTGGTGCCGAACGAGACCTGGTGGGGCGCGCCGCCCGCCTTCGACGAGGTGGTCTTTCGCATCATCGAGAACACCGCCGCGCTCGAGGCCAACCTTCTCTCCGGCGCCATCGACATGATTGCCGGCGAGCTGGGCCTGACGCTCGACCAGGCGCTGGCCTTCGAAAAGCGCCACGGCGAGGACTACGAGCTGATCTACAAGGCCGGACTGATCTACGAGCACATCGACCTCAACCTGGATAATCCCATCCTGGCCGAGCCGCGCATGCGCCGGGCGCTGCTTCATGCCATCGATCGGGAAGCGATCAGCGAGCGGTTGTTCCAGGGCCGCCAGCCGCCGGCCCACAGCTCGGTCAGCCCGCTCGACTGGATCCACAGCGATGCGACCCCGCAGCACGCCTATGACCCGGAACGCGCGGCGGCACTGCTGGACGAATTGGGCTGGGCCGACCTGAGAAAGGGCGTGCGCCACAACGCGGCCGGCGAGCCCTTGGTGCTGGAGATCATGACCACGGCCGGCAACCGCTCGCGCGAGCTAGTGGAACAGGTCCTGCAAAGCCAGTGGAAGCAGGCCGGCATCGACGTGCGCATCCGCAACGAGCCGGCGCGGGTCTTCTTCGGTCAGACCGTCTCCCAGCGTCGCTTTACGGCCATGGCGATGTTCGCCTGGGTCTCCTCGCCGGAGAGCGTGCCGCGCACCACGCTGCGCTCCGACCAGGTGCCGAGCGCCGAGAACAACTGGTCGGGCCAGAACTACACCGGCTACGGCAATCCCGAGATGGACCGGCTCTTGGACGCCATCGAGGTCGAGCTCGACCGCGACAAGCGCGCCGCGCTTTGGGCCAAGCTTCAGAAACTTTACGCCGAGGACCTGCCGGTCCTGCCGCTCTATTGGCGGGCCGAGCCCTATATCCTGCCCAAGTGGCTGAAAGGCGTGCGGCCGACCGGGCACACCGCCGTCACCACCCTGTGGATCGAGGAATGGCGCAGCGAGGGGCGCTGAGACCCGGCTCTGAGAGTAAAGGCGGGCCGCGATGCTGACCTACATCGCCCGACGGCTGGGCGAGTCGTTGCTCGTGCTCTTCATCATGTCGTTCCTGATCTATGCCCTGATCGGGCTGATGCCGGGCGATCCCATCGACCTGATGATCTCGGCCAACCCCAACCTGACCGCGGAGGACGCCCAGCGCCTGCGCGCCCTGCACGGGCTCGACCGGCCGCTGGGCGAGCGTTACCTCGCCTGGCTTTCCGGCGCGGTGCAGGGCGACTTCGGCTTCTCGCGCATCCATACCAAGCCAGTGGTCGAGGTGCTGATGCCGAGGCTCTGGAACACGGTGCTCTTGATGGGGATCTCCTTCGCGCTGGCCCTGGCATTGGCCCTGCCGCTCGGCATGTGGGCGGCGGCCCGGCCGCGCGGGGTCATCGACCATGCCATCAACTTCCTCGCCTTCGCCGGGATCTCAGTGCCGCCCTTCTGGCTGGCGATCCTCTTGATCATGCTCTTCGCGGTGAGCCTGGGATGGCTACCGGCCGGCGGCATGGGCGAGGCCGGAGACCTGGGCAGCCGTCTCAGCCACCTGGTGCTGCCGACCCTGACCCTGACCCTGCTGACGGCGGGCGGCATCATCCGCTTCATGCGTGCCTCCATGATGGAAGCGTTGCGCCAGGACTACATCCGCACCGGCTATGCCAAGGGGCTGTCCGAGCGGCGCGTGATCCTGGGCCACGCGCTGCGCAACGCCATGATCCCGGTGGCGACCATCCTGGCGCTCAACTTCGGCACACTCTTTTCCGGCGCGCTGATCACCGAGACCATGTTCGGCTATCTCGGGATGGGTAAGACCATCTACGACGCCATCCTCGGCAACGACTTCAACCTGGCCCTGGTGGGGCTGCTTTTCGCGACGCTGACGACCTTGATCGCCAACCTCTGTGCCGATCTGGCCTATGGCTGGCTCGACCCGCGGATCCGTCTCTCATGAGCGACCCGCGGGAGGGCACCCACCTCGCCGCCGAGGCCGCTGGTGCGCTCGCCCCCTCGCGGTCCTTGAGCGCGATCTTGTGGGGGCGCTTTCTCGAGCACCGGCTGGCGGTGGTCTCGCTCGGGCTCTTGTGCCTGCTGGCGGTGGTGACCCTGGGGGCGCCGCTGGTCGAGTGGCTCCTGGGCGTGGATGGGGAGGCCGTGGACCTCTTCGCCACCAAGGCGCCGCCCTCGCCCGGCCATCCCCTGGGCACCGACGAGCTGGGCCGCGACCTCCTGGTGCGCCTGCTCTATGGCGGGCGGGTCTCGCTCCTGACCGGGATCGCGGCAGCCCTCTGCGCGGCGGTGATCGGCAGCGTCATCGGGCTTCTCGCCGGCTATTACGGCGGCGCGCTGGACGCCTTCCTGATGCGCTTCACCGACGGGGTGATCGCCCTGCCCCTGCTGCCGCTGCTGATCGTGCTGGCGGCGCTCGACCTCGGCAAGCTGGGCCTGCCGGCGGGCCTGGCCGAGAGCGAGGACATCAGCCTCTATCGCATCGTCGCGCTGATCGCGCTGGTCGGTTGGACCACGGTGGCGCGGCTGGTGCGAGGTGCCACGCTCGCCATGCGCGAGCGCGAGTTCGTCAAGGCCGCCGAGGCGCTGGGCGCGCGCGCCCGGCGCATCATGTGGGTGCACATCCTGCCCAACGTCATCTCGCCGGTGATCGTCGCGACGACGCTATCCATCGGTAACATCATCCTGTTGGAATCGGTCCTGAGCTTCCTCGGCCTCGGCATCCAGCCGCCGACCCCCTCCTGGGGCAACATGCTGACCAGCGCGCTGGAGCTGATCTGGGACGCCCCCCACCTGGTCATCCTGCCGGGGCTGCTCATCTTCGTGACGGTGATCGCCTTCAACTTCCTCGGCGACGGCCTCCAAGACGCCCTCGACCCCCGAGCGAAGGGAGAGGGGTAGGGGGTTCTTAACGAGCTTGCGGAACCTCTCGAAATGTGATTCAACCATTTCGTGAAATTCCTGACCTTTAAGGCAGGGTAGGTATGTCTAAGGATGATTTCTTTCAGAAGCAGGCTGACCAGTCGCGCGTAAAGGCCGAGGTGGTGAAGAAGTATTTCGCCGCATGGGCCAAGGTTCTAAAACAAAGCGTCCTTTCTAGGAATGGTCGTATCGCCTATGTCGACTTGTTCGCAGGACCAGGGCGGTACGAGGATGGCGCTGCGTCTATCCCCCTGTTAATTCTTGAGAAAGCGGCATCAGACGATTTCTTGAGAAAGCACCTTGTCACCCTCTTCAACGACAAGGACGACAATCATACCCGTACTCTCGAAGCGGAGATCGCAAAACTGCCGGGCATAAAAA
>CAJHXI010000650.1_pt1 | contig 11990 bp, 10 predicted proteins | sample 9198411 | NCBI WGS metagenome assembly CAJHXI01 (sample SAMEA7708298, study PRJEB35096) | sediment metagenome | biome: marine neritic benthic zone biome [ENVO:01000025]; feature: sediment [ENVO:00002007]; material: shallow marine sediment [ENVO:03000034] sea grass bed [ENVO_01000059] ...
GCTCCTTGGTAGAGGAAAGGCTGCGCCATCCGGTTGAAGCGGTTGACCTCCTCGGCCGTCACGTCCTCCAGATAGGCGATATCGAAGGAGCGCGCCTCGGCGAAGGCCCGAATGCGGTCCCCATCGCTGATCGTGATGTTGCCGCTCTTGACCAGGAGCGTCGTCGTGCTCCATCCGCGGATGAGCGCCAGGCGCTGGGCCGGCTCGGCAACGCCCTCATGGCGGAGCGCTTCCAGTGCGGTCGCGAAGAGCTTCAAGCTCGCACGGGGCGGGAGTTGAACCCAACCGGTGATTGCCAGCAGGCCATCGGGGTGAAGGTGCCGCACGTAATCCTGGAAGGCCTCCACGGTGGAGAGATAGCTCTCGCCCAGGCTGCCGCCACCGCCACCACCCTCCAAAAGCGAGAGCTGAATGAGGTCCCATCGCTCGTCGCTTCGTGCCAGGAAGGACCGTGCCTCTCGCGCATGAGCCTGGACGTCCGGACGGTTGTAGAGGCCGCCGGCGAAGTTCCGATGGTGGACGCGCACGAGGCTGAGAAGGTTCGGGTTCACCTCCAAGGCGTCGACTGTGGTGGCTTCGTGATAGATGGCCTGCAACACGGGCGCTCCGCCGCCGGCGCCGACGACCAGGACGCTGGGCGCTTTCAGCAGGTGATAGGGCAGGGCCGCGGTTGTGAAGTCCAGGTAGGTGAGGGACGCCAGGTCACCGTCGAAGGCGGTGATGACGCTCAAGGCATCGGCATCGGTGAAGATACCGAGCTGCGGGGGTGGGCTCTGCGTGTTGTTGAGGCTGAGGCCCGGCGCGTGGCGCAGGGGTACTTCTCGGCTTTCGACCACGCTCAGATAGCCAAGCGGATTGGAGTGCGTGCCGACGACGCGCGTTCCGGGCACCTCCAGGGCGCGCGGCAGGGCCTTGTAGGGCGAGGGACGGGGGTCGGTCCAAGTGGATGGCATCGTCAGGACCACGGCCAATATCCCAAGGCAAAGTGCGGCGGCGAACCCCTTGGAGCGGCGTTCTTCGATCCGCGGCACGGCGAGCAGCGCACCGAGCAAAGCCAAGCATGCGATCAGCGTCAGCGCCGGTACCGGATCGAGGAGGAAGAGTAGGGCCACGACACCGATGCTGCCGGCGGCCGAGCCGATCAGGTTGACCGCGTAAGTCCGCCCGATCCGCCCCCGGTAGTGGAGAAAACTGAGCCCGATGCAGGTGGCGCCGAAGAAAAACGGCACCAGAAAGATGACGTAAAGGCCGAGCAGAAAAAGGAGCTGCCGCGGCTCCCAGATCAGGGCCGGCGCATTGAAGGGCAGGCTTTGGCCAACAACGTAGCCGAGAAAGGCGGTGAGGCCGAAAAGAGCAGCGTTGATGGAGAAGGCGACGGCGAAGCGCGGCAAGAGCCAGTCGCGCGTCAGTGCCAGAAAGGTGCCGCTGGCACCGAAGCCGAGCAGCGCGATGGAGATCACCATGTAGGTGAAATGGTGCCACTGGACGATGGAAAAGAGGCGGATCAGCAAGACCTCATAGGCGAGGATGCTGGCGGAGACGAGGGCGAGCGCCGCCCTGATCAACGGGCCTCTCGGACCAGAGGCACGAAGCGGACCGCGAGCACCTGACGCGTGGTCACGCGGCCATCGGCCATCTTGTCGACCAGAACCAATTGCTGGGTGACGTAAGGACTGCCGACCGGGATGATCATCTTGCCGCCGGGCTTCAGTTGTGCGACCAGGGGCGGCGGTATATGGCCGGCGGCCGCCGTCACGATGACGGCGTCGAAGGGCCCGCACTCCGGCCAGCCGTAGTAGCCGTCGTCGATCCGCGTGTCCACGTTGTCGAGGGCGAGGTCATCCAAGACCGTCGCGGCCCTCTCGCCCAAGCCGGGTACGATCTCGATCGAGCAGACCTTGCGCACGAGCTTGGCCAGCACCGCCGCCTGATAGCCGGAGCCGGTGCCGAGCTCCAGCACCACATGATCGGGTTCGACCTCCAGCAGATGGGTCATGAAGGCGACGATCAGCGGCTGCGAAATGGTTTGGCCGTAGCCGATGGGCACCGGGCGATCGGCATAGGCCTCGCCGCGCCGGTTCGCCGGTATGAAGAGATGGCGCGGCAAGGCGCGCATGACCTCGAGAACGCGGGCGTCCATCTGTCGGGTGCCGAGCTCGGCTTCCAGGCTCCAGGCGTAGCGCTCGATCACCTCGACCATGCGCTGCCTCTTCGCGGCGAAGCCATCCTCTGCCTCGACAGCCCAGGGGGATGCGACGGCGAGCAACAGCGTCATGATCGACAACAAGAGCAAGCGAGGCATGCAATGAGCCTTTTCGCGCTGGTTGGCGCCGGACCGACGCCGATCCCCAGTCTATACCCAAATCGTCCGGCTTGAGCGATGATCCGGATCAAGGGGCTCGACAGCGGCCCGGTGCCGTCAAATACTGACGTGCGAATGAGCCGAAGAGGGGTGCGAGCATGCTGTTCATGGTCATCGAAACCTTCAGGGATGGCGACGCCCGTCCGGCCTATGCCCGCTTCCGCGAGTCCGGCCGGCTCCTGCCTGACGGCTTGACCTATGTCGATAGCTGGGTCGACGCCGCCTACAGCCGATGCTTTCAGGTCATGGAGTGCGACGACCTGGCCTTGCTGCAGGAATGGGTGGCCGCCTGGTCGGACTTGGTCGCGTTCGAGATCTTTCCCGTCGTACCCTCCAAGCAAGCCGCCGCGACCTTGGCGGCGGCCGAGAACGAGGGATCAGCTTGAGCCGAACCCGCGCGCGCAGTCGAGCATGGGGCCGAGCTGCCCGATCCGCTTGCCGATGGTGGCGACCCGCTTGTTGAGGAAGTCCGTCGGTCTAGCGGGCGACCAGTCCAGCGGGTTCGGCAGGATCGCCGCCAGCAGCCTGGCCTCGCGCCGCGTCAGCTTGGCCGCGGGCTTGCTGAAATGGCGCTGCGCCGCCGCTTCCGCGCCATAGATGCCGGGGCCCATCTCGGCGATGTTGAGGTAGATCTCGAGAATTCTCTCCTTGCTCATAAGGAACTCGAGTTGCGGTGTCAGCCAGGCCTCGGCTCCCTTGCGGAGCCAGGTACGCCCCGGCCAGAGCAACAGATTCTTGGTGGTTTGCATCGAGATCGTGCTGGCCCCGCGTAGGCGCCCCTTGCCCCACCAGTCCTTCACCGTCTCGCCGATCTGGCCAACGTCGAACCCCCAGTGCGAGCAAAAGAGATTGTCCTCCGAGGCGATGACCGCTTCGGCCAGATGCGGCGAGATCTGCTCCAGCGGCGTCCACCTGTAGTCCCGCGTGTAGCCTTCGCTCGAGCGAATGAGCATGAGAGGCGTGATCGGCGGCGGCACGACGATGTAGAGCAGGAAAATCAAAGCGGGCCCGCACAAGAGCACCAGGAGCGCCGTCAGCAACAGACGCCGCAAGGGACCTGAGACGCCACCCAGCTTCCGGCGCGATCGACGGTCGGTCTTGCGCTTGCGCGCGCGCCCTTTGCCAGGTCTTTTTCGGGATCGAGCTTCGGTCATTTTTCCTTGCGACCTTGAAAAACCGATCGGCCGAAGAGCCGGTCAGGACCCGGCGGCGGCACGACCGACGAACATGGTGACGATCCCGGCGATGACCAACCCCGCACCGAGTAGTTGTTGCCAAGTCAGCGTCTCTTTGAACAGGAAAAAGGAGACGACGACGGTCATCACGATGGTGCCGCTGACGATGGCCGGCACAGCTAAATTCGCGGCCAAGGGCTTGCTGCCGCCGAGGCCGCCGAAAAGATAGAAATAGCCGATCTCCGCCGCGCCGATGCAAAGCCCGGCCGCCGCCGCCCAGGCGTAGGCCGGTGCCGAGAGCTTCAGGATCACATCGCTATGGCGCAGATGCAGGAAGGCGAAGAAGGTGGCCGAGGCGGCCAGTGCCGCGAGTTGCAGGCAAATGGTCGCCAGGAGCGTCGTCGTTGCCTGCGGCGGCACGAACTCGCTCGACACTTTGATGAGCAGGTTGTAGCCGGCATAAAACCCGGTAACGAGGATCAGCAGCAAGACAGGTGACATGGCTCGGGGTTCCATATGGCAGGCGGGATTGGGCAGGGATTATAGACCGGGCGCGGCGGCTTGGTCTTCGGCGTAGTCTTCCCCGGCGATATGCAGCTCGACGCCCGCCTCTTGAAGCGCGGCGCGCAGGTCTCCGGGCGGACTGGCGTCGGTGATCAGGTGATCGAGATCGGTGAGCGGGCAGACCAACTCCAGCGAACGGCGGTCGAACTTGGTCTGGTCGCAGAGCAGAAATCGGCGCTCGCTGCGTTCGATCATGCGGCGCTTGATCCAGCTCGCCGCCGAGTTCAGCTCCACCGGCCCTTCCGCGGTCAGGCCGCTGGCGCCGATGAAGGCCTTGGTCGCGTGGAATCGGCCGAGGAAGGAGACCGTCTCCAACCCGAAGGTGCCCCCTTCCTGAACATCGTAGTCGCCCGGGCAGAGCACGACCCTGGTATCCCCCGCCTGGCCGAAGGCCAGCGCCACGCCCAGGCAGTTGGTGAGCACCGTGACCTGGCGCGCCGTTCCGGCAAGTTGCTTGGCGAAATGGGTGGTCGTCGAGCCGGCGTCGATCATCAAGACGTCGCCGTCCTCGATCAGATCAGTGGCTTTCAGTCCCAGGCGCGCGCGTTCGGCGACGTGCAGTCGGAAGCGCTCGTTGACCGCCGGTTCGTGGGAGAGGCTATGGGCGGCCGCGCCGCCATAGGTCCGGTCGACCAGTCCCTGACGGCTCAGCTCGTCGATATCGCGGCGCACGGTTTCGGCCGAAACTGCGAAGGCCGTCGCCAGCTCCGATATTCTGACGGTCGGGCTCTGTCGCAGCGCAGCGATGATGCGCTCGAAACGCTCGCTCCGCTTCAGGCGACGCGGGTTCATCGGAGTGTCCGCCTAAAACACACTGTGATCATCCAGCCCTCCGCTGTCCGCGGCGAGATCGAGGAAGGTATAGCGGTCGCGGATCTGTCGCCCGCGGCGCACCGCCTCCTGGTAGAAGGTCTCGGGCCAGCCGATGTCCTCCGGCCGGGTCGGCGCGCTGGCCCGCCGCAACACGACCTCCAGCTCGTCCGCGCTCATGGTGACCGCGTTCATGCGGGCCCCCGCCTCGTCCCAGATTGTTGCCAGACGTTCGTTCAGCGCGTCGATGTCGCCTATGCGCTGGCGCTTGGCGGAGTACTCGCGCCAACAGGTGGTGCCCAGTTCGGCACCGAAGTGGGCCTTGAAGTTCGCCTCGCTCTCCGCGCCCTCGGAGAGTCGCGGCGGGTCGGCCGACAGAATCCGCTCCTGCAGCCGTGCCATCGTGAGCGTCGCGATACCGATCTGCTCGCCGTGGAAGCTCTCCGGCCAGTCCGCTGGTGCCATCATCTCGGCATAGTGGGCGACCAGGTGCTCGCCCTGGCTCGCCGGAAAGCTGCCGCCGCAGATCGTCATGCCGAAGCCGGACATGACCAGCGTGCGGGCCAGGCGATGCATGGCAGCGATGTCGCCGCTCAGCAAATCCTCGCTCTTGGCGAAAAGCTCGGCCTCATCCGCGCGCAGCAGGGCGAAGGGCACCTCACGGTAGTTCTCTCCCAAGAGAAGATGGGCCAGAAGCCAGTCGACCTGCGCCGTGGGCCGGCAGAGGCTGTCACCGAGCCCCGCGCGGATCATGCGCGGTGGGGCTTGGGAGAGCACTTCGAGGTCGAGAAAGACGCCACGCGCGGCGGTGGCTTGTATCGATTTCTTGTGCCCCTCGACGGTGATCGCAGCGTTGACCGAGGTATAGCCGTTCATCGAGGGTGCCGTGCCAAAGACCGCGTAGGGCTTGCCGTCCAAGGCGGCGGCGTACTTGCAGAGATCGTTGATGGTCCCCGCGCCGACGGCCAGATAAGCATCGCAGCCGGCGGCCTCGCGGCGGATCCCTTCCACCGTCTCCTGGTCGGCATGAGGGTGTCCGCTCAGCCCCACCTCTTGTAGCCGGACCCGGCCGTCGAGCGCTTTGGCGACGCGCCCGCCGAGCACCCGGTGGGTGTTCTCGTCGCTGACCAGGGCAAGCTCGCGACCAAGCTCGAGGGACGCGACCAACTCCGCCTCCTGACCCGCCAGGCTCTCGGCGATCACCACCTGGTGCGTCGGTACCGAGAGCGGCGGTCCGCCATCGGGATCTTCCAAGCGCCCCGCGAGAAGGGCCTCGAGCGGATCGTCAGCCATCGACGGGTTCCTGATTGTTGGTCTCGAACAAGGGGTAGAGGCTCTCGAAAAGCCGGTGATAGCCGTGGTAGGCGTCGTCGTAGGCCGCGCGGTTAGCCGGATCGGGCTCGATGATCTCGCTCTTGCCGCCGAGAAGGCCGGCACAGCTCGCCAAGTCAGGCTGCAAGCCGCCGGCGACGGCCGCGCAGAGAGCCGCCCCCAAGGGTGAGGTGTCCAGCTCCTCGGGGACCTGCACGGGAAGCCCGGTGCAATCGGCCCGGATCCGGCCCCAGAGCCGGCTTCGCGCGCCACCGCCGAGAAGGAGTATCGCCTCCAGCGGGACCGAGAGCTCGGTCAAGCGCTCGACCACGTCGCGCATGGCAAACGCACAGCCTTCCAGCATGGCTCGCACCAAGTGCCCTCGGCCGTGGGCGGGTGTCAGTCCATAGAAACATCCACGTGCCGCGGCAATCCAGCGGGGTGCCATAGCGCCGCTGAGAGCCGGCAGGAAGACCAGCCCCTCGGCGCCGGGAGCCACTTGGGCGGCCTCGCCGTCGAACGCGGCGAAGTCCGGTATCTGAAGCAGGCCGCGCAGCCACGCGACCCCGCCGCCGGAGAGCCAGCCGGGATTCTCTAGAAAGTACCCGCCGGCGGCATAGCCGTGGGTCTCCAGCAGGCCGTCGGCATCGATCTTCGCTTGGCTGTCGAGCGCACCCACCACCTCCGCGGTGCCGAGCACGCAGGCGAGCCGGCCGGGTGTGACCAGACCCGCGCCCAACGGGGTGGCGAAGTCATCGCCCGTGCCGACGGCCACGGGCACGCCTTCCGGCAGCCCCGTCAGCTCGGCCCCCTCGGCGGTCAGGCCGCCGGCCCGCTCGCTCGCCGCGGCGATGCGCGGCAGCTCCGTGGGGTCGATCTCGAAAGCCGAGAGAAGCTCCGGATGCCAGTCCTCCTCCGCGAGCCCATAGAGCATGGACGTGGAGGCGAGGCCGCGGTCGAAGACCGCCTGCCCGGTGAGACGCGCCACCATGTAGGAGACCGGCTGATGGAAAAGGACCGGCGTTTCCTCGCTGTCGAGGTGGCGTTTCAACCAGCGGATCTTGGCCGCCATGTGGGAGGCATCGCGGGTGACGCCCGTCAGGCGCCGCAAGCGACCCTCCTCGATCACCTCGGCCTCGGCCTCGGCGCGGCGATCCATCCAGATCAGGCAGGGGCCGAGTGCCCGTCTCCCGGCGTCCACCGCGAGGCAGCCGTCCAGTTGACCGGCGATGCCCAAAGCGCGGACGTCGTTCGGCGACACCTCGGCGTCGACGAGAGCCTGGCCGATGGCGGGGGCCAATGCCCGCTCCCACAGCCGAGGGTCCTGTTCGGCCCACCCCGGTCTCGGATAATCGGGCGCGTAGCCCTCAGCGGCGCGGCCGAGAACGCGAAAGTCGTCCGCGGCGACAACGCAAACCTTTAGGCTTTGAGTGCCGATATCGATGCCGACGATGGCGATGGCCCGCCTCCGGTCATGAGCGGCCGTCAACCGGCCGCGATGAGAATATCATGAAGCTGCGAGCGAAGGGCGCCCTTGCGCGGCGAAAAGGACCCGTCGAACGCCGCCGTGCCGATGGTGAAGGCGTCGACCCCGGCCTCGGCGATCTCGCGCACCCTCTCAGGCGAGCCGATCGAGCCGGCAACGATCAATCGACCCTTCAGGGCCGCACGCGCGGCGTGCACGAGCTCCAACGGTGGCGCGTCCATCGCGCGATAGGCCAAGAGATCGATACCGGCGCCGCCCGCCGCTTCGATGCGTTCACAATCCTCGGCGATCTCCACGGGGCTTCCGCGCAGTCGTGTTGGGTGACCTTCCGGGCGGCCCGGGAAGGGGTAGTACTCGATGCCGCTGCCGTCCAGTATCGCCAGCATGGCCGCGACATTCGAGCCGCCGAGCAGGCGGTCGACACCGATCTCGACTGCCGTGCGCGCCGAGTTGAGGCAGGCCTCCTCGCTGGTGCTGACCACCTCCATGTAGCTGACCGCACCTTGAGCCTTGATCTGTGCGTTCAGCTCGGCCAGGACGTCGCGTTCCACGCCGATGTCCTTGAAGCCGATGTGACGCACGCCGCTCTCCCAAATCATGTCCAGGACCGTCAGGCAATCCTCGATGGTTTGGTCATCCCGGGTGAGCATGAAAATGAAGTCCACGTTTGGCTTCCTAATGTGATCCGTGATCGAAGCAATTCATGACTTGGAGGGTAGCGCAAAAAATTTGGTAAGTTCAACATAGATTTTAGCAACCACGCTGTGAATGTGTCACGGTCTCCACAAAATTTCCGATGTTGGTCACGGGACCTCGGTCACGGTGCGAGGCCGTTCCTCATTCTTTTGTCTTCGGGTTCATCCTCGGCCCTGCCGGCCCCGGAAAGTGAGGCATAGTATTGTATGAGAAGTAGTCTCAAGCCTATTAAGTATTGAACAAGTCAATTCCTAATTGTAATTTGATAATGCTGATCGGGCCGACAGGGAAAGCCCCGACAAGTGATTATCAAGCGGAGGTCATCGGGCGCTGACAGCGCCGGCGACGGGCAGGTAGCTCGCCGAGATTGAGGGCTGATCGGTTGTTGGTATTGGGTCTATCGCTTTTTTAAAACTTGCGGCGGCCGGAAATGGTCGCCGCATTCTTATGTGGAGCGGCGGAGGTTGGAATTCATGCGCGTTTGGCTTTGCCAACCGGCACGCTAAGGTCGAAGGTGTCGCTGTCCTGAACTCAAGCACTCGGTCGGTGAAATAGCCATGTCGAGGAACGTTCTCGTAACGGGGGCGAACGGATATACCGGGGCGAACTTATGCCGCTACCTTGCCGAGCGCGGCGTGGCGGTACGCGCCATGTACTATCGCCCGGACGGCGAGCCGGATTTCGAGCACGAACTTATCGAGTGGGTTGCCGGCGATCTGCGCGAGCCCGATAGTCTCGAACGCGCGGTCGATGGCATCGATACCCTTTACAACATCGCCGCCCTTTACCGCGTCTCGAACGTCCCCAATCGCGTTTTCTGGGCGGTGAATGTCGACGGCGTCAAGAACCTGATCGGATGCGCGGCCGCTGCGGGGGTCCGGCGGTTCGTTCACTGTTCGACCATCGGTGTGCATGGCACGATCGAGGGTCCACCGGCGGTGGAGACCAGCGAGCTACGCCCGGACGACTACTATCAATATACAAAGCTCGAGGGGGAGAATATCGCCCGTTCGCTCGGCGCCGAGCTCGGTTTGCAGATGGCGGTCGTGCGGCCGGCGGCGATTTATGGTCCGCGAGAGACCCGATTCCTCAAGCTTGCCCAGATGATCAATTCCGGCCGCTTCGTCATGTTCGGCAAGGGAGAGGTGCCCTACCAGTTCATCAATATCGATGACCTCTGTGCTGCTTTCGTCTTGTGCGCCGAACGCGACGAGGCCGTGGGCGAGACCTTCATCATCGCCGACGACTATCCGCTGACCATCAACCAGGTCATCTCCCTCGTGGCGCAGGAACTGGGCGTCGACCCGCCGCGCCTAAGGCTGCCCCTGTCGGTTCTTTATGGTGCGTCGATCCTCTGCGAGGCGGTGTGTCGACCGTTCGGCATAGCACCGCCTTTGCATCGGCGCCGCGCGTCCTGGTTCAGCTCCGCGCGTGCGTTCGACATATCCAAAGCCAAGGAGAAGTTGGGCTTTCAGCCCAAAGTCAAGCCGGAGGAAGGGCTTGCCGCGATGGTCCGCTCCTATCGCGAGGCGGGCTGGCTATAGGGCAAGGGCTTGTGGTCCAGGCTGGTCAACAGGTCCAACGTCTCTCGGGCGCACTTTTTCCAATCGAAGTGACGTGATCGGGCCAGAGCCTTGGCGGAAAGCTCGGTGGCGTAGTCATCATCCTCGAGCACGCGCGTCAGCCCACGCGCTGCTTCGCTGGGGTTGCTTGGGTCGACATAAACCGCTGCCTCGCCGGCGATTTCCTCCAGGCCATTGACATTGGAGGTGATGATGGGCACGCCGCAGGCCATGGCCTCCGTGAGAGGAATGGGAAAGGCCTCCAGGTTCGAGGGATAGAAAAACACCCGCGCCTGGGAGTAGACCGCCGGGAGGTCCTCCTGCGCGATCCAACCGGGAAAGACGACGTCCCGGCCATAGCCCTGATCCGGGATGTCGTACGTATCCCGCAGCCGTTCGCAGTCCTTGCCGCCGACCACAAGCTTGGCCGGTGCCGTCTGTCGGGCATGATATTCGCCGTAGGCTTCCAGGATGGCGCCGAAGTTCTTGCGCTCGCTACCGCTCAGCTTGGTCAGGGTGAAAACGAAATCTTCCGGCAGGGCGTAGCGCTCGCGAACCTCCGCGAGCCGTGTCTCGTCGGTGATGCGGGCGAAGTACTTGGCTGGCCCGAAATGGATAGTGTGCACCTTGCCCGGCGGAAGATTTAAGGCCCGGTTGAAGCCTTCCGTCGTCAGCTCGGAGACCGAGATCACGGCCGCGGCCTTGCGAAAGTAAAGCGGCATCACGGCGCGGATGTAGCGCACGTCGAGCCAATGATAATACTGCGCTTGATCGGGATAGAACCAATCGGCGCCGTGAACCACCATGACGGCCTTGCAGGGCGCCAGCAGCGGAACGGTGAACTTCGGATGCAGGATCAGATCGAGGTTCTCTCGCCAACAGGCGACGGGGATGGCGATCTGATCCCAGAACGCTTTGCCCGGTCCACGGACGAGGCGCTCCGTGACGTTGTCGTGACCCGCGAAGGTGCCGACGTGCTGGCCACTCCGGTAAAAGAGAACGTAGTGATTGTCCCGATCGATATCGACAAGTTCACGGACCAGGTTGCGGGTGTAGACGGCGATGCCGCCGTGCTCATCCAAGGCCCGCAGCATGATCCCGATGCGCATTGTCAATCGTCCTCAACTCCGGATTGCCTCACCCCGGCCGCTCCCGCCCAATCCTGCTCAAAGGCGAGGGGCGTTGAAAGAACTGAGGGCGAAGATAATCGAGGCATGCTAACCAATTACAAAAATTTTTGATCTACGGGTAAAGTGTTAAAACCTAACGTAGATAGGCAGGGGTTGAAATTGACCATTCGACAGGGGCCTGGCGCCTCTCCTCCGCACGGTCGCTATAGCGTCTCACACCGTCGAGGCCTTCTCGATACACCCGGATGTGACCGACCACAGTCGCACGATCGGGCGGGGATCATGTAATGTGTGGCATCGTCGGTGCTATTTGTCCCGAGAAGGACGATGCGGTAACCCGCATGACCGCCGCATTGGCCCACCGTGGCCCCGATGGTGACGGGTTCTACCGCGATGATGAGATCGCTTTGGGCCATCGCCGTTTGGCCATCATAGATGTCGAAGGCGGCCACCAGCCCATCACCAATGAGGACGGCTCACTGGTTCTGTTGTGCAACGGTGAGATCTACAACAGTCCGGAGCTGCGCGAGGCGCTCGTTGCCCGCGGTCACCGATTCAAGACCGCAACCGATGTCGAGGTCATCCTTCACCTTTACGAAGACCACGGACACGCGTGCGTCGAACACTTGCGGGGTATGTTTGCGTTCGCGATTTGGGATCGGGCCGCCTCGACGCTGTTCATGGCTCGCGATCATCTCGGCCAAAAACCGCTCTTCTATTATCACGACGGCCGGCGGTTCCTCTTCGCCTCGGAGATCAAGGGCCTGATCGCCTCCGGCCTCGTCGCCTCCGAGCTCGATATGACCAGCCTGTGGCATCTGCTGTCGCTACGCTACGTGCCGAGCGGGCAGACCCTCTACCGCGGTATCGAGGGGCTGCCGCCGGCCAGCACGA
>CAJHXI010000427.1_pt1 | contig 11923 bp, 13 predicted proteins | sample 9198411 | NCBI WGS metagenome assembly CAJHXI01 (sample SAMEA7708298, study PRJEB35096) | sediment metagenome | biome: marine neritic benthic zone biome [ENVO:01000025]; feature: sediment [ENVO:00002007]; material: shallow marine sediment [ENVO:03000034] sea grass bed [ENVO_01000059] ...
CCCTCCATATGCCGACCCCTGACGATGATCTCGCCGCTATCGGGCTGGTCCAGCCCTGCGATCAGCCTCATCGTCGAAGTCTTGCCGCAGCCGCTCGGGCCGATGACGGAGAGAAACTCCCCGCTGTAGACATCGAGGTCCACGCCGTCGACCGCGGCCACGCTGCCGAATCGCTTGGCGACTCCTCGCAGTTGGACATCCGAATCCGGCACGGCAGCCGATCCTTTTTCTGTAGGCACCCTGGAAAGGATGCCATTCCGCCGTCCAGCACAGGGATGAAGCCTTGAGCTCCCCCGCTCCAGTCCAATGATCTTAACTTACCTTATTGCGGCTGCCTAGGTTGATTATTGATGTGTGATCACAAAACGCGGTATTGTCGGGCTCGGAAACGGAGCGACGACAGCGCCCCGTTCGGGTCGAGAGCTAGGGGGCGAATCATTGTTGGCCGCCTAATTCCTGACCGGCGGCAGACTTGGCCTTCCGGTCCGTGTTTCGTGGCGGCGATAGCCGAACTCCGCGTAAGCGCAGCCGGCTTCGCATGACAGCCCCTGAAGCAGCGCAATGACTTTGGGCTTGTGCGAAGGCATAGAAAGGTCATCAGGGGGGTCCGAGAGCCATGCAGATGAGCGGCGTCCGTCGTGCCCCCGGGGGGCTTCCAGGCGCGCTCCGATATCGACGGAACAACTAAGACCCGGTCGATGAGAAGGTCTCCCGCCAAGCTCCCGAAGCTCGCTCCCGTCGATCGCGGAACGATCCAGCAGCGCGTCTACCAGCAGTTGCGGGAAGCATTGATGCAGGGACGCTTCTCTCCCGGCGATCCGGTGACGCTGCGCGCCCTCGCGAAGGCGTTCGGTACGAGCGCCATGCCGGTGCGGGAGGCCGTTCGGCAGCTGGTCGCCGAGCAGGCCCTCGTCGTCAATCCCAACCGGAGCGTGATCGTCCCGCTGCTCTCGGCCGAGCGCCTCAACGAGCTGCGTCAAATTCGCACCGCCCTCGAGGGCATGCTGACCGAGGAGGCGGCGGCCAAGATATCGCGGGCCGCCCTGGAGAAGCTCGAGAACCTGCACGAGGAGATGTGCGCCGCGGTGACGGCGGGCGACGTAAAACGCTATCTGCCGCGCAACCAGCAGTTCCACTTCACCATATACGCGGCGGCGGAGCTGCCGACGGCACTCCGCATGGTGGAGAACATGTGGCTGCAGATCGGTCCCGTGCTCAATTTCCTGCTCAAGAAGGATGCCCGGGCGCAGGGGGCGAGCACATCGGAAAAGGGAAGCTCGATCTCCGTGAAGCACCACCTGGACGCAGTCCAGGCATTGCGCCGCAAGGACGGACCGGCCGCACGTCAGGCCATCGCCGACGACATCAACGATCACGCGGACTATTTCCTGTCTCTGGAGCTCTTTCAGAACGTGCCCGAGCGGCTGGAGGCCAGGGCTAGCGAGACAGCAACGAATGCCTAGTCTGTTACAGGCGGATGGCCGCGGGCCCACGGCCCCTGAGACGGCCCCATCACACCGGCGGGAGGATGACCATGACCACTGATCCAGCGCACAATCTGTCCCTGGCCGAGATGGACAAGCAGAGCCATATGCATCCGGTTACGTCGATAGCTGACCATCTCGAGCACGGCCCCCAGATCATCAGGACCGGTGCCGGCGTGAGAGTCCAGGATGACGATGGGCGATCGTACATCGACGGCATGGGGGGCTTGTGGTGCGTCAACGTCGGCTATGGCCGGGACACCCTGGCCGATGCCGCGGCCGCGGAGATGCGGCGCATGGGCTACTACCATACCTTCTCGGCCGCCGCGAGCGAGCCTGTCATCCGCCTTGCCGACCGCCTCAAGCGGCTCCTGCACAAGGAGGCCAAGGCGCCGCAGATCAGCAGGGTGTTCTTCGGGCTGTCCGGGTCGGACGCCAACGACACACAGGTCAAGCTGGTGCGCTACTACAACAACCTGCGCGGCAAGCCCGAGAAGAAGAAGATCATCGCCCGCCACGGCGGCTATCACGGCTTGACTCTGGCCGCGGGCAGCCTGACCGGCATCCCGATCTATCACAAGGCCTTCGATCTGCCGATCGAGGGTGTCTTGCACGCCGGCACCCCGCATCTCTTCTGGAACGGAAAGCCCGGCGAGTCGGAGGAAGACTTCGCCGCCCGTCTCGCCGGGGAGCTGGAGGCGCTCATCCTGCGCGAGGGCCCGGAGACCGTGGCCGCCTTCATCGCCGAGCCGATCCTCGGTACGGGCGGGGTGATCGTGCCACCGCGCGGCTACTACGAGCAGATCCAGCAGGTCCTCGACAGGCACGATATTCTCTTCATCGTGGACGAGGTGATCTGCGGCTTCGGACGTCTCGGCAGCTGGTTCGGCACCGGCTTCTTCGGCCTCAAACCCGACCTCATGACCTTCGCCAAGGGCCTCACCAGCGGCTACTTCCCCATGTCCGCGGTCGCCGTATCGGAGAAGGTCTGGGAGGTGATCTGCGCCGGCTCGGACCAATTCGGCATGTTTGCGCACGGCTTCACCTACTCCGGCCACCCGGTCGGCGCCGCCGTCGCCATGGCGAACCTGGATATCCTGGAGGGCGAGGGGCTGGTCGAGAACGCCGCGCGCGTCGGCCCCAGCTTCAAGCGTCAGCTTATCGACCGCGTGGGGGACCACCCCAACGTGGCCGAGGTGCGTGGCGAGGGCCTGATGATGGCGGTCGAGTTCGTCGCCGACCGCGACAAGAAGCTGCGTTTCGACCCCAGCGTGGCGCCGCACAAGAAGGTGGTCGCCGCGGCCCGCGATAACGGCCTCATCATCAGGCCGCTGCCCTTCGGTGAGGTCGTCTCCTTCTCCCCGCCGCTGGTCTTCTCGGAGGCCGACGCCGAGCGCAGCGTCGACATGTTCGGACAGGCGGTGGAGAGCGTCTTCTCGCGGCTCCGGCAGTAGACATCGCCGGCGATCCTGCGCGGGGGCTGTCTCAGGCGACGCTCTGTTCAACGTCGGCCAGACGGTTGAAGGCCGCCAGCGAGCGCTGCAAGGCCGATTGCTCCAGATCGCGCACAATGAACACGATGCGTGACCGCCGGTCCTGGCCCGGCCATCGTTTCAGGTGAGTCGGCGGATGGATCACATGCTGGACGCCGTGGATGGCCACCGGCGCCGGCATGCCGAGGACGTTGAGGAGACCCTTGACGCGCAGCACCTTCTCGCCGTGTCGGTGCAACAGCATGGTCAGCCAGATCCCGAAAGCGGTCCAGTCCAGCGGCTCCTCATAGATCAGATGGAAGGCATAGATGCCTTCACTGTGACGATTGGCGTTACCTGGATGCGCCGGGTGGTCCCGGTGGTCGTCCCCGGCCTCGGAATCAGAAAGCCAGCGCCGGACTTCTTCGGCTTTGCGTTGCGGGTCGTAGATGTCGGCGACCAGGAGATCATCGGGATCGAACGCGCCGTCCGAGGTCTCGATGATCGGCGCCGAGGGGTTCAGGCGGCGCAGGCGCGCCATCATCTCGCGGACCCGATCAGCGTCGCAGATGTCCGTCTTGGTCAGCGCGAGCCGGTCGGCCACCAGCGCCTGCTTCACCGATTCGGGATTTTGATCCAGATGAAGCGGCCCGTTGACGGCGTCGATCGTGGCGATGGTGTTGCCCAACCTGAAATGGTGGCGCATCACCGGGTCAGCCATGAAGCTGAAGGCGATCGGCGCCGGGTCGGCCAGACCGGTCGTCTCGATCGCCAGCCTGTCGAACGCGGGTATGTCGCCCCTTTCGCGTTTTCCATAGAGATCCCGAACGGCCGCGATCAGATCGCTGCGGATGGTGCAGCACACGCAACCGCTCTGGAGCAGAACCGTCTCCTCGTCCAGCCGCTGCAGCAAGAGGTGATCCAGCCCCACATCGCCGAACTCGTTGATCAGCACCGCGGTGTTGGAAAGCCGCGGCGAGGCGAGCAGGCGCTGCAGCAGCGTCGTCTTGCCGCTACCCAGGAAGCCGGTGATCACGTTGACGGGAATGAGATTCTCGTAGGCGGCCATGTCGTCGGGACCTGCCTGTCCAAGCTAGTCCGATCGTTCGAGAACGGCGATGAGTTCGGGGTCGAGTGGGTCGCAGGGGCGTCCCACCAAGGTCTCGGCGGCGGACCACAGGGCCGCCAGATGAGCCACCATCTCCGTCCGTCCCTTGCGGTTCGTCAGCAGGTAGGCGCTGCCCTGCCAGTCCTTCAGTTCAAGGCCGTAGGCGGCGAGGATCACGTTGCTGATCGCGACACGGTGGCGCCGTTCCTGCCGGCGGCTCCGCCAATTCGCTTCGTCATTTACAGAGCGACCGCTTCCGGCAATCTCGGTCCAGTGATGCTCGACACCGAGAACCCCACAGAGTCCACACATCGTATGCCTCCAGGCCCTACCGGGCCATGGCCGATCGCCGGCTATTGCCGTGGCGATCGCCGCAGAAAATCGTCGGCGATCTCGTCGAAGGTGGCGAAGCGGACGCCTGCATGCCCGGTGATGTGGTCGAACAGACGCTCCAGCATCAGCAGCACCTGGGGTCGCCCTGAGACGTCCGGATGGATCGTCATGGTGAAGACGGCGTAGTCGTACTCGCGGTAGACCCAGTCGAACTGGTCGCGCCAGGTCTCCTCCAGATGCCGCGGGCTGACGAAGCCATGGCTGTTGGGCGCGGCCTTGATGAACATCATGGGCGGCAGGTCGTCGGTGTACCAGCTGGCCGGGATCTCCACGAGATTGGTGGTCTCCTCGCCCCTGACCAGGGGCTTCATCCAGTCGGCCGCGGCCTTCGAATAGTCGATCTTGGTCCAGCTGTCTCCGACCCGGACGTAGTAGGGCTGGAAGTCATGATGCATGAGGCTGTGATCGTACTTGAAGCCCTTCTTCTGCAGCAGCTCGGCGGTCACGGGGCTGAACTCCCACCACGGCGCCACATAGCCCGTCGGCTTGCGGCCGGCGACCTCCTCGAGCAGCCCGATGCATTTGTCCAGGACGTCTTCTTCCTGTTGCGGCGTCATCGCGATCGGGTTCTCGTGTGAGTACCCGTGCACCCCGAGCTCGTGGCCGGCCTCGACGACCATCCGTATTTGCTCGGGGAAGGTCTCGGCGGAATGGCCGGGAACGAACCAAGTGGTCTTGATCCCGAAGCGATCGAAGAGCTTCACCAACCTGGGCACGCCGACCTCGCCCGAGAACATGCCGCGCGAGATGTCCAGGGGCGAGTCCTCGCCGCCATAGGACCCCAGCCAACCGGCGACGGCATCGATGTCTATGCCGAATGCGCAGAAGATCTCCTTGGCCATCATGGTTCTCCCCGTGATCATCCAAAGCGAGCATGCGATCGATCGAAGCCGCAGCATCGGATTCGGCCCCGGTTGCATCTCGCGTCAATCAGCCCTCTCCCTTCAATCGTGGCATTCTCCGAATGGGGAGGGAAGTCGCTTCGCGATCGGGGTCATCCCTTCTCGATGACGACAGCGGCGCGGTCTCACACCATGATGTCGCCGCCGTTCGGATTGAGCGTCGCGCCGATATAGAAGCCGCCGTCCTCGCTGGCGAGCAGAAGCGCGGTCGGCGCGATCTCCTCGACCAGGCCCGGCCGGCCGAGGACCAGCTCGGACATCTTCCGGCGCTTCCAGTCCTCCGGAAGCTGCCGATAGAGCTCGGTGTCGAGCGGCCCCGGACAGATGGCGTTCACCGTGATGTTGTCCTTTGCCACCTCATAGGCGAGCGAGCGCGTGAAGCCGAGGACCCCCGCCTTCGCCGCGGCATAGTGGGCCATCTCCGGCGCCCCCTTCTGGGCGAGCTGTGAGCTGATGTTGACGATCCGCCCGTAGCCCTTGCGCCGCATGCCCGGCAGCACCGCCCGGGTGCAGAGAAAGACGCTCTTCAGATTGACGAGCATCATCTCGTCCCACAGCGATGTCGGCATGAGCTCCACCGTCGAGGTCGTATCGATGCCGGCGTTATTGACCAGGATATCGGCGTCGCCGAGCTCGGCCGTGACCTGCGCCACGGACTCGCCCAGCTGTCCTTCGTCGCAGACATCGGCCGCCACCGCCAGGGCGCGCCGGCCGAGGGATCGAACTTCCTCGGCAACGGCTTGGGCAGCGTCGGCCTTGAGATCGAGGATGGCCAGGTCGGCGCCTTCCCGGGCGAACAGCAGCGCGATCGCCTTCCCCAGACCGGAGGCGGCGCCGGTGACCAGCGCGATCCTGTTGTCGAGTTTGCCCATGGGTTCTCCTCCCGATCATGGTCCTTTGCCACAACGCCCGCACCACGATAGCAAGATCGACGCAATTCGTTTCGCCAACGGCGGGCCGCAACGCGAAGCCACTGATCACAGATGTGATCACTCGCGCATTTCTTAGGCTTGGAGGCGCAGAACCCCTCCAAGCTTGAAGCCGCGAAATACCCGAGCCGGCGCAGGAGTCGTGAGCCAGCTGGGAGAGGACGGTGAGCCATAGCCACCAGTAACGGCCCGTCCAGCGGTCATGACCGGAATCGGAGATGTCCTCTTCTGGCCTGAAGGCCGCGCAGCAAGATCCCCTCCGGATAGAGCCCAGCATGTTGAAGCCCAGCATCAACATCAGCAGTATCGAGGCTTTGGCGGCTTTCTTGAAGTGGGTCGCGCAAAACCCTCGAGGGTGCGATTCTGGGTGGCCAGATCGCCCTCGGCCGAAGTCCCCGATGGCCACCGGCATTCCCGCCTCGACGAGACGCGAAGCCATCGAATCCCCGGTCAAATCGGATCTTTGGTGACGAAGTGATGACCGGCTCAAGGCGATCTCCGCGATCGGCTAAGCAAGTCACTGAAAAGATGGTGGGCGCACAAGGACTCGAACCTTGGACCCGCTGATTAAGAGTCCGTTCTGGTCGTGTTTCTTAAGCCATTGAGGGCAATCGAGATCCGCACCACGCTCCAGAAAATCCATCTATTTCAATGGACAAAGGTTGACATTTCCTGCCATAGCGCGACAAGCTTGGACACGGGCGCGCAAGCGAGGTGCTGACATAGTGCTTACACGGGGCGATGTCGGAGAAGCTCACAGACCGGATCGTGAAGACCCTCAGCGTCCCCGACGAGGGATACGCGCTCCACTGGGATACAGAGATCAAAGGCTTCGGCTTGCGGGTCACCGCAGCTGGCGCCAGGTCCTTCATCCTCAACTATCGGGCCAACGGACGCGCCAGGCGTTACACGATCGGAGCCTATCCCGACTGGTCGGTCGCGGCGGCCCGCGAGGAAGCGAAGTCCCTCAAGCGCGAGATAGACCTGGGCGGCGACCCGATGGGCGAGAGGCATGAGGAGCGCGCGGCTCCGACGATGGCCGAGCTGGGCCGACGCTACCTCGCGGAGCATGCGGTCAAGAAACGGGAGAGCAGCCAGCGGGAAGACAGGTCGATCCTGAACAATCTCGTGCTTCCTAAGCTCGGTGCGATCAAGGTCGCCGAGGTTCGGCACGTCGATGTCGAGCGGTTGCACCGAGAGATCAGTGTTCGCGCCCCGTATCGGGCGAATAGGATGGTTGCCCTTCTCTCGAAGATGTTCGCATTGGCCATCAAGTGGGAGATGCGTCCCGACAACCCGGCCAAGGGAGTCGAGCGAAATCCGGAGATCAAGCGGAACAGGTATCTTGCCCCTGACGAACTCCAACGCCTTCTTGCAGCCTTGGCGGAGCATCCCGACCAGCGCAGTGCGAACGCCGTTCGCCTGCTGATGCTGACGGGAGCGCGCCGCGGTGAAGTGCTGGGGGCGCGCTGGGACATGTTCGATCTCGAAGCGGGCCTCTGGGTCAAGCCCTCGGGGCATACGAAGCAGCGGCGCGAACACCGCGTTCCCCTTTCCGCCCCGGTTCGCGCTCTCCTGATGGAAATGCGAGATCGAGCGGAAGGGCCCTACGTGTTTCCGGGCAAGTCACCGGATCAGCCGCTGACGGACATCAAGAAGACCTGGGCGAGCGTCTGCCGGAAGGCAGGGGTGGAGGACGCGCGCGTCCACGATCTCCGCCACTCCTTCGCATCGATCCTGGTCAGCCGCGGGGCGTCGCTTCCCCTGATCGGGGCGCTGCTCGGCCACACCCAGGTGGCCACGACGGCCCGCTACGCCCACCTCTACGACGAGCCCCTTCGCGAGGCCGCGGAGTTGGTGGGCTCGGCCATCGGTGACCGGGAAGCATCAACTGGTCGAATCGGCGAGAAGATGGGAACGCCGTGAGAGAGAGAATTCCGGTTCGCCTCCTGCAGGATCAACAGGCGCCCGGAGAAGCGCGCGGCCTCGACCGGCAGGTGTCCCTGCCGATCGACGAAGCCGCAAAGCTCATCGCGGCGGAGCGGGCGGAACCTCTCATCCCGATTCGGGACCATTTGCCGGACCTGCCTGGAGCTGGTGTGAGCCTGTCCGAGGCCTTCGAGCTCTGCGTCGATCGACATCCGGATATCCTGGAGCTTGGAGGGCGAGATCGCCCGACCGCGGTGTTCTCCGTGCGAGACTACAGGTCGCCACCGATCTGGACCGACGTGGTGAACACGGCGCGCTTACTTGAACTGGCCGGGCTCAAGACCCCTCGCCGGCCGATCCATTCACCCTGGATGGGGAATGCACCGGATCCCGTCAGCATGGGGCTTGCGGTCGTCAGGGTTAGAGACCTCGAGGAAGAGATCAGGGACTCGATCGCGAAGCTCGTCAGGGCCCAGGTCGTGCATCGCTTCGTGGCCGGGCTCGCCGCGGAGGCATGGCTGGTCGAGGGGGTGGCTGAAGGCGATCTGGCGGCCCTGGAAGGGAGGGTGATCCCCGCGGGCTGGTGGCAGCGTGACATCCTCGTGCGCCTCGACAGGAACGAGATCTGGGAAAGAACCGCCGGCAAGCGTCGGCCGGGATTGAGGCGCTGGTCGGGAATCCGTGTCACGCCGCGAGAGGCAGATGCCAAGGCTGTCGATAGCGAACCGCACGAGCCGGTGCGTTCGGGAGCGCCGGGACGACCGAGCTCGATGCACTACATAGAGGCCGAGTTCGACAGGCGGGCGGAAGAGGGCCGGATAGAGCCAAGCATCAGGGCCGAGGCCAAGGCCTTGGCCGCATGGTTCCGCGACTGGGTGGCAGAGAAGGATTGGCGCGCGCCCTGCCCGACGGCCAAGACGATCGAGAACCGTCTCAGAGGCAGGTACAATCGCTGTAAGGCAGGGGGCAGACCTTCCGCGAGTCCCCGAAAATAATCGAAGCCGGCAATTTCAGGAGCGTTTTTCGGGGTCGCGATTGTCGCTAAATCTCGTCCGAAAGGCCCTTTCCTTTGGGCCGCCTTTTCGGCGAGCGACAAGAGGAGCGAGCGATGCCGAGCTCGCAGCCCTGCACGGGACAGGACGGCTCGAATTCATTCACGGCAACGGGCGTCTTTGAAGGCTTCATCACGGAGGCAGAGTACGCCCGCCAGCGCGGCGTCAGCCTGAGAACATGCCAGCGGGATCGGGCGCTGCGAAAGGCGCCGCCGCATGTGGTCATCGGGCGCACCGTCTACTACCGGGTCGATTCCATCCGGCAGTGGCTCGCCGCCAAGGAACGCCACAGCGATCGGACGCTCCGGCGACGGGATCGCCCACGTTGAGGCCTGTACACAAGCCTTAGCCCCTCCCACGCCGCCACGCGGCAAAGCGTTTGGATGCCATGAGAGGTCGCGCCAGATCGATCGACTACAGTGCGATCAGCGACAGCGCTCTCTCGCGGTATCCTCAGCTGCCCTTCGACTGGCTCCCCAAAGGCAGGGTTCTCGGACATGGTTTCGTCGTCGGGAAGCAAAGAGGGGATCCCGGGACGTCTCTGAAGATCGATCTCGAAACAGGCCTCTGGAAAGACATCGCCACCGGTGAAGGGGGCCGCGACCCGGCGCGCTTCGACGGGCAGGAGTCGCGGGCCACGGTCATCCCGCAGGAGCATCTACCGGAGGCGGAGGGGGTGGCAGGCGGTACGGAATAGAATCCCCCGTACCGCTTAGTGTACCGGGGCAAGTGTTTGAGCGGGCTCGGCAAAAGGGCCAAACGGGACGCTGGTACGGTTGGTACGGTGAGTCTCTCATATGCGCGCGTGAGTCAAAACACCGTACCAACCGTACCACCGTACCAGACTCGGAAAAGGAGATGAGATGACAGGGGCTTGGCGCGGTACACAAGGCGGTACGGTGGAGTCGGCGAGTGTACCGCTTGGCGAGCTGACGCCGCCGGAGGCCTGGACGCGGGGCTGGGTCGAGCTCTGCCTCAAGCGCGCGGTGGCGGTGATCGCCGCGCTGCCGCTGTCGCCGCGCTACCTGCCGCCCCGCCGGCTGCGCTCGGGCATGCCGCAGGTGGTGCGCGACGTGCGCGAGGCCTACGGCTATCACGGCCCGCCATTGCCGCGGCCGACGCCGCGGCAGATCACCCAGGCGGGCGACGCGGTCGCCTGGCTGCTGTGGCTGCCCGAGCTGCGCAATCGCAACGTTGTGATGGCGCGGCTCTTCGGGCTCGACTGGGCGGTCATCGCCTACCGCGACGGCCGCTCGCGCCAGCACCTCTACAGCCACGTCTATCGGCGCGGCCTCGAGCTGCTCGCCGCGCGCCTACAAAAGGATCCGAAAGTCGCCCCGCGCGACTTTACAGATCTGACAGAATACGACACGGTCATCGGGTAATGACGGGGTCGTGCGTTCATCATGCGCCCCGATTCCTTTCCGCCTTCTCCACAACCGATTCGTCATGCCGAGCTCGCCTGTCGCGACCGCATTCGGCAAAGGTACTTCCCGCGCCCCACCCCTATGCGGGCGGCTTGCGCGCGGGAGTTTTCCAGTTGCTGGCTCTCGGCGCGATGCAACGCCGGCCAGCAACGTGCAACGATTTGGGACATTCCGATGCAACGGGCGACCTATGCCTCGAGGGCGTGAGGCGATGGTCTTGGGCGCCGCCGCCCTTGGCCACGAAGGAAGCATCGCCGACCTCTTTGGCTTCTCCACCGACGCGGTCGGCCGGGTGCGCGTCGCCGAAGCCTTCAGCCAAGTCAAATCGGTCGACCTGATCGTCGAGCCCGGCGCCGGCGGCCAGGTGATCGACCTCATCAAGCTCTCAACGAGGACCCCGACATGAAGCTGCGCGACCGCATGCTCGAGCTGATCGAGGCCCAGCGTCCCGATCTCTACAAGACCCTCGACCTCGAAGCGCCCGACGACGCGGCGATCGAGGCCGCCTACCGCGAGGCGCTGAAGGCCGGGAGCGCCCGCGCAGGCGAGCGCTCTGCAGTGTGGGGCTCGACTTCTTCAGAGTTGACCAAGCATCGTTGCCCGGGACCGATCTCGGCTTTGAGCGAGACCCATCGCTTTGACCAAGCTTGGATTATTGCTTCGTCAGCCGAAGTCTCACGACCGCCCGACCAAGGAGGGGCTCGTCGGTCGCGATTCTCCTCCGGTTCAGGCTGACTCTAGCTCCCCTGCGGATCCTGCCAGGTGGTGGCGATGACCGGATAGACGGCGTCCTGCATCTCCTGGGTCAGGTTGGCGCCTGGCCCGACAGGCGGGTTGAAGGTCGCCATGGCGCTGCGCAGCTGCTCGACCTGCGCGGCCTCCAGGCCGTAGCCCGCCGTCGTCTCAAAGCGGTCGAGCTCGTTCGATGCGCCCAGGTACCAGTTCTCGATCACCAGGTGGTCGTCCGTGCCCACCACGGAGACCTGCAAGTCGTTGCCGACCTGATGGAACCAGACGTCGTGCCGGGTGATGCCGGCGCCGAGGGCCAGGGTATCGGTCGTCGTCGCCTCGTTGGCGTTGATCAGGAGATCCTGGCCGCCGCCGAGACCGAACTGGTAGGTGTCGCTGCCGGCACCGCCCTGCAGGGTGTCGTCGCCGCCCAGGCCGAGCAGCAGGTCGTCGCCGGCGCCCCCGAGCAGCGTATCGCTGCCGGTCGTGCCCAGGGTC
>CAJHXI010000059.1_pt1 | contig 11905 bp, 10 predicted proteins | sample 9198411 | NCBI WGS metagenome assembly CAJHXI01 (sample SAMEA7708298, study PRJEB35096) | sediment metagenome | biome: marine neritic benthic zone biome [ENVO:01000025]; feature: sediment [ENVO:00002007]; material: shallow marine sediment [ENVO:03000034] sea grass bed [ENVO_01000059] ...
CATCGAGAAGGAGGGGATCGCCGAGCTGCGCGCGGCGCTGGCGGCGCTGGCGATAGCGGAGGCGAGCGGCTAAACTCCAGGCCCGTCTGAAGGGGGCAGAGATGGAAAAACGTCCTTACTCCGAGGTCAAGAAATGGCTGCAGGCCGCGCAGACCATTACCGAGGCGCTGCCGTTCATGCGGCGCTACACCGGCAAGACCTTCGTCATCAAATATGGTGGTCATGCGATGGGTGACCACAAGCTCTCCGAGCTTTTCGCCAAGGATATCGTCCTCTTGAAACAGGTCGGCATCAACCCGGTGGTGGTGCACGGCGGCGGACCGCAGATCGGCCAGATGCTCGATCGCCTGAAGGTGAAAAGCGAATTCGTCGATGGCCTGCGGGTGACCGACGCCGCGACGGTCGAGATCGTCGAGATGGTCTTGAGCGGATCGATCAACAAGCAGATCGTCAGTGCCATCAACGCCGCCGGTGGATCGGCGATCGGCATCTCCGGCAAGGACGGCGACCTGCTTCAGGCTCGCAAGCTGCAGCGCGCCAAACGCGACCGCGACTCGAACATCGAGAAGGTTCTTGATCTCGGCTTCGTCGGTGAGCCCGAGCACGTCGATCCCACGGTTCTGGAGGGTCTGGCCCGCTCCGGCATGATCCCGGTTATCGCCCCCATTGGGATCGGGCCCTCGGGAGAAACCTTCAATATCAACGCCGATATGGCGGCTGGCGCCATCGCCGGCGCGCTCGAGGCGACACGGCTTTTGATGATGACGGACGTCGCGGGTGTCCTGGCCAAGGACGGCAACCTCATCGCCGAGATTTCAGTCGATGAGGCCGCGGCCCTCTGCGCGGACGGCACGATCTCGGGCGGCATGATCCCGAAGGTCGAAACCTGCGTCACCGCGGTGCGCCAAGGGGTGGGCGCGGCCGTCATCCTGGATGGCCGCGAGCCTCATTCCATGCTGCTCGAGATCTTCACTGACCGGGGGATCGGGACCCTCTTGAAGGGGTCGTGACGAGCCGAGGCCGCCGGCCTCACCTCGCGGCTTGGCGCCTGGTGTCCTGTTGCATCAGGCTCTCGAAGAACTCGATCTGCCAGCGCATCTCCTCTTCGGTAAGGGGATAGCTGCCGTCATCGCGCGCATAGAGCGCTTTCTTGGGCATGATCCCGCCGAGCTGGAATTGGATCTGCGTTGCCAGATGCATGGTGAGCCCCGCTTGCCAGGCGATCGCCGTGATCCCCTTGGCCGAGCTGGATTGCAGGACCTTCTCGATGAAGCCGCGCGGTTTGTGGGCCAGTGTCGCGATGCCGTCGATCACGACATCCATTTTGCCGGCCATTAGAGCCTCGGACAGGGCCTCGGAGTCGAGCTGCTCGGCTTGGTCGGGCTGCTCGCCCTCATCGGCCGCCGCCTCGTCGTCGGACTGGGATTGCATCCGCCTTTCGATTTCGGCCGCCACGCGGCTGGCGCCTTCGGCATCGAGCGCCGGGTGTTGCGCGAGCTTGGAGAGCAGGTTCTTCGCGACGAAGCTCGCCAGTCGCGCAACCGATTCCTCGCTCAACTCCGGTCGGCCGACCAAGGGAGCGTGCCATTCCGGGACAGCGACAGCATCACGCACGAGACCGTCCAGGGTGGTCTCGCGAATCTGCGCGGAGGCGTTCGAGAGCAGAGCTGCAATCGCGGCACGGTCGTCGCTCGCCACAATGGCATCCGAGATTTGTTCGCTGAGATCCGGGCGGCGGGACACGGCGGTTAAACGCGGTCCCTGTCGGACCTTCTCGATGATCGATAGCAGGTCCTCGTCGGTGAGCAGCGGCGAGGCCTCGAGAACCATGCAGGCGATCTCATCCTCCATATCCTCGGCAAGCTCGCGGATGACCGAGGCGGGCGCGTTGGTGAGGTCTCGAAGGGCCTCGGCGAGGATGTGGCGAACCCGGCTGGCCTCGTCCTTGGCGAGGATTTCCAGGGTTTGGACGACGTGGAGCTCAGCCTTGGCACGACTGCTCGGGTCGAAGTCGGGTGCGAGGCGAGCGACTTTCTCGGCGAGGGTGTGACGCACACTCTCATCGGCATCCTGGGCCAGGAGCAACCCCGATTGGACCGGAGCCGTGGTGTTGCCGGCGACCGTGCGGCGGACTTTCGCATCCGTATCGGCGGCTAGAAAGTAAAGAATCTCGGGCTGAGCATCGCGGCGGCGCGCCAGGTCCTGTCGGATATGGGGGTCACGGTCCCTGGCGCGCGCCTTGGCGTCCTCATAGGACAGAAGGTTGGGTTTCTTGCCCAAGCGGTCCATCGTCACTGACCTTTTCTCGTCTTCCTGACTGGATCTTCAGCGATGAAGAATTGCCCTTTGCCGGCCTGTTTGGCTCGGTACATCGCCCGATCGGCGCGGTCGATGATAGCTTTCGAGGATTGGCCCTTGCTCGTATCGACCAGCGCGATGCCGACCGACAGGCCAGCCTCGCAGGGAAGACCCTTCAGCTTTGCCAATCGCTGCCGCCAGCCGGCAAGCAGCGCGTCGGCCTTCTTGGTCGCGGCCGATTGGTTCATGCCTTCGAGATAGAGCGCGAACTCGTCGCCACCCAGGCGTCCGGCCAGGTCGCCGCTGCGGATCTGTTCGCTGATGAACTGCCCCAAGGTGGCCAGAACTTCATCGCCCTTTCGATGTCCCGATGTGTCATTCACCTGTTTGAAGTCGTCCAGGTCGATGTAGAAGAGGGCGCTGTTCGGGCTTCGGGCAGAGGCTTCCAAGCGCCGGTCGAGCTGGCCGCGAAAGCCCCGCGGGTTGAGCAGACCGGTCACCGCATCGGTCTGTGACAGTCGCTTGAGCTCCTGTTCGCGGGTTAGCTGCTCCACCGCGCTGGCGACCTCGGCCGCCACTTGCTCGACCAGCTCGTTCTCATCCTCGTCCCAGGGCGCGTCGTCGGGCCCTCGCCAGAGGGCTAGAACTCCGTTCGGCTTCTCCTGCAGGCGGGTCAGCCTGGCCATCACATGCCCCTTGGGGTGGGACCGCTCTACGCAATTGCCGGCGCCGATATCCTTCAGGAGCGAGCGTTCCAGACCGCGCGGGAAGCGCTCTCCGGCCTGCGACTGTCGCTCGAGCTTGCTGTCGGCGTCGAGACGAAAGAGAGTAACCCCCCGTGCGCCGGTCGCAAGCAACAGGGCCCCCACCGCCGCGTCGAGCATGGTGGCGGGGTCGAGCTGATCGCGAACGAGCTGCAGAACATAGCCGAGAAGGCGTTCCCGGTAGCGGGTATTGGCGTCTTCCGAGCGCCGCTGGCGCACGGCCGTCACGTCGCGACACAACCCGCGTGATCCCACCTTGTTCGCGGCCTCGTCGTACAGTGGGACCGATGTGACGGCCAGACAGATCTCCGCGCCGTCGGCCGTCGCCAGCCAGGCCTCGACGTCTTGCCGGGGCTCATCGGCGGTGAAGGGCAGCGGCGTGCTGTTGCGGCCCTTGAGGGCGATGGAAGCCGCCTCGCGCCCGATCAGATCCTCGGCCAGATAACCGAGCACGACCTCGCGGGAGAGATAGGTGAGGCGACCTTCGCAATCGCACTCCCAGGCGAAGTCGGCGGCCAGGTCGACCAGGTCCTTGAAACGTTGCCGCGACTCGACCAGAACGGCGCGCAAGCTGCGCTCCAAGGTGATATCTCGGCCGAGCAGCAGCGCCGCCGTTCCTTGCTCCCAGGGCAGCGCGATCAGGTCGTAACTGCGCGCTTGACCCTTTTCATCGGCGGGATCCAGGACCAGGGGATTGACTTGCGCGGTAACCCCCTCCAGTGCGGCGCGCACGGCCTCGCGAAGCTCGTTGTGGCCGGCTGCGCGCAAGAGCGTGCCGATCGGCTCGCCGATTTCGTTGCTGGCCAAAACGATCGCGTTGTGCCCGACGAGAAGAACCGGTCCCGGGTAGCGGTCGAACGCGCCGCCCGGAGAAAAGAGTGACGCCTCCGACCCGTCGGGGGGAGAGGGATCGAACCGATCATCTGAACCGGGAGCCGCGCCGGAACCTTTCATTATGTTTCTCTAATATATAATCGAGGGCACACTGGGGACCTAGGATCGCCAAAGCCTCTTAACAGCCGCTTAAACAAGGCGGTTGCGGGCCCCGGGACCGTGAGAACGCCCGAAAAGCAGGCCCTGGCGGCGGGCTTGCAATCGATGCGCCGGATCGGCATTTTGCCGGGCATGCACGAAACCATCTCCACCGAGGGCGTGACCCCTGTCGACGGACCGGACCCGGATCGGGTCGAGACTTGGATCTTCGACCTCGACAACACGCTTTATCCGGCCTCAAGCGATCTCTTTGTCCAGGTGAACGCCCGCATCCGCGCTTTCATCGCCGCCGCCCTGGCCATCGACGAGACCGAGGCGGGCAGCGTGCAGTCTCGCTACTTCGACTCTTATCGCTCTTCTCTCAGGGGCCTCATCTTGCATCACGACGTGGAGCCCCGGCGGTTTCTCGACTATGTCCACGATATCGATCTATCTCCGATCGGGCCCGATCCGGCGCTGCGTGCCGCGATCGAAGCGTTGTCGGGACGCAAGGTGATTTTCACCAATGGCTCGACTAATCACGCCCGGCAGGTTCTCAGACAGCTCGATCTCGAGGGCCTGTTCGAGGACATTTTCGACATCGAAGCGGCGGATTACCTGCCCAAACCCTATCCTGAGACCTATCACCAACTGATCGCGAGAAACGGGATCGCGCCCGAGCGCAGCGTTTTGCTGGAGGATATGGCCATCAATCTAGAGCCGGCGGCCGAGCTCGGCATGACCACGGTGTGGGTCCGAGATCCCGAGCGCCTCGATGCGGCGCAAGCCCGCCCGGATTACGTTCATCACGAGGTATGCGACCTCACCGGGTGGCTTCGATCGTTGCTGGGGTGAGTGTCGTCAGGGCGGGCGCGGCATTGCTTCGTTGACAGCTCCGCGTGTCTTCTCCATTTATCGCAGCGGCCGCGGCCGGCCCCGGCCGGCCACGAGCGGGGAGGAAAGAATGGACCGCGACGCTTTGAGAGTGATCATCGAGGAGGCCTGGGAGGCGCGCCAGGAGGTCTCGCCCTCGACGACGGGTGAGGTGCGCGACGCCGTGCAAGCGGCCTTGGCGTCACTCGACCGTGGCGAGCTTCGTGTGGCCGAAAGAGGCGGCAATGGCTGGCAGGTCAACGAGTGGGCGAAGAAGGCCGTCTTGTTGTCGTTTCGCTTGAACGACATGACCACCATTCCCGGCGCGGCGGGCAAGGACGCCTGCTGGTGGGACAAAGTCCCCTCGAAGTTCGAGGGTTGGACCGAAGATGACTTCAAGACCGCGGGCTTTCGCGCCGTGATCGGCTCGGTGGTGCGTCATTCGGCCTATATCGCGCCCGGTGTCGTCCTCATGCCCTGCTTCGTGAACCTCGGCGCCAATGTCGATAGCGGCACCATGATCGATACCTGGGCGACGGTCGGCTCCTGCGCGCAGATCGGCAAGAACTGCCACATCTCCGGTGGTGCCGGCATCGGCGGCGTGCTCGAGCCGTTGCAGGCGGGGCCCGTCATCATCGAGGACAACTGCTTCATCGGCGCCCGCTCGGAGGTGGCCGAGGGGGTCGTGGTGGAGGAAGGGGCGGTGCTCTCGATGGGCGTCTACATCGGTGCCTCCACCAGGATCGTCGATCGGGCTACTGGCGAGATCTTCATGGGGCGGGTCCCGGCCTATTCGGTGGTCGTCCCGGGGACCTTGCCGGGCAAGCCCTTGCCGGATGGCAGCGCGGGTCCGGGCCTTTACTGTGCCGTCATCGTCAAGCGGGTGGACGAGCGCACGCGCGCCAAGACTTCCATCAACGACTTGCTGCGGGACTGACGATCATGTCCGCCGTGCCGCTCGATGCGGTGGAGCTGGCCCAACGCCTCATCCGCTGCCCCAGCATCACGCCGGAGGAGGGGGGCGCGCTCGGCCTCTTGCAGGAGGTGCTGGGCGGTCTCGGCTTCGATTGCCAGCGGCTCGTCTTCGAGGCGGCGGGCACGCCGCCGGTCGACAACCTCTATGCCCGGCTCGGAAGTGGCGGTGCCAATCTTTGCTTTGCCGGTCATACCGACGTCGTCCCGGTCGGCGATGCGGCGGCATGGACGGTCGACCCTTTCGCCGGCGAGTTGCGCGACGGCTGCTTGACCGGGCGCGGCGCCGCCGACATGAAGGGCGCGATCGCCGCCTTCATCGCCGCGCTGTCCCGTGTGCTGGCGGCGCGCGGCGGGGCGGCCGACCTAGGCGGCTCGGTGAGTTTGCTGATCACCGGCGACGAGGAAGGCCCGGCGATCAATGGCACCGTCAAGGTGCTCGATTGGCTTGGCGAGAAGGGCGAGACCCTCGATCATTGCCTCATCGGCGAGCCGACCAGCGCCGAGCGTCTGGGCGACATGGTCAAGATCGGTCGCCGCGGATCGATGAACGGCACCATCACTGTCCACGGCATCCAAGGCCACGCCGCCTATCCGCAGCTGGCCGACAACCCGTTGCACCACTTGGTGCGCATGACCTCGGCCTTGGTGGACGAGCCGCTCGACCAAGGTACGGAACACTTCCAGCCCTCCAGCCTGCAGATCACCTCGATCGACGTAGGCAATGGCGCCACCAACGTCATCCCAGCACAGGGCCGCGTGGTCTTCGATTGCCGCTTTAACGATTTGTATCGCAGCACCGACATCAAGCGCTGGATGGAGGAGAGACTGGATCGTGACGGTGCGCGCTACGATATGGCGGTGCGGGTCTCCGGCGAGGCCTTCCTCTGCCCGCCGGGCCCTTGGTCCGACTTGGTCGCGGGCGCCGTCGAAGAGGTGACCGGCCGGGCACCCGAGCTCAGCACCAGCGGCGGGACCTCCGATGCCCGCTTCATCAAAGACCACTGCCCCGTTGCCGAGCTGGGCCTGCGCAACGCCACGGCGCACAAGGTCGACGAGCGGGTGCCGCTCGAGGATCTGAACGCCCTGGACGCGATCTATCAAGCTGTGATCGAGCGGTACTTCGCCGCATGATAGGTGGTGCACTGTGCCTAGTCAGCGGACGGCGCCGAGCCGCGGTCGGTATAGTCGACCGAGACGAGGTATAGCCCGTCGGGAGGCGCGGTCGGCCCTGCTCGGCGTCGGTCGCGCCCCTCCAGAACATCGCTGATCCACGCCGGGTCCCGCTTGCCCTCACCGATGAGACGCAGCGTTCCCACCATGTTGCGGACTTGGTGATGGAGGAAGGAGCGCGCGTGCGCTTCGACACGGATCTTCTCGCCTGAGCGCGTGACCGACAGCCGGTCGAGGGTCTTCACCGGTGAATTCGCCTGACATTCCGCCGCACGAAAGGCCGAGAAATCATGCTTGCCCTCGAGCCGGGCTGCGGCCTCGGTCATGGCGGGGACATCAAGCGGGCGTGGCACGAACCAGGCTCGGCCGCGCAGCAAAGCCAGCGGCGCGCGGCGGTTGATGATGCGGTAGAGATAGGCGCGGGCGGTGGCCGAGAAGCGGGCATGGAAGTCGTCCGGCACCGCCTCGGCCGCCAGCACGGCGATGGGTTGCGGCTTCAAGTGGAAGTTCAGGCCGTCGCGCAGTTGGTCGAGGCGGACCTCCTTGGCAAGATCCAGGTGCGCCACCTGGCCCAGAGCATGAACGCCCGCATCGGTGCGCCCGGCGCCTTGTAGGCTCGCCGTTTCGCCGCAAAAGGCGTGCAGCGCCTCTTCCAACGCTGCCTGAACCGAGGGGCCATTGTCCTGGCGCTGCCAGCCGACGAAGGGCGCGCCGTCGTATTCGATGGTCAGCTTGTAGCGGGGCATGGCAGCCGCGTTCCCTCGGCCAATGCGAAGCCGCGCAGGAAGTCCGCCGCCGCCATCGGGCGACGGCCGGCGCGTTGCAGCTCCAAAAGCGCCAGCGAGCCGTCACCGCAGGCGACGATCAAGGCCTCGTCTTCCGGTCGGGAGAGAATCGTGCCCGGCTCACCCGCATCGTCGCGGACCTCGGCCCGCAGGACCTTGATCGTCTCGGCTTCGATCTCGAACCAGGCGCCCGGCCAGGGGGTGAAGGCGCGCACCCGCCGCTCCAGCTCACTCGCCGGATGGCGCCAGTCGAGCCGGCCCTCCTGCTTTTCCAGCTTTGCAGCATAGGTCACGCCGTCGGCCGGCTGGGGCACCGCCGGCACCTCCTCGCCCGCGGCAAAGCGCGCCAGGATCTCCAGCATCAGCTGCGCGCCGAGCGCCGCCAGGCGATCGTGCAGCCCGGCCGCCGTCATGTCGGGAGCGATCGGCAGGGCCTCTTGCCGATAGACCGGTCCGCTGTCGAGCCCCTCGTCCATCTTCATGATCGAGATGCCCGCTTCACGATCACCGGCCAGGATCGCCCGCTGGATCGGCGCCGCACCCCGCCAGCGTGGCAACAGCGATGCATGTACGTTGAAGCAGCCCAGCCGGGGCGCGCTCAGAAAGGCCGGGGGCAGGATCAGGCCATAGGCGGCGACGACCGCGGCATCGACTTGTAGTGCCTGAAAGGCGGTGGCCTCGCTTTCCGACTTCAGGCTCTTCGGGGAGCGAACCGGCCATCCGCCCGCCTCGGCGGCGCGTTGCACGGGCGAGGCCTGGGGGCGATGTCCGCGCCCAGCGCGGCGAGGCGGTTGACAGTAGACGGCGGCGATCTCGTGCCCGGCCGTGCCTAGAGCCTGCAGCGTCGGCACGGCGAAATCCGCGGTGCCGAGAAAGGCGAGGTTGAGGGCGGGCATCGCGCCGAGCTTTCAGGCCGTCGCGTACTTGGCCAGGGGCTTGTCGCCCCGCTTCGCCTTCGTCAGCTTGCGAAGGATCATGTTACGCCGCAGGGTAGAGAGGTGGTCGACGAAGAGGATCCCTTCCAGATGGTCCATCTCGTGCTGGATGCAGGTCGCGAGCAGGCCCTTTGCCTCCAGCTCCTGCCGTTCGCCCGTGCGGTCGAGAAAGGCGACGCGAATCCGCTCGGGCCGTACCACCTCCGCATAGTGGTCCGGCAGCGAGAGACAGCCCTCCTCGTGGGCACTCGCGTCGTCCGAGACCCAAAGCAGCTCGGGGTTGATCAAGCAATGGGGCGCGGGCACCTCTCCTTCGTTGGCGCGCGCCACATCGACGACGATAATCCGGCTCAGGACTCCGACTTGTGGGGCCGCCAAGCCGATGCCCGGTGCGTGGTACATGGTCTCCAGCATGTCGTCGACGAGACGCCGGAGCGCATCGTCGACAACGCTCACCGGTTGACAGCGTTGTTTGAGTTTCGGGTCCGGCGCCGTAATGATGGGGAGAATTGCCATGAGGGTGCCGCGCGGTTACCGCCTCGTGTCCGGAACGTCCCTCGGCACCATGCCTGATTGCTTCGGGCCGACCGGGATTGGTCTTGACATATGCGCTCGTCACCGCGGCGTCAAGATCGGTGCCCCGGCGTTGTTTCACATTGCGGGACGATGCTTTAGGGTGCGGGCCGAGGAATTGCTATGGACACGTCGGTCATCGTCGCGCTCGTCGCCGGATTGGTCCTCGGTGCCGCCGTGGGCGTCGTCCTGTGGTGGGCCCGGCCTGGACGCGGGCGCGGGGAGGAGCGGGCGGTGGCCGAGCTCTCGGGCCGTCTCAGCCAAATGGCCGAAAGCCAGGCCGCCCAGCAAAGCCGCATGGCCGAGCAGCTCCAGTCGCAAGAGCGCGCCGTCGCCAAGGCGTTGGAGGAACGGCTCGGCGACCTCGCCAAGAAGGTCGGCGACCGCTTGCAGGAATCCTCGACCCGCAGCCAAGAGACCCTGACCGACCTGCGCGAGCGTCTGGCGGTGATCGACAAGGCGCAGCAAAACATTACCGAGCTCTCGACCCAGGTCGTGGGCCTTCAGGACATTCTCGCCAACAAGCAGGCGCGCGGCGCCTTCGGAGAGGTTCAACTACGCGACATCGTCGAGGCCATCCTACCGCCGTCGGTCTATGAGTTTCAGGCCACTCTGGCCAACAACCGCCGGGCGGACTGCCTCTTGAAGCTACCCAACCCGCCAGGCTCCATCGCCATCGATGCCAAGTTCCCGCTGGAGAGCTTCGAGGCGCTGCGCCGGGCAGAAGGCGATGTTCAGCTTCGCCAGGCGCGCAGCGCCTTTGCCGCCGACGTGCGCCGTCACGTCCGCGATATTGCCGATCGCTATATCCTGCCGGGAGAGACCGCAGAGTCGGCGCTGATGTTCCTGCCGTCCGAGGCGGTCTATGCCGAGCTGCACGCCGATTTCCGCGAAGTCATCGAGGACTCCTTTCGCAACCGCGTGTGGATCGTCTCGCCGACCACCCTCATGGCCACCCTCAACACGGTGCGCGCGATCCTCAAGGATGTGCGCATGCGTGAGCAGGCCGGCCTCATCCAGCGTGAAGTGGGGGTCCTGCTGGGCGATGTGGAGCGCCTGGTCAAGCGGGTCGGCAACCTGGAGACCCATTTCGATCACGCGCGGCGCGACATCGACCAGATCAAGACCTCGACCGGCAAGATCGTCTCACGCGGCGAACGCCTGACCGCGCTGGAAGTCGAGGATGAGCACGTTGAAGCGGAAGAAGAGGCGATCCTCGGCGAAACCCTCCGCCCCGCCCTGCCGGAGAATTAAGCCGAAACGAGATGATTGAGGCATCACGGCGTCACGCGGATGCGGTACTCGAAGGCTGCCTTGCCGCCGGCGGGGATCTTGATGTCCCAGCGGATGCGATTGCCGCTCTCCTTGGTGTGCGAGGCGGTCTCCCGTAGCATTCGCCAACCGGCCGGCAGATGTCCGACCAGCTCCACGGTCACCGCCTCCTCGCCGCCGTTGACCAGCTCGGCCCGCTGGCCGGTCTCGTAGGCCCCGCTGGTCGTTGAGATGCGTTGGAACCCGGTTGCCCAGGCGCGCGCGCTGATGTCGAAAGCCTCGCCCAGGGAAAGCTCCGCCCACTCGCCCTCGGCGACATGGCCGATCGCGGCCGCGCCGACGAAGATGACACCGCCATCGCCTTGGTCGCCCTCATCCTTCGGGTCGGGGGGTTGGTAGATGCGCACCCGGCCCGCCGGTAAAGGTTGACCCAGTCCCGCGGCGGTCTCGTTCCGTAATCTCAGGAGGATCTGCGGGTGCAACGGCCCGAGCTCTTCCGGCGCTCGGCCGGCCTGGATCAGGTTTTCCAGGCGAAAGCGCTTCTCGACGGCCACGTCCGAGGCTGCGAGGAGACGCACCTGCTTGGTCTCGCCACGAGCGAGGTCGATCGTGCCGGGCAGGCTGTAGAGATGCCGGTCGGAGAAGCCGCGTGCCTGTACGCCCGGAGCGGCGGCCATCTCGGCGTCGGCGGCCATGACCATTTGCTGGCGTGCCAATGGCACGGCGGGGGGCGCCTGGGCGACCTCACCAGCGAGCAACAGGATTTCCGCTTGCTTGAAGGCCAATCCCGTCTGGTTGACCAGGCTGACCAGGCCGGTGAGGTCCAGCCGGCCCGCATCGGGGTCCCAGGTTGCGACGTAGTCGGCATGCCAGGCGAGGCCGCTGGTCAAATAGCGTAGCCGCAAGGCACGCTTGCCGCCGTTCGCGCTCGATACGTCGGCGCGCAACACGGGACGGGCGGTCAAGTCGGGGGGCAGATCGGCAAAGACGACGGCGCCGGGATCGACCGTTTCGATACGCTCGCCGATGCGCACCACCGGGCCTTCCGCGACGGAGAGAAGCAGGCCCTCCTCGAGCCGGACGTCGTCATCATCATCGTCGCCCTGCCGGCGCACCCAGACCTTGCGTCCGAGCGACTCTTCAAGCAGCCGCCGGCGCGATAGAGGATCGTAACGAAAGCTCTGCGCCGACACGGAGAGGTCGGGGCCAGTCAAGAGCACGGTCTCGGGTTGCAGCTGTGGAGAGATGTCGGAGAGCACCAACTCGTGCCGTCCGGCCGGCAGGTCGA
>CAJHXI010000442.1_pt1 | contig 11780 bp, 12 predicted proteins | sample 9198411 | NCBI WGS metagenome assembly CAJHXI01 (sample SAMEA7708298, study PRJEB35096) | sediment metagenome | biome: marine neritic benthic zone biome [ENVO:01000025]; feature: sediment [ENVO:00002007]; material: shallow marine sediment [ENVO:03000034] sea grass bed [ENVO_01000059] ...
CTCATCGCCGGGCCGGTGTGGCGCATGAAGGGGGTGAGCTTCTCCTTCACATAGTCCTTGGTGCCGAGAATAGCGCCGCCCAACGCGCGACCCTGTCCATCGATGTGCTTAGTGGTGGAATAGACGACGACGTCGGCGCCGAAGTCCAAGGGCTTTTGCAATAGCGGCGTGGCGAAGACGTTGTCGACCACCACCGAGGCGCCCACGGCGTGAGCCATATCGCAGACCGCCTTCAGGTCGATGATCTCGAGCATCGGGTTGGAGGGGGTCTCGAGGAAGACCGCCGCCGTGCCGGGCGTGAGCGCTTTCTCCCACGCCTTCAGGTCGCGGCCATCGATGATCACCGTCTCGATCCCATAGCGTGGCAGCAGCTCGGCGACGATGAACAGACAGGATCCGAAGAGCGCCCGTGAGGCAACGACTCGGTCGCCGGCCTTGGTCAAACTCAAGAGCGCGGTCCAGACCGCCCCCATGCCGGACCCCGTGCCACGGCAGGCCTCCGCGCCTTCCAACAGGCGCAGGCGCTCCTCGAACATCGCCACCGTAGGGTTCGCATAACGCGAATAGACGAAGCGCTCGATCTCTTCCTTGAAGGCCGCCTCGGCCTCTTCGGCCGAGCCATAGACGTAACCCGAGGTCAGGTAGATGGCCTCGGCCGTCTCCTCGAAGCCGCTGCGCATGAGCCCGCCGCGCACCAACTGCGTGCGCTCGCGGTAGGCCGTATCGGGTTTCTTCCCGGCCATGACACCATCAATCCTGTACCCAGGCGAGGCCCGCCACCTTCCAGCCGCCCAGCCGTCCGCGATGCCCCTCGGCGTCGTGGTCGCCCTCGAAGCCCTCGGCCACATTATAGCACGGCCCGTAGCCCGCCGCCGTCATGGCCGCCGCGGCGAAGGCCGAGCGCTGGCCGGAGCGGCAGATGAACAGCAGTGTTTGGTCCTTGCTCAACCCCGAGGCTTCGATCTGCTGGGTGAAGTCGGCGTTCTGGCGCCCGCCAGGAAAGAAGAGCCAAGGTACGAAGCGCACCTGCTTGCCAAGCGCATCCAAGTCGGGGCGCCCGACGAAAACCCATTCGGCGTCGGTGCGAACATCGATCAACTCGGCGGCGGGCTCGCGCTCCAAGAGCGCCCAAGCCTCCGCCGGCGTGAGATCGCCCGCGTATCCCTGTGACATGCCCAATCTCCCACGGACGGCGGCACTTCAGGCCTCGGCTAAGAAGAGCCATATAAGGTCCGGCTGTTGTACGGAGCCGGGCGCCGCTTGACAACCGGATTCACCGGAGAGCCGCCACGTCAAATGTTGCCCTTTTCAGCGACGAAAGGAGATGATTTCGCCCCGGTGGCGAGCTAGTGTGCCGGTCCCATGAGCGATAGCAACACTACCCGGACCGGTGGCCAGATCCTGGTCGAAGAGCTGAAGCGCCACGGCGCACAGCTGGCCTTCGGCGTGCCGGGCGAAAGCTTCCTCGCCGCCCTGGATGCCTTCGTCGATCACCCCGAGCTCAGCTTCATCACCTGCCGCCAGGAAGGCGGTGCCGCCATGATGGCCGAGGCCTATGGCAAGCTGAGGGGCGAGCCGGGGATCTGCTTCGTCACCCGCGGGCCGGGAGCGACCAGCGCCAGCGCCGGGGTGCATGTGGCCTTTCAGGACTCCACGCCGATGATCCTCTTCATCGGCCAAGTCGCCCGCGACATGCTGGAGCGCGAGGCCTTCCAGGAAATCGACTACCGGCGCATGTATGGCCAGCTCGCCAAGTGGGTGGCCCAGATCGACGACCCCGATCGCATTCCCGAATTCGTCAGCCGGGCCTTCCACACCGCGACCTCCGGGCGGCCCGGGCCGGTGGTCTTGGCCCTGCCGGAAGATGTTCTGAGCGCGCCCTGTCCGGCATCGCCCGCGCACCCCTACCGACGCGTCGAAACCCGTGTCGGCCCTTCCGATATGGACCACTTCGCCGAGCTTCTGGGCAAAGCGAAGCACCCGCTCGTCATCCTCGGCGGCGGCGGTTGGACGGCGGCGACCAGTGCTGCGATCGAGACCTTTGCCGAGACCCAGAACCTCCCCATCACCTGCAGCTTTCGCTGCCAGGACTATTTCGACAACCTTCATCCCAATTACGCAGGTGACGTCGGTATCGGCATCAACCCGAAGCTGGCCGCGCGCGTTGCTGAGTGCGATCTGCTGATTGCCCTGGGGCCGCGCCTGGGCGAGATGACGACCGGTGGCTATACGCTGCTCGACATTCCGACGCCGCGTCAGCCGCTGGTCCACATCCATCCCGGCGCCGAGGAGCTGGGTCGTGTCTACCAACCGGTTCTGGCGATCAACGCCTCCCAGCAGTCCTTCGCCGAGGCCGCCGCCGAGCTTCCTGCCGTCAAGAAGCGCCCCTGGGACGACTGGACGGCGGCGGCGCGCCAGGACTACCTGGCTCACATCCAGCCCCCCACGACGCCGGGCGAGCTGCAGATGGGCGAGGTGATGACCTGGCTGCGTGACACCTTGCCCAAGGACGCGATCATCACCAACGGTGCCGGCAACTACGCCGTCTGGGTCCACCGCTTCTTCCAGTACAAGCGCTATGGTACGCAGCTCGCGCCGACGGCGGGGTCGATGGGTTATGGCCTGCCGGCGGCGGTCGCGGCCAAGGCCGTCCACCCGGATCGCACGGTGGTCTGTTTCGCGGGCGACGGCTGCTATCTGATGCACGGCCAGGAGCTGGCGACCGCGGTGCAATATGGCCTGAACATCATCGTGATCGTGGTCAACAACAACATGCTGGGGACGATCCGTATGCACCAGGAGCGAACCTATCCCGGTCGTGTAAGCGGCACCGATCTGACCAATCCCGATTTCGCCGCCTATGCCAAAGCCTTCGGCGCCCACGGCGAGACGGTGCGGCGCACCGAGGACTTCCCCACCGCGTTCGAGCGCGCGCTGGCGGCCGGCAAGCCGGCGATCCTGGAGCTCGTCATCGATCCGGAGGCGATCACGCCGCGTGAGAGCCTTTCCGCCATTCGCGAGAAGGCACTTGGCGGGCAGCGTTGAGTTGAAAAGGGTGGCGGCTCATGGATAAGCGCAGCGCTGCCCTGTCACCAGCACGAAGCCGCGCGGACCGGCTGTAACCGTAAAGCGGTACTCCTTGTCGCCCACGATCAACGCGTGGTGCAGAGGGAGGAGCCCGGACTTGGTATTGGCCTCACCGCCAAGTTGGGTGAAAGCAAGGGCCAGCGGCTTGTCGATATCGAACCAAGCCTCGACCTGTCCGTTATCATTCACCACCGACTCGCCGCTTGCGGTGATGGTGATGCCATCGAAGGAGACCGAGTCGTTGGCCCCCTTCTGCAGCGGCGTGCGGACAAGAAAGCGTTTGGTATCCGGATCATCGACGCAGTCCGTCGGCTCGCTGGCCTGCTCGATCAGAAAGGCCAGCCGCTCGGCCGGAAGGCCACTCTGCAGTTTTTTGTCCACGAGCCCCAGGAGGGTCTGCATCTCGCCGGTCGGCACGTCGCGGCGGTACTGGCTTTCCCATTCCTTGGCGCGGGTCACCGCAGTCCGGATCTGCTCCTCCAGTAGGGCGCGCTCCTCTTCCAGCCGCGTGCCCTCATCCTGTAGGACCTGGATCTCGTTTTCGAGGCGATCGACCTCCCGGCGGGCCAAGTTCTCGCCTGCGTAATAGGCATAGCCGCCCGCAGCCAGGATCATCAGCAAGGCGAAGGTCCACTTCGCCACCGCGAACCAGAATTTTCTACGCCTGCGCGCGCGGCGTTCGTGTAGGCCAAGCGACATGATCGCTCTCGTTGCGCCGTTGTCAAAAGGCTGTCTAATATACTGAAAAATATGCAAAACTTTCAGGAGGGCGGATGTTTTACCATTCTCCCGCGGGCCAAGCAAGCAAGAGCGCCGGAAATCCACGATAATGCCATCGGCGCAGCAGCAGCCTTGGCAAAGATAACCACCGACGGCAAAGTGCCGGCCGCCTGGAATATCATTAGCAGGTTTGCGAGGATTTCTAATGACGCCGGCCAAGTACTACGACGTCATCATCATCGGCGGCGCGGTCATGGGCAGCGCCGTGGCCCACTTCCTGACCAGCGACTCCGCCTTCAACGGCTCCGTCCTCGTGATCGAGCGAGACCCCAGTTACGAGCATTGCTCGACCGGCCGTTCCTGGGGCGGCGTCCGTCAGCAATTCTCGACGCGTGAGAACATTCTCATGTCGCTCTTCGGCGTCGAGTTCGTCCGCGCCGCGGCCGAGCGCCTGGCGGTCGACGGCGAAGCACCGGATGTCGGTTTCCGCGAGGCTGGTTACCTTTATCTGGCGAGCACCGAGGGCCGCCCCGTGCTCGAGAAAAACACCGCTCTACAGGGCGAGCTTGGGGCCTCCACAGTGCTGCTGGACAACGATGCGGTGGCGCAACGCTTTCCCTGGCTGAACGTCGAGGATGTCGCGGCGGCGACCTTCGGTGAGTCGGGTGAAGGTTGGGTCGATGCATACGCCTTGATGCAAGCTTTCCGCCGCAAGGCTCAGGGCGATGGCGCCCTTTACCTCAGCGACGAGGTGGTCGGGTTCGAGCGGTCCGGACCGAAGCTGACCGGCGTGAAGCTCGCGGGCGGCGAAAGCGTGGACGCCGGATGTATCGTCAACGCCGCCGGCCCGCACGCCGGCGCCTTGGCGCGTCTTGCCAATATCGACCTTCCGGTCACGCCGCGCAAACGCATGACCTACGTCTTCGATTGCCGCAGCGAGCTTCCACCGCTGCCGCTGACCATCGACACCACGGGGGTGGCCTTTCGCCCGGAAGGGCCGAATTACATCGCCATCGTCTCACCGCCGGCCGAGCGCGACCCTGTTTGTCACGATCTCGAGGAAGACCACACGCTCTTCGAGGAGACCATCTGGCCGGCCTTGGCCCACCGGGTGCCCGTGTTCGAGGCGATCAAACCGGTCGGCGCCTGGGCTGGACACTACGACTACAACGGCTTCGACCAGAACGCGATCCTGGGGCCCCACCCCGAGGTCGAGGGACTGCTTTTCTGCAACGGTTTCAGCGGCCACGGCCTGCAACAGTCACCGGCGGCCGGCCGAGCGATCGCCGAGCTCATCGTTCATGGCGAGTACCGAAGTCTCGACCTGTCGCGCTTTTCGTACGACCGCCTCGCCGAGGGCCGCCCCTTGTTCGAGAGCAACGTGGTCTAAGCTAAAGCGGCAGGATCCGGCCGATGCCCTTGGCCAGCGCGCGTTCATAAACCGCCGCACCCACGGCCACGTCGGCGAGACCCAGGCCGGCGAAGACCAGCGCCGTGCGCTCCTCCACTGCTCCGCGCCCGGTCACGGTACCGGCGACGAGATCGGCCACCTCGCCGTCATAGGGCTTCGGATAAGCGAGCTTCTCACTGCCGGCCTGCGAGATGTCGTCGGTGACCACCCGGTCCAGGCTGGTCAGGCTCTCCGATAACCACGAGAGGCCTAAATCCACCATGCTCGTGAAGGATCCCGGTGCAAGCCAGGCCGCATCCAAGAACGGCTCCGTACGGGGCACCACCGGCGTGCTCGAGATAACGATGTCCATGTCCTCCAGCGCAGCGCGGGGGTCGTCAACCGCCTCGGCCTCCAAGCCAAGGGCCGCCACCTCGGCGGCGAAGGCCTCGGCCGTCGTCAGGCGGCGGCTGAAGGCGCGAACTTTGGCAATGGGGAAATGCGGTCGCAGGGCGGCGAGATGACAGCGCGCTTGAAGGCCGCAGGCTATGAAACCGATCGAGGCGCTATCGGGCCGCGCCAATCGCCGTGCCGCGACCGCGCTGATCGCCGCCGTACGCACGCCGGTGATCCAGCGGGCGTCCATGAACGCGACCGGCATGCCCGTGTCCGCGTCGCTCAGGACAATGGTGCCCGCGATGTGCGGCAGGCCACGGTCACCGTTCCCAGCCACTCCGACCCACTTCACACCGGCATAAGGCGGGCTTTCCATCACCCCGGGGCTGGCCAGAAAAAGTGCACGGTCCGGTGTGTGGAGCGCGAGCTTCGGCTTCATCGCCGCCGAGCCCGCCGCCTTGGCCGAGAACATAGCCTCAACGGCAGCGTCAACCCCAGCCACATCGAGACCACAAGCCTCGATATCGGCGTTGCATAGATAAAGAATATCCTGTCCGATCCTCATCACACCTCTCCGAAACTCGGCCGGCCGGCCCGGGTCTTGCCGGGAGCCGCGATACGGCGCTCACGCCAGCGCCAGTCTTACACCATTCGCACCACCCCGCACAGCCGCCACGCGGGCGGCGGCAAAACCTGACCCATATCCCTCGCCTTGGTACTAGATATTGAGTAAAACTTCTGTATTGTCCCCAATATATTGTTTAAGCTACAGGTTGCCGCGTAGAGAATCGGGTGCCGGAGTGAATGTGGAATTTTCGATTTTGAACCGTGAGACGGCATGGCAAACTCCCATCATGCGTCCACACCATAGGATTTCCAAACCTTGAAAGTCTCGAGACAGTCCGTGCAGTTTTCCTACGTTCCCTCGCAATCGCGCGTCACCGAGGACGCGCCTTTCCCAACTGAAGGCGAGCCTTGGACATTCGAGGAGAAACGGTCGACCAGCCTGCCTAGCCGGGGCAAAGAGGCACCGTTTCGCCACCCGTCGCGAGCCCTAGCGAAACTCAAACCGTGGTCTTGGCCAAATCGGCGCATCTGCTTCTTTTCCGACCTGCATGCCGACCCTCAAGCCTTTTTACGCTCGCTCGAGGCGGCGGGCCTCGTCCGGCAACACGGCAAGCACGTCCTCGACTTCGATCTCGAACACGACGCAACAAAGTCCAAGGTCATTATCGGCGGCGACTGCTTCGCCAAAGGCCCGAACACGCTTCGGCTGCTGGACATGGTCGACCGCTTGCGCGCCTTGGGCATGAAGACGGTCCTGCTGGCCGGTAATCACGACGTTCATACTTTGACTTGCCTTGCCCATGCCGGCACATCGGACGATCCCTGTCGCGGCCATCTGCTGGTTCGTAAGGGCAAGAAGTCGATCCCACTGCTCAAGGAGGTCTTCGACGAGCATCCGACGGAATGGCATCGGCTATCTCCCGTTCTTCATGAAGAAGAGGCGCGGGCGCACCTGTTTCCCTCCGAGGCTTGGTGCGAAGCGTTTTCTCAGGCCGCGCGAAAGTCGCTCCCCAAGAGCAAAATCAACGCAGAGCTCGACGCCGTTCGGGGAAAGGCTCACGCCTTCGAGGCTCTTTGTCGCCGACACGGCCTATCCCTGGCGCAGGTAGCAACCGCGGTCGAGCTTTGCCGCCAGCTTTTCATCAAGCCACACGGGCGTTACGCCTGGTTCTTCGATCGAATGGCCCTTGTCCACCGCGAGGCGAGCTTCGTCTTCGTTCATGCCGGCCTGGACGACACCATCGCCCGGCGGATCGCCAAAGGCGACATGTCGAGCGTCAACAAGGACTTCCGCGCGTGCCTGCGAAATGATCCAGTGGCCTTGTCCGACGGCGCTCTCGGGAACGCTTTCAATACCAAGTACCGCCGCTGTGACCGCTTGCTCTCGCGGCGCGGCGTTTTGGACTTGCGGGAGGCCGGTGTAAACGCCGTCATGCATGGCCACCGGCGCTCGCTGGAAGGACAAAAGCTGGTCCTGCGCAAGGGGCTGCCGCATTTTGAATGCGATGCCACGATCGACCTCAACACACGCCGTGCAAAAGGATTGGGCCACCCGGGGGGGGCCGTGACCATAATCGAGAAGTGCGGCGTGGTCCGAGGGATCAGCACCGACCATGCTTACGTCAAGGAATTCGATCCTCGCGCCTTGGGAGCACGGGTGACCCGCCGGTCGTGAACCCGCCCTCCTGAAAACCACTCTGTTCAGCGACAAAGTCATGCCTTGATTTTCATCGATATATCTGGTTTCTTAGATATATGGATGAAAAAGAGGCCCTATCGGCTCTCACCGCGCTGAGCCAAGAGACGCGTCTCGATGTGTTCAGGCTTTTGGTGCGCCTGGCGCCCGAGGGCCTCCCTGCCGGGGAGATCGCACGGCAGTTGGGTGTGGTGCAAAACACCATGTCAGCGCATCTGGCGATCCTCGCGCGCGCCGGCTTGGTCCGTGCCGATCGTCGCGGCCGGGTGGTCAATTACAGCGCCGACCTCGCGCGGATGCGCGAGCTGTTGTCCTTCCTCGTGCAGGATTGCTGTCACGGTGCACCGGAAGTTTGCGGCCCTCTTCTCGGTCTTTCGAGCTGCAATCAAGAAACCAGGGAGCGATGAGCATGTCCGACAGAAAGTTCAACGTGCTGTTCCTGTGCACCGGCAATTCGGCGCGATCTGTCATCGCGGAATGTATTCTGAACCGGGACGGTAGCGACCGCTTCAACGCCTTTTCGGCAGGCTCACACCCGAAGGGCCGGGTCAATCCCTTCGCCCTGGACTTGCTGCGTAAACTGAACTTCGAGACTGATGACCTGCGCTCCAAGAGTTGGGACGAGTTCGCCAGCGCGGACGCACCGGCTTTGGACTTCATCGTCACCGTCTGCGACGACGCGGCGGGCGAGGTCTGCCCGATTTGGCCCGGACAGCCCATGACGGCGCACTGGGGTATTCCCGACCCGGCAGCGGTGGAGGGAAGCGACACGGAAATTCAGGCCGCCTTCGCCGAGGCCTTCCGCAGGCTCGAGAAGCGGATTTCCTACTTCATCGATCTTCCAATCGCCAGCCTCGACCGACTGTCATTGCAAAAGAGGCTGGACGATATCGGCTCGCGACACGAACAGCCGACATCCGAGGAGGCGTGATGTCGATGCCCTCGTACGATCTACCCCGCCGCTTGTCCGCCGAGGCCCTGGGCACGGCCTTCTTGGTCTGCACCGTCGTGGGCTCCGGCATCATGGCGGAGACCTTGACCGATGACGTCGCCGTCGCCCTCCTCGGCAACACTATTCCGACAGGCGCAATTCTGGTCGTCCTGATCACCATGCTGGGGCCGATCTCCGGCGCACATTTCAACCCCGCGGTGACGCTTGGCTTTGCACTACGGCGCGACCTCCCGGCAAGCGAGGCGGCTGCCTATGTGATCGCTCAAGTCCTTGGTGGCATCGGCGGGACTCACGCCGCCCACGTGATGTTCGAGCAGGCGGTGTGGCAAACCTCGACGACCGTGCGAACCGGTGGCGCCCAGTGGTTCGCCGAAGGCGTCGCCACCTTCGGTCTGATGGCAGCGATCCTGGCCGGGCTGCGCTTCCGGGCGCAGGCCGTGCCCTGGTTGGTCGGCCTTTACATCACGGCGGCTTATTGGTTCACCGCATCGACGTCGTTCGCCAACCCTGCCGTGGCGATCGCTCGCTCTCTGACGGATACCTTCTCGGGCATTCGTCCGGTCGACCTACCGGGCTTCGTCATCGCCGAATGCGTCGGCGCGGCCTGTGCGGTCGGCTTCTTTGCTTGGCTGCTGAAGCCGAGCGGGCAAACGGCGGATGCGCCCGCTGAAGCTCCAGAGTAAGCACTCTCGAGCCAAACTCGCAAAATCCCCCTTCGGGTCTTACCGACCGGGCCTCCGGTGACGAAGCGGGCTCGCATATCGAAAGTAGCTGGAATCATCTAAAAATACATATTAAGATTGTATTCTCGAAAACCTATAAATCTGGATAGGGGTGCTGAGTATGATTGAAATCCGGCTCTCGAAGAGATCTCTCGTAGCGGGCGTTCTCGCTTCTGCCCTGCCCCTTCTCGGGGCCTGCGCGAGCGGCGGCGGTGCGGGAAACACGAGCGCACCCATCGCCACGGAAAGTGTGCAGGAACCCGCGGTTGCCGAGATTCAGGCAGCTATGGCCGCTGAAACGGCAGTGCGGGCAGCGACAATACCGGATCCCACAGGTCAGGCGCTGGAAACCTTGACGACGCGGGTCGACGACTTGACCCTGGAGGTCGACCAACTGAAGTGGCAAGTGCTCCGACTGCAAGCGAACTGAGCCCTGAGTGCCGCGACCCTCGGTCGGCGACAGAGCCCTAATGTGAACGGGTACACGCCCCCTGTACGAGATTTTCAGCCTGACAGTTGTTAAAAGTAGTTATTTTACAACTTATCAGACATTGATGCGTCGCTGACAGCGAGGCCGACGCCTTGCCTTGGCGAGCGTGCTGGTTTGCCCCGGCTATCGCCGTGCGAAATTCGATCCATTCATCATTAGATAGGGTAAGTCGACGTAACCTTACCCGCGCTGCGCGGCCTCGTGGTCTGCGCCCTGACCGCACTTTGCGCACCACTGATCGCAGACCTTTTCGCCGAGCCCCGCGCAACTCCGATCATTCAGGCCCTCGCGCTGTTACCGCTGGCCTGGATTCTCGTCGACCTCTATGGCTTCATCGGCGTCGGCTATGCGTACGTCATTGCCCTAGCGATGTCACAGGCGCTAGGGGTCCTGTTTATCGAGCGAATGCTCGAAACCCCTTCCGTGGAATCTTGGCCCTTCTATCGACCGTCACCGCGATTACAGCCGCAGCGGGCCTATTGGCGACCTTGGTTCTGAAGTCCGTGGCAGGATTACTCGGCTTGAGCCTGGCGGTGGGCATATCGAGTGGGTTCTTCCTCGCGACCCTGTTCATCATGGACCGCTGGCTCGACCTCAGGATCGTCATCCGGTTCAAGCTGGTCTTCTCACCACTCCTGCGGCGCGCCGGCGTGGCAACGCGATAGCTCGCGCGGCGCCGATGTCGCTCATGGACGAAGGATCGATCCTGCCGAACGGAGCTTTTCTATCGTGAATTGGTCTTGGTATTAGCGGTGACTTGTCCTATTCAAGCGAGCGATGGTATCGGCAACGCAGGCCGCCGCCTGCCATCCGCCAGGTGACGAGTTGTGACGGATCAACGTCCAGAAGTTGTGGTCATCATTTTGACCATGAACCAGCGTGAGAAGACGCTTCGTTGCCTGGAGAGCTTTCGCTCCGTGCAGCAGCCATCCTATCGCATTCTCCTCTGGGACAATGGGTCGACGGATGGCACCTTGGATGCGGTGCGCGAGGTCTATCCGGATGTCACGCTCGCCAGCTCTCCCCGCAATCTGGGCGTGGCGACGGGGCGCAACAGCGCCGCCGATCGCGCGGTCGCCTTGTTCGACCCGCCCTATCTGTTCTTTATCGACAACGACATGACCGTCACACCGGGGTTCTTGTCAGCGCTGCTTGCGCCTTTCTCGAACGACGACGGCCTGGCCCAAACAACGGGCAAGATCGCTCGTCTAGTCGAGACATCGAACGACGATACGGGCCCACGCATAATCTATGGCGCGGGAGGCTGCCGGGTGACGTTTTGGCTCGGTGACACGAACCACGTCGGCTACGGCGAGCGCGATAGAGGCCAATACGACACCGCACGCGAATGCATCGCAAGCGGGGGCTGCATGCTCGTTCGTACGTCGGTCTTTCAGGAACTGGGAGGCTTCGACCCGGTGTTCGACCCCTATGGACCGGAGGATCTCGATTTCGGCCTCCGGGCCCGGGCGAAGGGCTACCACGCACTCTATTCGCCGCATGCTCTAGTCTTTCATGAAGCGCGCCCCGGACGCAGCTACGAAGCGGGCCAATACACCGCAAAATACGCGGCGAACAGGACCCGCACCTGGTTGGTATTCATGGGCCGGCACGCGTCCCTGTCGCAGAAGCTCGGATTCTACCTCGTCGGTGGGCCTTATCGGTTGCTGCGCTTGGTGCTCCGCGAATTGCGGCAAGGCAATATCGACGCCCTGAGGGGGCTGATCGACGGCCTTATCGGCAGACGAGAGCGTTGAGCC
>CAJHXI010000202.1_pt1 | contig 11373 bp, 10 predicted proteins | sample 9198411 | NCBI WGS metagenome assembly CAJHXI01 (sample SAMEA7708298, study PRJEB35096) | sediment metagenome | biome: marine neritic benthic zone biome [ENVO:01000025]; feature: sediment [ENVO:00002007]; material: shallow marine sediment [ENVO:03000034] sea grass bed [ENVO_01000059] ...
CACCGGCTTTGGTGCGACGGCGGTTGTCTTCCTCGATACGCTGAGCCGCACTGAGGGCGGCCGCGACCGCGCGCTGGGCGTGATCGGGCTGATCGGCAGGCGCGCCCCAGAAGGCCATGACGCTGTCGCCGATGTACTTGTCGATGGTGCCCTCCTCGGCCTCAATCGCTTCGGCCAGGAGGGAGAAGTGCGCGTTCAACAGTTTCGCCAGCTCGTCGGCCGGAAGATCGCTGGCCAGGTCCGTGAAGCCGACGATGTCGGTGAAGAGCACGGTGACCTCGCGCTCCTCGGAGCGAACGGCGGAGGCACCCTGACGAATGAGGCGCAAAACGAGGCTGCGCGGCAGGTAGATCTCGAACCAGCGCAGCGCGTTCAGCATGGCGTTATAGGCCTCGGCGGCACGGTTCACCTCGCGCAAATAGCTTGGGTCGACGAACTCGGCCCGGTCGATCTCCAGGCGCCGCACGGCACCGCTGACGCTTGCCAACCGGGCGATCGGACGCGCGATCGCGCCACTGAGAACCGCCGCCGCCAAGATCGCCAAGCCGAGGACCGCCAGCCCCACCAGCAACGCCACCCTGAGACCCTCGAAGCTTCTGTCGACTTGCTCCAAGCGCGAGTAAACGCCGAAGGTCCAAGCCTCGGGCCCGAAGCCGACGACGCTGCGGTAAAAGAAGACGACGCCGCGGCCGTCCTTTTCGGTCAACTTGCCCTCGACGCTCGCCTCCGGGCGAACTTCGCGCAGATCGAAGGTTGCGGGCCGGGAAAACAGCGCCAGATCTGGATCTCCCAGGGACTCGATATCGGGCAGAGGCGCGTCTTCGCCGCCAGGCAGGGCCGCGTCCCGCAAAGCGGCGTGCGCGATGACCTGGCGATCGCCAGCAATGATGAAGCTGGTGAGCTCGGTCTGATCGCTGATGGTAGCGATGAAGTCGGATAGGGCGCGCAAGGTGACGATCGAGAGGATCGCACCACGATATTCATTCGCGACGCGTACCGGCCGCAGATAGAACAGACCCGGCTCGCCGAGGCTGTCGATCCAATGAACGCCGGTCCAGCCCGACCCGCCGCTTTCCCGTGCCCAGCGTGTCCAGGCCCGCGTTCCGGGATCGTCCTGTTCGGAGTCACGGCGTTGGACCAGACCCTCCGGAAGGCGCCCGACGCCGGTCAGCCGAAGATCCTCGTTGATGAAAGCAATGCCGTAGATCTCGGGCGCGCCGCCGAGACTGCCCAACATGATGTCGCTCAGCCGATCCTTGTCTTCGACATCGAGCTTGCCCTCGGCGATCAACCCGGCGATGAAGTCGGCCTGACTTTCCGCTCCTTCGAGGTGGCTTTCGACCTGCTCGATGATCGCATCGACGATCGTTTCGCCCGACGCCCCCAAGAGCCAAAGCATGTTGTCTTTGGCGCTCGAAAACGAAATCCACAGGACGGCACCGATGGTAACGGCAATGAGCCCGCCAAAACAAAGCGCAAGCATCAAGGAGAGAGGAAGCCCTCGTCGTCCGCTCGCACACGCGCCTCCATCCTCCTTGGCGCTTTCCGGCATAGCTCTAGTTTTCGGTGATGATCTTGACGACGTCACCAGGCTTGACCTCGCGTGCCGAGGATAGCCCGTTCAAGACGAGGAGGTGCTCCAACCTCGCGCTTTCAACCGACATGCGCCCAGCAACATCAGCGGCACTCTCGCCGGACTTGACGGTGTGCAGACGTATTCTTTGCGGTTTGATCGCCGCTGCTTCGCGTTTCGACAAGCGCTGAAAGCTATAGGTCGTGCGTCGGAACGGCTCGGCATAGCGCGAGGTCTTATTGACCGGCGTGACGAACAAGAAGCGGTAGATCGTATTCTCGTCATAGCGGATCGCGAGGCCGCGCAAGTCCCGCTCGCCAGAGCGCGACGTTACTCTCAGAAGCCCGGTCGCCGCTTCCATATTGTTGACCGTGATTCGCTCCAGGTCCTCAAGGTCGCTCTCGGCCCAAACGTCGCGAAGGTAGGTGGTCATGGGGCCACGGTAACGCTCCGGCGCCCGGTCGAAGAGGATAAAGACGCCCTCCGGCCCTTCGGCGAGAACGTAGTTGGGTGCGTTGGCCAAACGGAATCCAGGCGGCACCTCGAAGGAAAACCGCAAGGGCGGATGAATGAACGTGAGCCCGCGCACGACGCCGTGGTCGGGATTGTCGCCGTAGATCAGCCCGTCTATCGCCCGCAGATAGGCATTCTCACCAACGATCGGCTCGGGCACAGGCTGCACCGCGGCCTTCTTCTTGGCCAACTCGACACGGTCCAGGGTGCGGGGGTGGGTCTGTAGGATGCTGAAGTCATCGGCTGCCTCGGGCTTGCCGGCGAGCTGGGCCTGGAGACGGCTGTGCGCGTACATCTTGCTCAGGAAGCTCGCGGCCGCATCGGTGTCGTAGCCAGCCCGGGCCATATAGCGGATCCCCAGGGTATCCGACTCGAGCTCTTGGTCGCGACTATAGCTGCGCAGCGCGATCGTGCCGAGGGTCTGTCCCGCCTGGGAAGCCAGGTCGCCCGCGAACACGCCCAGACCCACCGAGGCGATGCCGACGGCCATTGACTGGCCATAGCGCTCGGCCGAATGGCGGGCGGTGACGTGACCGATCTCGTGGCCGAGGACACTTGCCAGCTCGGCTTCCGTGCGGGCCAGCGCCAGGAGCCCGCGCGAGACGTAGACATACCCGCCGGGCAAGGCAAAGGCGTTGACGATGGGTGAGTCCAGTACCGTGAAAGTAAAGGTCAGGTTGGGAAGCTCCGACTGCCGCGCCAGTTTCTGTCCGACCCGCGAGACGTAGGCTTGGAGCTCTTGATCGGCATAGTTACCGCCGAACTCCTGCACCATCTTGGGGTGCTGCTCGAAGCCGATTGCCTTCTCGTCCTCCTCGGACATGCCGCCGGTGAAGATGGTCCGACCGGTACCCGGTGCCACGGCGCAAGCAACAAGCACGGCAAGGGTCAGAAAAGCGGCGGCAAGCCGGAAAAACCTAACGATCATTCTTCGAGTACCTCGATCTGTTCGGGATGAGTTATCTTCAGCATGGGTCCATTGAGGGAGTTTAGCCAACCTCGCAACCGGACGCGACGCCCTTCGAGCGCCCCGACGTCAAGCCCCTCCCTTTCGAACAAGCGGCGCGCGGTCTCATCCAAGGTCGCCGTGAAATCCTGTCGCCAGTCCGTTCCGAAGTTTAGATAGGTGCGCCCACGGACCCGCGCTACCCGTAAGATGCGCCCTTCGACGATCTCGAAGCGGCCGAGGAAGTCGTCCGGCCGCTCCTCCAGCTCGCGCGCCTCCAGTAGTCGATAGAAGGGCTCGGACCAAATGCCGCGCCCGGCCTGCCGCGCCCCGCGCTCGAACACGAGCATCTCGTCCAAGAGCGCGCGATTATCGGCAAATCCGTAGACCCGCGCCAGCCCCTCGGAGAGCAAGCGGGCCTGAACCCACGGGTGCCCGCTTTCCTCGATGAAGAGATGGGCCAAAAGGCGACCATGACGGTCTTCGCGCCGGCCTCCGAAGCCGAGAAAGACGCGCCGACCCCGCAGCAAGGCCTGAACGGCGCCCTTGGCGTCCGCGGCCAAGGGCCAAGCCTTGAAGCCGGGCCGCCCAAGGGGCAGCTTGGGAGCCTGAATGCCGACGAAGCGGACTTCCCGACCGGTCTCGATCACCGCCGTGTCGCCATCGATGACCCCGATCACGCGATAGGGACCCTCGATGTCGAGCTCCTCGGGTATCTCCGTATCGGCACGGGTGGAACCCGCCGCGAGAAGGGCGGCGATCAGGCACAGGGCCGTGAAGGCCGAAGCGAGACGATCGTGCATGGCAGGATCATAAGCCACCCTGGCGGAGACTTCGAGACTCTGGCATGTGAACGGCCAATGCGATATGACCGAGTGACAGATCCGAGAGCAAATCCTCCAAAGGAGAAGGCCGGGGTAAATGCGGGAAAACGGCAGGGATGTCCATTCCGACCTCTATCCGCCGATCGAACCCCATGCGCGTGGGCGCATCGAGGTCGACCGGCGCCACAGTCTCTACTGGGAGGTCAGCGGCAACCCCAAGGGCCAGCCGGTGGTGTTCCTGCACGGCGGACCTGGTGCCGGCGCCTCGCCGGAGCACCGGCGCTTCTTCGATCCCGCTCACTACCGCATCGTCGTGTTCGACCAGCGGGGCGCCGGGCGCTCTCGCCCCTTGGCGGCGGTGGAGGACAACACGACCGGCCATCTCGTGGCCGACATGGAGGCGCTGCGCCAACACCTCGGTATCGAGCAGTGGCAAGTATTCGGAGGATCTTGGGGCTCGACCTTGGCGCTGGCCTACGCCCAGAGCCACCCCGAGCGGGTGACGGCGCTCGTCCTACGTGGGATCTTTCTCTGCCGGCCGCGCGAGATCGAGTGGTTTCTTTGGGGCATGGCGCGCTTTCATCCCGAGGCGTGGCGCAAGTTCATCGAATTCCTGCCTCCCGCCGAACGCGCCAATCCGCTTGAAAGCTACTATCGGCAGCTGACCGATCCCCGCGCGGCCGTGCATCAGCCGGCGGCGCAGGCCTGGAGCATCTATGAAGGCACCTGCTCGACGCTGCATCCCAACAAAGCGGCTCTGCAAGGTTTTGCCGACCCCACCGCGGCCCTCGGCCTGGCGCGACTGGAGGCCCACTACTTCCGCAACGGCGGGTTCATGGCCGAGGACCTGCTGCTGCGCGAGATCGACCGGATCCGTCACATCCCGACCACCATCGTGCAAGGTCGCCACGACATCATCTGCCCGATCGAGACCGCGGACGAGCTCTCGCAGGCCTGGCCCGAAGCGGAATACGTCGTGGTCGCCGGAGCCGGCCACTCGGCCATGGAGCCGGGCATCCGGCGCGCCCTGGTCTCGGCAACCGATCGCCTGCGCACGCTGACACCGCGGCGCCAAAGCGGTTGATCGCCCAACGCCAGGGCGCTATGTGAAGTAAGGTCATCAAAATCCACGGCGCCCGTAGCTCAGCCGGATAGAGCACCTGATTCCTAATCAGGGGGTCGCAGGTTCGAGTCCTGCCGGGCGCACCACCTAATATCCGATACAGATTAGATACTTAGCCGCCTTCGGGCGGCTTTCTTTTTGTCCAAAACGTGTTGTCATCTGTTGCTATCCACTATCATTTGTTCTCAATGAGTTACGGATATCCGGGTTTGCTTGAAGCAACATCGCTGCAATACGAGCCCTGGCCTTTGTTCTCCTGGCGTTCCCAATGCCGCCAGGGGCGGTCTAGATGCCTAATTCGCTTCTCGGAGATTTGTAGGGCCCCTTCTTCATCGTCATCTTAATGGGGCCCACTGCGCGAGGTGGGGGCCTCCGATATGAGATCCACAAGTAAGCCAACAGTCAGAAATCCCAGAACCCAGCCGACCAAGAATGCCGGCGCATTGGTCCTCGGCCGCCCTGTCGTAAGAATGATCAGAATTGTCGCAATCACGAATGGGCTGAGCGCTAGTCCGATAGAGATTGGCAAGGCATTACCAACTGCTTCCAGTCTCCGCATCCGCCATCGATAGCAGATACCCCACAGAATGGGCTTGTGGTGGATCAATGTGTGGGTGTCGGAGGGACTTGGGCTTATGTCCGCAATGGGTCAGTTGCCGCCGTAACCGGAGTGGACATTAGACGGCTGCTTTCTGGGCCTTTGCCGACACAGTTTCCGAAAAGGCTGACTACCTACCTCTTTTGGCTACCGGTCTGCGGAGATGAGCGGACGCTGCGCGCTAGGCCTCGCTAAGGCCGCGAATAGCCATTCGAGGTCAAATCGATAGGGATAGTCTTCGCGAAATTGCATCCGGATAATTGTCGTCTACCGGTCCTCTCGCCGCCTAAGAGGAAACGATGACCTTGTAACCGTGACCCTGCGGTCCCATACTCTATTGTGTGACGGCTGCATAAAGCCGGCAGATCTCGAGCAGCCGTATCCCGTCTGAAAGAGTATCTCCTCGCAAAATATGCGCCCTTACCCTGCCGAAGCACCGTGCTTCGGCGGGAAACTTCGCTTAGGACGATACAGAATGACCACAGGAACTGTTAAATTCTTCAACACGATTAAGGGCTACGGCTTCATCGAACCGGAAGATGGCTCAAAGGACGCTTTTGTCCACATCTCGGCCGTCGAACGGGCTGGATTGAGTTCGCTCAATGAGGGACAGAAGGTCTCCTATGAGCTTCAGCGCGGACAGAATGGCAAGTCTTCCGCCGAGAACCTGTCCATCGTAGACTAATCGTGCGGAGGCACCGCCTCCAACTCTTGTTGGGGGCGGACCCGTCGGCGATGCAACCTTCATCGATTGTCCGACGGATCAACGGCACGGATAGTTCATGCTCCGGTCGATCCTGCAGACAATTATTTGATAGCAACAATAGACCAGCGACGTGATGCGCCGTGCTGCTCTTGGCCTCGCGCTTGCGTGAACGCAGCAGTCTACCTGAGCTGCGTTACAGAATTCCGATCCCGGCGGCCAAATTCAAGCGAAGGAATTCTTGAATGCGAAAATCAGAGAAATCGAGGGCCGAGCATCTGTTCTCAGCATCTCAAAAAAAGGCCGATCAATTCCTGAAGCAGAAGGAAGAAGCGTGGCAGCAGTCACTGGAGAAGACCGCCCGCCTGAAGGCTCGTCGCCTGGCGAAGGAGGCCTCTACGGAGGAAGCTACCGCAGCTAGCGACTCGAAGAAAGCGACCAACAGTAACAAATAGCCTCAACGCTAGCAGCAGCGCACCAATGCTTATGTCAATACGAGCAATTCTTGATCCTTGATTTTAAGGGCTCGTTCAATCAGAGGACCAGATGCTGAAAAAGCTGCAAGCAATCTTATTACTGGTAGTTGGGCTTCCCATTTTATCCGCCTGTGGCAGCAGCGACAGGACCGAGCCTGCACCTGAGGCTGTGGCACCTGCGGTAATGTCGTCCGAGGGACATGCCTCGACCGAAGCCACATCTTCGCAAGCTTCGGGGGCGCCAGTTTCCATGATGTTCAACCTCGTGCCCGGCCTATAAAAGTAGTAATCCGGGCGCAGAGATACGGCTAAGGACCAAGTCATTGGGCCAGACACCTCACTTCGTGGATATCTTAAAACGACTATGAACGAAGCGTCTGGCTCGGCCTAAAAGCGCCGACTATTGAAACTCCAACATCAAGGAATGCTATGAGGAATCCGCAAAAATTCTTGATCACATATGGCTTGCATAATTTCGTCGGCCACTCCCAAAAAAACAACAAGCACGTATTCTTCATTGGGAGCTCGGAAAGCCGGAAGATGATCTGCCATGCTGAGAACTTGATCACCAGATGCTTCAACGAGGCAGCTGACATCCACGTTGTTTGAATTCAATGACTGGGCCTACAAAGGTGATCCTGTGGTGGTGCCGATCGAATACCAAAGGTCATTGTATGTCTTGGAACTTTTACTGATCCACCATGCCCTGTATCTCGTTTCGATGGAGACCAAAGTGATGGTCCGAAAAAAATCCAAAGGCAAAAGCGCTGCGCTCACGGCGTTCAACGTTACCTACGAAGACGGGACGATAACCTCAAACCGGAGGGTCTCGAATGGCCTGCTGGACCAGTCCTTCGGTGATTCCCTTGAGGACTTGGCGCGCACCGCTATTGAAAATCAAGACAATGAGATCGCCCAGCGCTCCGGCCAACGCCGCGCCAAGATCAAGTCCATCGCTCGGATCTGATGTCTCCTTCGGGTCATTAGGCGACTTCCCGCCACACCAAAAAGAATCGCCCGCTTTCGAGGGATAAGCAGTCGTCCTATGTCGGCTTTCTCAGCTTAGGGCGGTTTCATGCCCCGAAAGCCCGCTTAGCCCCTGAGAGCGGACGCACCGACCGACCCCTCATTTGGTCGGCTTATAGCCAATTGCCGACCTTCGCGACAAACGCGCTGAGGGGGTGTTCCGCCAGGATAGAGCAATCGCGTCACGGCGGGTCGACTTCCAGCCGAGTTCGCAACCCGGCTGCGCTCAAAAGATCGTATAGATGAAGGGCGCCACGGCTGAGCCTTGCGTCAAAATCATGAGGCCTCCCAGAATGAGCATCGTGATGATAATCGGTAAGAGCCAGAGCTTCTTGCGCGCACGCAAGAAGCGCCATAGCTCAGCGATGACGTCCATCAGTCTCCGTCCTTCAATTTCGATAGCCGATTCAGTCTATCGAATGACGCCCTGCCTGGCGCCGGATTTTTGGCGAGGTAAGGCCTGTTCTGATCCGTCCCCACCTCTGAGGCATCCTCGAAACCCCTATGCGGAGGTCGAAAGAACAGGCATTGTATTGGCTCATTTGTAAATTCGTTAAGTCATCCGGATGGCCGGACCGAGAAATCTCGGTGCCGAGCATCTTTCGTAGCTGCTCAGGGTGCGGTATGATAAAGTTATTTGAATTGATTTTCGAATTATTGAAACGTATTGAAGAATATTACAAAACAGCGGTGCAATATAAAAACATTGGAGCGCAGATTGAGCTGGGTTAAATCTAGAAAAGATCTTTACTTATTTATATTTGCACTAATGTTTTGCGTTGTAATCGCAGAGATCGTCGCCTTCCAGGTTGTCGACCTATATCGATGGCCCGAAGGAGTGTTGAGGACATACTCTGCCCTGTATGAAAAAACTCACCATCTGCGGGAAATGGACTCTCAAAAGTGGGACTACGTCGAAAATGCCGATGAGCTCGTATTTACCGTGGTCAGATCATTTGAAGGAAAACGCAGAAGACTTCTCGTTCAAGGTGACTCTTGGGGTGAGCAAGTTACACAGTCTGCCTTCTCTCGTGCTGTCGTTGAGCATTTTGCAGAGACGAACGATTGGGGCGTCGTCAACGCGGGCACGAGTTCCTATTCTGCGTCACCTATGACCACCCAGTTCCGGGTGCTGACAGGTGAGTATGGATTGGATCCGTCCGACGTTCTCGTATTCTTCGATCAAACCGATTTAGGGGATGAGCTTTGCCGATACAAAAGCCGAAGGCTCGTCGGTTCGGATGGCGAATTGTTGGCTGTCTTGCCGGAGCCCCTGACTTCGGCGGAAATCTACGCTGTCTCTCGCGTCCTAAAAAGCCAAGATATTTTGGCAAAAGAGTATCTACCTTCGATCGTGAGATGGGGGTGGCATGCCGCCGAAAAACGTATTCGGAGAATTTCGTTGGATGAGAGGAGATGTGGATGGGCTGATATCATTAGACCTCTAATTTCGGGAATTCCAAATGGTGATTTCGACTACATCGTGAGCGTTTTTGAAGATTACTTCGAAGCCGTACTAAGTAATCCCGCTACCCGAAACCTTGTTATAGCTTTACACCCCCATAAGAATCATCTTTTGACGGATGGGAGCTACGTCTATGGGATCGAGGAGGTGGTCACCGCAGCGGTCGCGAGAAGCGATCACAGAGAAAATATTAAAGTATTCGAGGGAAAGCAAATTTACGATAATTATTTGACCGATATTGAGGTCGAGGAGATGTTCAAGAAAGAAGATTGCTCATGTCATTTAACCGATGAAGCGCATTCCAAATATTTGGAGAGATTGCTATTTGATGCCGTTTTGACATCTCATTAATGAGGCTTACACGGAGATAGCCTCGGCTAGTCTTTGAATGTTTTTCCCAATCGATCGACGCAGCCTATCCTCCGCCGAGGTCGCGGCTTGATTTGGGAAATCTCGGGCCGCCTTGTCGTGAAGAGCTCGGCATGGCCTTGTCACGGTTCTCGACCAGCAAGCGCCGCCAGGCAACGCGCGGTCACCCACCACGGCTTCAAATGTCGCCTAAGGGCTCAGATCGTGTCAAAACGCGCGCTGATCGTTGCAAGAAACTGGGACGCTGGATAGCCCCGGCTTGAAGGGGGAATTTTCCCTATTTTGGCGTTTTCGATGGTGAGCGCGTACAGGAGCCGGATTTTGCGGTTCCGAGGCGTTGATTTTCCTGGATAGGTGCAAAGGTTGAGGAACAGAGGCCCCTAGGCCCTGATGGCCGCGATCAGCGGGGCGATGCCGAGGATGTTCATGACGCGCTTGAGATTGTAGGCCAGTACGTGCAAGGCCATTTCGGTGGCCACCTTCGGCAGTGTCTTCATCTGGAAGTGGGTCGCTCCCATCCAGGACTTGATGGTGCCGAACGGATGCTCGACGGTCTCGCGCCGCTGACGCATCTTCTCCGGATGCGTATCGAGCCGCCGCTGGACGGCCTCAAGAACGTCCTCGTGCTCCCAGCGGCTGATGCGGCGCTCCTTGCCCGGGGTGCAACGATCCTTGAGGGCACATCCCTGGCAGGCATTGGTCCAGTAACGGCGTAACGTGAGCCCCTTTTCCTGGTTCGTGAAGCGGTAGATCAGGCGCTCCCCGGCGGGACAGATATAAACGTCTTCATCGGCGATGTAGCGGAAGTCCTGTTTGTCATAGCGCCCCTGCGCCTTGGCCGTCGAGGTCAGCGGTTTCGGCAAGGTGACGGTGATCCCGGATTTCTGACAAGCCAGGATCTCATTGCTGTCGAAATAGCCACGGTCGGCCACGGCATCGAGTTCCTCCGTCTCGAGCACCTCCTTGGTCTGCTCGCCCATGTTGGCAAGCTGGGCACGGTCAGTGCCATCGTTGGTGACTTCGTGGGTGACAATCAGATGGTGCTTGGTATCGACCGACGCCTGAACGTTATAGCCCACGATGCCGCTGCCGCGGCCGGATGTGGCCATCGAGCGGGCATCGGCGTCGGTGAGCGAGATCTGCTGGTCCGGCGCCGCCAGCATCCGCACTTCAAGCTTTCCCAGGCGGCGCATCTCCTCCTTCAGTTTTTCGATCTTCTCATGCAAACGCGCACCCTTGGTTTCCATCGCCGCCGACGGCTCCTGTCGGTCGACGCTGTCCAGCTGATCGAAATAGCGCGCGATGCTCTCCTCGATCTGCGCCAGCCGGCGCTTCATCTTGGCTCGTGTGAAGTTGCGATCGCGGTTGTTGACCGCCTTGAACTTGCTGCTGTCGATGGCGACAAATGCCTCGGCAAACAAACCCAGCCGCCGGCACAACACGACGAACTCCCGGCACACCCGGCGGATCGCAGGGCCATTGTCCTTGCGAAAAGCGGCAATCGTCTTGTGATCCGGCGCCAGTCGCCCGGTCAGCCACAGGACCTCCACGTTGCGCCCCGCTTCCCGCTCGAGCCGACGGCTCGACTGCACCCGGTTGAGGTAGCCATAGATATAGAGCTTCAGGAGAACCGACGGATGATAAGCAGGGCGCCCCGTCGCCTGCGGATCAACGCCGCTGAACCCAAGCCCACCCAGATCAAGACCCTCGACAAAGGCCTCAATCACGCGGACCGGATTATCCTCTCCGATATAGTC
>CAJHXI010000314.1_pt1 | contig 11193 bp, 11 predicted proteins | sample 9198411 | NCBI WGS metagenome assembly CAJHXI01 (sample SAMEA7708298, study PRJEB35096) | sediment metagenome | biome: marine neritic benthic zone biome [ENVO:01000025]; feature: sediment [ENVO:00002007]; material: shallow marine sediment [ENVO:03000034] sea grass bed [ENVO_01000059] ...
CCATCACGCTGGACGAGGAGGTGCTGGTCTCGCTCTACGGCGACGAGGGCAGCCTGCGCTTCAAGACCTTCACACTTCCCGCGGAGGTCGTCGCCGGGGGAATCGAGGACCCCTTCGCCAACGAGCTTATGTTGCGTGGCGGCGAGACCTTCACCTCGCTGCAAACGATAAAGTACACGCACGTGACGCTCTTGCTGTCCGACGGTCAGCAAGGCATCTCCGCGGCCTTCAGCTATACCAGTCAAAGCAACGCCGGCGAGTCCCTGATCGTGGCGACCGGCAGTTGCGAGGAAGTCTACTGAGCCGATCGCCGCGGCGGGCTGTTTTCAGGCCGAGGCCATGCCCGCGCTTGGCCGGCGCAAGGGCGCGTCGGCGATCGGCATATGCAGCAAGGCCGCGACGATGCTGAGCACGATGGTGGCGATCCATATCGGCTGATAGGACCCGGTTTGCTCGAACACCACGCCGCCCAGCCAGGCGCCCAGGAACGATCCGACCTGATGGCTGAAGAAGACGAAGCCGAAGAGAGTGGCAAGATAGCGCGGGCCGAAGATCTGCCCGACCAAGCCGCTGGTCAACGGCACCGTTCCCAGCCACACCAGGCCGCTGATGGCCCCGAAGACGAGGGCCGAGGTGGCGCTGAGCGGCACCAGAATGAAGACAGCGACGATGGCCGCGCGCAGCAGATAGAGAATGGTCAGGAGATGCTTTTTCCGATAGCGCCCGCCCAAGGCCCCACAAACATAGGTGCCGATGATGTTGGCAAAGCCGACGAGGGCCAGAGCCCAGGCCCCGATCGAGCGGTCGATGCCGTGGTCCATCAAGTAGGAGGGCAGATGGGTCACCACGAAGGCCAGATGGAAGCCGCACACGAAAAACCCGGCGGTCAGCAGCAGAAAGCCGGAATGGCGACCGGCTTGGCCGATCGCCGGCAGCATCGCTTGGTGGTCGTCCTCCGCGTCCTCGACGACGCTGGTACCGCTTTTTTTGAAGCCGAGGGCCAACAGCGGCATGGTGGCGGCCATGGCCGCCAGACAGAAGAATGAGGTGATCCACCCCAGCTCGTTCAGCAGCAGGTTGCCGGCGGGCACGAAGGCGAACATCCCAAAGGAACCGCCAGCCGAGGCGATGCCCAGCGCCATGCTGCGCTTTTCGGCCGGCACGGCCCGTCCGACGGCCCCGAGAACGACGGCGAAGGTGGTGCCGCTGAGCCCGAAGCCGACCAGCAGACCGAAGCTGAGGTAGATCTCGGTCTTACCGGCGCTCATGGTCAGGAGCACGAGGCCGGCCACGTAGCAAAGGCTCCCCAGGACGATGACCCGAACGTAGCCGAACTTGTCCGCGACCATTCCGGCCAGCGGCTGCGTCAGGCCCCAGAGGAGGTTCTGAAGCGCCACGGCGAAGCCGAAGACCTCGCGCGAGATGGTCAGATCGCTCGTGATGGGGCCCATGAACAGCCCGAAGGTCTGGCGTATGCCGAAACTGGTGCCCATGATCGCCGCTCCCAGAGCGAGGACGACAATGGCGTTTCGGGTCATTTTTTGCGTCATGGCGGAGTGCCCTCCCAACGGCGCGCGTGGCCGGAAGACCGCTGGCACGACCCACCGTGCGCCGGCTTCTCGTCGACGGTGATATCAGTTGGTTGTAATGACGGAGCGATGCTCGATCGGTTGGCGTACGCACTCATGACTTGAAGGTTAGGCAAGGCTAGACTGTGAAACAAACGCATTAATTTGATGACAATTATCAAGCCTGGTCATGAGTCCTTAAAGATCTTGAGCCCGTGGTCTTAAGCTGGACCGCGGTAGCCGACCGCCTTACGCGGCCGCGCCGTGATCCCAACTCCGGTAAGGTGGGTCGCCTGCCACCGAGCACGAAGCGTTACGCACGCGACGCACTCATGAAATCTCGCCTCTCTTCACTCGGTGGCAGACGGCAATCCGCGGAACCAAAGCCGTGACGATAGGCTCGGTCTTGGTTGTCGCGGGAACTCGAACCCGGAAGGGCGGCACGGTCGTAAGCACGCTCACTCCGCGTCCCGGCGGTGCTTCTTGTCGATAAATGCGCGGGTTCCGTGCTTGAAATCCTCCGACGACGCGGCCAGCGCGAAACAGTCGGCACCAAGGGCCGTGGAGGCATCGAGCGGCAGGTCGGCGCCCCGGTGCAGGCCCTCCCATGTCAAGGCGACGGCGTCGCGATAATGCGTCGGAATTCGCGCGACCATGTGCCGAACCTCGTCCCGCAGGTTTTCCTTTTCCACGACGCGGCTGACGACGCCGTATTCGAGCGCCCTTTCGGCCTCGATCATCTCTCCGGTCAACAGCAGCTCGGCGGCACGCCCGCGACCAATAAGCCTGGGCAGACGGGTCATGCCGCCCCAGCCGGCGACCGCGGCGATGTGAACTTCCGGATGGCCCAGACGCGACCCTTTTGTCGCAATGCGTATCATGCAGGCTTCCGCGATCTCGAGGCCGCCCCCGGCCGCGATACCGTCGATGGCCGCGATGCTGATCTTTCCCAAGGTTTCGATCTTACGTGTGATCGCGATCGCCAATTGCGCATAGTCGCGGACCTCGCTGGGGGAGGCCGCGTTCAGGACCTTGATGTCGGCGCCGGCGGAAAACGCCTTGCCGCCCGCGCCCATCAAGACCACGGCTTCGACGTCATCGTCTTCGCCCAGCATCTCGATCGCGGCCAGTAGGCGACGCAGCAAATCTGGGCTCAGCGCGTTCAAGGCCTGTGGCCGGTTCAGCGTCACCCAAGCGATGCCGCTCTCCACCTCGAGTAGAATCAATTCGCTCGCCATGACTCCATCGCACCCATTGGTTCGGCGGGGTCCGCCGTGTTTAGATGCTTGCTCTAAACGCGACCTTGGGTAAGGCTGGATAAAATCCTAAGACCCCACCGCTACCGCGCCCTACAAGGCAAACGAGCAAGCACTGGAAGTAAGCAACTATGAGTAAACAATTACAACATAATGCTGGATTCAACCTATCAATGCGATTATAATGGTTCCAACGAATAGTTTTAATACCTGGTATCATAAACGTTGATAACTAAGCGCGAGCAGGGCAAGCGGATGCAGACGACGCAGACGAGGAGAGACCGGTCATGGCTGAGATTCTAGACCTCGAGCTTCTGCGCACCTTTCTGGAGGTGACGGAGAGTGGTTCTTTCACGCGGGCGGGGCAGCGCTTGAATCGCGTCCAATCGGCGGTCAGCATGCAGATCCGCCGCCTCGAGGCGATCATCGGCCGCTCGTTGTTCCGGCGCAAGGGGCGCACGGTGGAGTTGACCGATACGGGCGCCCAGCTCGTCGGCTACGCGCGTCGCATGCTGTCGCTCAGCGAGGAGGCGATGGCCGCGGTCAGCGAGAAGGAGGAAGTCGGCCCGGTCCGTTTAGGGGTATCGGACGTTGCCAGCTACGTGCTGCCGGACGTGCTCTCGCGCTTTGGCCACCACTATCCCGATGTCGAGCTGGAAATCCACTGCGACAGAAGCTGGACCTTGCTGGATCTGCTGGACAAGGGCGACCTCGACCTTGCTATGGTGACCCAGCATCCCGGACGCCCGAGCGGCTTGCTGGTGCGCGAGGAGCCTCTGGTCTGGGGCACCGCCCATAACGGGTGCGCGCACGAGATGGATCCACTGCCGCTGGCCCTTTTCGCCGAAGGGTGCCGGTACCGGATCGCCGCGCTGGAGGCGTTGGACAATTGGAACCGGCGCTGGCGGGTCACTTACAACAGCATCAACCTTTCCGGGCTTGGCGCGGCTGTATCGGCTGGCTTGGCGGTGACCGCCGTGCCGTTATCGTCGGTTGGAGATGACATGCGCATCCTGGAGGCGGACGATGGTTTCCCGCCCCTGCCGGCGATGCGGGTGACCTTGCACCACACTGCTGCGGTTCGCAAATCGGCGATGGCGGCCAAGCTCGTCGGCGAGTTCGTTCGCGGGCCCGAGATTCGAGTCGCCTGACAGGACGCCTATTCGATCAGCACGGACAGCAGGACGCTCTCGACCATCTGTCCCGAGTGGTCGTTGAAGGCGCCGGACCCGGCCGCCGCCATAGCTTGAAAGAACTCCCGGTCGCGGTAGCCATAGCGCAGATAGGCCGGGGTGGTGACGAAGAGAGCCGAGACGTTGCGGTTCTTATTGGCCAGGGTGAAGTTGCGAATCCGGCTGAGGGTCTGGCGCTGATCGCCGGCGTGCTCGGCCGCGTCACCCATGACGATGACGGTTTGCTTGGCTTGCGGCCTGAGGCTCATGGCGAAGGCCCGGTTCAGCCCCAAAAGCACATCCTCCTGCGGTGTCTTGCTCGGCCGCGGAGAGATATCCAGGTTCTCGACGAAGCCGAGAATGCGGGCCAGGGAGCGGTCGGTCGGCGCCAGGTTCAGGGCCATGATCGGCGGCAGGCCGGTATCCCGGTCGCGGTACGAGACGATGCCGATCCGCAACGAGGGGACCATCCGTTCCAGGATGCGCACGATGGAGCGCATCGATCGGGCCAACTCGCGTAGAGCCGGGCCCATTGAGCGGGTGGTGTCGATGACGAAGATGAGATCCATCTTCTTGGTCACCTCTTGGTCGATGACCGACTGCATCTCGGCCACCCGCTTGGCATAATCGTCGGCCAGGGATTGCGCCTGCAGGGCTTGGCGCTCCTCCAGCGTGATCTCGCTTTCCAGGGTCTTGGCCTCGGCGTTGAGGCGCGCCGCCGCATCACGCGCCGCGGCGAGGCGGGCGGTCTCGGCGGCCAGTTCTTCCTCCAAGGTCTCCACTTGCGAGACGATGGCCGAGGTCGAAGCGCGCACGTCCTCGATCTCGGCATGGGCGTGGAAGGTCTTGCGATAGTATGGCATCAGCATGACGACGATGAGCACGAAGGTGCCGGTCGCCATGGCCAGGATGTCGAGGGCCGACAACGTGAAGATCGAAATCTCTCTGTTCGGTCGCCGCATGCCGCACCGCCCTTAGATATCGAGCTCCCGGATACTCAGCGCCACCTGACCCAGGATGACGCTTTGACCGGGTACGACGACCTCGGCCTCGTAAGGAGCCAGCACGTGCTCGCCCACGAGGGTGCCGTTCAGCGAGTTCAGGTCCTCGATGCAGAGCTCGCCATTGCGCAGCAAAACTCGAAAATGCCGCCGCGAGACCGAGGGATCGTCGATGACCCGGTCGCAGACCTCCGGGTGGCGTCCGACGGTCAGGCCGAGATCGGCCTCGGCCAGCTCATTTTCGGCGAATCGAAGGCGAACCGGAGCGCCGCTGGAATCGCGGCCCTCCAAGATCCAACCTTCGGCCAGCCTCGTCTTGTGTCCGGAGGCACGCACCATTCAAGTCTCTCCCTCTCTCGCCATCGTCCGATGCCTCAGTTGATGACCGATAGCAGCACGCTTTCCAGCATTTGCCCGGAATGGGTCGAAAAGTCGCCACCGCCGATCTTGGCGAGCTCGCGCAGGAATTGCTCGGCCACCCTATCGTTGCCGGTAAAGATCGACGAGGTACTGCGTGGCAAGGCGGTCGCCGGAACGGCGCGGAAGTCGCCCGCCATTTTCAGCGTCCGCTGCCGGTTCCGGCTGTGCACCGTGGCATCCGTGATGACGATGATCTTGCCGTGCGCCTTGTCGCGCCAGTTCATGCCGAGCGCCTCGCCCAAGGCGAGATCGACGGGTTCGGGCCGGTCGCCGCCGCCGCTCGCCTCCAGCGAGTTCACGAAACGCAACATCCTGTTGAGGTTGGTCTCGCTCATCTCGGCGAGGGGAAAGGATCGCACCAGATAGTCGTCCTTCTTGTCCTTATAGGCCACAAAACCGACCTGCAGCGTTGGCGCCAGGCGGAACAGGATGCGTACGATGCCGCGCAGGTTGTCCTGAATGTCCTCCAACTCGTCGCGCATGCTGCCGGTGGTGTCCATGACGAAAACGAGGTCGAGATCGAGGATGGCGAGATGGGCCATCTTCTCGCCCAGGGCTCGCATCTCGGCCTGGCGGCGGCCGAGCGTGTCCTCGAGTTGCGAGCGCTCGTCGGCGGCCGCGGCCTGCGATTGGCGAAGCCGCTGGAGCTTTTCGGCCGCGATAGTCTGTTCGGCTTCGGCGGCGCGGCGCTGGTCGACGAGGTCGGCGATGCGCTGCTGCAGGGCGACGGTCGAGTCCTGCGCTGCGGACAGCTCCGCCTGGGCACCGGCCAGCCCGGCCTCGATCGAGGGTTGGCGCAGGTAATAGGGAAACATCAAGATGGCGATGAGAATGAAGACCCCGAGCGCGGACGCGAAGAGATCGAGCGCGGAAACGCTCAACTCTCCGAATGTGCGTCGAGCGCGCTGCATGGTGGCGCCTACTCCACGTAGAGGCGGTTGATCAGGTTGTCGAGACAGTATTGTCCTGCGGCGTTTAGGGCCTGCTCCTCGTAAGCCTGAACCAAGTGTTGGATCAGGACCAGGATGGCCGACATGACGAGCGCCAGCAGGGTCGTGTTGAAGGCGACCGCCAGGCGCTTAGTCAGCTCAGCCAGCAACAACGGGTCCTGCAGGTCGGCTTGACCGGCGAAGGCCAACGCCAGGGAGATGCCGATCACGGTGCCGATGAACCCCAGCGTCGGGATTGCCCAGACGACATAGCGCACCATCGAATAGCGCAGGTCGATCTCGTGCATGAAGAGATCCATGCTGGAATTGAGAATGGCATTTGCCTGCTCGATCGACCGGTTGGTCTGGAACTGGGTGACGACGCGCTGGATCAGGCGAGGCAGGAACAAATGGCGGCGCTCGGCGGCTCGGCGAGTGGTGCCGGCGGGACGGGTGGCGGCGTAGATGCGGCGCAGCTCCGGGCCTTGCAGGATCGTCGTTTCGTCCTCGGGCAACCAGCCTTGCACCAGCTGGCCGCGCTCGCGCAGGGCGTCGCGCAGACGGATCATCAGCTCCGCCAGGCCAATGGCGAAGACCATCCACATGACGTTTTGCACCGTTAGCGGATAGGTCTCGCGGTCCCGGTCGATCAGGAGCACGGCCAGGGTGTCCGGCAGGAACCGATCCATCAAGAAGATCGCCACCACCGCGCCCGCGAGGGCCGCAATCACGATTGCCGGATGGCTGAAGATACGGCGCATCGGCTTGACCGCGAACTTGGCCGTCACCGCGCTTTCGCTGTTATCACTACGCAATTCTTAGACTCTCTTACGAACGATTTGACCTGTTATGGGGTCACGCTCCACGCGCCCCTTCTTGCGCTGGCTCTGCTCGGTCTCCGTATCGCCAAGCTCGCGTTGGCGCGCTTGTGCGCCGCGCCCAGTGCCGACCGATTCCAGCAAATCTCCCAAGCGGCATCTCAACCGGCCCAAGCGGATGAGGTCCTCCCGGCCGACGAAGTCCTGGCGGACCGGGAGCCAGGACACGGACGTTTCGTCCGCTTGCGTGCCGTTGTCTTGCGCGGCCCGCCACGTGCCCAGCCCGCTCGCACAGTCGGTCAGGTAAAGCTGGCCGGATTCCGTGATCACCAGTTCGGCGTGGCGAGGAGCGACGCCTTCTTGGTCGACGATGATATCGGCCAGCGCGCTGGTGCCGATGATGAAGGTTTTCAGTGCCGCCTCCCTTGCAAGCCCGGTCGCCTCATGTCCCTCACGTCAGCGGGGTTTCGGCGCCGCGTTTTCCAGCAGCTCCGGCGCCTTGTTGCCGGAGAGTTCGTTGTCGCTCAGCTCGACGCTCGCGTCTTTGGCAATGGCGATGCCGTGCCCCGCGCTGTCGCGAACGGTATTGCCTTCCAGCAAGGCGCCGCCACTGAGGACGACGACTCCATGATCGCCGCTCTTTTCGAGCAGGTTGCCCCGTAACGCGGTCCCGGCTCCATTTTCGATGATTATGCCTCCAAGCGCGTTGTCGACAAATCGATTATCCTCGATCACGCCACTGGCGGCACCATAGAGATATAGGCCAACCTCGCCGGAGCCACTGATCTCATTGCCGATGATGCGAGGGTCGGCGCCGGAGGCGACCTCGATACCCGAGCGTACGCTATCCGAGATCGCGTTGTTCTCGATCATGCCGCGTGCGCCTTCGGCAATTACCACCCCGGAGCCCTTGCTTGCCGCGATCGTGTTGCCGACGACGCGGGGTGCTGCGCCACCGCGGATCGTCAGCCCCGCGCCGCCCGATGCCTCGATCCTATTGTCGATGATTTCCGCGCTTGCCCCGGCGGCCACGACGATGCCGCCGCCGCGGGCATGGTGGATCACGTTCTCGCTGATCCGTGCTTGGCCGCCGCTGATCACAAGACAGGGGCTGGAGAAGGATCCGAAGGTCTCCTCGGTCCTGAAATGAAGCCCTGTGACCGTGCCTTGCGGCGATGAGACGACGAGGCAAGGGCCCACGATCGGGGTGATCATCGCGGGCTCGGCAGCGTCCGGATCTCCCGTAAGCTGCACCGAGCGCGTGATTGTGAGGCTTTCCCGGTAGGTTCCCGCGCGGACCATGATGATGGCCCCTTCACGGGCGCGCGAGAGCGCGTCGGAGATGCGGGTCGTGTCGCCGGCTCCGGTGGCATCGACGACCCAGGTCGACTTGATATGGCGCAGGTACAGGGGCCAGGCCTGCCAGGCCGCGGCTGCCGCACAGAGGAGGATGATCACTGCGGCGGCGATCAACGGGCCCCGCCGGCGGCCTCCTCTCGAGGCGGAACTCTGGTGGCGTTGCGGTTGCGAGGCCATTGGCGGCAAGGCGCGCCGCTCGACGGCGAGGGTGGGCGGATAAGGCGACGGACCCGGCCCATCCGCCTGATCGGCAGGCGCGCGTCTCCCCGCCTTGCCCGAGCCGTCAAGGGACAGCATCCGATCGCGAAATTCCGAGGCCGTTTGAACGCGTCGCTCAAGTTCGCGTGACAGCGAACTATCGATGGTCTCCAAGAAGGCGGTCGAGTAGGCCTCTCCGCACAGCGTCGCCACGGGTTCAATTCCCTTATCGCCGCTCTGGGGCTCGGCGCCTGCCGGTGCGTGGCCGGTCATGATGCGATAAGCGATTGCGGCGAGGCTATAGACGTCGGTCCAGGGTCCCTCGCTTCCGGGCGCGTCATAGAGCTCTGGCGCGGAATAGCCTGTCGTCGCATAGGCCGGCGCGCCAGCCGTGCCACGCCGTGGATCGCGGGCGTTGCCGAAGTCGACGATGACCGGCTGTCCTTTGCTGTCGACGATCACGTTCTCGGGCTTGAGGTCACGGTGGAATATGCTCTTGCCGTGCAGATAGGCCACCGCATCCGCCAGGCCGGCGAGGAACTCGCGGAGCTCCGCCTCGGCGACCGGCGCCGTGCTGGTTTCCAGGATTTCCTCGAGCGATCGTCCTCCGACATGCTTCAAGACCAGGACATACTGATCGTCGATCTCGCGCAGGCTCACCAAACGGGCAATGCCACGATGGTCGAGGCCGGCCAGGATGGCCGCTTCGCGTTCCAGCCTTTCACGACCGGCTTTGCTCGCCTCGTGCCCTGCCGATTGGCTTCCCGGCGCCATCTTCAGCACCACGCGCTCGCCGCTCGCCGAATCGACCGCCTCGAAGACCTCGCCTCTCGGGCTTGTGGCGATGCGGCGAAGAATGTCGAAAGCGCCGCCGGCCAATTCCTGTTGCGGCGCCTCCCGAGTGGTATCGGGAGACGCCGGTTCCGGCGGAGAGGCGGACTTCGCGTCTTCCACTGGACGCGTCATGACGGACCGCCGTCAGGCAGGGTGGTGCGGGTGGGAAGTTGAAACGTGAACTCGGGGGTCTTGGGCTTTGGCGGCTTGGCCGGCTTGCTTGCCGCTTTTTTGCGGGGCTTGGGGGCCTCAGCCTTCCTTTCCGCCGGGGTTGTTTCGACTTTCGTCGCCTCGGCCTTGGGCGCTTCCGGCGACGTGCTTTCGCCGCTCGGCGAGGGGGCCGGGGCGGGAGAGGGCGGGGATTTGGCCACAGGCGCGGCTGGCTCCTTCGGCTCGGGTGCAGCCGTCTTCTTGGGCGCGCCACTTTCGACCGAGGGCGGCTTTTCATCGAGGAACCATTGCGCGTCACCCACCCGGCAGCCCGTGCCCTCGACCACCATCGTCAGCTCGTCATCCATGACTTGGGTTCGCCGGTAGACGCGGCAGGGTAGCTTGGGGTTCTGATAATAGGTGCGCTCGATCCTGATCACGCCGCGGCTGCCGGTCGTCGGATTGCTCCAGGGTATGTCGACCGCGGTCTTCTCGAACTCGAGGATCTCTTGCAGACGTTGGGCGACGTATGCGGCGTCTTCCGGGCTCTCGGCGGCCGAGGCACGTCCGATCGCGACCGCCGACACCAGCGCCGCGGCGAGCGATAAGAGCGCTATGCCGATGCTGATCTTAACTCCGAGCCGCTGAATGACCATATCTACACTCTATATGAATGTGCGCCGGCCCGTTAGGGGGCGAGCGCAAGGGTGATACAATGGCTGGATATTGCCTCAAGGCCAAGACGCGCATCAACCGATAGTGTTCCGTTGGATTGGAAATCGAGTAGTAAAATCAAGGTGATTGAGATAGAATTGTAACCAATGTGCCTGAAAAAGGTGATGAGCATGCGACTGATAACCCTTTGTTTTGCAGCCATTTTGGCGCTGAGCGCTTGTACCAACTCCACATCCGGTACCTATAGCGGCCGCGATGTGGGGCAGGTCATAGAGACCAGCGAAGGAACGGTCGTCTCATCGCGGCTCGTCGAGGTTCGCGGCGGTGAGAACAGCAACACCGGGGCGCTTGCCGGAGCTGCGGTCGGCGCGACCACCGGTGCCGTGGTGGCGAAAGGACAGAGTGCCAGCATCGCAGCCGGCGTCATCGGCGGCCTGATCGGTGCCGGGGCGGGCTATTTGATCGAGGAGTCGGCGCGCAGCCGCGAGGGCATCGAGTATGTCGTTCAGATGGATGATGGACGGGTCGTGACCATCGTGCAAAACCGTGATCCTGAGGAGCAGCCCTTGCAGGATGGTGAACGCGTACTGGTTCAGTACGGCTCCGACTACACCCGCGTCATTCCCTCGCCGGTCGATGTCGGTGGCGGCGGCGCTGGTGCCGGTGGCGGCGGTGCCGCGGGTGCGGGAGGTGCGGCCGGCGGGAGCTGGTCCAACCCCGATCAGCCGGTGGTCGAGCAACAGTATGAGCCGACCATCGACGAGCAGCAGCAGTAGCCGCGCTGCGACGGTCTGAAACCGACGCGCGAAGACA
>CAJHXI010000081.1_pt1 | contig 11095 bp, 12 predicted proteins | sample 9198411 | NCBI WGS metagenome assembly CAJHXI01 (sample SAMEA7708298, study PRJEB35096) | sediment metagenome | biome: marine neritic benthic zone biome [ENVO:01000025]; feature: sediment [ENVO:00002007]; material: shallow marine sediment [ENVO:03000034] sea grass bed [ENVO_01000059] ...
CTGACGAGCTCGGGCCGCACGCCTGTAACGTTCTCGACCTCTTCCGGCGTCCACTTCGCGACCTCGGCGCGGACCTTGTCCATGCCGTAGACGCGCTGGCGGATGAACTCCTTGTCCTCCCAGCCGTTATCGAAGAGGTGCCAGAGGATGCCCCAGATCAATCCCACGTCGGTGCCCGGGCGGAAGCGAACGTATTCGTCCGCATGGGCGGCCGTGCGCGTGAAGCGCGGGTCGCAGACGATGAGCGGCGCGTTGTTCTGCTCTTTGGCGCGCAGCATGTGCAACAACGACACCGGATGGGCCTCGGCAGGGTTGCCGCCGATCAGGAAGATGGCCCGGCTGTTGTGGATGTCGTTGTAGGAGTTCGTCATCGCGCCATAGCCCCAGGTGTTCGCCACACCCGCGACCGTGGTGGAATGACAGATCCGCGCTTGGTGATCGCCGTTGTTCGAGCCCCAGAAGGCATAGAACTTGCGGAACAGATAGGCCTGCTCGTTGTTGTGCTTGGCCGAGCCCAGCCAATAGGCCGAATCGGGGCCGGAAGAGTTGTAGATCTCGAGGAGCTTGTCGCCGATCTCATTGATCGCCTCGTCCCAGGAGATCTTCTTCCACTTGCCGTCGACCAGTTTGGTCGGGTGCTTGAGGCGGCGCTCGCCGTGCGCGTGCTCGCGCACCGCGGCCCCTTTGGCGCAGTGGGCGCCCAAATTGAAGGGGCTGTCGAAGCCCGGCTCTTGGCCGATCCACACGCCCTTGTGCACCTCGGCGATGACCGTGCAGCCGACCGAGCAGTGGGTGCACACGGACTTCACCGTGTTCACGTCGGCCATCTGGTCGGCGGTCTGCGCCTTTGCGCTGCGTGTCATCAAGCCGGCCGATCCCGCTGTTGCCGCGGCCAAGCCGCCAGCAACCAGGCCGGAGCGTTTCAGGAACGTTCGCCGATCGACGGCTTCACCGGTTTTGGCGGTGAAGGCGGCGGACGAACGGGGGCCGAACGCAACCCCGTTTGTCTTCTTGCGAAGCATTTCCCCGTCCTTTCTCTTCAGGTTCTTCTAGGGTTCAAGTCTCTCGGGACTCTCTATCGCTTTGAGGCCGCCGGCTCTCAGAACCGGGTGGTCTCGTAATAGGTCTTCACGTGCCGGGTCTCACGGTATCCCTTGCCGTCGGCCTCCTCGACCGCGGCTTCGGCTCCCGTCGCCGCGGCGACCGCGGCACCGACGCCAAGGGTCAAGCCCTTGCCGGCGGATCCGAAGAACCGGCGCCGATCGACCTTTTCTTGCATTTTCTCCTTCACGGTGCTTCTACCTCCTGTTCGCCACCCCGGCCGGAGCGGCGCGTTTCCCTCATGGGTCTGCGATGGGCCTGGCGCTTGGTGCCAGCCGTTGCCCGCCTCATGCGCGGGCGATCATCCCGAAGCTTTCCTCCTCGATCCCCATGAAGATGGTGCCGATCCTGCCCACCCAGCGGTAGAGATCGGCCGCCTTCGCCGCTTCGAGGTCGGCGAAGAACTGTCCCGCCCAAGGTCGAATGTGGGCGGAGAAAAACTTGTCTTGCTCGTAGACATCGAACTCGCCGCTTGCGGTGCCCTCGATGAGGAGGGCCATGACGTCGCACAGCGAGGCGATGTGATCCTCCGGCTCGCAGACACCCTCGGCGCGCGCGAAGCCGAGCCGTTCCAGATCGATGCGCAGCTCGGCCAAGGGTTTCTCGTGCAAGAATCCGGTCAGATAGTATGAGGCATAGGGCAATAGCTCGCCCCGGCCGACGCCGATAAAAAGATCGTGATGACAGCGCTCGATCTGTTCCTCCGAGGCCGCCTCGAGGGCGGCGCGGAAATCGGCGAAGGCTTGATTGATTGGGGTGTCGGCGCTGGCCAGGGGTGCCGCGAAAGCACACTCCTGCCGGTCCACCGGTCGCGCCAGCACGCGAGCCAGGAACCCGTAAATGGCTTGGCGCCCGGCCTCTTCCGGTGCCAAGTCGCCATCGTCACGATGGATCAGTGCCTCCACCAGATCATTCCCTCCGTTGAGTTCACGGGTGACGTCGAAGGGTATATGGTTGTTTTCAGGCGGCTAAATGCCCTCGGAAATATTGTGCCCCCGGCCGCCGTCGGATGTCCAGGGCTAATTTGGAATCATTCGCAAGAACCGCCTTATGTCAGCGGTTTCTCAAGCTTGTCGTCGGGTGCGACGGGGTCCGGCGTGGCGCTGTCCTCGGAGGCGGTTTCCTCGGCCTCAGGGGTGGGCTCTTCGCCCGTATCGGCCGTCGCTTCTTCGGGGTGGGGCGTCTCGTGGCTGCCCTCCGCCTCTTCTTCCTCGCGGCGGCCGTAGCCCCCGAGCACTTTGTAGGCGGATTGCACTGTGCCGAATGCCATCTTGGTGATGGTGAAGTCCTCGTCGTAGTCGTTGAGACCATCGAGGTTGGCGAGCACCGGATTGCTGCGCCACAGACGGCGCAGCGCCACATTGCGCAGCTCGTCGCTGACACCCTCGGACATGAAGCCGCTGTAATCGGAGTCGTAATCAAGGCTTTCGACCGCCGGCAGCTCCTGCGTAGTCTTTTCGTCGCCGCCGGTCGCCTCGGGTTTCTCCTGGTCGGTTGGGGGGTTGGTGAGCGGCTGGGCCGGCGGAGCGATGTCGTCGGGAGCCGGCGTGGGCACCGGGTCGGCCGGCAGCTCCTCGGCCACGGGCGCGAAGGCGCGCCGGCTGGATTTCTCCGGTGCATTGGTGCGCTCCGTTTTCAACCGGGACCAACGGCTATGGAAGCGTTCCTCGCTCACTGCGGTTTCCGCTCCTTGTAATAGCGTTTTTCGATGTCATGCAGCCGCTTGCCGAACTGAGGCGTCTCTTCGACATGATCCTTGCGTTTGCGCTTCTTGAAGGGCTGGTTCTCGTGGTGCTCGGCGACGAAGTCTTCGACCCAGCCGAGCAGTTCATCTGGCATCGGCACGGCTTCGACGATACTCTCGCCGCTGTCGAGTTGGTCCTGCGCGTCGTACGGCGAGACCGTTGCCAGGCTTGCGCGCACTTCCCAGGGGCCCTCGTCCTCTTGTTCCGCGGGGTCGAGCACCACGTAGACCGACGGTTGATCGGAGGCGAGGTTGTCACAGTAGGCCTCGGTCTCCTTGCGGTGCAGTGTGATCGGCAAGCTGGCGCAGAGATAGTGCGTGCAGCGATTCTCGCGCCGCAACTCGCGCCACTCCGTCACCTCGCCCAGACCGGGCACCACGGCGATCGGGCGCCAGCGGTGATCGATCCAGGGGTTGTCGATCTCGCAGCGCTCGACGACGATGCCGACCGGCATGGTGATTTCCTTGGCCATAGGCGCGAAGGCTCCAGGTCACGGTGCCCGTGGGCGTCGCATCACAAAGATGCGCTCACGGGCCTTCGATTTCTTGCCGATGTGCCAGCATGGCGCAAGGCGGTGCCGTTTGTCGAGGGGCTTGATTTCATGCGGAAGAAGCCGCACCGCGCAAGCGGGTCTTTCCTTTTCGGCGTTGGCAATGAATATATGCGGCGGAACCCGGTCGCCTTAACTCAAGGAGCGCGAGCGCGCAGCGATGGACGATGAGCTTACCTTGCCGCCGGCCTTCACGGCCCGGCCCTTGGACCCGGCAGCCGATCCTTTGGGCGAAGCCGAGGCGGCGGCAAGGCGCGAAGAGGCGACCGGGTCTCTCTTCTATTGCAAACGCCCGGATCTGCTGGAGGCCGCCCTGGTTCTGGCGCCCGAAAAAGCGCTGCGCCCATCGCTCTGCGTCCTCTATCCCTTGATCCTGGCGTTCGGAGATGCGCTGGGTTCGGCTTTGCCGCCGCGGGTCGCGGTTCATTATGGTTGGCCGGACCGGATCCTGATCAACGGCGGCTTGGCCGGCGCGCTTCGGTTCGTTGCACCGACGAGCGATCCCGATGACATGCCGGATTGGCTCCTCGCCGGGATGGTCCTCGATATCATGGGCGGCTCGCAGGTCGAGCCCGGACGAGAGCGGGACCGCACGTCGCTCTACGGCGAGGGGGTCATGGACGTGAGCCCGCAACCGATCCTCGAAGCTTTTGCCCGCTATTTCCTGGTATGGCTCGACCGTTGGGAGACGCGCGGCCTGAGCGCTTTGGAACCGGCGTGGGCCGGCCGAGCCCTGGGGCATGAAGAAGCGCATGAGTTCCAGGGCCCCGATGGTCGTTTCGAGGCCCGGATCAAGACCCTGGCTCGCGATGGAAACCTTGTGTTGGAGGCGGCGGACCGCCGCCGGGTGCTGGATATTATGCAGCTTCTGGAGGGGCGGGGTTGGCGGGAGGTCAAACGCGTATGACCCGCCGCGAGGATTTCTGGCAGGCCTCGGGCCATCGACTTCTCACCCGCGCTGCCGAGGGTTGCCTCGGTATTACCGAGGACTTTCTGCGCGCCTATCTGCTGCGTCCCGAGATGCTGCCGCCGGAGGAGGCTTGCGCGAATGAGCGCCGGCTTCACGACAGCCTGCTCGAGGCGCCGGGCAGGGCGGTCGGCGAGGCCGAGCTGGTGGCTCTCGCCGATCCGGACGCGATCGAGAACTATAAGATCGTGCTGGCCTTTCGCGACCACCTGGTCACTCATGGCACGGTCGAGCGTGCCTATCTCGCTTGGGTCAAAGGCGACCGTATTCAGCTTCCGCCGCTCTTCGCGGACCACCTCGTTCATGCCGTCTTGCGGTCCATTCTCGACGACGCCACCAATCCGCTGCAAGCGCGCGCCGCCGAGCTTTTCTTCCGGGCGCAACGGATCACCATCCAGGAGGGGCAGATCCTGGCAGCCGACGAGGAAACCGTGGAAAGCTTGTCCGCCAGCGGCGGCCTCGGCAGCTTGGTCCGGATGGCGGCCGAGGCCGAGAGCGGGCCACGGCAAATCGAATTGGATGTGCTGGACGAAGGTAATGCGGAAGCCTACTGGGCGCGCAGCGAGCGTTTCGACACGGTCCTCGACCTGACCTTCGCGCGGCCGGGCCTGGATGCTCTCTGCCGGGTCATGGAGAAGTGGATCGCCCATTTCCTAGGGCTCGAGACCCGCGTCCATCCGGTTCAGTCAATCCGTGACCAGCGCTGGCGCTGGCACTGTGGGCTGGATGCCACCTCCAGCGCCTTGTTGAACGCGCTCTATCAAGGTGAAGCCGTGGATGAGGAGCGTTTGCGCCTGCTGATCTCGCTCTTCCGTCTCGAGATCAAGGACAAGGCCGTGCTCATCCCGGAAATGGCTGGCCGCCCAGTCTATTTGGGGTTGGCCATGGACGATGCCTCGGTCTTGCGCATGAAGCCGCAGAACCTGCTGGTCAACCTGCCGCTGGCGGCGGCCACGTGACACTGAACCATCGAATGAGAAAGGGGCACGATATGAACGAAGACGCTTTCAACATGAGCATCCGAAAGTTTTTGAAGAAGGTCGGCGTCACCTCCCAGCGCGAGATCGAAGGCGCGGTGCGCCAGGCGCTCGCCGAGGGCAAGCTCGCTGACGATCAGGCCTTGCCCGTCAAGGTGACGCTCGAGCTGGGCGCCGTCGGCTTGTCGGTCGATATCGATGGCAGCATCGAGCTCGAGTAAACCGCCGCGTTCGGAGGGGATGTTAGGGCGTTGCGCTGCGCTGTTGGTGGCCGTTGGTGCGGCGGGCCTGCTCCTCTATATCGAGCGCGACCGCTTCCTCGGGGCCGAACCGGTCGAGGCCGATCCGGCCGTGGCCGCCTATCAAGCCTGCATCAGTCAGGAGACCGCGCCGATCGAAAAGATGCTGGCCGATGGCGTGATCGACGAGGCGCGCGCGACGCTTTTCAGCTCCCGCGCCGAGGCCCGCTGTCGGGCGCAGAACCCGAACTAGAGCTTACTTTTCCTCGTCCTCGTCCGCCTCGCCGTTGGTCCGTCCGGCGAGGTAGTCTTCCGTCGTGCGGGGAAGCGGCCGCTCGCCGCTTGCCATCTGCGGCTCCTTCGCCTCGAAGTGGGCGATGACGCGGCAGTCTTCGCACATCTTCAGCGTCTCGGCCGCCGACCCCTGAAACATCGAGTGCTTGCCGGCCAGCGCACTCAGCATCTTCTCGATGGTGCTCTTGGAAGCAAAGGGCTTGCCGCAGGACACGCAGCAGAAGGGCTCTTCCTCGTAGAGCACGGCGCGTTCCTTGGCCTGCTTTGTAAAGGCGAAGCGCGGCTCCAGCGTAATCACGCTCTCCGGGCAGGTGTTGCGGCAGAGCCCGCACTGGATGCAGGCCTCCTCCTGGAAGCTGAGCTGCGGAAGCTCGGGGTTATCGCCAAGGGCCCCCGTCGGGCAGGTGGACACGCAAGCCAAGCAGAGCGTGCAGCCGGTGGTTTCCACATTCACGGTGCCATAGGCGGCGCCTGGCGGCAGCGGCAAGCTGTCCACCGGCGCCGGTGCTCTCTCGTGTAGGTGCGCCGTGGCCAGGCGCAAGTTGGCGCGTTTGTCGGCTTGCGGCACGAAGATGCCGTGGGAGCGCTCGGCGATCGTTCGCTGGTTGCGGAGCGCCTCGGAAACCCTGTCCGGATCGTCTTCGACCACAAGCTCGACCAGGCCGCTTTCGTAACCAAGGCCGCTCATGATGGTCTCGCAGATGCCGATCTCGCCGGCGAGCCCAGCGAAATCCTGCTGCTTTGCCGGAGTGCCGAGAATGACCAGCCGCTCGGCGCCGAAGACGAGGGCTGAGAGCATCACATCGACGCTCAGCTGTGTGACTTCGTTGACCTCGACGGGCAGAACCCGCGCCGGCAGGCCTTCGCCGAAACGGGCCGTGGCCTCGATGATCGGCCAGCCATGCGCCTGGTCATGAAACAGCACGACGGCCCGCTGGCCGCCACTCTCTCGGTAGCGTGATAATAAGGTGGCCAAGCGCCGCAGCAGATCCTCGCCGCGCGGATAGGCGTAGCTGGCCGCACCCGTCGGACAGACGCTGTGGCAAGCGCCGCAGCCGCCGCAGATATAGGGGTCGATGGCGACGTGATCGCCGGCCGGCTGGATCGCCGATACCGGACAGAGATCGAGGCAGCGGGTGCAGCCGGTGATGCGGTTGCGGGAATGGGCGCAGAGTTCCTCGCGGAATTGCACGTAGCGCGGCTTCTCGAATTCACCGACTAAGTCCACCGCCTCGAACAACGCGCGTTGGATGGCAGCGGGGTCGCCTGGGTCAGCGCGCAGATAGCCGTCGCGCCGCTCGTGCGCAGAAAAGAGCGCCGCACCACCGGAGAGGTCGATGAGGATGTCACAGCGCGAGGCGGCGCCATCGCGCGCTAGCTCGAAATCGAGGCTGGCGCGGGAAGAGGGCCTCAAGGCCGCGAACCCGTCGACGAAAACCTCGAAGTTCCCCAGATGACCGGCGGCCTTGGCGATACTGCCTTTCGAGATCATCAGGTCCGTCGCGCCGAGGGGCAGCGTTTCTCCGACCTCAGTGAGGAGCAGCGAGACAGGTAGGCGTGCGGAGAGTTGGCGGGCGGCCTCCAGCGCGATTTGCCCAGGTCCATAGACCAAACAGACACCGGCAGACCTGTAGGCGACAGTTGGAACGTCCGGCAGGTCCAGCGTCGCCTCCTCGACCAGCGCCGCGATCTTTGCGCCTGCCTCCTTCCCCTCGGCGCTCCAGCCCGCCCGCTCACGAACGTTGAGCAGCCTAGGCGCGATTTCCAGGCCTGCGGCCTCCAGTTGCTCGGTGAAGGTGAGACTTTCTTGCGTGCAGCCGATGATCAAACCCCTCTCGGCATCGCGCGCGGCCTCGATCACGGTGCCGATCTCGCTGCGGCAGAGGTTGGAGCAGGTTTTCGTATCGCAAACGCCGTGCAAGGCCTTGCCGAGGGCGGGCCCGTCGAGCGACATGGTTTTCTCGCAGTCACACAGAAGCACGGTCAATTTCTTGTCGTCCGACATCCGGCGACCTTCTTTTCCTGATTTTCGTTTCACGCCCGCGCCGGGCCGATTGGTCGAGGAACTGCGGACTTTAGTCGCCCACCGTCGCCTCGACAAGCGTGGGTCCGGCGGCCCTGTTGCGCTCGCGCACGACCATGCCAAACTCGCTCTCGGAGACATGGGGCGGTGGGTATGCTGATTGGGCCCGCCAACCGTTGTGGAAAATGGCTGTCTGCCGGGAGGGGCGCGCATGAGGTGTGGTCGTCTTCGCTGCTTGGCGCTGGGACTTGTGCTGGCCTCGATTTTGGTGCCGGCCCGGCTCGCCGCGGAAGAGGCGCCGGACTTCGACCTTGTAACCATTCCGGGAGGAGCCTTCGCGATGGGCGCGCGCGTGTCGACGCCGGGGCATCCGCGAAGTCCGGTGCGCGTCGAGACCTTCGCCTTGATGCGAACGGAGGTCACCAACACCCAATTCGCCGCCTTTGTCGCCGCCAGCGGTCACCTCACCGATGCCGAGCGTAAAGGCTGGGGATATTCGTGGGATGGACGCTGGGCGCGCGTCACCGGCGCGGACTGGCGTCATCCCTTCGGCCCGGATACCGACATCGCCGATCGTGGCGATCACCCGGTGGTTCAGGTCTCGCAGCGCGATGCCGCGGCCTTCTGCCATTTCTATGGGATGCGCCTGCCCCGGGAGGCGGAGTGGGAATTCGCGGCTCGCCACCCGGACGGCGGCCGCTTTCCCTGGGGGGATGATCCACCCGAAGCGCGTGACGGCAGCCGCCGGGCCAATTTCGGAACCGTTTCCTGCTGCGCGCCCGACGCGGCGGACGGCTACGCGACGACGGCGCCGGTTGGCTCTTTCGCAACCGGGGCCTCTGCCTCGGGTTTGCTGGATATGGCGGGCAATGTCTGGGAGTGGACGGCCAGTCCCTATGAGGACCGTGAAGGTCAAGTCGCCTTGCGCGGCGGCGGCTGGGGTAACAATCCCTATTGCCTGCGCGTGTCCTATCGTCATGGGAATCCGCCCGATATCGGGCTCGACATGGTCGGCTTTCGTTGTGCTGCTGACCCTTGACAGGCGGCCGCGGCGGACTAAATGGTCGAGGGGTTAGCACTCTCATCGGGAGAGTGCTAAAGAAGTGGTCAGCATAAATGACCGCAACGCATCAAGGGGAGATCCGATCATGACATTCAGACCGCTCCACGACCGCGTCCTCGTTCGCCGCGTGGAAGAGAACGAGAGAACGGCCGGTGGCATCATCATTCCCGACACGGCGAAGGAAAAACCGATGCAAGGAGAGATCCTGGCCGTCGGGCCGGGTGCCCGCGACGAGAAGGGCGCGGTGGTGCCGCTCGACGTCAAGGTGGGCGATCGCGTCATCTTCAACAAGTGGTCCGGTACCGAGGTGACGGTCGATGGCGAGGAGCTCGCGATCATGAAGGAATCCGACATCATGGGTGTCATCGAGACACCGAAGGCCCGCAAGGCGGCGGCCTGACATAAGGAGCTGAGCCGATATGGCTGCGAAAGAGGTTAAATTTTCTACCGACGCCCGCGAGCGCATGCTGCGCGGTGTCGATATACTGGCCGATGCTGTGAAGGTCACTCTCGGCCCCAAGGGGCGCAACGTGGTTCTCGACAAGTCATTCGGGGCGCCGCGCTCGACCAAGGATGGCGTGACCGTCGCCAAGGAGATCGAGCTTTCGGACAAGTTCGAGAACATGGGTGCGCAGATGGTCCGCGAGGTCGCCTCGAAGACCAGCGACATCGCCGGTGACGGGACCACGACCGCGACGGTGCTCGCCCAGTCGATCGTCCGCGAAGGTGCCAAGGCGGTGGCGGCCGGAATGAACCCTATGGACCTGAAGCGCGGTGTCGACATGGCCGTCGAGGTCGTCGTCGACCAGCTTCACCGGAAGTCCAAGAAGGTCGCCTCCAGCGCCGAGATCGCCCAGGTCGGCACCATCTCCGCCAACGGCGAGCCGACGATCGGCGCCATGATCGCCGAGGCCATGGAGCGGGTCGGCAATGAGGGCGTGATCACGGTCGAGGAGGCCAAGTCGCTCGAAACCGAGCTCGACGTAGTCGAGGGCATGCAGTTCGACCGCGGCTACCTCTCGCCCTATTTCGTCACCGACGCCGACAAGATGCAGGTGATGTTGGAGGAGCCCTACATCCTCCTGCATGAAAAGAAGCTCTCCAACCTTCAGGCCATGCTGCCGCTTTTGGAGAAGGTCGTGCAGTCGGGAAAACCGCTCTTGATCCTCGCCGAGGATGTCGAGGGTGAGGCCCTGGCGACGCTCGTGGTTAACAAGCTTCGTGGTGGCCTCAAGGTTGCCGCTGTGAAGGCCCCCGGCTTCGGTGATCGCCGCAAGGCCATGCTCGAGGACATGGCGGTTTTGACCAATGGCCAATTGGTCGCTGAGGCTCTCGGTATCAAGCTCGAAGCCGTGACCCTGGACATGCTGGGCCGGGCCAAGCGCGTCGTCATCACCAAGGATGAGACGACGATCGTCGATGGGGCCGGCAAGAAGGCCGACATCCGTGGACGCTGTGCGCAGATCCGCCAGCAGATCGAGGAGACGAGCTCCGACTACGATCGTGAGAAGCTGCAGGAACGCTTGGCCAAGCTCGCCGGCGGCGTCGCGGTGATCCGTGTCGGCGGCGCCACCGAGTTCGAGGTCAAGGAACGCAAGGATCGCGTCGAGGACGCCATGCACGCCACGCGTGCCGCGGTCGAGGAAGGCATCGTCGCCGGTGGTGGCGTGGCCCTGCTGCGCGCGGGTAAGGCGCTCGACAAGGTGGTCCCGGCCGACGACGACCAGAAAGTCGGCGTCGAAATCGTTCGCCGGGCGCTACAGAGCCCGGTGCGCCAGATCGTCGAGAACGCCGGTGTCGAAGGCTCCGTGGTCGTCGGCAAGCTGCTCGAGAAGAGCGACTTCACTTACGGTTTCGACGCGCAGAACGGTGTCTATGGCGATCTCTTCAAGGCCGGCATCATCGACCCGACCAAGGTCGTGCGCACGGCTCTGCAGGACGCCGCTTCGATCGCCGGGCTGCTCATCACCACCGAGGCCATGGTCGCCGAGAAGCCGGAAGAGAAGCCCGCGATGCCCGCCATGCCGCCGGACATGGGCGGCATGATGTAGCCCACGAACTACCGTAGCGTATGCGTAGTACGCCATGGCGGCCCTCGGGTCGCCATGGCTTTTTTTGAATACCGCGGCTTCGGGC
>CAJHXI010000549.1_pt1 | contig 10924 bp, 11 predicted proteins | sample 9198411 | NCBI WGS metagenome assembly CAJHXI01 (sample SAMEA7708298, study PRJEB35096) | sediment metagenome | biome: marine neritic benthic zone biome [ENVO:01000025]; feature: sediment [ENVO:00002007]; material: shallow marine sediment [ENVO:03000034] sea grass bed [ENVO_01000059] ...
CCAACAACTCGGCCTCGTCGCGAAGACCGAGAGCGACCGCCCCGACTTCGGTCTTATGGATCAGATCGGGCGCCAGCGCCTTGAGAACCAGAGGATAACCCAGCTCGGCCGCGGCCGATGCAAGCTCGTCACAGGCCATGACCCGGCCAGAGGCCAGCGGCAAGCCATGTTCGGCCAGCGCCCGCTTACTGTCCCACTCGTCCAAAGTCTCGACGGGGCCGCCGGGTCGGCGCGCCGCCGGCAAATGCAGAGCTTCGAGCGGGCCGTGCTCAAGTATCTCCGCCCGACGACGTTGGTAGCGCCAAGCCGCGCCTAAGGCGATGATCGCCTCCTCCAGGCCTTGCAGCGGAACCAATCCCGCGGCGATCAGTCGCGTGCGCACGCGCGCCGGCAGAAGCTCGGGAAGGGTCGCCACGACGATCCCCAACGCCCCCGTTCGCGCGCTGGCCCCGATCAAAGCATCGACCGCGATGTCCCAACACTCGGCCCCGGGCAGACCGTCGCGCGCATAGTCGAGGATCAACGCCGTCGCGTCCATCCGCGCGCTCATGACCGCGGCGAAACACCCTTCTTGCTCCTCTCTTAGGCCCCAAATGACGGTGTTGTAGTCGAGCGGGTTTTCGATCGTCGTGATCCCCGTGACATGCTTGCCGATCTCCGCGCGCTCGCGCTCGGTGAGCGACGGCAAGGTGAGCCCTTCGCGATCGACGACGTCGGCGAGTAGTGCCGCGTCGCCGCCCGAGCAGGCCACCACGCCCAAACGGTCACCGGCCAAGGGGCCGTTCAACCCCAGCATCTTGAGGGTTTCGACGAAGGCCGTGAGGCTCGAGACGCGCAGCACCCCGAGCCGCTCGAAAAGAGCATCGTAGAGCCGGTCCTCCCCGGCGAGCGAGGCCGTGTGAGAGGCGGTGATGCGGGTCGCCACTGCCGAGCGGCCGGACTTGAGGACAACCAACGGCACGCCCCGCTCCAACGCCTTGAGCGCGGCACGGCTGAAGGTCTCGACATCGTCCAGCCCTTCCATGTAAAGCCCGATGGCCTTGATCCTGGGATCGTCCAGAAGAGGTTCGATGAAGTCGCCCGGCCCGAGCACCGCCTGATTGCCGACGGCGATCACCTGAGCCAAAGGAAGCGAGCGCTCGGTCATGGTTAGATTCAGCGAGACATTGCCACTCTGCGAGACCACGGCGACACCCTCGCCAACGCGCTCGCCACCGTGGGTGTCGGCCCACAGCGCCACGCCATCCAGGTAGTTCAAGAGGCCGTAGCAATTCGGGCCCAGCACCGCCAAATCGCCGCTCGCCTCGACCAGCTCTTGCTGAAAGATCCGCCCCTTCTCGCCAAGCTCGGCAAAACCGGCGGCATAGCCGACCGCACCACCAACGCCAATTCGGTTCAATTCGCCCAGCACGCCGGGCGTGAGCGACGCATTGACCGCGATGAAGGCCGCATCGGGCACGGCCGGCAGATCGTCGAGACTGCGGTAACAGGGCAGGCCGGAGATCTGGCCCCGATGAGGGTTGACCGCCCACATCTCACCGGTGAAGCCGATCTTGCGGCAGGAGTCGATCGGCAGCCTCAAGTCCTTGCCGCCGATGAAGGCGATCGAGGCCGGCCGCAAAAGGCGGGCGATATTGCGTCTTTGAGCCGCGCTGGCCATCGCCGCTGCCGGCTCAGCGTTCATGCGGGCGCAGCAGGCCGCGCGCGATGATATGGCGTTGGATCTCGCTGGTGCCGTCCCAGATCCGCTCGACCCGGGCGTCGCGCCACATCCGCTCGATCGGCATGGAGTTCATCAGGCCCATACCGCCGAAGATCTGCACCGCCTCGTCGGTGACGTAGGCCAGCATCTCGGTCGCCTGCAGCTTGGCGACGGCCGCGTCCATGTCGGTCATGGTGCCCTGATCGGATTTCCAGGCCGCCTCCAGGGTCAAGAGCTCGGCCGCCTTGATGCGTGCGGCCATGTCGGCGAGCTTGAAGGAGACGCCCTGGAATTTGCCGATGGTTTGGCCGAACTGGCTGCGCGACGCACTCCACTCCACGCACATCTCCAGCGCGCGCTGAGCTCGGCCGACGCACATGGCCGCCACCTCCAGCCGCGTTGCACCCAGCCACTGGTTAGCAACGTCGAAGCCCCGGTGCTCCTCACCCAGGATCTGATCCTCACTCACCCTCGCATCTGTGAAGAAGATCTCGGCCTGATGCAGCCCGCGATGGGAAACGCAAGCGGGCCCGCGCCGTACCTCGACGCCGGGCGTGCCGCAGTCGACCAGAAAGCAGGTGATCTTCTTCCTAGTGCCACGCGCGCTCTCCTCCTCGCCGGTGGCAACGAAGAGCACGATGTAGTCGGCCACCGTGCCATTGGTGATGAAGTGCTTTTGTCCGTTGATCAGGAAGTCCTTGCCGTCGCGTTGGGCCCGGGTGCGCATGGAGCGCACGTCAGAACCGGCCTCCGGCTCGGTCATGGCCAGGCAGTCGACCCGCTCGCCCTGGATTGTTGGGACCAGGTAGCGCTCGACCTGCTCGCCCCGGCAGGCCCGCAGGATATCGCTGGGCCGGGCGACGATCCACTGCAGGGCCATCGACGCGCGCCCCATTTCACGTGAGAAGAACATTAAGGAGAGCGTATCCAGCCCCCCGCCACCATGTTCTTCGGGCATGTTGACGGCGTAGAAGCCCTGCGCCTTGGCACGCTCGACGATTTGCCGGCGCAGCTCGGGGCGCACCTCGTCGCGTTCCTCGATCTCATCCTCGTAAGGATAGAGTTCCTGCTCGACGAAGGCGCGTACGCTCTCGACGATCATCTGCTGCTCGGAGGTAAGAGCGAAATCCATCGAACGTCTCCTCAGTCTCAGGCCCCAACTTGTTCTTGTCCGCGCGCCGCATCCTCGCGGGCGAGGACCCGGCCGGCACCGACCTCATAGGTCCGCAGGGCTTCCATGATGGCGATCAGGCAGTCGTTGCGCAGTCGTTCGAGCTCCTTGACCGAGCCGCCGGCGGCCTGTTCCTCGGATCCCGCGACGATCTTGTCGATCAACTCGGTGGTCAACTCGGGCGCCTCCATGTTGCAGTAGGGCAGCTTCAGGGCCGGGCCGAACTGCTCCAGCATGTGGCGCATGCCCTGATCGCCACCGGCCAGATGGAAGGTCAGGAACACGCCCATGAAGGCCCAGCGCAGCCCGAAGCCATAGATGATCGCCTCGTCGATCTCGCCGGTAGAGGCCACATCCTGGTCGAGCAGATGCAGGGATTCCCGGAAGACCGCCTCCATCAGCCGGTCGGCGATGAAACCGTCGATCTCCTTACGCAAGAGTAAGGGGTGCATGCCCAATCCGCTATAGATTCGCTGGGCCGCCGCAAGGGCGCCCGCGTCGGTCCTCTCGCCCCCCACCACCTCGACCAGGGGCAGGAGATAGACCGGATTGAAGGGATGGCCGACGACCAGTCGCTCGGGATGCGCGCAGTCGGCCTGCAGGCAGCTGGGCATGAGATAGGAAGTGGACGAGCCGATGATCACATCGGGGGCGCCATGGCGGTCGAGTTCGGCCAAAAGGCGCCGCTTCAGGTCCTCGCGCTCGGGTGCGCTCTCTTGCAGAAAGTCGGCCGCCGCCGCAACCGTCGCCAGATCGGTATCGAAGTGCAAGCGCGCGCGGTCGGCGCCCGGCCAAAGACCCACGCGCGTCAGCGCCGGCCAAGCGTTGTCCACCGCCGCTCTCAGCCGGTCTTCCGCGCCCGGCGCAGGATCGCTGGCAACCACGTCGAGGCCGCGCGCCAGGCAGCGCGCCGCCCAACCCGCACCGATCACGCCACATCCGATGACGCCCACGGTCTTGATATCGTTGCGATAGTCCATCGTCGTGCTCCACCTCGCTGGCCGCCCGCCCCTATCGCGCGACCGGCGGCCCTGAAGGTACGCCGGTGGCCGGGCGCGAGTTGTCCAAGCTCGACCAATTTTTGACCGATCTCGCCAACGCGCTCAAGCTTGGTCATGAGTATATTTCCGCTGGACGGCGCCACGGTTGCCGTCTACAGCAAGACCATCATATGGTAGGGCAACAAACGCGTCCGCCAAGTCATTGAGGCGAGACGTTCAATTCTAGGCGATCGGGCCGACGACACTATGGCACGCATCATTGCGGTGACGAACCTTAAGGGCGGGGTGGGCAAATCGACGATTGCGGTCAACCTGGCCTCGGCGCTCGCCGCCTCGGGCTCCAGCGCCGCGGTCATCGATGCCGACACGCAAGGAACCAGCGGTTTTTGGAACTCTCAGGGCGGCCTTCCCGCCACTACCCGCGCCATGCCCCTCGAAGCCGGGCGCGTCGACGAGGGGGGAGTTTTATCGCGTCTGCTGCGCTCGGACCTGGCGCGCGAGCGCGTTCGCATCGCGGAGTGGAAATCGGCCGTCCGCGCGGCGAAAGAGAACTTCGTCATCATCGACTGTCCTCCCCATGTCGGCCTGGCGACCCGCGCGGCCATCTCCATCGCCGATCTTGTATTGGTGCCGGTTACCGCCTCCAGCGCGGACGTCGCCGCGACCGCGCCGGCTTTGCGTCTGATCGGAAAGGCCCGCGCGAACGGCAAGGGCGCCCGGCCCAAGTGCCTGCTCGTGCCCTCGAAGATCGATCGCTCCACCGCCACCGGACGCAATATCGAGATCATCCTCAAACGCTTCGGCGAGCCGCTAGCGCCCGGGCTCAGTCAGCGCTGCGTCTTCTCCGACTCCATCGCCTTCGGCAAGTGGGTCGGGGATTATGCGCCAGCCAGCAAAGCCCACGACGAGGTGCGGGCCTTGGCCAACGCTGTCAGGACCGCCCTCGACGCCGCGCCCGCTTGAGCCGGGCACCATCCGTTTCATGTCAGACGACGACAGCCCAAAGGTGACGATGAGATCGCCACCGGCTTTTAACGTTCCGCCGGCTACTCTGTGGACGGTGCTTTTTCTCGCCGGGATCTTCGCCGGCCTGCGCCTGGGTCCAGAGGCGTGGTACCCCTGGATGCTGGATCATCTCGCCTTTTCGACCCGAAACTTCGCCCGGGCACTTGACACCGGGCCCCTCCTCGCTGGGCTGACACCTCTGATCACCCATAGTTTCATCCACGTCGACCCACTGCATCTCTTATTGAACCTGGGCTTTCTCGTCGCTTTTGGATCCTTCGTCGAGCGGTCCTACGGCATGGGGTGGTTCATCGCCGTCTTCCTCGCCGCCGCGGCGGCGGGAGCGCTCACCCAGTATGCCGTCAGCAGCCAGGAGAGCGTGATGATCGGCGCCTCCGGCGGCGTCTACGGTCTGATGGGCGCCTACGTGCCGGTCCTTTCCTTGCTCAGAAGCGGAAACCGCTGGCGCGGCGGGCTTGGCTTTATCGCCGTCATCCTGGCTCTCAACTTCGTCCTGGGGCCCTTGAGCGCCTTGGACGACATGTTCGGGGCGCCGATCGCCTGGCAGGCCCACATCGGCGGCTTCCTGCTCGGCCTCGGCGCCGGCTTCGCGCTGCTCACCCGGCGTCGGCGCGCCCTGCGCCGACGCCACGACGGGACGCGATAACGGCAAGGGACTGCGCTTACGAATGAGACCCTTGGCAGTCATGCCGGCATGACCTATCTATTCGCTCATGTCTTGGCGCAAGGTCCTCCGGGTAATCCCATTGCGGCGCTTTCGCGAGCCGCCGCCTCGCGTAGCCGTGCTGCGCTTGGCCGGTGTCATCGGAAGCCTGGGGCCGTTGCGCCAAGGCCTCACCGGTCACGGCCTCGAGCGCAGCATCGCCCGTGCTTTCGAGTTGCCGGATCTGGCCGCCGTCGCGCTCAGCGTCAACTCGCCCGGCGGTTCACCGGCGCAGGCGGCGCTGATCGGCAAGCGGATCCGCGACTTGGCCGCCGAGAAGGATATCAAGCTGCTGGCTTTTTGCGAGGACGTGGCCGCGTCCGGAGGCTATTGGCTGGCCGCCGCGGCGGACGAGATCTTCGTTCAGGAAAGCTCCATCGTCGGCTCGATCGGCGTCATTTCCTCCGGCTTCGGGTTCGGGGGTCTGATCGACCGCTTCGGCATCGAGCGGCGGGTGCACACCGCCGGCGAAAAAAAGTCGATGCTCGATCCCTTCAAACCGGAAAGTCCGGACGACGTCGCGCGCCTGAAGGCCATTCAGGAAGAAATACACGGCCACTTCAAGGACTGGGTCACCGAACGACGTGGGCCGAAGCTCACTGGAGATCCCGAAACCCTGTTCTCGGGCGAGTTCTGGACCGGCGGCAAGGCCATCGAGCTCGGACTGGCCGACGCCAAAGGCGAGCTCCGCTCGGTCCTGCGCGATCGCTATGGCGACAAGGTCAAGATCGTACCGATCCGCCCGCGGCGATCTTGGCTGATGGAGCGTTTCGGCTCGGAGAGTGAGACGAGCCACGGCCTCGGCGCAGGCTCGTTGTTGCCCTCGACATGGGCCGGCGACCTCTTGGCCGCCCTGGAAGAGCGCAGCTTCTGGAGCCGCTTCGGGCTCTGATGCGGTATCCCGCTTGACCTGAAGGGCGAAGCATACCTAAAAGGGCTGCGATGTTTGGTCTACCCTCCTTCCAGAAGCTTCTCGTTCTCGCGCTGGTCATCGCCGTCGTGTGGTACGGCTTCAAGTTCCTCGGCCGCCTGAAGCAAACCCGCGAAGCCGAGGCGCGCCAACGCGACCTCAATTCTGCCGATAGGAAAAACCCAGCCGCGGCGCGGCAGAAGCTGGACGTAGAGGAAACGCTCCAGTGCCCGACCTGCGGTTCCTACGTCCCGGCCCAAGGCGCCTCCAACTGCGGCAAGGCGGGTTGCCCCTATTGAGCAGGGCGAACGCGGAGCCCCAGCCAAACGGCGCGCAACGACCCGGCGGAATATCGCTATCCCTAACACTCGCCGGTTTGAACGGCGCAGCCGCGATGATCGCCCTATCCTTTGCCGCCCACGCCGCCGAGCGAAGCCTGTCTCCCGAGCAGGTCGAGCTGTTCCGGCGCACCGCCGAGCTGCATCTCTGGCATTCGCTGGCCCTCTTGGGGATCGCCGCCTTAAGTGTTCGGCGCGGCGGCCGCCGGTGGCTTGATTTCGCCGCGATCGCCTTTCAGTCCGGCATCGTCCTCTTCTGCGGCTCGCTCTACTGGCTGGGGATGATGGGGCCTGACAGCCTCGGACCCTTGCGGTGGGTAACCCCTCTGGGCGGGCTTGCCTTGATTGTCGGCTGGCTCTTGCTGGTCGGTGCCGGGCTTACCGGCTGGGCAAGAAGAGGCTCACCTTGAGGCCCGGGTGATTGTCGTCCAAGCGGAGAGCGCCACCGTGCAGTCTGGCGACGGCGGCCACCAAGGCGAGGCCGAGGCCGCTGCCCGTCGTGGTGCGACTGGCCTCCAGGCGATAGAAGCGCTCGAGCACCTTCTCGCGCTCGGCCTCAGGTATGCCGGCGCCTTGATCGGCGACGGTGAACACGGTGCCATTCGTGGAAGCATCGTGGGCCAGGGTCACGCGGCCACCCGGATCGCTGTACTTGATGGCATTGTCCAGAAGGTTGGACAGCGCCTGAAAGAGCAGATCACGGTCGCCGCGCAACGTTCGGGCGGGCGGGTTGCCTTTGGCTCCTGACGGCTCACGTAGGTCCAGATGCAGACCCGCCTCCTCGACCAAGGGCGCATAGAGGTCACCGACATCGGCCAGCAACTCCGCTGGGTCGAGGGGCTGAAAGCGCTGCTTGGGCGCGCCCGCCTCGGCCTCGGCAATCGAGAGCAGCGCCGTGAAGGTGGCCAGGATCTGGTCGGTCTCCTCGATGGTCTCGCGGAGGATCTCGCGGTAACTCTCCGTGTCCTTCGCTTCGATCAGGGCCACCTCGAGACGGCTTCTGAGCCGCGCCAGCGGGGAGCGCAGATCATGCGCGATATTGTCGGAGACCTGCTTCATGCCCCCGATCAGCCGTTCGATCTGATCGAGCATGGCGTTCAGATTGCGCGCTAGAGCGTCGAACTCGTCGCCGCTGCCGCTCTCGGGAACCCGGCGCGAGAGGTCCCCGGCGATGATTTCCTGACTGGTCTTGTTGATCGCCTCGATGCGCGAGAGCAGCATCCGGCTAAGTAAGAGGCCGCTCAGGACCGTGATCGCCACGACGACGACGAGCGCCCAGATCAAGGTCCCTCGGATCAGGCCGGCGACGAAAGTCTCCTCACGCACGTCATGGCCGACCAACAGGTGAAACCGGCCGCCGAGGTCGAAGGTGCGCGCACGACCGAAATCGAAGCCGCGGGCCGTCGAGGGATTGGCCATGCGAAAGGTGACCCAGCCTTCCTCGTCCGGCTCCCCATCGGGCCAGCGGTCGAGATTGCCCGCAAGCGGGCGGAACTCCGTGTCGGTCAGCAGGTAGAGCGCCCGGCCATCCGCGTTCTGCGTGGAACGGCGCTCGATCGCTTGGCTGAGCCCGAGCACGCCGCGCTGTCGGAATTGTTCGGCAAGCCCCCTCAGCTCGGCATCGATGGTGGTCTCGATCTGCCGCGAGACCGCCGCCGTGGTGGACCAGTAGACGAGCCCCAGAAGTCCACTCAGCGCAAGACTGAGGACGAAGAGGTAGATCAGGATGATACGAAACGTGCGCGACGTCAGAAGAGACCGACCTTGCCGCAAGGACGCCGCTCCCCCGTCTCAGGCCCTGGCCGCCAGCAGGCAGAGCCAGTCGTGCGCAATGGTCGCCGCCGCGATCGCCGTGACTTCCGCATGATCGTACGCCGGCGCCACCTCTACGATGTCCATGCCCACCCACGCCAACCCCCCCAAGCCACGAAGGATGGTAAGGGCCTGATGGCTGGACAAACCGCCGGAGACCGGTGTACCGGTGCCGGGCGCGAAGGCCGGATCGAGGCAGTCGATATCGAAAGTGAGATAGGCGGGTTTACCGCCGACGATCTCGCACACCTTGGCCACCACTGCCTCGGGGCCATTCTCATGCACCCAGGGCGCGTCGAGGATATTGAACCCTTCGTCGGGCGCGATGGTCCGTATGCCGATCTGCACCGAGCTGGCCGGATCGACCAGACCGTCTCGGACCGCTCGGGTGAACATCGAGCCGTGGTTCAGCTCCTCGCCATCGTCCGGCCAGGTATCGGGGTGCGCGTCGAAGTGAACGAGGCTGATCGCTCCAAACTTCTCGGCATAGGCGCGCAGGATCGGCAGGGTGATGAAGTGGTCGCCGCCGATAGCGAGCGTCTTTACGCCCGCGGCCAAGGCTTCGCGGATCCGGTTGGTGATGATGTCCGGAACCTTCATGGGATGGCCCTGATCGAAGTAGCAGTCGCCGGTATCGACGATGGCCAGGCGGTCGTAGAGATCGAAATCGAAGGGAAAGGCGTCCAGCTCCGCCAGTTGTACCGAGCCGGCCCTCACCGCCTGGGGCCCCTGCCGGGTACCCGCACGGAACGTCGTCGCCAAATCGAAGGGCACCCCGATCACGGCCACGTCGACCCCTGTCAGATCCCGGCTATACTTTCGCCGCAAAAAGCTGAGCGCCCCGGCATAGGTCTGCTCGTGCTGCCTGCCATAAGGGCCATCTGCGGTGAAAGCGTTGTCGCTCATCTCTTCCCTAAACCTTTCATGAATCTTCCCTGTCCCCGGTCGAACCGAGGGAACACAATCCTATCATTATCTATGCGACCGCCAGAACGCGATCCCCGCACACGCGCAGTCCATATCCTGCTCGGGCGTCCCGCCGGAGCAGCCGATACCACCGACCACCGTATCATCATCCTGGGTCACCGGGTATCCGCCTCCGACGATAGAAAAGCGACCTTGAGACGAGGTATGGATCCCGAAGACCAAGCTCCCCGGCACGCAAAGCTCGTTGTACTCGTGTGTCCCCCGTCGCGACACCGCGGCGGTGAAGGCCTTGTCGTCGGACAGGCGAACGCTCAGCACCTTCGCGCCGTCCATACGTTGGAAGGCGATCTGGTGCCCGCTCTCATCGACGACGGAGATGCACATCGGCACGCCCAGCTCCCGGGCACGGGCCGCCGCCCCTTCGATCAGGGCGAGCGCGTCTTCGAGATCCAAGCGGGAGATCCGCAACATGGGGTTCTTATCCCCGTTCTGAGCGGCGTTCGAGCCGGTCGCCGGCAACGCGGCTCGTCAGTTCTCCGCCGCCTTGCCGTTGCCATTCGCCCGGTCTCTCTGCGCCTTGAATGTGGACCAAAAATCGTAGCACCCGATCAGAAGGCAGATAAGGATGACGACGGCAAGATCCAATTCACGCACGAAGACCACGACAATGAGCGTGAAGCCCAAGAGAGCAGCAAGTGACAAGGCCGCAAGAATCCTATCCAGCATGATGAACCACCTCCACAGCTCTCTTTCCTAGTCCTCGGCCACCGTTTGCGCCAACCAGCGCGCCGTCCTCAAGAGACGAGCGTCGTCCCCGCGCCCACCGATGAGCTGGATCCCGACGGGCAGGCCCGCAGCCCCGGTCAGCAGCGGCAAGGTGATCGCCGGGACGCCGAGATAAGTCCACAACGTCGCGGCGATCGGGTCGCCCGTGCTCTCCAATCCCTTCGGCGCTTCGCCGATGGCGGCCGGCGTGACGATGGCGTCGTAGCGCTCGAGGATCTCGCTCATCCCAGCATAGAGAACCTCGCGCCAATCCAGGGCGAGATTGTAGTCCACGGCCAGGACGCCTCGTCCCTCCTCGATCATACCGCTAAGCACCTCGCTCAGGCCATCCTTGCCGCGATCGTAGTAAGCCGCGAAGCTCTTGGCCAGATCGGCCACCATGATCGTTCGATGACAGTCGTATCCCTTGGCGAAGGGCTCCGGCAACGCCACCTCGTCGCAGCTCTCACCGAGGACGCCGCTCAGCTCGCCGAAACCGGCCCGAACGTCCTCGGCCACCTTCTCCCAAGCCGGCGTCTTGACGAAGGCGAGTACCGGCGCCAGCGGCG
>CAJHXI010000206.1_pt1 | contig 10901 bp, 10 predicted proteins | sample 9198411 | NCBI WGS metagenome assembly CAJHXI01 (sample SAMEA7708298, study PRJEB35096) | sediment metagenome | biome: marine neritic benthic zone biome [ENVO:01000025]; feature: sediment [ENVO:00002007]; material: shallow marine sediment [ENVO:03000034] sea grass bed [ENVO_01000059] ...
GCACATGGTGTCGAGGCCGATTCCTCGACGGTACTTCGCGCCAAGTCGGCCGGGCCCGCGCTCGCGGATGTGACGGGCCTCGTCGTCTCTCGCGGTGACCCGAAGGGCGAAGTCAAGACCGATGCCCCACCGGCGGCGATGGCCCACCTCGCGGCTGCGACCGCGAAACCGCCCAGCAGCTTGCTCGATTATCGCTTGGTGCGGGTTTCCTCCGCGCTGGAGGACATGGGCGCGCAAGATGGTGATGCAGCAGCGCCGGCCATTGGCTGGCATGCTGGGGCCCCAAGCGTTGAACACCCTCCCCGGGACAGACCCGTCGCCCAACGCGCCATCCCGTCGCGGCGATTGAGCCAAGGCCTGATGGTGCTGTTGGCGATATCCTTGGTTTCGGTCTTGTGCATCGGCGCGCTGCTCGCCCTGTAGCATCGGACCTGGAGAGCGCTGTGCCCGACATGGTGGCATCGGCCGTTTCCCGCGAAGGAGAGAGGGGACGTTAAGATTTTGTTAACCATTTCGGGATAACTATATATAGTGGTTCCATTGATTAATGGAACTATCGGTAGCGTGGATAGCTGACTTTCTCCCTGTCGACTTGCCCCGCGGCGGATACGTGCCGCGGGGCGTTTTGTCATCTGTGACCCTGTATTCATCCGGACGTCGCCGCGGCGATGATTTTTTGCAAAGACGCTGGACTTCAAGGACCAAGCCGTTAGGCTCCTCACCTGATCTAACGACTTAATGGCGAACAAGGGGCTGGGGTCATTTCAGGTGCTTCCACCTTCCGTGAGTGGGAGGTGGTTGAGACGCTCCCTGCGTGCGATGTGGCGCATGGGGCCAGAAGTTGATGGAGACGTCGAGCATGTTTTCGAAGACCGAGAAGGTAACCCAAGACGCCCCTGTTCAGGCGAGCGCACCCCGTTCGAGTTCTAAGCCGTCACTGGTATCTACGGATCTCGAGGTCGTGGGTGATCTGAACTCGACGGGCGAGCTGCATATCGAAGGCCGTGTCAAGGGCGACGTTCATGGCCAGAATGTCAAAGTGGCCCAGGGCGCTGAGATCGAAGGCTCGATCTTTGCTCAATCCGTCGAAGTCAGCGGCAGGATCAAGGGCCAGGTCGAGGCATCGAAGGTATGCATCCTGAAATCTGCCGAGATGCTGGGTGACGTCTTGCACGAGACCTTGGAAATCGAGAGCGGTGCTCAGTTCCAAGGCGCTTGCCGGCGCCTCGAGCAAGGCGTGCGCGGCCAGTCGAGCAGCAAGCCGGCCGCTTGACGCGACGTTTCAGCGACTGAATTTCGGTTTGTCCGGTCGGGGCTTGTCCACCCGCGTGCGCGCATACCATTGGCACTGTCGGTGAGGGGTTAGCCGCAGAGGTGCGCTGTTGCCACCTTCATCGCTACCTTGTCGGGATCGTCGGTGAAGCGCAGCTCGATGCGGTTTCCTTCCTGCCACAAGGTCTCGGCGCCGAGTGTGCCCAGCCGCGTGCTCTCGAGCATGATCGATGTTCCGCAGGGCAGGGGCTGGGACAGGCATACCGTGGCGCCCTCGTTCGAGATGTTGATGATGGCGCATTCCACCGAGTGCCCTTCGATCAGAATGGTTGCGGCCCACAGCACCATCTTGCCTGGCGTGCGCCCACTCAGATCTTCCGATCGTTCGAGAGAGAGATCTCGCATCATTGGTTTCCGCTGTCGGTTTGCTGGTCGCCGCCGTTGCCTGTGCTTTGATCGGCCTTTGACGGATCAGTCGTTTTCGGGGCCGTGGCGCTTATGCTCTCGACCGCCGGCGCGATCAGATCATCGAAGAGACTATGGACACCCAGACTCGGCAGGTACTTGGTCGCCAGCGCCAAGGTCAGCCCGACCCCGGCGGCGACCACCCAGCCGACGCGACGCTTACGTTTTTCGGCCGGGCTGTCGTTGGCGCGCACTTGCTCCACCGCCTTTTTGCGTTTGGCGGCGATTTCCTGTCGCTTGGGTTGGAGCGCTTCTTCCTTTTTCTGTCGCGCTTCTTTTTCGCGGGCCGTTTGTTCGGCTCGCATGGCATCTTGTTCGGCGCGCCACTGCGCGATTTCCAGAGCGCGCTTCTGCTCGACCTTGGCGCGTTTGCTGGCTTCCTCCGCGGCCTTCTGCTTTTCGATCAGCCGCTGGCGCTCCTCCTCTTCCTCGATCCGACGCTGCGACTCCTCTTCGTGCCAGCGATCGCGTTCTTCTTCCAGGCGCTGGGTTTCCTGATCACGCCAACGCGCTTCGGCGGTCGAGAGGGATCGTTGGATCAGCTCCTCGAGATCGGCCGCGCCGAGATTGGCGCCGTCGGACTTCCCGCCGTCGGTTTGGTTTTCGGTTCTCACCTCGTCGAGTGCGTTGTGAGCCTCCGTTAAGGCGGTTTCGGCGGCTTCGCGCAGGGCGATCTCATTTTCTAGATCGCCAGAGATTTGAGCGATCCGCGACTCGGCTTCGCGCCTGCGTTCATCGAGGTCGTCGAGACGTTTCTTGAACTCGCCCTTCACGCGGTCTTCGGCGTCCAGCGTTTTCTGCTGATGCTCGATTTCCCACAGCCGTTTTGCCTCACTCACCTCGCCGGCGAGTTTTTCTTTCCAATAGGTCTCACGCTCGCCGAAGATTTCCTTCGCCCGAATTTTGATTTCGGCTTCGCGCTTTTCGATCTCCGACTGCGTTTGTTGCAAGGTTGTCGATTGTTCGTCGCGCAGTCGATCCTCGGCCTCACGAATCCGTTGTTCGGCTTCCGCGGTGATGCGCTTTTCGATGTTCGCGATTTGGATCTTCGCGGCTTCTTGCGCGCGGGCCTCGATCGATTTGGTGGCGGCGGCTTGTTCGGTCTGCCATTCCGCGCGGGCCGCGGACAAACGTTGCTCGGCGAGTTCCTCCAGCCTTGCGCGTTCGGCCTCCCATTCGAGCTGGGCTTCCTCGACGGCTTTGGCTGCTCCGGCCTCTTGACGGGCGCCGACCTCCGCCAATTCCGTCTTGGCTTGGTTACGCCATTGCTGTTCGGCCGCGGCGATCGCCTTTTCTGTCTCCGCTTTCCAATCCTGACGCGCCCGTTCGATCTCCTCGGTGAGGCGGCCTTGCCATTCCGCCTCGCGTTGGTTCAGCGCATCCTCGTGCTCTTGGCGCAGCGCCGCTTCGGCGTCGGCCATCGCCTGCTCCTGGGTGCTCTTCCAACGCTCTTCGGTCGCCGCTAGGCTCTCGGCCTGCTCCGCGGCCCAATCCGCGCGCGCGGTGGCCAAGCGGCGTTCGACCTCGACCTTGACGGCTTTGGCCTTGGCTTCGGCATCGGCGGGATCGCTGTTCGCGGCGGTTTCGGCGGTGGCCTCGGCGAGGGTGCGCGCGCGTACCTCTTCGACCACACGTTCGGTCTCTCGCTCCCAAGCGGCCTTGGCGTTGGCTAGCTGTTGCTCGGCCGTGCGCTCCCAGCTTCGCTTGGCTTCTTCGTGGCGCTTGTCGTGTTGTTCTTGCAGCTCGCCACGGGCCGTGTCGACCAGCTGCGTGGTTTCCTGCTTCCAGGTTCTTTTAGCTTCGCTGAGGCGCTCCTGCCATGTGGTGCTTTCCGCCTGCCTGGCCGCGTCGAGTTGGGAGACGAGATCCTTTTCCCACTGTGCGCGCGCGCCTTCGAGTTGGGTGGCCAGGCTTTTTTGATTGTCGTCGCGCAGGGAGTTCAGCAGCTGTTGGCGCTCGGCCTTCCAGCCCGACTCGCGTTCAGCGAGCTTGACCGCCGCGAGCTGCTCGCTCTCGGTACGGACCTGGTTCACTCGCCGCTCGCTCTCCTCGGCCCAAGTCGCCTGCGCGGATTCCAGCGCGGCCTCGGTCCCTCGGGCGGCCTCGGCCTGGGCCTCGGACAGAGACGTCGCGAGCTTGCGCTCGAATGTCTCGACTAGACGGTTCTTGTCCTGCTCGGCGCGTTCCAAGCTCTCCTGGCGGGCGGCCGCTATCGCTTCGGCGAGGCGTTCCTCGCCTTCTCGGCGCCAACGCTCCTCGGAGTCCGAGAGGTTCTTTCGATTGGCGGCCTCGGCCTTGGCGCGTGCCTCGGCAAGGGACCGATCCAGCTTCGCGCGCCAATCGGATTCCAAATCTGCGAGTTTACGCTCGGTTTCGGCTTCCTCGTCGGCGCGAACTTGCGCGAGGCGGGTCTCGGTTCTTTCTTTCCACTTGGCCTCGGCCTCGATCAGGCGTTGACCGGTCTGACCGGCGGCTTGTGCCTTGACCTCGGCGATCCGTTTTTCGGTTTTGGCATTCCAAGACTCTTCGAGCTCGTGGACGAGGTGTTCGAGCTCGGACCGCCAGCGCGTCTTTTCCTTGGCGAGGTGCTCTTCCTCGGCTCGCTTTTGCTCTTCGGCCGCTGTTCGCCGGCGCTCGATCTCGGCGGTGCGCCATTCGGTCTCAGCGCGGGCCAGCTTCTCTTCCGTCTCGGCGCGCCAGGCGGATTCCAGCTTGGCGACCCGCTCCGTCTGTTCCGCCTCCCAAACCGAGCGGGCGGCCTCGATCCGGCGCTCCACCTCGGATCTATAAGTTTCTTCGAGGTTTGTCAGGCGCTCGGATTCACCCGATGCCCATCGCTCGTTGGCGGCGGTGAGATTTTGCTCCGCCTCGGCGCGGATCTGCCCTTCCAGCTCGTTGAGCCGGGCGCTTTCGGCGGTCTTGTGCTCGGCAATCGCGAGGGTGATCGCCTGTTCCTTTTCAGTCTCCCATTCCGCTCGGGCCGCCTCCAGCGCTTGCTCGAGCTCTGATTGGGGGCGTTCGGCGTCACTCGATGCGATCTTGATGTCGAAGAGCGCAGTAGTGCTGACGACTCCCAAGCCGTCGTCGTCGGCGCCCAGGACACGGACCGTCAAGGTCAAGTCGGGCGCCTCGTCGGTCTCCATCGGCAGGAGAAGCCGCGCCTTTTCCGCGTCCGAAGGCGCCAGGGACCAGGTCCGATCGCCACGGTTCTTGCCGGTATTCAGGCGCGCGCCGCTGGGTAGGCCTTCGATCACGATGGTGGAGATGTTGCCATCGGTGAGGTCGAAGCCGCGTTCGATAAGGGCAAAGTTAAGACCCAATGGATAGGCCATAGGTCCTTGCGCCGAAGGTCGCTTACCTTCAGCGCCATCGGCGCGGGATTGAATCTCTACCAACAAGATGGCACCAATCCTTCAAGACGCCATCGCGGCCGGTGGGCCGGTAAGGTTACCGGTTACGTGTGGTGACCTCGGTGTCTGGTGAAATTCTGACCCAGAATCATTGCGACTTAGTTGCTACGCTTGGTTAAGCAAGTTTTACCGATCGTGGCCGATCCCAAGCAAAATCAGGACTCTGGTGCATAGATCGACGGTAACGTTAACGCCGTGGTCATTCCGCGCCTTCATAGTGATCGGAACCGCATTGACGTTGGGTGCGGTCGACACGGAGGACGAGGATGCTTGGGTTCGCACTTGCCGCCAAGGCGCTGACGGTTCTGGGCCCGTTGTTGGTGGGCCTGATTGTCATTTGCGATCGGGAAGATGAGAGCGGCACGGAGCGCTATTGGCAGCGGCAGGTGAAGCTCTGGGAATTGCAGAGACACCAAGAAGACGCGGTTGATTTATCGACACTTTGATCCGCAATGCCCTAGCCCGGACCCGCGGTTCCGGCCGGAACCGCAACGTGAGACGATTTCTACCAAGCTCGGGTATTTCTGTATCCATGCACGCAGCGCATGGCTGAGTCTCAGCCATTACGGTTGCCATGCGACCAGAGCAGCGTACATATCCAACCAGCGGGGAACGATTGGGTTCCCCATTGGCGTTTCTACTCAGTTCATAGGGGATGCAAAGATGAAACGGTTTCTTGGTCTCGCCTCACTCCTGGCCGGAAAGGCCGACAAGCGTTTTGCCCGGGCTTTCGTGGAGCCTCAGGGCGACGGGCCTGCACGTGAGGGATTCGTGGGTAATCCCCTGTCGCTGCGTGGGCTATTCCTGAGCTGACGCGAGTCGGAGCGATCACGCGCAGCCGATAGGATCACACGCGAAACAGGAGACAGGCGATGCGGTGAGGGGTGAGTCCCTTGCCGAGCTCGTCTTGCCTGTGCACAATCACTCCTGCCTGTGCCGGTTGTAGGTCTACGGAGTTTGTGTGGTGAGAGGGTGACCGCCGCCACCACCGATAGCCTGCGATCGCATTGCTGAAGTGGGGGTGTTGGCATGACCATCTCACGTCGCGTCGTGTTGTGGGCAGCGGCCGCGGGCAGTGCGATGCCGCTGGCCGCTCGTTGGAGGTCGGCGCTGGCCGCCGGTCAAGCGATCAAAGTCGGAGCGGTGCTGCCATTCAGTGGTGGCCTCGAGCTTTTCGGCAACCAGGCCAAGCTCGGCCTCGATCTTGCCGTCAAGGAGATCAACGAGGCGGGTGGCCTTCTCGGTCAGCCTGTGGAAGTCCTTTACGAGGACAACAAGACCGACCCGAAAACTTCGGTCGAGCGTACCACGAAGCTGATCAAGCGCGATGAGGTCTTGGCCATCACCGGCCCGATCACGTCCAATGCCCGCGACGCGATGTCGCCGACCTGCGCGCGGCTTCGCACGCCCTTGCTCTATGCGACCAACTACGAAGGCGGCGCCTGCGGGCGTTATATCTTCTCGTTCAACACCGTCCCCAACCAGGAGTTGGCCAAGCTCTTGCCGCATATGCAGGAAACCGCGGGGTCGAGCTACTACATGTTCGGGGCCGACTACGTCTGGCCGCAGAAGATGTTCGAGACGGCGGAGACGCTCATTGCCGAGCTGGGTGGCACGGTCGAAGGCAAGGAGTTCACGCCCTGGGGCGTAAAGGAATTCGCGCCCGTCATTCGCCGTATCGCCGATAGCGGGGCCAAGGTGCTGATCTTCGCGCTGCCCGGTGCTGATGGGATCACCTTCATCAAGCAGGCGGAGAGCTTCGGTTTGATGAAGTCCGTAACCGTCGCGTTCCTCGGCTTTTCCGAGGCGTATCTGGGCGCATTCGGCGAGGGCGGAGGCCAGAACATGTGGGTGACGGTGCCCCTTGTGTCCTCGAGCGAGGAGGAGGGGGTGGCCGACTTCGTCGCCCGAATTCGCGCCAACGCGGGTGAGGAAACGACCGTCTCGCACTACGTCATGACCCACTACAATGCTTTGATGGCGCTCAAGGCCGGTCTCGAGAAGACGGGCACGGCATCGCGTGAGGCTGTCGTCGACGGATTGGAAGGTCTGACCCTTGCATCACCGACCGGGCCGGTTTCGATCGATGCCGTCAACCACCACGTCACTCTCAACATGTTCCTCGCCAAGACCGAGGGCGCCGGCTTGAAGACGGTCCAGTCCTTCGAGGCCCTGGCGCCGGAGCCGGGGTGCGCCGGATAAACGGCGCGCAACGGATCTCAAGGTCGTCGACACCTGCCTTCGCGAATAGAGGGTTCCTCATATGGCGCTTCTCGAGGTGCAGGGTCTGACCCGCGACTTCGGCGGTCTGCAGGCGGTCCACGATCTGGACCTCAGTCTCGATGAAGGTGACGTTCTGGCCATTGTCGGCCCGAATGGTTGCGGCAAGACGACCTTGTTCAATCTCCTTTCAGGTGCACTGTCTCCGTCGGCCGGCTCGATCCGCTTCGCCGGCCAGAGGATTGCCGGGCGCCCGCCATACCAAATCGCGGCCTTGGGAATTGGGCGCAAGTTTCAGGTGCCGAGCGTCTTCAACGACCTGAGCCTATTGGACAACTTGCGGGTCGCATTCTTGGGCGGTAGCGCATCGGGGCGCGCGGCCGCGCTGGTGGGCCGGCGTCCCGACGACGCCCATTGCCGTCATCTGCTGGAGGTTGCCGATCTGCGCGACAAAGAGGCTTTGCCGGGTGGTGACCTCTCTCACGGTGAGCGTCAAAGGCTCGAAATCACTATGGTGCTGGCGGGCCGGCCGCGCCTGTTTCTTCTCGACGAGCCGACTGCGGGCATGACACTGGCGGAAAGTGAGACCACGGTGCGCATGTTGAGGGAGATCCACGCCTCGACCGGGGCCGCTTTCATCGTGATCGAGCATGATATGGAAGTCGTCCGCAGCTTGCAGGCGCCGGTTGCGGTGATGCTGCGCGGACAGATCGTGCTGCTTGGTAGCTATGACGAGGTGAGCGGCGACCCGCGGGTGCGCGAGGCCTACCTCGGTCAGGATGTCTGATGCTTGATATCGTAAGACTGGTGGCCGGATATGGGGGCGGCCGGGTGCTCGACGACCTCAGTCTCAAGTGGTTTGACGCTGGACGGATCCATGGCTTGGCCGGGCGCAATGGCATGGGCAAATCGACGCTGCTGAAAACCATCATGGGTCTCGTGCAGGCCACGGAGGGAAGCATCCGTTGGCAGGGGGAGGAGATCAGCGGACTGGGGGCAGCGGAAATCGCGCGTCGGCATATCGGGTTCGTACCGCAAGGGCGCCGGCTATTTGCGGCCTTGAACGTCGAAGAGAACATCCGTGTCGGCGGCCTCGTTCGGCGTGGCGATGGTCCGAGGTATGAGGACTTGGCCGAGCGATTTCCGGTGTTGCGGGAACGCCGGCGCACGCCTGCGGGGCTGCTTTCGGGCGGCGAGCAGCAGCAGGTCGCCTTGGCGCGCGCCCTGGCCGGCGCGCCACGGCTTTTGTTATTGGACGAGCTGTCGGAGGGCATTCAGCCGTCCCTCGTGACGGAACTCGCCCGCTACTTGCGGGAAATCGTCGAACGCGATGACTTGCACATCCTTTTGGTCGAGCAGAATGTTCAGTTGATCCGACGGGTTGCCGACCACTGCGGCGTGATCGAGAAGGGCCGGATGATTGCCGAATACGACCGAGACGGTTTGACAGAGGCGGGCAACCTCGAGCGCCACCTGGCGCTCTGAGGCGAGGAGAGGTTATGGAAGCGATCCTCATCTTTGGACTGGATACCTTGAACTACGTGCTGGCCATTGTTCTCGTCGCGCTTGGGTTGGTCATCGTCTTCGGTCTCATGCGCGTCATCAACATGGCTCATGGCGAATTCTTCCTGCTTGGAGCCTATACGGTCGTGACGGTCCAGGGCTTGGGAGGGAGCTTCTGGGTCGGGCTTTGCCTGGCTCCCGTCGTGGTCGGACTTGTCGGATTGCTGGCCGAGGCGCTGGTCGTGCGTTTCGTCTACCGGCGGGTCCTCGACAGTATTCTCGCGACCTGGGGCCTCTCGCTGGCGATCAAGCAGGCGGTCGTGCTCGCCTTCGGGCCGGGGTCGCAGCAGGTCGGATTGCCGATCGACGGCAGTCTTCTCATCATGACCACCGATTACCCGATCTATAGACTGTTCATCATGGCGATGGCCGTGCTGGCGGTGGGGTTCACGTTCTGGCTTTTCATGAGGACCGATTTCGGTTTGACGGCACGCGCCGCCACCACCGACCGCGACATGGCCGCGGTGCTGGGTATCGATACGCGACGGTTGGACCGGCTCACCTTCGTCTATGGCGCCGCGCTGGCCGGCTTCGCCGGGGCGGTCATGGCACCGATCATGAGCGTCGATCCGCACATGGGCTTGGGCTTTCTGGTGCCGGCCTTTCTTGCTGTGTTGGTCGGGGGAGCGGGACATTTGACAGGCGCGCTCCTCGGTGCCGCGGTGATCGGCGGAACGGACAGCGCGACAGCCGCGATTTGGTCGCCCGTTGTGGCGCAGATCGTCGTCTTCACAATGGCGGTGATTGCCATCCGGCTTTTTCCCCAGGGTCTTCTTGATCGCGGTCGGCGCTGAGCCATGACGCTGTTGAGAGAAGGTTCTCCCCGTCGAGGTATCGAGATTGCCGTTTGGTTTATCCTCGGCCTTCTGCCCGTCGTCCTCGATGACTGGCAGACCGGTCAGTTGGCTCTGTTCTTCTGCTACGGCATCTTCGCCATGAGCCTCGCCTTCGTTTGGGGACAAGGGGGCCTGCTCTGTTTTGGACAGGCGGTCTTCTTCGGTCTGGGCGCCTATGCGATGAGCTTGCACACCTTGGGCATGTTTCCGTGGCAAAGCGAACCGGGCGGAAGCCTTGTTGGCCTCGGCATCGCCGTTGCCGTTCCGGCGGCGGTTGCCTTTCTGCTGGGGAGATTTCTATTTCATGGCAAGGGGCTGCGCGGTGCCTATCTCGGGATCGTGACCTTGGCTATCGCCATCATCGCCGAGCGTTTGGCCATCAACTGGGACTATGCCGGGGGGCTGAACGGCCTGATGAACGTGCCGCCGCTAACCTTTCCGGCCCCCACCGGGCCGATGGAGATTTGGGATAGCGGCACCTTGTACTACACCGCACTCGCGGCCGCCCTCATCGTGTTTCTGGCTTTCGAGCTATTGCTGGCCTCACGGTTCGGTCTGGTGCTGCGGGCCATTCGCAGCGACGAGGATCGCGCGCAATTTCTGGGTTTCGATACTGCGGACTACAAGATATGGGTCTTCACTCTCGGTGCCGCGGTGGCCGGACTGGCGGGCGCGCTCTTCGTTACCCAGTTCAACTTCGTCTCGCCGGCCTTGATCGGCTTTGCGCTTTCGACCGAGGTCTTGATCTGGGTGGCCGTTGGCGGCCGGGGCTTCCTATTGGCCGCCTTCCTGGGGGCTTTGGTCGTTCGTGGCCTTGAAGACAAGCTCTCGGAGGCTCTGGGGAGCGCTTGGCTTCTGGTCTTAGGCTTGATCTTTGTAACCGTGGTGGTTGCCTTTCCGCAGGGCCTGATCGGTCAGCTGTTGGCCCGTCTCGATCGTAGACCGCGGTAGCTAGCCCTATCCTGGGTGCACGCAGTATCCCAGCGGTATGAGCAAGACGATGAAGACCGCCGCGACGATGAAGAACTTGTTAAGGTCGAGGAGCGTTTGGTGAGGAGCGATGGAGCCCTTTCGGCGCAACGACAAGGCCTCTCCGCAACTTGCGCAATGGGCGTCGTCTTCGGAAACCGACTGC
>CAJHXI010000173.1_pt1 | contig 10804 bp, 10 predicted proteins | sample 9198411 | NCBI WGS metagenome assembly CAJHXI01 (sample SAMEA7708298, study PRJEB35096) | sediment metagenome | biome: marine neritic benthic zone biome [ENVO:01000025]; feature: sediment [ENVO:00002007]; material: shallow marine sediment [ENVO:03000034] sea grass bed [ENVO_01000059] ...
CATCCGGCTGCCGGGTGCTCGTGACCTTGCTACATGAGATGCGCCGGCGCGGTGCCAAGAAGGCCTTAGCGACCTTGTGCATCGGCGGTGGCATGGGCATCGCCATGTGCGTAGAGCGCGACTAAGCCGGAGAGCCTCGCTCAAATGGGCGCCAGGCGCTCGCGATAAAGGGCGTCGAACTTCTTGTTTCCCCGAAGGGCCGGGTCGTGAAAGGATCTGGCACCATTCGGGGGGCGAGTGCCCCGATAGGTGTTTGACTCCTCCCCGGGCAGCCTTAGGCTGTGGGGAGAGAGCGCTGTGCGGATGCTCTTGCTCGAAGGTCGTTAAGGAAAGGTCGTCCAGGGGGGCTCGCTAGTCTCCTTTCATATCCCATAGGCAAAAAGAACGGGAGGTAGGAACGATGGCGCGAGTAGCTTTGGTCACCGGCGGAACGCGCGGAATCGGCGCGGCTATTTCGGTTGCCTTGCAGGCGGCGGACTACCAGGTAGCGGCCAACTATGGTGGCAATGACGAGGCTGCCGCCAAGTTCAAGGAAGAGACCGGCATCCCGGTCTACAAGTGGGACGTGTCGGATTTCGAGGCTTGCGCGGGCGGCGTGCAGCAGATCGAAAGCGATATCGGCGCGGTCGACATCTTGGTCAACAACGCCGGGATCACGCGCGACGGCATGCTGCACAAGATGAGCCCGGAGAACTGGCAATCGGTCATCTCGACCAACCTGAGTTCGTTGTTCAACATGACCCGCAACGTCATCGAAGGTATGCGCGGGCGCTCTTTCGGGCGGATCATCAACATTTCCTCGGTCAACGGCCAGAAGGGCCAGATGGGCCAGAGCAACTATTCCGCCGCCAAGGCGGGCCTGATCGGCTTCACCAAGGCGGTGGCGCAGGAAAACGCCTTCAAAGGCATCACCGTGAATGCGGTCGCGCCTGGCTACATCGCCACCGAGATGGTGCGCGCCGTGCCTGAAGAGGTGCTCAACACCAAGATCCTGCCGCTGATCCCCGTCGGGCGTCTCGGCGAGCCGGAAGAGGTGGCGCGCTGTGTCGTGTTTCTGGCCAGCGAAGAGGCTGGGTTCATCACCGGCTCCACGCTCTCGGCCAATGGTGGGCAGTACATGGCCTGACGCGGCGGCGCCGCTCATCCCGACAGGTCGCGGTCGGTCAGGGTCGTTGCCATGCGTAACTACCCCGATAGCCCGATCGTCGCCGTCGGGGTTGTCGTGATCAGACGTTTCGAGCCGGGAGCTCGGGTTCTCTTGATCAAGCGGGGCAAACCGCCGCGGGCCGGGACCTGGTCGATACCCGGTGGCCGGCAACGGCTCGGCGAGACGTTGGAGGCCGCGGCGCGGCGCGAGGTCTATGAGGAAACAGGCCTGGAACTCGCGGGCCTTCGCCTCTTGGACGTGGTCGACTCGATCACCCGCGATGACGACGGAGCGATCTCCTATCACTACAGCTTGATCGATTTCGCCGCCGACTGGGCGGCGGGAGAGGCGCAGGCATCCAGTGACGCGGCCGAGGTGTGCTGGGCCGACCCCCAGGATCTGGGGCCTTATGACCTGTGGAGCGAAACCCGTCGCTTGATCGGGATCGCTGTTGCCGGCGGTTGAAACGTAGAGCATATTCCGATCATATAGACCCACCGCGTTGTTCGCCGTGGGGAGGCAGTCCGCTAGGCGTCCCGCGACGCGCGATGCGTGGACATCGGGCGAGCGGGACAACGAGCGGATGCCCGCCACGCGACAACCCTTCGGGAGCGGCCTCACCAGGGCCCTGGCGGCGTCAGGCGCCTTGGCCGTAGCCCCGCTACGCCCGGCGACGCTTTCCTGACCATGACCCTGGTGAGGCACGCTCGCGGCGAGCCTATATGATCGGAATATGCTCTAGCTCTTAGGCGCCACTGGGTGTCCAGTCGGGCGGGGCCATTTCGAAGCCGGAAAACTCGAAGGCCGGCGCCACGGTGCAGCCGACGAGGGTCCAGGCGCCTCGGCTTTCGGCCGACTGCCAGGCCGAGGCGGGCACGAGAATCTGGGGGCGCTCACCTTCGAGAATATTCTGTCCCAACAGGTGGTCGATCGGCGTCTGGCCGTCCTTGCTGATGCGCAGGGTGAGGCGCGCGCCGGCATACCAGTGCCACATCTCGTCGACATCGACGCGATGCCAGTGGGAGCGCTCGCCCGCTCGGAGCATGTAGTAAATGGCGGTCGAGGCGCCGCGACCACCGTCAGGCTGTTGGTGGCGATAGGTCTCGCGATAGAGCCCGCCTTCCGGGTGGGGCTGCAACCCGAGGGACTCTATGATATTCTCGGCTTCGATTTCCTGTGTCATCGTTAATGCTCGCTGAAATGGGGTGCGGTATAATCGGATAGGTACGTCACTATAGCCGGGTCGATCTTGCCGGTCATAGGCGGCGGGCGGTTCAACAAGATTACGAATTGGCATAGACTGGCGATCTCATGTGGGGCGACGTCGTCGATTTCAGAGATTACTACGAAACCCAGCTCGGGCAGGTATCGCGTCATCTGATCCGACGTGCGGTTCGCGGGCTGTGGCCGGATCTTCGGGGACGCAGCCTCGTAGGATTGGGGTACGCCACTCCCTATTTGCGGCAATTCCAGGGTGAGGCGGACCGCGTGATGGCTTTCATGCCGGCGGCGCGTGGGGTGATGGCTTGGCCCAAGGAAGGGCCGAACCGGGCCGGCTTGGTCTCGGAAAACGCGCTCCCGCTGCCGGATTACAGCGTCGATCGCGTGCTGCTGGTCCACGGGCTCGAATACAGTCAGCAACTGCCGACCCTGCTGGCCGAGGTCTGGCGCGTGCTGACCGGCGAGGGGCGCCTGATCGTGGTGGCGCCCAACCGCACGGGATTGTGGTCGCGGGCCGACCGTACGCCTTTCGGGTGGGGTCACCCCTACAGCGCCTTCCAACTCTCCCGCTTGCTGCGTGACCATCGATTCGTTCCGACCCGCACCGAGCGGGCGCTGTTCGTGCCCCCGACCCGCTATAGCACGGTGCTGCGCTCGGCCACGGCGTGGGAACGCCTTGGTCAGAAGGTGTTCCCTCAATTCTCTGGGGTTGTCGTCATCGAGGCCGGCAAGCAGATCTACGCCGCTAGCGTCGAGCGCCAATCGGTGAAGGTCAAACGGCCGGTGCTGGTGCGCATCCCCAAGGCAGCCAGCCGGACGACGCGGCGCGAGCCGGTTTGACCCACCGCTTTCTCAGCGCGCGGCGTGAACCTGTCCCAAGCTTGGGCTTGGCTCGACCTCGCCAATACGAGAGATGTCGAAGGGCGTGTGCTGATAGATCTCGTTGATCCAGTTGGCGACGAAGAGATGGGCGTGGGAGCGCCAGGAGTTGAGCGGTTTGTCGCCGGGATCGTCGTTGCGGTAGTAGTTGGCCGGCACCTCGATTTCGAGCCCCTGTTGGACGTCGCGGTGGTACTCGTTGCCGAGGGTCTCGGCGTCGTATTCCAGATGGTTGAACATGCACAGGTGGCGCCGGGTCGTGTCCTCGATAAGGCAGACCCCGGCCTCCGGCGACTCGGCGAGAATCCGAAGGCTCGGGACCTTCTCCACGTCCTCGCGGCGGGTTTCGGTATGGCGCGAGACAGGCACCGGAAAGATGTCGTCGAAGCCACGCAAGAGGGTCGAGCCCTCGACCTGCGTGTAATGGGGAAAGACCCCGAACATCTTGTGCCCTAGCAGATGCTTGGGCACGCCGTGAAAGTGATAGAGTGCCGCCTGCGCGCCCCAGCAGAGATCGAGGCTCTGATAGACGTGGGTTTGGGTCCAGTCGAGAATGTCCTGCAACTCGCGCCAGTAGTAGACGTCCTCGAAGGGCAGTTTTTCGATCGGCGCGCCGGTGATGATGAAGGCGTCGAACTTTTCCTGTGCCACGTCGTCCCAGGGTCGGTAGAAGTTCTTCATGTGCTTGCGTGAAACGTTGGTCGGCCGATAGGACCTGGTCGTGACAAGTGTGAAGTCGATCTGCAGAGGTGTGCTGCCGATCAGTCGCGCCCACTGGGTCTCGGTGGTTTCTTTCTGCGGCATCAGGTTGAGCATGGCGACGCGCAAGGGGCGGATGTCCTGGCGGACCGCCTCACTCTCGCTCATAACCACGACGCCCTCATACTCCAACGCTTCCCGGGCGGGCAGATCGTTGGGTATTTTAATCGGCATACCGTTCTTTCTTCTTGGCCGTGCGATACGCGCACTCTCCATTAGGTAATGGCTCGGCACGAAGAGTAAAGCACCAAAGAACAAGCCTCCTGCGATTGTGTAGGGCCCGGCTATCGCTCGGCAATCGATCAAGGGACTTACCAAGTCGGCGCTTCTGGTCGGCCCGGTGGCAAGAAGGTGCATGGAATCCTTTGATTTCGCACCTTCTTCGGACTATCTCTACACGGCCCATGACGGGGAAAACCGATTGGACGGGGAAGAGATGGCCGGGGCCCGCGATTCATTGTCGGACTTGCGCGAGCGGATCGATGACATCGATAGCGCACTTCACGACTTGTTGATGCAGCGATGCGCCCTGGTGGAGGAGATCGCTGACGTCAAGCGCGAAGAGGGCGTCGTCATGCGCCCGGGCCGGGAGGCGAAGGTGATACGCCGTTTGCTGGCTCGTCATGACGGCCGAATTCCCATCGGCGTGCTGGTGCGGATCTGGCGGGAGATCATCTCGGCTTGCACGGCTCTGCAGGAAGAGCTGGCGGTCGCCATTTACGAGGACGAGCAGGTTTCCTCCTTCGAGCGTTTGGCGCGCGCCCATTTCGGCTCGATGACGGCGCTCACCCGATTTTCTTCCGTCTCCGGGGTCATGCATGCGATCACCGAGAAGCGGGCCACCGTGGGGCTCTTGCCCTTGGACACCAGCACGCCGAATAGCCCTTGGTGGCTGTACTTGGCGCGGCGTGCGGAGGATACGCCGCGGGTCATCGCGCGGCTTCCCTTCGTGCTGTTGCCGGACCGCTCACGCGATGATCCCGAGGCCTTGGTGTTGGGGCTGGTGCCACCGGAAGCCAGCGATGACGATCATTCCCTGCTGATCGTCGAGACCCGCGATGAACTCTCCCGTGCGGCGCTCGCGGCGGCGCTGGGCAAGGTAGGGTTTCGACGTTCCGAGCGTGGCATTTGGCAAGACACCCCCGATCTACGGCGCCATTTGGTCGAGGTAGACGGCTTTGTCCAGGACGACGACCCTCGCCTTTCGGATCTCACCCCGCGAGACGGCGAGGTGATCGAGCAAGTCTCGGTGGCCGGCGCCTTTGCCATGTCCGTCGGCGATGACACCGCGGCGGAAGCGCCGGGGTGAAGGCCGGTTCGCCATGTTGACGCCACGCCCTGGAATTCTGGACATCAAGCCCTACGTGGGCGGCGAAGCCTCGGCGCCTGGCGCGGTGCGGGTGATCCGTTTGGCATCCAACGAAAACCCACTCGGCTGCGGCAAGGCCGCGCGCGCCGCTTACCGCTCTCTGAGTGGAGAGCTGCACCGCTATCCCGATGGCGCTGCGACGGCGCTGCGCGAGGCGATCGCCGAAAGCGAAGGCTTGGACCCAACCCGCATCGTCTGCGGCGCCGGATCGGATGAGCTGATCTCGCTGCTCACGAGCGCTTACGCCGGGCCGGGGGACGAGGTGCTCTATAGCGAGCACGGCTTTCTCATGTACTCCATTGCGGCGCGGTCGGTGGGCGCCGAGCCGGTGGCGGCACCCGAGACGGAGCTGAGCGCCGATGTCGATGCTCTGCTCGCCAGGGTGTCGGCGCGCACGCGTATTTGCTTCTTGGCCAATCCCAACAACCCCACCGGATCTTACCTCTCGGCGGCGGCGTTGCGGCGCTTGCGTGAGGAACTGCCGTCGAAGGTGCTACTGGTGGTCGATGCCGCCTATGCCGAGTACGTCACCGCCGAGAACTATGCCAGCGGCCGAGATTTGGTGGAGGCACGCGACAACGTGGTGATGACCCGCACGTTCTCGAAGATCCACGGCCTCGCGGCCTTGCGGCTGGGCTGGGCTTACTGTCCGGCGGAGATCGCGGATATTTTGCATCGTGTACGCGGGCCCTTCAATGTGAACGCGCCGGCGCTGGCGGCAGGCGCGGCGGCCATGCGCGACCACGAACACGTGGAGCGCTCGCGCGATCATAACCGGCGGTGCCTGGATTGGTTTTCTACCCGGGCTCGGCGATTGGGACTGGAGGTGTTCCCATCGGCGGGAAATTTTCTGCTGCTGCGTTTTCCCGACCCGCGCCGGCCGGCAAGCGAAGCCCTGGCGGCCTTGAAAGCCCGTGGCATCTTGCTACGGGGCATGGCCGCGTACGGTCTCCCCGACTGCCTGCGGATCACCATCGGCACACGCCAAGATATGCGGGCGAGTGCTGCGGCGCTCGAGGAGTTTCTAACGTGATGAGCCAAACGGGATCCAAACCGTTCTTCACCAGGGTCGCCTTGATCGGCATTGGCCTGATCGGCTCTTCGCTGGCGCGGGCCATGACCAAGCACGGCCTCACCGACGAGATCTCCATCGCCACGCGCAGCCGAGCGACGCTCGACAAGGCGCGTGAATTGCAGCTCGGCAACAGCTATAGCCTTGATCCGGGCGAGGCGGTCGCCGGCACTGATCTCGTCGTCATCGGCACGCCGCTGGGCGCCTATGCCGAGATCGCCGAGTGCATCGCACCGCGCCTGAAGCCGGGGGCGATCGTCAGCGACGTCGGCTCGGTCAAGCAGGCGGTCATCCGCGACGTGGCGCCTTTGCTGCCGGAAGGTGTGCACTTCGTTCCCGGTCACCCCATCGCCGGGACCGAGCACAGCGGCCCGGAGGCGGGCTTCGCCGAGCTTTTCGAGGACCGTTGGTGCGTCTTGACACCGCCGCCGGGCTGCAATGCCGAGGCGGTGGAGAAGGTCGCCGCGCTGTGGCGCGCGCTCGGCTCGTCCGTGCAGACGATGGATGCCGGGCGCCACGACAAAGTGCTCGCCATCACCTCGCACCTGCCTCACATCATTGCCTACACGATCGTTGGCACCGCTGCCGATCTGGAGGCGAGCGAACGGGCCGAGGTGGTCAAGTTCTCGGCCAGCGGCTTTCGCGACTTCACGCGCATCGCCGCCTCCGACCCGATCATGTGGCGCGATATTTTCCTCAACAACCGCGAGCCGGTCCTGGAGATGCTGCAGCGTTTCTCGGAGGACCTGACGGCAATACAGCGAGCGATCCGCTGGGGAGAAGGCGAGGAGTTGGAGAGGCGCTTTCGCCGCACGCGCGCGATCCGCCGCGGGGTGGTCGAGGCCCATCAGGCCGGAAGCTTCGATCCGCGGGAACCCGATGCTTCGGACCACGAACCAGCGGATGAGGCGGAGGTCAAGGAAGAGGGCTGAGCTGCCCGACCTCGAGGGGGCCGACAAAGAGGCGACCCTGCTCCATAGATATCGGCACCAGGCGCTCCATCCGCCCGTCCGCGCCGGCGCGTTGGGGGAGAAGTAGAAGCGCCGCCTTGAGCGCGGTCAGCGCCTGAGGGTCGACGAAACCACTTGCCGCCAATGCTTCCAGAAAACCCGGCAGATCACGCCACCAAGTCTCCAGGCGTCCGTTGGGCCGGCGTTCCTCGTCGAGACCGATGCTGCCGCTGGCGCTGAGATCGAGGGGAGGCCAGCGGAGGTCCAGATGATCGATGTCGACACGCCCGTCGAAGTGGCTCCAAGGCCCTCGCGCGGGGCTCGCGTCGGAGGCCCTCGGCCAGGCGACGAAGCGCCCACGCAGGTCCAAGGCATGGAGAAGCTCGCCGAGAGGTGCGGTTGCGACGTGCGATAGCTCGATCTGCCGCAAGGAGGTCTCGAAATCGGTCACCGTCTCGCCGTTCGATCCGATGGAGGCGCGTTGGAAGTCGAAGGTCAGGCTCTTGCCCCGCAAAAGGGCGCGCGTGCCCCCGGCCAGTTGGTAACCGCCGAGCCGCCCGGTTCCTGCTCGCGGTTGGCCATCGGGCGCCAGATCGATGGTAAGCGCGGCGTCACGCGAGGCGAATCGATCGGCCCGCCGGGCGCTCTCTTCGCTCAGTGCCGCAAGCTCCTGCTGACCGCTGAGGGTGAGCGACAGATGCCCGGGGGAAAATAGGTCCGCCTCCAATTGGGCGACGTCGCCCTGCCAACGCCAGCCATCGGGCGAAGAGATATGAGGCGCGTGCAGGTGGGCCACCAGCCGTGCCGGAAAGCCGTCGACCACCGGCTCGCCGTGGTCGATCCGGTAACCTTCGGCCAGCCGCGCCTCGCGCCAGTCCCGCAATCCGGTTCGCAAGGTCTCCGCCGACCAGAACCAATAGCCGCCGAAGGCAATCCCAAGGATGGCAAGAAAGGCGGTGGTAATGAGGACTTTGCGCATGGCGTTGTGGACGATCGAAAGGGGGTGTCATTCCTTATAGCCCTGTCGTCACGCCGCGACAAAGGGAGCGGCGCTTGCACGGGCAAAGGCACCGGCTAGACTGGGCTGCCTTCATTCCGGAGCAGATCCGCCGATGCCGCCCGATCGCTCGAAAGTCCGACCCGAACCCCGGCGAGAGACGCCGACGCAGGTGCGCCGCCTGCGCGATGAGCGGCGCGTGGAGGTTCCGCCGAACCAGGATTTCTGGGTCTTCGGCTATGGCTCTTTGATGTGGAACCCGGGTTTTCCACACCTCGAGGTCCGTCTGGCGCAGCTCTTCGGCTTTCACCGGCGCTTTTGCATCTACTCCCACCGTTATCGAGGCACGCCGGAGGTGCCGGGGCTGGTCTTCGGTCTCGACCGGGGAGGGTCATGTCGCGGGCTGGCTTTTCGCGTTCCCGCCGCCGAGGGAGAGACGGTCATGGAATACCTCTACGACCGCGAGATGGTGACCGGTGTCTACTTCCCGCGCTGGGTGGCGGTGTCCAGCGAAGCTGGTGCACTGAAGGCGGTGACCTTCGTCGTCGATCACGACCATTTCCAATATGCCGGACACCTGGAGCTGGAAGAGATGGTGGAGATCGTCCTACAGGGCGAAGGAGAGAGCGGCTCCTGCGGCGAATACCTGGCGAACACCGTTTATCACCTGATCGCGTTGGGTCTCAGCGATGCCCGGCTGGAGCGGCTTTTGGAGCTGGTCGAGGAGCGATGCGGCCGGCGGCTCTTGGCTCATCCGCATTTAGAGTAGGTGCAGGTCGTGCAGACGTCGCAGCCTTCTTGACGGATCAAGCCGGCGGCGCCGCATTTGGGGCATTGCCTGAGATTGGCCGGTCGCGCCGGGTCATCGCCGGCCGTTGCGGCCAGCTTGGCTCGCTCGCCGGTTTCCTGTATCGCGCTGCCGGGGAGAAAACCGATCTCGATCATGTGGCCCTCGATGGCCTCGCCGATGGCGGCCAGCAGCGAGGGGACGTAGCGGCCTTTCATCCAGCTTCCGCCGCGCGGGTCGAAGACGGCCTTCAGCTCCTCCACCACGAAGGAAACATCGCCGCCGCGGCGGAAGACGGCCGAGATCATTCGCGTCAGCGCGAGCGTCCAGGCGTAATGCTCCATGTTCTTGGAGTTGATGAAGATCTCGAAGGGTCGGCGCCGTCCGTCCTGGATGATGTCGTTCAGGGTGATGTAGATGGCGTGATCGCTTTCCGGCCAGCGCAGCTTGTAGGTGCGCCCGGGCAAGACCTCCGGACGTTCCAGGGGCTCGGACATGTAGACGACGCCTTCGGCCTCCCGCCGCGGCCTTCGCGTCGCCGGATCGGTAGGCTGTGCGTCGGACGGCGAGGCGACCTCGAGGACCGCGCCGGTGACCTCGTTCGGCCGATAGGTGGTGCAGCCCTTGCATCCCAGGTCGTAGGCCTGGGCGTAGATTTCTTTGAAGGTCTCGAAGGAGATCGAGGCCGGTAGGTTGATCGTCTTCGAGACCGCCGAATCGATATAGTCCTGGACCGCCGCCTGCATGGCCAGATGTGCCGCCGGGTCGAGGGTTTGGGCATCGATGAAGTCGTCCGGCAAGGGGGTATCGGTGCCCTTCATCTCGGTAAAAAGTCGGTAGGCGTGATCCATGACCTCGACGGCCTCCGCACTGCCGTCGGGCAGCAGAATGCGGCGCTTTTGTTTGAAGCTGAAGACCGGCTCGATCCCGGAGGAAAGGTTGCCGGCGAGAAGGGAAATTGTTCCCGTCGGCGCCACCGAGGTCACAAGGCCGTTGCGCATACCATCGCGCTCGATGGCCTCGATGACCTCGGGATCGAGCGCCTTGACGGTCTCGCCCGCCAAGTAGGCCGCCTTGTCATAGAGGGGAAAGGCTCCCTTCTCGCGCGCCAGCGCCGCCGAGGCCAGATAGGCCTCGCGACGGAAGATCGCCATCCAGCGCCGCACCAGGGCGAGTGACTCGGCGCTGCCATAGCGCTGGCCACAGAAGATGAGAGCGTCGGCCAGCCCCGTGATGCCGAGGCCGATCCGCCGCTTGCCCTCCGCCTCCGCGCGCTGCTCGGACAACGGAAAGCGCGACACGTCGATGGCGTTGTCGAGCAGGCGCACGGCGGTCCCGACCAACTTGCGCAAGCGTGTCTCGTCGAGCCCTGCGCGTGGCTCGAAGGGGTGGCGGACCAAGGCCGCCAGGTTGACCGAGCCCAGCAAGCACGCGCCATAAGGCGGTAGCGGTTGCTCGCCGCAAGGGTTGGTCGCGGTGATGGTCTCGCAGTAGGCGAGGTTGTTGCGCCGGTTGATCTGGTCGATGAAGATCACCCCCGGCTCGGCCACGTCATAGGTCGCCCGCATCAAACCATCCCAGAGCGCCCGCGCCCGGACGGTCTTGTAGGTCGTGCCGTCGAAG
>CAJHXI010000098.1_pt1 | contig 10743 bp, 8 predicted proteins | sample 9198411 | NCBI WGS metagenome assembly CAJHXI01 (sample SAMEA7708298, study PRJEB35096) | sediment metagenome | biome: marine neritic benthic zone biome [ENVO:01000025]; feature: sediment [ENVO:00002007]; material: shallow marine sediment [ENVO:03000034] sea grass bed [ENVO_01000059] ...
CCCCGCGGTCATGGACTTCAGCCTGACCGTTGCACCCGGCGAGTCCGTTGGACTCGTCGGTGAATCCGGTTGCGGCAAATCGACCGTCGCAAACGGCATCATGCGCTACATGGGCAAGAACGGCGGCATCGTCGGCGGCCAGGTGATCTACAAGGGTCGCGACATGGCGACGATGAGCGAGGAAGAGCTGCGCCGGCTGCGGGGTAACGAGATCTCCATGGTCTATCAGGAGCCGATGGCCTCCTTGAACCCTTCGATGTTGCTCGGCCGCCAGCTCATGGAGGTGCCGCTCTACCACGAGGACGTGAGCGAGAAGGAAGCTTGGGAACGCGCCGCGCAGATGCTGGCGGACGTGAAGTTGCCGGATGCGGAGCGGGTGATGAACTCCTATCCGCACCAGATCTCGGGCGGACAGCAGCAGCGTGTGGTCATCGCTATGGCGCTCTTGTCGGGGCCGTCTTTGCTACTGCTCGACGAGCCGACGACGGCGCTGGATGTGACGGTCGAGGCCGGCATCGTCGAGTTGATCGGCGAGATCGCGGGCCGGTTCAAAACCTCAATGATCTACATATCCCATAACCTGGGTCTGATCCTCGAGACCTGTGACCGGGTCAACGTCATGTACTCCGGCGTGGTGGTGGAGAGCGGGACGGTCGATGAGGTCTTCGATCACATGCGCCATCCCTACACCAAGGGCCTGTTCGGTTGTATCCCATTGCCCAGCGCGGATAAGCTCGCGCATCCCCTGGTGCCGATCCGCGGACAGTTGCCGCTGCCACATGAGCGGCCGAAGGGTTGCTTCTTCGGTCCACGCTGCGACTTTTTTGAAGAAGGCCGCTGCAACACCCCCGGCTTGGAGATGACCGAGGTGCCGAACGAGGACGGGCATACGGTGCGGTGTCGCCGCTGGGATAATATCGATTGGGCCAGCTACAAGCCCATCGGCCTTTCCGGCGAGGCGGCGGAGGTCGGTGACGAGGTGCTCAATATCGATCACATGAAGAAGTATTACGAGCTGACCGACAACTCCTTGAGCGCCATCTTAAGGGGTCAGCGCGTCAGGTACGTCAAGGCGAACGAAAGCATCTCCTTCCGGGCGCGCGAATCTCAAACGGTGGCCATCGTCGGCGAATCGGGTTGCGGTAAGTCGACCTTCGCCAAGGTGATGATGGGTCTGGAAACGGCAACCGAGGGCGAGGTCGTCTTCAACGGGCAGGACGTGTCGAGCTTCCCGGTACAAAAGCGCTCGCCCGAGATGGTCGGCTCCATGCAAATGGTCTTCCAGAACCCCTTCGACACCCTCAATCCGAGCCACTCGGTCGGATCCCAGCTGGCTCGGGTCATTCGCAAGTTCGCGGTGGAAACGGACAAGCACAAGATCGAGGAGCGGGTGATGGAGCTGCTCGACCTTGTGAAGCTGCCTCGCGATTTCGCCCGCCGCCGGCCGCGCCAGCTCTCGGGTGGGCAAAAGCAGCGTGTGGGTATCGCTCGCGCCTTTGCCGGGAACCCCTCGCTGGTCGTTGCCGACGAGCCGACCTCAGCGCTCGACGTGTCGGTGCAGGCCGCCGTGACCGGCCTGCTGATGGATATCCAAAGGACCTATCGCACGACCTTGCTGTTCATCAGCCACGACTTGAGCTTGGTGCGCTATCTGGCCGACCGCGTGGTGGTGATGTACCTCGGCCATATCGTCGAGCAGGGCACGACTGACGAGGTCTTCTCGCCACCTTATCATCCCTATACGGAGGCGCTGCTTTCGGCCGTCCCGATCGCCGACACCTCGATCTCCAAGAAGCGGATCATTCTGGAAGGAAACCTGCCGTCGGTGCTGAGCCCGCCAAAGGGCTGCCCCTTCAACACTCGCTGTCACCGGAAGGTCGGCCGGATCTGCGAGACGGAGCCGCCACCCAATATCGAAGCCGACCCCGGCCATATGATCGCCTGTCACATTCCATTGGAAGAGCTGCAGCAGGTGGAGCCGGTGATCATTCCGAAGACCAGCGGTGGCGAAGAAACTTCGGCGGTGGAATCCCAACCGGCGGAATGAGTGTTTCTAAGGCGCGCTCGCTCGCATAGCGCTGATGGAGCCGCTTTAGGCCGGCATAAGGCAAAGCCGGCGAGGGCGTTCGGGGCGGAGCCTAAGCGACCCGCTTGACCTCGCTCAAGGTCACCTCCGCCGTGGGGACATGGGAGGCGACCTCTTGCCAATGAGGTCCGTGGTTCTCGGCCCAGGCTCTGAACTGCCGCTTGGCTTGCTCGATGATCTCCGCCTCGCTGCAGCCGTCCTCACTTTCTACACGCTGGTAGACATCGAGTGAGATATCGTGCCGCTCGTCGTCGAGCTGTAGCTTGACATTATACTTGGGCAAGTTCCGCTCCCCTCACAGGTCTTGGCTCGTCCGTTAAGGATTCGATAATTTAGGAACTAAATCCTTATCGAATGGTTAACGAGACGTTAGCCAACCGTGACCTCGGCGAGCATGCGGTAGGGTGAGCCGAAGCGGCCCAAGACGATCTCGGTGCGCCCCTCGGCGAGCGTGACAGTGAGGTTTTCCGCACCGGCGCCCAGTGGCTCACCGCCGACGAGAGTACCACTTTTGCTGCCGCGGTCGCGTACGATCAGGGAATTGCCGTCTCGTTCGATGGCCATGTGATTGGGGGCGACCACGAATGCAGCGCTATCCGGCAGCTCGAGCTCGTTGACGACCAGCAAGACCGAGGCCCGATTGCTGGGCTTGCGGCCGATTCGGAAAGGCAGGCGGGGGACCACGGAGCCTTCCTTTGGCAAGGTGCGCTCCATCTCCGGCGTCACGGGATGGAGGGTGATGCGATAATCCGGGGCCATCTCGAAGGCGCCCGAGTCTTGCAGACGGGCCAGCTCGTCGTTCATCGTGCGTAGACGATCGAAGAGAACACGCAGCAGGTCCAAGGCTTCGCCCGGTCGATTCAAGATCTGATCGACGAACTCCTCCTGGCCGATGACCGAGCAGACGACGTCGTCCAGCGCCTGGGCGCTCGCCGAACGAGGCCGGTCCTCGATAACACCCATTTCTCCCAGAAAGTCATTTTCTCCGAGGATGGCAATCCGCCGGGCTCCCTGAGCTGTCTGCTTGCTGACCTCGACATGGCCCGACCATATGAGATAGGCGAAATCGCTCGGATCGCCCTCTTGAAAAATCTTCTCGCCGGCGGTGAATCTTCGCTGCTTCATTAAGGTCGCTCCGGAAATATCACATACGAGTAAAATCAAAAATTGTTTCAACTAAAAATATAGAGTTCTAAGATGTCCATGATACTCTGACTTAGGAACAGGGACCGCGCAATGTTTTGAAACTCGGTCCAGCAACATTCCCATGCGTGGTTTTGAGAGACCGCTTCTGGTTCAGCGCGGAACTATGTAAGGTAGAGAGATTGCTTTTCCGCTAGCCTATCTGTTTCGCGTCGTTAGAGATTATTAACCTTCGTGTTCGAGAAGTGTGATGCCGCGCATGCGGGTGGCATCGAGTCCCACCGCGGCATAAGGGCGCCAACGTTAGCCACTGCGGCACCGGTGATGAAGCTGATCGTTCAAATCCCGTGTTATAACGAGCGCGAGACGCTGCCACTGACACTCGCGGCGATCCCGCGTCGCATCGAGGGTATCGACGAGGTCGAGATCCTGGTGATCGATGACGGCTCGACGGACGGTACGGCGGAGGTGGCCCGGCGGTTGGGTGTTGAGCACATCGTGCGGCACAAGGTCAACCGCGGTCTTGCCAGGACCTTCAAGCACGGCATCGATACCTGCTTGCGGTTGGGCGCCGACGTCATCGTCAACACGGATGGCGACAACCAATACGGCGGGGAGCAGATCCCCCGTCTTTTGGAGCCGGTTCTCAACGGCGAGGCCGATATCGTCATCGGCGATCGCCAAGCCGCCAGGAATCCTCACTTTTCATCGCTCAAGAAGCTCTTGCAGCGGCTGGGCAGTTTTGTCGTTGGTCACCTCTCGCGCACGCATGTTCCCGATGCCGTCAGCGGGTTTCGCGCGTTGAGCCGTGCCGCGGCGCTGCAGACGAACATCGTTTCTCCCTTCAGCTATACCATCGAAATGCTGATACAAGCCGGCCAACGGCGTTTGGCCGTCGTCTCCGTGCCGATCGAAACCAACGCGCCGACACGGCCCTCGCGCCTATTTCGCAGCATTCCCCAGTTCTTGCGAAATTCTCTGACGACTATCGTGCGCATCTACACCATGTACCATCCCTTAAGGATGTTCTTCTATCTTGGTGCGGTTTTCGCGTTGATTGGTGCGGCGCCGATCCTGCGGTTCTTGTATTTCTATGCGATTGGCGAGGGAAGCGGTCATATTCAGTCGTTGGTCATCGGCGGCGCCTTCCTGGTCATGGGTTTTGCCGCGTTCTTGGTGAGCTTGATCGCTGACCTCATCAACTTCAATCGCCAGCTTATCGAGGAAATATTACAGCGCGTCATCTCTATGGAGCTGCAACTCGACGCGCCGGAAGATAAAACCGAGACGGGTGCATCGGCGGGGCAATCGGATGACGAGCGCAAGCCAAGTTTACGACGCGCGGCGGATGGGTGAGACGACCGGCCGAGAGATCAGGATCATCGAGTCCTTGCTCATGGGTCTTGTTCTCGCCGTCGTCGCACTGAAGGTCTTTCTGGTCTTTCGTCTCAATGTGAATTGGGACGAATTCTTCTATTTGGCTCATGTTCATAGCTATGCGCGTGGCGAGGCCTTGCCGAAGCTGCAGACCTTTCACGTTCACCTTTTTCATTGGTTGACGTTGCTTCCCTACGATGAAATGGGCCAGATCACCGCGGCGCGATTGGTCATGGTTGCATTCTCCATCGCCTCGGCGGTCCTGTTTTACTCCGTCTTGCGCCTTTACATTTCACGGGCTGCGGCGCTGGCTGCGTTATTCATCTATCTGAGCTTCTCCGATAATCTCGACCATGCAGCCAGCTTTCGTGCCGATCCGATCTGTGCCTTCCTGTTTTTGGGTGCGCTATACGTTCACTTGACCGCGGAGGGAAAAAAGTGGCCGCATCTTTTGGCGGGCGCCTTGATGGGCCTTGCTTTGACGATCACCATCAAGGCGGCCCTTTTCGGCATCTTTTGGGTGGTGCTATTGGGTGCCGGCCTGAGGGAAAGGCCGAAGACGATTATCGTCGAGGCGCTTTTCATGAGTGCTGGCGCGCTGATCGTGCTGGGAGCGCTCTTTGCCTATCACGACGCAAGCCTCGCCCTTGCGCTCGAGAGTAGTGCGGCCGCTGGCGAGGCGAACGCCGGGCAGGGCGGTCGTGATCCGAGCGGTGTTCTCGCCGCCATCGGCCGCAAGGTCATTTCCCAGGCCGGATTTTTCCCAAGGTTCCCGACCTTCTTGCAGAGCTTGCTCGCCAATCCAATCGCTTGGCTGCTGATCATCGCCGGCGGTGCGCTGGCTCTGGTTGAAGCGTTCCGCGGAGGCGCGGGGCGGACCGAACATCTGGCCTTGGCCGGGCTGGCGATGCTGTCGACCTTGTTGTTCTACCGCAATGCCTTCGCCTACTTTTATGTCTTCCTGATGCCAGCCGGCCTCTTCGCCGCGGCCTACGCTTGGGAGGCGCTGTTCCGTCAAGCCGGCAGAGAAGAGGTGTCGTTCAATTGGGCACGGATCGCGGTCTGGAGCTTCATTCTCATCGTCTTGGGCAATCTCGTCCTTTACGTCGGCAAGAACTGGGAGGATCGGCGCGTCGCGCAGAGGGAGATTGTTACTCTAGTGCATGAGCTGTTTCCGGATCCCGTGCCCTATATCGACCGCAATTCTATGGTGTCATCCTTCCCAAAAGTCGGCTTTTTCATGAGTTCTTGGGGTATCGAGGGATACCGGGAGCGCGGTGTGCCGATCATGCGGGGCATCCTCGAAGAACATGAACCGAAGTTCCTGATCGCCAACCGAAGGTTGTTGTGGCTCGACCACGCGCAAGAAGATGCCGAGGGGATACTGAGGAACTATCTGTTGCTCGATGATGACTTCAATGTGCTGAGAGAGAACTTCGTTCACCATTGGGGTGCGCTCTATGTCGCCGGCAAGAGTTTGTCACCGAACGTAGACGGACGGGCCCGCTTCGAGATCCTTGTTTCCGGTCCCTATACGCTCGAAAGTGAGGGTGCAGTTTATCTCAGTGGCCAGCGCGTGGAACCTGGGGGGGCGATCATCTTGCGGAGGGGCCGGTATCGTCTCCAGGCAGCGCCGGGATCCGGGGAGGTCCTGCTGCGTTATGGTGATCATCTGCCGGTGCCCGACTATGCGCCGGCGGGCCAGCCGATTTACTCGGGCCTCTAGAATGCGACCCGTTCATCCAGACGGGCGAATCTGCTTCCTCACGTCGAACTTTCCACGCTGGGAGGGCGACAGCACGACCCCTTTTGTGCTTCATATGGCCCAAGACCTGAATGCCGCGGGTTGGGAGATCGAAGTCTTGGCACCGCACGCCCCTGGCGCGGCACGTCACGAGATCCTCGGAGGCATTGCGGTGACGCGATTTCGCTATCTGTGGCCGGAGAGCGCCGAGAGCGTCTGCTATCAGGGCGGCGCGCTCGTAAACTTACGGCGCAATCCGGTCAACTGGCTGAAGCTTCCGGCCCTGGTTCTGGCCGAAGCCGTGGCCCTTTGGCGCCTGACGCGGTGGCGACGCTTCGATATAATTCATGCCCATTGGATACTACCACAGGGCTTCGTGGGCGTCCTGGTCGGAAAATGTCTGGGAGTGCCCTGCGTGATTACAGTACACGGAAGCGATGTTTTCGCCCTCCGCGGGCGAATTTTCGCAGCTTTTAAACGCTATGCCTTGACCCGATCGGCGGTGGTGACTGCCAACTCCTCGGCCACCGAGGCGGCAGTTCGCACCTTGGCTCCTGGCCTCGCGGTCCTGCGGCGCATCCCCATGGGCGCGCAAGTGTCGCTGCCCTCCGACGCTCACCCATCTACAGGGATCCGGGCACGCTTCGCTGTCGACGGCGCACCTCTCATTGTCTTCGTGGGTCGCCTCGTTGAAGAGAAGGGTGTCGGCGATTTGCTGGAAGCGATCGCGCACCTTCACAACGAGGGGCTGAGGGTTCAGGCCATTCTTCTTGGTGAGGGACAGGAGCGGTCGCGATTCGAGGCGCTGGCGGCGAAGCTTGGCCTAGCCAAGGCCGTGCATTTCCTCGGCTGGGTGGCGCCCGATGAAGTGCCGGCCCACCTCGCCGCCGCCGACATCTTCGTCGCTCCCTCGAAAACCGGCGTCGACGGATCTTCGGAGGGACAGGGCCTAACCATTGTTGAGGCGCAGCTTGCCGGGGTGCCCGTGATCGCCACCGGTATCGGGGGCGTCGTTGACCTGGTTGAGGACGGTGATACCGGAGTACTGGTGCCGCCGGCCTCGCCCCAGAACCTGGCCGCTGCAATCGTCGCTCTCTGCCGCGATCCGGCCCTAGGCGCACGCCTTGCCGCTAAGGGGCGCGCTCATGCGGAGGCCCATTTCACGCGCGCAGGCACGACGGCGTCCTTCGGAGAAGTTTATAATCTCCTGCGCGAGGCCGCCGGGAAGAGCGCCTCGCTTTGAGCTACGCGCCCGCGGGCGTAAGACTAGGGAGTGGGAGAAGTTGTTTCAGGGCGATATCGAGGGACAAGGGGGGTAGCTTGTCTGCCTTCCAAATAGTTTATTAACGCTCGGCTGGGATCTTGCTGCACAGGGGCGTATGCCTCCTGAAAGGCGTCTGATGTACCCTTTCCTGGATTCGAATTCGTATAGGCCTAGAAGAGAAGGATATGAAAGCGCGTAGGCACTCTGGTTCGGTGACAACCGACCGCCGGTTGTCGGTCGAGTTGGGCGTTCGCCAGTTCTATGACAAGGAAGGCTGGGCGCTCGACAGCGACAACGGCTTCGTCGATACGCGAAGATGGGGCGTAACCCAAGGGGCCCACATATCGCACAAGCGTCGTGTCGCAGAGGGCATCAAGGATTTGTTCGAAGGCGGCGAGATATTTTTGAACTGCGGATGCGGCCCATTCACAGACATGGCCATGGCGGTGTCTATCGACTATCGTCGGAGGGTTTGCGTCGACATCTCGAGGCGCGCACTTGAGATATGCCGGGATAAATTGGGTGGCCAAGGGGACTACCTCTGCGCCTCTATGGGCCATCTTCCGATACCCGATAACTTCGCCGACGGGACGCTGTGCGAGCACGTCCTCTACCATGTCGAGAAGTCCCAGCAGGAAAGCGCTGTGCGTGAGCTCGTTCGCGTTACAAAGCCCGGCGCGCCAATCCTGTTCATTTACAGCAATCCCTTAGGCCCGCTCAACATGATCGAGAGCATCTTGCGGTCTTTGGGCATCACTAAGTTATTGGGGGGCAAAAAACTTTACTTCTTCAGATGGCGCTTGCGGTGGTGGCGCAGGTTTGCTGATGAATGCGACGTCGAAATCGGCGCGTTCGACCCGATTTCCGCGCGCCAGGCGACCGCTCTTCTGCGCAACGCTCGTATCGCCTGGTTGTTTTTCCGCGCCTGCGGCTGGATGGAGGCCAAATGGCCAGAGTTGGCGGTGTGCCTCTGGAGCTATCCGATGATCACTCTGACCAAGCACGTTGAGACAGCGAGTGTCTCTGAGGCGACGTCGTGTCAGCGTTCCAAGGCCAATGCCTATGCCGCTTAGAGCAGAGCCTGCCGATCATGGAAGCAGGCGTGAGGAGAGCCTCAGGGAGCGACATGTGCCAACGCTGTCGGGCCCGGCCATCGGTGGGGTATCTGTGATCATTCCCGACTATGGGCATTCTCCTTACCTGCGTGAAAACATTGCGGCGCTACTAACCGGTACGCGCGTACCCGAAGAGGTGATCATCTCGCACAGCGGGCCAGATGATCCCACGGCGCGGCTGAAGGCCGACTTCCCTCAAGTGGCCGTGCTCCACAGCGATGAACGTATGCTGGGTGGCGCGGCGCGAAATCGAGGTGCGCAGTCGGCCCGTGGCAGCTGGGTTGCATTTCTTGACTCGGACGTGCAGCCAAGCAAGATCTGGCTCGAGTCGATGCTGGACGCGGCGAGTGCGGGGAGCCGGGAACGGTTTGTAGTCGGATCGGTGGGTTTTCAAACCTCCGGCGGCTACTGGGGCTTGTGCTTGTGGATGTCGGAGTTTAGCGAGATGTGTCCGCACCTGCCGAGCCGAGAACAGATTGGAGGTGCGTCCTGTAACATGCTGGTAAGAAAAAGAGATTTAGTTTCAGCTGGGGGCTTTCCGACAGAATTCCAACCGGGTGAAGATACGGCCCTCTTTGCCCGCTTGCGCGAGATGGGCCGCCAGCAGTGGTTTGCCTCGCGTGCCCAGGTCCGGCATTTCAACCTGCCAGGCTTTCGCCGCTATCTGCGTCACCAACGCAGACTGGGGCGATGGAGCGCGGTCGTTCGTCGCTCCTTCGCGTTACCGGGATCATGGGCTATAAGAGCCTGGCCTCTTGCTCCATTCGTGTGGGTTGCACGTCTGGCATTGTTTGCAAAGCGCGCTTGTCGGGGCGGCATCGGGTCGACGGCCATGTTTTTTTTCCTCTTGCCGGGGATCCTCGTTGGCTTAATTGCTTGGAACGTAGGTTTCCTCAATGGATTGACGGCACAAGCCCCGCCGGCTGAGCGCGACTATGGCGCGCGCCGCAGGTCTGTGGGATGAAGGGCAGCAAGATGGTCGAACCCCCCGAGGTCAGCGTCATCATACCAGCCTATAGCCACTGCCCTTTGCTCGAGCGGTCCGTCGACCACCTGCTCCAGCAAACCGTGCCGCCCGGCGAGATCATCGTCGTCCATTCGGGCAGCGACGATCCGACACCCTTGCTCACTGGCAAGTCGCCGATCGTGCGGGTCATCCATCGCGACGAGCGCATGCGCGCCGGCGCCGCCCGAAATATCGGCAGCGATTTTGCCAAAGGGAAGTGGCTTGCTTTCCTCGATGCCGATGTGTTAGCGGAGGAGGACTGGCTCGAGCGTCTTCTGGCCGCCGGCGATGCGAGGCCGCGCCGCTTGATTGCCGGATCGATCGACTACCTGACCACCGGCGGATATTGGGGCCTATGCCTCTGGGCAATCGAGTTCGGCGGCGTACATCCCTTCTTGCCGGACTACCAAACCCAGGGCATCGCCTCCGCCAATCTGATGGTTCCGGCCGCGGCCTTAAAGGAAGTAGCGGGATTCCCGTCGGATTTTCCGACCGCGGAAGACACCATCGTCGGCGCGAAGTTGACGCAGATTGGCTACGAGCGCTGGTTCTGCGCCGCGGCCCGCGTGCGCCACATGAACCTTCCGGGGTTCGCGCACTTTGCCCGTCATCTCTTCAGGCTCGGCCGGCTATCGGCGATTTGCCGCCGCGTCGTACCCTTGCAAGGACAGATCGCGGTCAAATTATGGCCCCTGGCCTTTGGGCTGTTCATGTCCAAGTTTCTCTCGACGACCTATCGAGCATTGCGCTGGGGACGGGGGCGTCGTCTACTTTTCCTGGGTCTGGTCCCTGGGATCCTGGTCGGTGCCGTGATCTGGAACGCGGGCGTGATCAGGGGACTGGGTGAGGCCATACCAAAAAACCTGGATCGGGCGCCGGAATTGGAGCTTCTCTGAGACCGCCACGGGGCGCGCGCCGGCGAGGGACTCACGCGCCGAGGATTTTGCCACCAAAGACCGTTGAGTTGATCGCGTGCCGCCGCATGAGCACGCTGGAGGCGACGGCGTA
>CAJHXI010000600.1_pt1 | contig 10550 bp, 9 predicted proteins | sample 9198411 | NCBI WGS metagenome assembly CAJHXI01 (sample SAMEA7708298, study PRJEB35096) | sediment metagenome | biome: marine neritic benthic zone biome [ENVO:01000025]; feature: sediment [ENVO:00002007]; material: shallow marine sediment [ENVO:03000034] sea grass bed [ENVO_01000059] ...
CAAGGAGCCAAGGCCTTGGCCGGCGACGCCGCCGTGGACTTCATGGCGCGCTACAAGTTCGACATCGCGCCGACCCTGGACGATCGCCCCTATTTTAATGACTTCTTCAAGTGGCGCTCCCTGCCTGAGTTCCTGGAGCGGTCAGCGCGCGGCGCCGGCTTTCTCGAATGGGGCTATCCAATCCTGGCGGCGACCTTGGCCCAGGCGGTCCCGCTCAGCCTGATCCTGATCCTGCTGCCGCTGTGGCTTTGGCACAGACGAGGCGCCGGCGGCGAGGGCAAGGCCCGCGCCTTCGTCTACTTCGCGGCTCTGGGATTGGGCTTTCTTTTCATTGAGATCGCCTTCATACAGCGCTTCATTCTGTTCCTCGGCAATCCGCTCTACGCCGCTGCGGTCGTGATTGCCGGGTTCCTGTTCTTCGCCGGCCTGGGCAGTGCCCTGTCCGCGAGACTGAGTGCGGAAACCTGCGACAGCTCCCAGCCCACGCCCTTGGCGAACCGGCGCTCAGCTGTGGTGCTCTCCACCGGCCTCATCGCCGCCTTGTCGTTGGCATATCTCTTCTTCCTGCCGGTGGTCTTCGCGCAGCTGATCGTCTTGGGAGAGCTGGCGCGCATCGTCGTTTCTCTCGCCCTGATCGCCCCGCTCGCCTTCTGCATGGGGTTGCCCTTTCCCTTGGGCCTGGCCGAGCTGTCGGAGGCGCGCCCGCAACTTGTTCCCTGGGCCTGGGGCGTGAGCGGTTGTGCGTCGGTGATGGGCGCCGTGTTGGCTCAGGTCTTGGCCATTCATTTCGGCTTCAGCGCGGTGGTCCTGGTCGCCGCGTTGGTCTATATCCTCGCCGCGGCGGCCTTCACCTGGCCCACCGCCGCGCAGCGGCCGGCGGCCTGACTACCGCCGGGCGAGAACCAACCAAGCGCCGGCGCCGATGAGGAAGCTGCCGGTTATGCGCTCGCCGAGCAGGACATGACGACGGTCCTTGAGCCATCCTCGGGCACGGCCGGCAAGCAAGGCATAGCTGCTGTCGAAGATCGCCGCGATCACCAGAAAGGTCGGGCAGAGCATCCATAATTGAGGCCCGGCCGCGCTGATCGGATTGATGAACTGCGGAAAGAAGGCGGCCAGGAAGAAGAGGGACTTCGGGTTGGTGAGCGCGATCACGAAGCCTTGCAGGAAAATCGCGCGCCCTTGCGTGGTGCCGCTCGGGCGTTCCTCAGGCAAAAGCGGCGTGGCGCGCCACTTCTGAATGCCGAGCCAGATCAGATAGGCGGCCCCGATCCAACGCAGCCACTCGAACCAGCCGGCCATTACCGCCATGAGCGAGGTCAAACCCAAGGCCACGACGATCAGCTGGATCAAGATCGCCGCTTGCGCACCCACCACCGTGACAATGCCCTTGCCCGTCCCGTGGGTGAGCGCATTGGCGATCACCAGGCTGACCACCGGCCCCGGCATGATGATGAGGATCGCTGTCGCGACGCAAAAAGCGAGATATAGTTCCCAGGTCATGGCCGATCACCTTGAGGACGTCATGCTCTGCATTGCCGGCGTGGCAGGCACGGTGAAGGTAGGCCGCACGGTGCTCGAAGACAAGCGGCGCCACCGAAGAAGCCTCTCGATAATTGCAATCTTAGACAGGCAAAGCGATCGTTGACCGAGCCCCCGAAATCCAGTGTGATGGCTCCCTATCGCTCGGGCAAGGACTGGAAAATGCATCGTCAAGCAAGCCAAACATCCGACTTAAGCGCACGCACCCTGCCGCGAGCGCTCCTGTGCTTGACGGCATGCTTGATCACGATCGCGGGCCTGACCGCTGTGGCTCGCGCTGAGGCTCCGGGCGATCCAAACGAGATCTTCGACATGTTCGACACCAACGGCGACGGCGCGATCGACCGGACCGAATTCGACGTCAACAAGATCCAGGTCATATCGGCCTTAGACGTCAACCGGAACGGCCAACTCGATCGTGACGAGACACGCATGTCGGACGAAAGCTTCAACGCGATCGATCAGGATGGCGATGGGGCGATCAGCGGCTACGAGTTCATCGAGTCGCCGCTCGGCAAGTTCGAGGCCTTCGACACCGATGGCGACGGGCTGATTTCGCGAGAGGAATTCAAAGCCGTCGTGGAGGGACTGCGCGGCTAGGCCGACGGTGGGCCATCGATGAGCTGATAGACGGCCAGTGGTTCGTGCTTGCCCTTGACCACATGGACGCCACGATCGACGACCTTGAAGCCCTCCGACAGCGTCTCCCGAACATCCTTACTGATCAACACCACCGCGTCGGCGTCGGTCTCGACCGTCTTTCCAAGAGCTTCCAACCGCTGGGTCGCGTTCACCGCATCACCGACGATGGTATAGTTGATCCGGTTCGGTGCGCCAATATCACCCACGACCACCGGGCCCATGTGGATGCCGATGCGCATACGTACCGGGGCCGCCCCTCGGGAGGTACGCTCGGCATTGTCACTGGCCACCGCACGTTGAATCGCGACGGCAGCGCGACAGGCACACTCGCTGGCGTTGTCCACCCGGTTCGGTGCGCCCCAAAAGGCCATCACGGCATCGCCGATGTACTTGTCGATGGTCCCGCCTTCCTGCTCGATACAGCTTGAGACCAGCGCCAAGTGGTGGTTGACGAAATCCGCCACCTCGGTCGCCGACAGATCCTCACAGGTCGTGGTGAAGCCGGCGATGTCCGTGAACATGATCGCGAGCTCCCGCTCCTCCGAGCGCGAGCCGACGCGTCCCTCCTTGATCAGGCGCGTGACCAGCGTGTGCGGCACGTAGCGCCCGAAGGCGCGCAAGCCCTCGAGCATGGCGTTGAAGGACTGGCTCAGATCATTGATCTCGCGAAAGATGCTTTGCGGCAGGGGTGCCACCTTGTCGAAGTCGAGCGCGCCGATCGTCGCCGCGCCACTCGCGGCACGCCGGATCGGACGGGAGATCGCCCCCACGATCATGGCCGTGGCCGCCAGAGAGCCGATCAGAAAGGCCAGCGCGATCACCGTCGCCCAATAGAACTGCCTGATCGGCGCATCGACCATGCTGGAGAGGAGATAGGATCCAACCTGGATCACGCCGTCACCGTAGCCGGGAACCGCCCGTGTGAAGATGAGGTAGCTCTCGGCATCGACGTCGGTTTTACGTACGTCAGCGCCCGGGGGGGCTTCGATCCCACCGATCAGCTCGCGTGATGCCCCCCACACATCCTCGATCACCACGTCGCCGAAGTCCGCCAAGGCCGGCAGAGGAGTCTCGGTCGATTCGCCGAAGGTCCCATCGGCCATGAGCGGGTGCGCGAGGATCCGATCCCGGCCATAGAGCATGAAGATCGTCTGGCGCGGTGGGTCGCTGAGCTCGCCGGTCAGGGCGGAAAGCTCCTCGGTCGAGATCGCGACGGCGAGATAGCCGGCATAGGCGCCCGCCCGCCTGATCGGAACGCGGTAGCTCAAGAAGGTTTTGCGTGGCCCCTCCCGATAGACCGGGTCGCCCCAATAGGCGCCCGGCCGGCCTCGGGCCTCCTCGGCGATGGCGGTGAGCTGCGCGTCACCGGCGATGTCGAGCCGTCTCGAGAGATACCCCTGGCCCATGCCGTCGCGCCCCACGACCCATCCCTTGCCCTCGCCATCGACCAGAACGATTCCCCCGATCTGCGGGGCCGCGGCAAGGCTTCCGGCAAGGAAGGTCTCGATGTCGGCCTCGGTGATGGTGAGACGGCCCGCGATGATCGCATCGGCGATGAAATTGGCCTGAAACACGGCGGCGTCGAGGTGATCGCGCAAGGCTAGCTCGGTCGTATGGAGGTTTCGCGCGATCAGGCGCTTGGCGAATTCCTGAATGAGCCCGCGGCCGGAGGTCCACTGCAGCAGGAAGACCGACCCGACCGAGAGCAGCACCAGCGCGCCAATCACCAGCAGCAAGGTGGGCAGGAGCAAAAGACCCCTGTGCCGACCGGCCTCCTCGCGATCCTTTCGCCGGGCCGACATCGGCTAGTCTCCCTCGCCGAGGCCGAGGTCGCGCATCTCCGTTTCGCGCATCCGGAACTTCTGCAGCTTGCCCGTCACCGTCATCGGAAACTCGGTGACGAAGCGAATGTGCTCGGGCACCTTGAAATGAGCGAGACCCTCTTTGCAGAAGTCGCGCACCTCAGCCTCGGTCATCGCCGTCTCGGCGTGCAGCTCGATCCAGGCCGCAACCGTCTCGCCGAGGCGTTCGTCGGGAATGCCGAAAACCGCGGCTTGCGAGATCTTCGGATGAGTGAAGAGGTAGTCCTCGATCTCCCGCGGATAAATGTTCTCGCCGCCACGAATGATCATCTCCTTCAGGCGCCCGGTAATGACGATGTAGCCACCGGCATCCATCGTTCCGAGATCGCCCGAATGCAACCAGCCGTTCTCGTCCAGGGTGCGCGCCGTCGCCTCGGGATCGCCGTAGTAGCCCTTCATGATGTGGTAGCCGCGAAAGCAGATCTCTCCGATCTCGCCAAATGGCACGGTTCGCCCGGTCTCCAGGTCCACGACCTTGACCTCCTGGTGGGGCAGATTGCGCCCGACCGTGGTGACCCGTCGTTCCAGGCTGTCGGCACGATCGGTCAGGTGGGTCAAAGGCGAGGCCTCGGTCTCGCCATAGCCGATCAGGATCTCACGGCAGTGCATTTCCTCCATAACCTGACGCATCAGCGCTTCCGGGCAGGGCGCGCCGGCCATGATACCGGTGCGCAGGCTGCCGAGGCCGAACTCCGCGAAACGCGGGTGTTCGAGCTGGGCGATGAACATGGTGGGCACGCCATGCACCGCGCTGCACCTCTCCTCCACAATGGCCTCCAAGGTCGCTTCGGCGTCGAAGTGCTCGGCCGGGACGACCAGGCAGGCGCCCACCGACAGGCACAACAGGTTGGCGAGCACCATGCCGAAGCAATGATAGAAAGGCACCGGGACGCAGAGCCTATCCTCCTCGGTGAAATGCAGGGCCCGAGCGGAGAAGTAAGCGTTATTCAGGATGTTGTGGTGGCTCAGCAGCACGGCCTTGGGAAATCCGGTGGTGCCGGACGTGAACTGGATGTTGATCGCGTCATCGCGGTCGAGCGCGGCGCCGGCCACATCGAGGTTTTCCTCGCTCACATCCTCAGCTGCGTCCAGGACCTCCCCCCAGGTCGTGATCCCCGGATGCGGCGCGCGGGTCTCGACAGGCGCTTGCGGATCGTAAAGAACAACCTTTCTCAGATGGGCGAAGCGCTCCGGCGCGATGACCCCGCCGTCGACGCGATCTTGGGTCAGCTCCGGCAGCAGCTCGACGATCATCGCCAGATAGTCGCTGCCGCGAAAGCTGGGAATCAGAAAGAGCCCATTGAGCTTGGCACGTTCGAGAACGTAGGCCAGCTCGCGTGGCCGATAGGCCGGGTTGATGTTGACCAGGATGGCGCCGATCTCGGCCGTCGCCATCTGCACCAAGAGCCACTCGATATTGTCCGTCGACCAGATGCCGATGCGCTCGCCCTTGCGAAAGCCGAGCCCGAGCAGGCCGCGGGCCAAGCGCCGGATCTCGTTCCGCAAGGCGCCATAGGTGAGCCGGCGGTTCTGAGCACAGGAAACCACCGCCTCGCGGCCGGCGAAACGCTCGGCGATGGCCGCGAAGTGCTCGGAGATGGTGGCGCCCAGAAGGGCTTCCTCCCCCCCGCGGTGATGGTAGCTCAAGCCCTGCACCCGGATTCTCCCGCAGCCGGCCTCGGTTATTCCGCTCGAGGTCCGACCATCATCGATAAATCGACCAACGCCGGATCTTCATGGCCCGTCGTACTCTGGCGAGCGCCAGCGCGTTGGCCGCATCGCGCGGCGAGGTCTGACGGTCGGCCGCCATCGTCAAGACCTCTTCGGTATTGCGGCGGATCTTCTCGGCAATGGCCTCAAGGGCGGCGCTCTCGCTCGCGCACGCATACTCCATCGCCGCGCAGATCACCCCGCCGGCGTTGGCGATGAAATCAGGAATGTTGACGATTCCCTTTTCATGCAGCCGGCATTCGGCGTCGTAAGTGATGGGTACGTTGGCGCCTTGAAGCACCAGCTTGGTATCGAGCCGCTCGACGTTGGCGGCGGTGATCACGTCCGGGCGCGCGGCCGGGATCCAGATGTCGCAAGGGATGTCGATGACCGCCTCGACGCCGCCGCGCGTGCCCTGCTCCAGATCGGCGACGCTCTCACCCGCCGCCTTCAGCGCGCTCAGCGCCGCAAGATCCAGGCCCTCCGGGTCGCTGATGGTCCCCCTGCTGTCGCTGGCGCCGACCAGGACCGCACCAGTTTCGGCGAGGAAGGACGCAGCGTGGCGGCCGACTGCACCAAAACCTTGGACCACCACCCGTGCCCCCGAGAGCGTCAGGCCGGCCTCTTCGCTCGCCACCTCGGCGGCATGGAGCAGACCCCAGCCGGTGGCGCCGATCTCGTCGAGTGGGATGCCGCCGATCTCGCGGATGAGGCCTACCGAACGGCCGATCTCGTCGTGCACCCAGCCCATGGCGACCTCGTCGGTGCCCATGTCCGGCCCGAAGATATAGTCGGAGATGTCGCGCAAGGCCGCGGCGAAGCCGCGCACCAGACGCTCCTTGTCCGCCGGGGCCATCTTGGGATCGCCGAAGAGCACCGACTTGCCGCCGCCATGACGCAAACCCGCGGCCGCGTTCTTCAAGGTCATGGCGCGGGCCAGGCGAAAGCACTCCTCGGTGGAGACATCCTCGGCCATGCGCAGACCACCGATGGACGGCCCGGCAGCAACGTTGTCGACCACCAGGACACCCTTGAGACCGATGGTCGGCTCTTGCACGTGAATGACCTTGGCCGGCCCTAGCTCGTCACCCAAAGCGAATGGATCGGTCATCTCGGCTCCTCAAAGCGCCTCGCGACGCCGGCGTTGCCCGCAGGCGATCCTAGTTTAGGATCGAGCTTAAGCAGGATCGCCGCCCGATACAATCGGCGGTGGGCGGATTGCTCAGAGCACCCACTGGAGATGATCGACGATATGAGTGGAAAGGACACGTGGGTTTCGAGCTCGGTCGCGGGGATGAGCCTGTCGGCGATCAAGGAGATGGCGATGCGCAGCGCCCGTATCGAAGGCGCGGCTTCGCTCACCTGGGGACTGCCCTCGTTCCGCACGCCGGCTTACATCCGCCAAGCCGTCGCCCGCGAGTTGGAGGCCGATCCAGATATCGGTAAGTACGCTTTGCCCGACGGCTTGCCGGAGCTGCGCGACCTGGTCGCGGCCGAGCGATCGGCGATCGGCCCGGAAGTCGACGCCGACGAGAATGTCCTGATCACGGCGGGCAACATGCAAGGCATGAACGCCATCCTGCACGTCCTGATCGACCCCGGCGACGAGATCATCGTCACCGATCCCGGCTTCGCCTCGCATTTCCAGCAGATTCGGCTCTGCGGCGGCAAGCCGGTGTTCTGGCGGCTGGACGAGGCGGCGGACTGGCGGCTCGATCTGGGGGCCCTCCCCGGGCTAATCGGCGAGAAGACCAAGGCCATCATCCTGGTCACGCCGTCCAATCCCACGGGCAAGATCTTCAGCGAGGCGGAGTTGCGGCGCGTCGGCGAGGTGGCGTGCGATGCCAATATTCTGATCATCCTCGATGATCCTTACCGGCATTTCCTTTACGAGAACCGCGCGCGCTTCTTCGACCTGGCCACCGTGGCAGATTACGCCGACCATATCGCCTATCTCTTCACCTTCTCCAAGACCTACGCGATGAGCGGCTGGCGCCTTGGCTACGCCGTAGTGCCCGGCTTCTTGAAGCACCAGATGCTCAAGGTCCACGACGCGACGCTGATCTGCACGCCGCGAATCTCCCAGGTCGCGGGGATCGCCGCGCTCTCGGGCGAGGCCGAGCACCTGGCCGAGTTCGAGCGCATCCTGGGTGAGCGGCAAAAGCTCATCTGCGAGCGGCTTGACGAGGTGCCGCACGTATTTTCTTACAGCCGGCCCGAGGGGGCCTATTACGTCTTTCCCCGCATCACGGCAGCGCACACGACGTCTCACGACTTCGCCATTCGCCTGCTTGAGGAAGCTCGGGTGACGGTCACGCCGGGCAGTGCCTTCGGGCCTTCTGGCGAACATCACGTGCGCATGGCCTACTGCGTCGAGGAGGAGACGATAGAGCGAGCTTTCGACCGGATCGAGGCGTACTTCCCGCAATGAGCGACTAGGACCCGGACGTATCCTCGTCGGTCGGGTCGTCCGCGCGGTCGAGCAAGCGCTCGATCACGGAAAGCAGGTGCCGGCCGGCATCGCGGATCTTCTCCAGATCGGCGACCATCTCCTGACGCCCCGTATCCGCCGCCTGGTCGATGAGAAGCTCGCTGTAGCCGATGATGGCGTTGAGCGGCGTGCGCAGCTCGTGGCTCATGCCGCTCAAGTCTTGCTTGCCCACGGCATGAGCGAGCGCCGAGGCCTCGGCCGTTAGGTCGCTACCTACGGTCGCGGCATTCGGCGCGCTGGAAGTCGGTTTGTCGGATGTCATCTCTCTACTCTAGCAGCCGTCGCCGACCTCGCATACCGGCTGATATCACACCTTGATAACATTATCGCAATGGGATTGAACACACTGAAAGTCCTCGCTCTAATGTTGCCCACTGCCAAGCGGCGGGATATGTGGCAAGACGAAGGGGGAGCGCACCGGATGTGTGATGTTAAAGGTTGTGGAACGACGTCCGAGGACCGTCCCTTACCCAAGGTCTCGGATCTGGCGCGACGGCGTTTCCTCATGGGCCTGGGCAGCCTGCCGCTGGCCACCGTCCTCGCCTATCCTGAGCTGGCGCGCGCCGCCGCCGGCCGCCTGGAGCAAATCAGCATCGATACCCCCTCCGGCGGCACGGCCCTGGGTGCGCTCGCCCTGCCGGAGCGCCGACCCGCGCCCGCCGTCCTGCTGATCCCCGAGTGGTGGGGCTTGAACGACCAAATCAAGGCTGTTGCCCAAGAGCTGGCGGCCCAGGGTTATATCGCGCTCGCCGTCGATATCTATGACGGCAAAGTCGGCACCACGCGCGAGGAGGCCAAGGCCCTCGTCACCGCATTCGACCCGGTGGCGGGATTGGAAAAGCTGACGGCCCTGACCCAGTGGCTAAGGGATCACGAGGCGGGGACCGGCAAGGTCGGAACGGTCGGCTGGTGCTTCGGCGGCGGCTGGTCGCTCAACGTCTCGCTGGCGACCCCGGTGGACGCCACGGTGATCTACTACGGCAACGTGACCAAGACGGCCGAGCAGCTCGCTCCGCTCGCCGGGCCGGTCCTCGGGCACTTCGGGACGCTGGACAAGCGCATCAACGCCGCGATGGTCGGCGGTTTCGAGGACGCCATGACGCAGGCCGGAAAGCGCGACCTCACGGTCCATTGGTACGAAGCCGATCACGCCTTCGCCAATCCGACCGGCTCGCGCTACGACGAGGAGGACGCACGGCTCTCCTGGTCGCGCACGCTGGCATTTTTCCGAAAGAACCTGGGTTAGGACATCACGCCGGCACGACCGTGAAGAGTTCGCGGCGCAGAAGGCCTTCGCCCAACGCATCGAGCTTCGCGTACCAATCGGCGACCCGTTCCTCGAATTCCGCGGCGCCGAGGAGGGCACACAGATCTTCTGACATCTCTTCGTCGGCCCGGATCTGACGCCGGCAGGAGGCGGCATAGTCATTGGTCAGGTCGATGCGGTCGAGAACGGTCCAGCCGGTCTCCGCCAGAAGGGCCGGATAGTCGCCCTCGATCTCGATGAATTCGGGGCCATTTTCCACTGCCCGCGCATAGGCATCCGGCGACAGATCGGGGGCGACGGAGATGACCGAAAAGACCATGCGCCCGCCGGCGCGGACCACGCGGCGGCAGGTCGCGAGAACGCCGCGCTTGTCCGGCAGGCAACAGAGCACGTCGCTATGGCTGACGGCGTCGAAGCTAGCATCGCGAAACGGCAGAGCAGCACCGTCCGCGAGCGCGACCCAGCACGCGCCCGTGAGCTCATCTCGGGCCGCCCGCTCACGGGCAATGCGAAGGCCCGAAAAGGGCAGGTCGACAAGGACGACGTCGCAACCGGTTCGCTCGGCTAAGTAAAGACCGGGCCAGCCGGAGCCCGCGCCGACCTCCAAGAGGCGCTGGCCCGCCTTCAGGTCCAGGAGGCCGTCGATGCGCTCGGCTTCCGCGCGGGTGGTCCAGCTCGATCCGCCGTAGTCGCAGCCGCACACCTTACGTTCGACCGCCACCATCACCGGCGCCAAGGACCGCTCATAAAGTTCGTCGAAGCGCCGGCGCTGGTCCTGTTCTTGCGGATCGGAGGTCATGGGGCCCTCATCGCGAGATCATAGCCGCAAGCTTATCTCCACTCGACCGGTTTTTCGGCGGAAATGAGGCATCTCCTTGCGGGCGAGGGTGACCGCACTTAGGCTTTTCACTCAACCGTCGACCCCTGTGCCATGAGAAGGCCGTCATGAGCCGCATACTTCGTGTTGCCGGGGCCCAGATGGGCCCGATCCAGAAAGCCGAGGGGCGCGAAGCCGTGGTCGGGCGCATGCTGAGGC
>CAJHXI010000171.1_pt1 | contig 10541 bp, 9 predicted proteins | sample 9198411 | NCBI WGS metagenome assembly CAJHXI01 (sample SAMEA7708298, study PRJEB35096) | sediment metagenome | biome: marine neritic benthic zone biome [ENVO:01000025]; feature: sediment [ENVO:00002007]; material: shallow marine sediment [ENVO:03000034] sea grass bed [ENVO_01000059] ...
AGGTCTTGGTCGGCGGCGAGCGCCATCTGGCTATGGTAGCGGAGGACGGGCGCCAGCGCCTTACCTGGCCTTCGCCGCTTCAGGCCCTGGTTACCGATATCGAGGCGCTGCGCGGGCGCCCCGTCTGTGTCCTGGCCACGGGCGATCCCATGACCTACGGCATCGGCGTGACACTCGGCCGTCATTTCGCACGCGAGGAGATGGTGATCCTCCCTGGCGTCTCGGCCTTCAGCCTGGCCGCGGCCCGGCTCGGCTGGAACCCGCTGGACTGCGCCTGCCTGACAGTGCACGGCCGGCCGCTCAGCCTTCTGGAGCCGGCTATTCAGCCGGGCGCCCGGCTCTTGATCCTGAGCGAGGATGGCGCAACCCCGGCGGCCGTCGCGGATCGCCTGACGGCGCGCGGCTTCGGCCCCAGTGCCCTGACGGTCTTCGAGCACATGGGCGGTGCGAAGGAACGGCCCTTTGCGGGCAGGGCCGAGGACTGGACCCATCCGCGCGGCGCCGATCTCAACACGATCGCTGTCGAGTGTCGCGCCGGTCCCGGTGCGCGGCTTCTTCCGTGCCTGCCCGGTCTTCCGGACGAGGCTTTTCGCCACGACGGTCAGCTCACCAAACGCGAGGTGCGTGCGGCCACGCTCGCGCGGCTGGCCCCGGCGCCCGGACAACGTCTCTGGGACGTCGGCGCCGGCGCTGGCTCGATCGCCATCGAGTGGCTACGTGCTGCTCCGTGTGGGGAGGCTATCGCGATCGAGCGCAACAAAACGCGGCTTGCCTTCATCGCCGAGAATGCCGAGGCCTTGGGAAAACCGTATCTGCGGATCGTCGAGGGCGAGGCGCCTGCCGTCTTGTCGGAGCTGGAACCCCCCGATGCCGTCTTCCTCGGCGGCGGCGTGAGCGCACCCGGTTTGATCGAGACCGCCTGGGCGGCCTTGCCTGCGGGCGGCCGGTTGGTCGCCAACGCCGTCACGCTGGAGGGTGAACGGGCGCTATCCGATGCCTGGGAGCGTTGCGGCGGCGACATGATGCGATTTTCGGTCTCGCGCCTGGCTGCGATCGGTCCGCGTCATGGCTGGCGCCCCGGGATGACGGTCACGCAGTTGGCGGCGGTGAAGTCATGAGCGCGACACTCTACGGGCTAGGTGTGGGGCCGGGCGATCCGGACCTGATCACGGTAAAGGCGCTGCGTATCCTGCGGGGCGCGCCGGTCATCGCCTATCCGGCGCCGCAGCAGGGCGATAGCCTGGTGCGCCGGATCGTCTCGCCCCACATCGACCACGCGGACCCGCCGATCGAGATCGTCATGCGCATGCCCATGCTGGCGGACCGCTTTCCGGCACAGGAGGTTTACGACTGGGCCGAGGCGGAGCTGGCCGGCCACCTCGACGATGGCCGCGACGTGGCCGTGCTCTGCGAAGGCGACCCGTTCTTCTATGGCTCCTTCATGTATCTCTTCGGGCGCATGGCCGAGCGCCATCGGGTCGAGGTCGTGCCCGGCGTCTCCTCGCTCACCGCCTGCGCGGCAATGGCGGGCGCACCGCTGGCCTCGCGCAACGACGTACTGGCGGTGGTCCCGGCACCCTTGCCCGAGGCGGAGTTGGCCAAGCGCCTGGCCGGGGTCGAAGCGGCGGCGATCATCAAGGTCGGTCGCCACTTGGAGAAAGTGCGCCGCGTGCTGAGCGACCTCGGTCTCGTGGACCGGGCGCGCTACATCGAGCACGCCACGATGGAGAGCCAAAAAATCCTGACCTTGGATGCCGTGTCGGAGGAGGCGGCGCCCTATTTCTCGATGATCCTGGTCCACCGGCGCGGCGAGGCCTGGTCGTGAGCGAGGACAGCGCTCCGGCGATCCTGGTGTTGAGCGAGCAGGGCGCGGCGGTAGCGCGGCGCCTCGCCGAGGCTCTACCGGGCGCGGAGATCCACGCGCGCGAGGGGCGCGTTACCGCGGGCGATGCGTTCTTTTCCGAGGCCACCGCGGAGATTGCGACACTCTTCCGGCAGGGGCGGCCGATCGTCGCGCTGATGGCAGCCGGCATCGTCGTGCGCGCGCTTGGGCCCCACCTTGCCGACAAGACCAAGGAGCCGCCTGTGGTGGTCGTCGCCGAGGACGGTTCGGCCGTGATCCCGCTCCTGGGCGGGCACCGCGGTGCCAACCGGCTGGCGCGACGGATCGCCGAGGTTTTGGGGGTAACCCCGGCGATCAGCACCGCCGGCGATCTGGCCTTCGGTGTGGCGCTCGACGACCCGCCCGATGGTTACACGCTCGCCAATCCCGAGGATGTGAAAGCCATCACCGCCCGCTTGCTCGCCGGCGAGGCCCTGCGGATCGAGGGCGAGATAGCGTGGTTGGGCGACGCCAAGCTACCGCGCGATGAAACCGCCGAGCTTTGCATTCGCGTGACCACGGCGGCGATGGAGGGCGACGCGGCGACGCTGGTCTATCACCCGCAATCCTTGGCGCTCGGTGTTGGTTGCGAGCGGGGCACGGACCCGGAAGAACTGTGGACGCTTGCCATGCAAGGGATGGCCGATGCCGGGCTGTCGCCGCGGGCTCTCGCCGGGGTCTTCTCGATCGACTTGAAATCGGACGAGGCGGCGGTCCTCCAACTTGCCGAGCGGTTGGACGTGCCGGCGCGGTTTTTTCCGGCTGCGCGCTTGGAGGCCGAGCGGGAGCGCCTGACCCAGCCCTCGGAGCTGGTCTTTCGCGAGGTGGGCTGCCACGGCGTGGCGGAGGGCGCAGCGCTTGCTGCAGCCGGTGCGGAGGGCGCGCTGGTCGTGGCCAAGCGCAAGTCGCGACGCGCCACCGTCGCTATCGCTCAGGCGCCCGCACCTCTGGTGGCGGAGGAGATCGGTCGTGGCCGTGGCAGCCTGGCCGTGGTCGGTATCGGGCCCGGTGCGGCGCCCAGCCGCACTGCCGAGGCCGAGGCAGTCATCGCCGCGGCGACGGACCTGGTCGGCTACAAGCTCTATCTCGACTTGTTAGGGCCTCTAACGCCGGGCCAGCGGCGGCATGATCACGAGTTGGGCGAGGAAGAGGCGCGCGTCCGCTTGGCACTGGACCTCGCCGCCGGGGGGCGGAATGTCGCGCTAGTCTGTTCCGGCGACCCGGGTGTCTATGCGATGGCGGCCCTGGTTTTCGAGCTGCTGGAACGGGAGAGCCGGGCCGATTGGACCCGCATCGCGCTAACGGTGGTTCCGGGCGTCTCGGCCATGCAGGCGGCGGCGGCGCGCAGCGGGGCGCCATTGGGGCACGACTTCTGCGCCATCTCACTCTCCGACTTACTGACGCCCTGGGAGGTGATTGAAAAGCGGATCACCGCCGCCGCGGCCGGCGACTTCGTCGTTGCGTTTTATAATCCCGTTTCGCGCAAGCGCCGCCGCCACTTGGGCCATGCCTTGGAGATCTTGCGGCGCGAGCGGCCGGCCGAAACACCGGTGGTCGTTGCCCGCAACCTGGGCCGCGAGGGGGAAGCCGTAACCGTCACGACCCTGGCCGTGATCGATCCGGAGCAGGTCGATATGCTGAGCCTGGTGCTCGTTGGCGCCAGCACGTCGCGCGCGCTTTCGAGCGGTGCAGGCGATCTCAAGGTCTATACGCCGCGCGGCTACGCCAACAAGCAGACCCCGGGGCGGGAGAGGACGGGATGACGGTCTACTTCATCGGCGCTGGGCCCGGCGCGCCGGACCTCATCACCCTGCGCGGCCGCGATCTGATCGCCCGTTGTCCGCTGGTGCTCTATGCCGGCTCCCTGGTGCCGACGGAAATCCTGGCTCACGCCGCCTCCGGCGCGCGCTGCGTCGACAGCGCTCCCATGACGCTGGAGGAAATCGTCGCCGTCATGGTCGAGGCGGAGGACGGCGGTGAGGACGTGGCGAGGGTGCATTCCGGCGATCCTTCGCTCTATGGCGCCATTGCCGAGCAGATGCGCCTGCTCGACGAGCTGGGCATCGCCGACGAGGTGGTGCCGGGCGTGCCCGCCTTCGCCGCCGCCGCGGCCGCTCTGAAGACCGAGCTGACCTTGCCGGGGGTCAGCCAGACGGTCATCCTCACGCGCACGGCGATGAAGGCCTCGCCCATGCCCGAAGGCGAGGAGTTAGCGGAGCTTGGCCGTTCCGGCGCGACCTTGGCCGTGCATCTCTCGATCCGCAACCTGCGCGCCTTGCAAGAAGCGCTGATCCCGCACTACGGCGCGGACTGCCCGGTGGCCGTGGTCTACCGCGCGAGCTGGCTGGACGAACGGGTGATCCGCACCACCTTGGGCGAAGTCCGGACCGACGTGCGCGCGGCCAAGATCACGCGCACCGCCCTGGTCCTCGTCGGCCCGGTTCTAGGTGATGCGAGGTTTCGCGACAGCGCCCTTTACGACCCGGCTCATGTGCATCTGTTGCGGCCGCGCCGGCGCGGCTAGCCGACGGTCTCCCTTGTCCAGGCGACGGCCTCGTCGATGGACGTCACGGTGAGCCCTGTCAGCACTGGCGGTCGGTCGATCACGACCACCGGCAGGGCGAGGCTCCGTGCCGCCGCCAGCTTGGCGTAGGTTGCCTTGCCACCACTGTTCTTGGTGACCAGGGCGCCGATCCGTCTATCTCGAAAGAGCGTTCGTTCCTCGTGTTCCTCGAAGGGCCCGCGCGCGAGCAGGACCTCGTGGCGGGTGAGCGGCAGGTGATCGACCGGCGCCTCGATCACGCGGACCAGGAACCAGATGTCGTCGAGGCCGGCGAAGGCTTCGATCTCCTTGTGGCCGGTCGTGAGCAAGACCCGGTCGGCTAGGTCGGGCAACAGACGTGCGGCTGCCGGTGCATCCGCGACCTGCAGCCAGCGGTCGCCCGGCTGCTCTTCCCAGGGTGGCCGGGTCAGGCGCAGCAGCGGCACGTCCGTCGCCGTGCTCGCCTCCAATGCGTTCTCGCTGATCCGCTGCGCGTAGGGGTGTGTGGCGTCGATCACGGCGGCAACCTGGTTGTCGCGGAGATAGCGCGCAAGCCCCTCCGGTCCGCCGAAGCCACCGACCCTGAGCACGCCCGCGATGGGAGACGGAGGGCTCGTGCGTCCGGCAAGTGAGGTGATGGTGTGCAAGCCGGGAATTCGCGCCAAGGCCGCGGCCAGCCGAGCTGCTTCCCCGGTTCCGCCGAGGATCAAGATTGGGCGCGGTTCAGGCATCCGATCGCCCGCACATCCGGCCCTTGCGGTCGAAGATCAGCACCTCGACCTCGGTCTCGGGCGCCGCCAGGTCGCTTGCCACGCGCCGAGCTTCGCCTGCGACCGCGTCGGCCAAGGGGAGCGCCGCCGCTTGTGCCAGCTCCAGGGCCCACAGCGCCGTCTCGGCGCCGGCGATCGCGTCCCGAAGTTCCGGCTCCGCGCCAAGCCCGGCGGCGAGCCCGGCCAGGTGGTCGAAGTCGACCTGGCTGCGCCCGGAGTGGAGGTCGAGATAGCCCGCGGCCAACTTCGAGAGCTTGCCGAAACCGCCGGCAATGGTGAGCTTGGGCAGGGGGTGCTTGCGCAGGTACTTGAGCAGCCCGCCGGCGAAATCGCCCATGTCCAGAAGGGCGCTGTCGCTCAGGCCATAGAGGGCCTGCACCGCCGTCTGCGAGGTCGAGCCGGTGCAGCCGGCGACGTGGGCAAGACCGGTGGCGCGGGCGACGTCGATGCCTTGGTGGATAGAACGGATCCAGGCCGAGCACGAATAAGGCACTACGACCCCGGTCGTGCCCAGGATGGAAATGCCGCCAAGAATGCCGAGTCGTGGGTTCCAGGTCTTCTGTGCCAGCTCCTCCCCGCCAGGGACCGAGATCTCGATGTCCACGTCGGCCGTGACGCCCTGCGCCCGTGCGACCTCCTCCACCGCCTCGCGCATGAGCTTACGGGGCACGGGGTTGATTGCCGGTTCGCCGACCGCGAGCGGCAGCCCCGGCTTGGTGACGGTGCCGACCCCCGGGCCGGCCTTGAAGGTCACGCCCGACCCTTCGGGGCCGCGAGAGACGCGGGCTTGGATCAAGGCCAGGTGCGTGACGTCGGGGTCGTCGCCGGCGTCCTTGACGATGCTGGCGCGAGCGTAAGTCTCGCCCAGCTCCTCTCGGGCCAGTGCGAAGGCCGGCTCTTCGCCGCGCGGCAGGCGAATCGTCACTGGGTCCGGAAAGGTTCCGGTGACGAGCGCCGTATAGGCCGCTTTCGTCGCTGCGGTCGCGCAGGCGCCGGTGGTCCAGCCTCGGCGCAGAGGTCCTTCCGGTTTTCGACTCATGTCGCCATTCTACAAATCAAGGCGCGTGGTTGACTAGGCAGCGGTGTTGGCCTGCGCTAAGAATGCTCGCATGGACGAAGTGATGAAAGATCTGCCCACTTTCGAGCCCGGCTGGGTCTGGCTGACCGGTGCCGGCCCAGGCGATCCGGGTCTCTTGACGCTGCATGGCCTCAACGGCTTGAAGCAGGCGGACGTGGTGGTCTACGACGCACTGGTCGGTCAGGGCGTGCTGGATTTGGCACGCCCCGGCGCCCGGCTCGAATATGCCGGCAAGCGCGGCGGCAAACCCTCGCCCAAGCAGGGCGATATCTCGCGCCGGCTGGTGACGTTCGCGCGCGAGGGCTTGCGCGTCCTGCGCCTGAAGGGCGGCGATCCTTTCATCTTCGGTCGCGGCGGCGAGGAGGCCCTGGCCCTGGTCGCCGCCGGCGTTCCCTTTCGCATCATCCCCGGCATCTCGGCGGGGGTTGGTGGCCTCGCTTACGCGGGCATTCCGGCCACTCACCGGGACACCAACTCGGCGGTTACATTCCTGACCGGTCACGAGGCCGGCGGGGCGGCGACCGATAACGTCGATTGGGCAGGCCTTGCCAAGGGCTCACCCGTGATCGTCATCTATATGGCCTTGAAGCACCTGGCGGTTATAGCTGAGCAGCTGATCGCTCATGGTCGGGCTCCCGACGAGCCCGTGGCCATCGTCAGCAAAGCGACCTTACCGGAGCAGCGGGTGCTGGAGACGACGCTGGCCGAAGCTACCGCCGACCTGGAGGCGAGCGGTATCGAGCCGCCGTCGCTGGTGGTCGTTGGCCGGGTGGTGCGCCTGCGCGACGGCCTCGACTGGTTGGGCGCGATGGGAGGCAAGGTTCTGGTGAGCGATCCACTCAGTGCCGACAACGAACGGGAAGTGAGCTGATCCCTTGGCGCGTGGCCTCATCCTTGCGGCACCGGCCTCGGGCAGCGGCAAGACCGTCATAACCCTGGCGCTGCTTCGGCATCTGCGCGCGGAGGGGATAGCGGTTTCCTCCCTCAAGATCGGACCCGACTACATCGATCCGGCCTTTCACGCGGCTGCTAGTGGCCGCTGCTGTCGCAACTTCGACCTCTGGACAATGCGCGCGGCGACCCTCGAAAAGGTCCGGCGGGCCGCCGAGGCCGACGCCGAGGTTGTCGTTGCCGAGGGCGTGATGGGTCTGTTCGACGGCGCGGCCGACGGAACCGGCAGCACGGCGGAGGTCGCGCGCCTGACCGGCTGGCCCGTGGTGCTGATCGTCGACGTCCGCGGCATGGGCGCGTCGGTCGCGGCTCTCCTGCGCGGCTTCAGTGAGCACGACCCGGCAATCGATCTGGCCGGCGTGATCTTCAACCGCGTCGGCAGCGATCGTCATCTATCGATCGTGAGCGAGGCGGCAGCATCTCTTGGCGTGACGGTCATCGGCGGTGTGCCGGCGGACCCCGCGTTCGCCTTGCCAGCGCGGCATCTGGGGCTGGTCCAGGCGAGCGAGCATTCCGATTTGGAACGCTTTCTCGGAGAGGCCGCGGTCATCGTCGCACGATGCCTCGACGACTCCAAGCTGCTCGGGCTTGCCAAGACGGGCAAGGAACCGACCGGGACAATGGACGGGGCAGGCTTGCCACCGCTGGGTCAGCGCATTGCGGTGGCGCGTGACGAAGCCTTTCGCTTCGCCTATCCTCACATGCTGGAGGTATGGAGCGAGGCGGGCACGGAGCTTCTGCCTTTTTCGCCGCTCGCCGACGAGGCGCCCGACGAGACAGCCGATGCGGTCTTCCTGCCGGGCGGTTATCCCGAACTGCAGGCTGGGCGGATTGCCGCCGCCGGCCGTTTCCTGGACGGTCTGCGCGCGGCCGCCAGCCGTGGAAGCGTGGTCTACGGTGAGTGCGGCGGTTATATGATAATGGGTGACGGTCTGGTCGATGCCGCCGGCCGGCGCCACATCATGGCTGGCCTGCTGCCGCTGGAGACCTCTTTCGCAGACCCAAGACTGAGCCTTGGTTATCGCTCGGTCGCTTTGCTGGAGGACGGTCCCCTGGGCCACCGCGGCGAAGTTCTGCGCGGCCACGAATTTCACTATGCCACGGTCGTTGATAAGGAGCGCGGGGAGCCGCTTTTCGACGCGCGCGATACGCGAGGACGGTCGGTCGCGCTCCGCGGCGCGCGACGAGGGCGGGTCATGGGGTCCTTCGTTCATCTGGTCGATCGGGACGGAGGGCAGGGGGCATGATGACGACGGTTCTTACGCTCGGCTTTCTCATTGGCCTGCGTCATGCGCTGGAGGCCGACCACGTGGCCGCCGTGGCGAGTTTGGCGACGAACAGCCGTGGTCTTCGCCAGTCGGTGAGACTGGGCGCGGCCTGGGGATTGGGGCACGGCCTGACGTTGCTCGTGGTCGGGGGACTATTGCTGGCCTCTGGCAAGGCCTTGCCGCAGGGAGCGGCCCATTGGCTGGAGGCGGTAGTCGGCGTGATGCTGATCGGACTGGGTGCCGACGTTCTGCGGCGGTTGATCCGGGAGCGAGTGCACTTTCATAATCATCGGCATGGCAGGCTCATCCACTTTCACGCGCATTCCCATGCCGGAGAGGTCGTTCATGCGACATCTCCTCATGCGCACGCACATGGAGTGAGGCTTTCTGCGCGCGCCTTGATCGTCGGCCTGGTTCACGGCCTTGCGGGATCGGCGTTGTTGACCCTTTTGACCGCTCAGGCCGTCGACAATCTTTGGCAGGGGCTTGCCTACATCGTGCTGTTCGGGATCGGATCGATCGTCGGCATGGCCCTGCTGAGCTGCGCGATTTCCGTGCCGTTGCGCCTTGCGGCGCGCCACTTGACCTGGGCTTACAATGGATTGGGTGCGGTCATGGGTCTCTTTACCACCGGCCTGGGTCTGCGCATAGTATTGACGTCACCGTTGATCTGACCCCGGGCGCGGGGTGCGCACTCGGTTATACGGAGATGCTGAGGAGAGTGGCCTGCGAGCCCAGGACTTGCGGCTCGCCTCCGGCCAAGCGGTATTGCAAGCTGCCCAATTCCGGGCCGTCGCGGTGCCCGTTCATGGCATGATCGATTGCCGGCAACCCCGGACTGGGCGGTCGCGGTGTGTCCTGGCTCAGCAGCTGTGTGACAAAAAGGGTCGATGCCGACGCATCGGATCTCTGCGGTGAAAGGACCGTCAGTCGAGCCGGTCCCTCGCCACCCGTGTGACCTGCGCGCTGGCTCCTGTCCTCTCGCCCGGGCTCGTTAGAGGTCCGGTAACGCTGGAACGTGCGGTCGTGCCGTCCGGCCCTCGACGAGGGTGAGGCGGGATCGATCGAGCTCGTTCCCGCGGCGCCCGTGCGGCTTCCCAAGGCCGGCACATGGCTGACCGGTAATGCGCTTGCCGCGGCGTTGTTGGAGAGGGCCCCGATACTCATTTGATCTCGTCTTGTGATCCCTTGTCCATCGGCTCTCGCCGAGATACTCCATCTAATAATAATGATTGCGAAAATTTTAGCAACTATTTATTTCGAAATTTCTCTAATATTTACCATGTTTATAAATAAAAAATTCACTAAATCACTTAACTATAAAACATAAGTACACATTATCTATCGCTTTTATTATATGATTTCGGCAAATGCCTGGCGTTTTAAGATTCGTTAAGATCTCTCACCTAACTTGCGATCAAAGCCGATTGTCCGGTTTCTGGCCTTGACGCCTGCGCCGGACCGACTTCAGGTAGGAGTTGATGGCGTGCAGGATCGCAAGCGCCCTGACCTGGGACTGGAACAGTTCGCTCGTCTCAGAGCCGCGTTGAAGGCCTCGGGAGATATCGCCTACGAGTGGGATTTGGCCAGTGATCGCATCACGTGGTGCGGCGATCCATCTCAATTCTTCGGCATAGAGAAAGACAAAGTGCCCTCGAGCGGAGAGTGCTTCCATCACTGCGTCAACCCCGAGGACCTGCCACGCCGTCTTAGGTCGCTATCCGACCACTTCGCTGGCGCTGAGGACTATGATTGCGAGTATCGGGTAAGGGGTGCCGGCAACGAGTTTCAATGGATTCACGATCGCGGCTCGGTACAGCCATCGGCCGACAGCGCACCCGCCCGATTGGTTGGAATGATGCGCGTCGTGACCTCGCGAAAGAAGCATGAGGCGCAGCTCGAGTACTTGGCGAACTTCGATGATCTGACCGGCCATTTCAACAAGCTGCGCCTGCGCGAGGCCCTGGAGCATGCCCTTGCCCATGCGGTGCGATTCGACCAGCCGGCGGCTTTCCTGATGGTGGGGATCGATCAGCTTGGCATGATCAAC
>CAJHXI010000168.1_pt1 | contig 10525 bp, 9 predicted proteins | sample 9198411 | NCBI WGS metagenome assembly CAJHXI01 (sample SAMEA7708298, study PRJEB35096) | sediment metagenome | biome: marine neritic benthic zone biome [ENVO:01000025]; feature: sediment [ENVO:00002007]; material: shallow marine sediment [ENVO:03000034] sea grass bed [ENVO_01000059] ...
ATAGCTGCGGGCGGTGATCGATAGCGAGACTTGAGCCACGGTTCTAAGCTTCCATCATTTGTTTGACCTGGGCGATGGCCCGATCCAGGCGCTCGGATGCAGTGTCGATCGCCGAGTGCAGCCGAGCATTGTCCGTTTTGAGAGCCTGTAGATCGGCGGCAGCGGCATCACCCGACTCGCAGCGCCCCTCGACCGCCGTCTCCAATCGGCGCAACGCGATTTGAAGCCGTTCGGTGGCCCGTTCGATGTCCGCCATTTCCACTCTTCGACCCCGTTCCGTTAGAACGAAGATCGTCCCTACCCTTGTGGTCCTTGATCTTGCGGAGAATAGAGAGCCCCCCTCGCCCGGTCAACAAAACCCGGCGATATCGGCGCAGCCGGAAGGCTCGGCCATGCAACAGCGGTCGAGGAAACATATCCCGGTTGACCTGCCGGGCAGAGGGCGGCATGGTGCGCGCGATTTTCGAGATACGCCAGCAAGTCCCCCCGCTTGTGTCACGTTAGCTTGATGGATCCGAGATGGACATGACCGATAGTTCGCTTGCCGACCGAGCGGGGCCGGCCGATGTCGGCCATCGCGATATGGCCAACGCAATCCGAGCCTTGGCTATGGACGCGGTGCAGCAAGCCAAGAGCGGCCACCCCGGCATGCCGATGGGCATGGCCGATGTGGCGACCGTGCTCTTCAGCCAGTTCCTCACCTTCGACCCGGGACGCCCGAATTGGCCCGACCGCGACCGCTTCGTGCTTTCCGCCGGTCATGGCTCGATGCTGCTCTACGCGCTGCTCTATCTGACCGGCTACGAGGACATGACCCTCGAGGAGCTGCGCAACTTCCGGCAGCTCGGGAGCCGCACCGCCGGCCATCCCGAATATGGCCATGCGCCCGGCATCGAAACGACGACCGGCCCGCTCGGCCAGGGTCTGGCCAACGCCGTCGGCATGGCGATCGCCGAGCGCGTTCAAAATGCCCGCTACGGCGAGGATCTGGTCGACCATCATATCTACGTGCTCGCCGGCGACGGCTGCCTGATGGAGGGCATCAGCCACGAGGCGATCTCGCTCGCCGGACACCTGCGCCTCGGCAAACTCATCGTGCTGTTCGATGACAATTCGATCTCGATCGACGGGCCGACGGACCTGACGGTCTCGGACGATCAGATCAAGCGCTTTGCGGCCTGTGGCTGGCAGACGCTGAGCGCAGACGGTCATGACCCGGAATCGATCGCCACGGCGATCGAGACGGCGCGCGGGTCCGATCGCCCGTCCTTGATCGCCTGCCGCACCGTGATCGGCTTCGGCGCTCCCAACAAGCAGGGCACGGCCGCAACTCACGGCGCTCCTTTGGGCGAGGACGAAGTGGCGGCAACGCGTGAGGAGCTGAACTGGCCCCATGCCCCCTTCGAGGTTCCGGCCTCTATCCTCGAGCGCTGGCGCGAAATAGGCCGGCGCGGCGTGGACGTGGCGACGGCCTGGGAAGCGCGTCTGGCCGCATGCGACGGCGAGACCCGCGCGCGGTTCGAGCGCGAGCAAGGCGGTGAGCTTCCGGCCTCGGCCTTCGCCGGGCTCGCGGCGCTAAAAGATGCCCTCATCGAAGAAAGGCCCAGCCTGGCAACCCGCGTGTCCTCGCAGAAGGTCTTGGACGTCCTCGCTGAGAGCATTCCCGAGCTGATCGGCGGCTCAGCCGATCTGACCGGCTCCAACAACACCAAAGCCAAAAGCCAAACGCCGATCACCCAAGGCGACTTCTCCGGTGGCTACATCCACTACGGGGTACGCGAGCATGCCATGGCGGCGGCGATGAACGGCATCGCCCTGCACGGCGGCCTCATTCCCTATGGCGGGACCTTCCTGGTCTTTACCGACTACTGCCGGCCGGCGATCCGGCTCTCGGCCTTGATGGACCAGCGCGTGGTCTACGTCATGACCCACGACTCCATTGGTCTGGGCGAGGACGGACCGACCCACCAACCGGTCGAGCAGCTGGCCGCGTTGCGGGCAATCCCCAACCTCCTGGTCTTTCGTCCCGCCGACGCGATCGAGGTCGCCGAGTGCTGGGAGCTGGCGCTGCGCTCGCAAGACACGCCCTCGGTGCTGGCGCTGACGCGCCAGGCGGTGCCAACGCTTCGCCGGGAGGCCGCGGATAATCTCTCGGCCCGCGGCGGTTACATTCTCTCGCCCGCCCACGACAAACCGCAAGCGACCCTGATCGCCACCGGCTCGGAGGTCGCGATCGCCGTTGCCGCCCAGGAGATGCTGTGCCAAGACGGCATCGCCGCCAGCGTGGTGTCTCTTCCATGCTGGGAGCTCTTCGCACGCCAGGACCGGCATTACCGCGATGAGATCCTGGGAGAGAACACCCTGCGCGTGGCCGTGGAAGCGGCCGTGCCTCTGGGATGGGAGCGATGGATCGGCGAGCGAGGAGCCTTCATTGGCATGCGGGGTTTCGGCGCCTCAGCACCTTGTAAGGATTTATACCGTAACTTTGCCATCACGCCCGAGGCCGTGGTCGAAGCGGTCCGGGCCGGATTGTAACAAATGCGCTTGGCAAGAAGGGATTGAGGAGAAGAGTTAGGCAATGATCAACGCGAGTCTCAACGAAACGGCCCGGGCCCTGGTGACGCCCGGTAAGGGTATTCTCGCCGCCGACGAGAGCAGCCCCACGATCAAAAAACGCTTCGACTCCATCAAGGTCGACTCGACCGAGGAGAACCGCCGCGACTATCGTCACCTTCTTTTCTCGGCGCCGGGTGTAGGCGATCACATCAGCGGCGTCATCTTGTTCGACGAGACCATCCGGCAGAGCGCGGCCGACGGCACGTCGCTCGTGAAGATCCTGAACGACGCCGGGATCATTCCCGGCATCAAAGTCGACAAGGGCGCCAAGGACCTGGCACTTTACCCCGGCGAAAAGGTGACCGAGGGCTTGGATGGGCTGCGCGACCGCTTGGCCGAGTACGCCTCGCTGGGCGCGCGCTTCGCCAAGTGGCGGGCCGTCTACACCATCGGCGAGGAGACACCGAGCGTCGCCGCGGTCACGACCAACGCCCACGCGCTCGCGCGCTATGCGGCGCTGGTCCAGGAGGCCGGGTTGGTGCCGATCGTCGAGCCCGAGGTGTTGATGGACGGCGACCACACGATCGAGGACTGCCAGATGGTCACCGAGGAGGCGCTGCTCAGCGTCTATGCCGAGTTGACGACGCAAGGGGTCGAACTCGAGGGGACGCTGCTCAAGCCCAACATGGTGCTCTCCGGCAAGGATTGCCCCGAGCAGGCCAGTGTCGAGGAGGTGGCCGAACGGACGGTCAGGACCTTGAAGCGCACGGTGCCGGCCGCGGTGCCGGGCATCGTCTTCCTCTCCGGCGGGCAGTCCGACGAGGAGGCGACCCTGCACCTCAACGCCATGAACAAGATGGCCGAAGACCTGCCCTGGCGGCTCAGCTTTTCCTATGGCCGCGCGCTGCAGGCCGCACCTCTGAAGGCGTGGTCCGGCAAGACCGAAAATCTTGGCGCCGCGCAGGCCGCTTTGCTGGAACGAGCCAAGGCCAACGGCCAGGCGTCGCTCGGCCGTTACGCCGCCTGAAGGGCACTCGGTAACAAGGGGGCTCGGCCGGGCTGATTGCCGGGGGCCCCGATATTTGTAAAGGAGCTTTCGATCATGGCTGTTCGTGTTGGGATCAATGGGTTCGGGCGCATCGGCAGGCTGGTGTTCCGGGCCGCCATGGAGTCGCGGCGCCGGGACATTGAGTTCGTCGCCCTCAACGACCTGGGAACGCCCGAGGCCAACGCGCACCTCTTGAGCTACGACTCGGTGCACGGTCGCTATCCGGGCAAAGTGCAGGCCCTCAAGGACGCGATCAAGGTCGACGGCAAGAAGGTGAAGGTGCTGAGCGAGCGCGATCCCGCCAATCTGCCCTGGGGTGATCTCGGGGTCGACATCGTGCTCGAATGCACCGGTCTCTTCGCCAGCAAGGACAAGGCCGCCGCCCATCTCGAAGGTGGCGCCAAGAAGGTCCTGGTCTCTGCACCCTGCGGCGAGGCCGACCTGACCGTCGTCTACGGCGTCAACTCCGCCAAACTGCGCAAGAGCCACAAGGTGGTCTCCAACGCCTCGTGCACCACCAATTGCCTGGCCCCCGTGGCCTCGGTGCTGCACCAAGCGATCGGCATCCGGCGCGGGTTCATGACCACCATCCATTCCTATACCGGCGACCAGCGCACGGTGGACAGCCTGCACAAGGACCCGGCGCGGGCGCGGGCCGCGGCGGCGAACATGATCCCGACCTCGACCGGCGCCGCGCGAGCCGTCGGCCTCGTGCTGCCGGACCTCAAGGGTAAGCTTGACGGCACCGCCATCCGCGTGCCGACGCCCAACGTCAGCCTCATCGACTTCGCCTTCGATGCGAAACGCAAGACCACCGTCGAGGAAGTCAACGCCGCGATCGTGAAAGCGGCGGGCGGCAAGCTGAAGGGTGTCCTGGCGGTCAACGACAAGCCGTTGGTCTCCTCCGACTTCAACCACGATCCCGCGTCCTCGACTCTCGACCTGTACGAGACGCAAGTCATCGAGGGCACCTTCGTGCGGGTTTTGTCCTGGTACGACAACGAGTGGGGTTTCTCGCACCGCATGAGCGATACCGCAGTCGCTATGGGCAAGCTGCTTTAGGGTGGCAAGGCCGGGTAGATAATTGGCGAGCGCCGCGGCCGCTCTTCTTCTATCTTCTACACTATGTCACCCCGCTCGCGCCTTTCCGGCCCTGCCTTTATCGTCCACGACCTGAAACAGGCGCTGACGGTGCTGCGCACGGCGGCCGATCTGGAGCGGCAGGTGGTGCTGATCTCCCCACCGGGGGCCGCCGCGATCGAAGGTGCACTGTGGTTTCGCGAGCTGATCGGCTTGGCCACCGCAGAAGTCCCCGCAGCACGCTGGGAGGCGGTCATCGATTGCGGCGATCATCCCGGATATGTTGTGGAGAGTCTGTCGCTCGGGTTGGAGCGGATCCGCTTTCAGGGCGACGAGGAAACGACAGCGCGGTTGGATGATTTGGCCCGATCGCACGGCGCACGGCTTATCGTCGAGGAATTCGAGGCGATGGACTTGGATGCGTTAGAAGATCCGAACGTGGCGGTCCGCCATCGTCTGCAGGATCCGTGAAAGAGGTTCATAGCGCTTTCAAGCGGGCCTCCGACACGGCGGCGCGTTCATCCTCCCGCGCCGATTGCCTGTGCCCGGGCAACCTGATAGGTTCTGCCGCTTCATCCGGCGCCCCCCGGAAACGCACTCCACCGAATGGATTTGCCATGAAAATAAACGGTAACGCCGTCAGGCCCGGCAACGTCATCGAGCACAAGGGTCGACTGTGGCGGGCAATGAAAATCCAGCACACCCAGCCCGGCAAGGGCGGCGCCTATTTGCAGGTCGAGCTGAAGGACATTCGCGACGGAACTAAGTTGAACGAGCGGTTCCGCGCCAGCGAGAGCGTTGACCGTGTGCGGCTGGACCAACGGCCTTATCAGTATCTCTACGCCGACGGCGACATGCTGACCTTTATGGATAACGAGAGCTACGACCAGGTGACTGTCCACAAGGATTTCGTCGGCGAGCCGGTGGTGTTCCTGCAGGACGGCATGACGGTAACCATCGAGTCCTACGAGAACGACCCGATTTCGGTACTCTTGCCCGACACCGTCGTCATGGAGGTCGTGGAGGCCGACCCCGTGGTCAAGGGCCAAACGGCCTCGTCCTCCTACAAACCCGCCAAGCTGGAGAACGGCACGCGGATCCTGGTGCCGCCGCATATCGAGACCGGAACCCGCGTGGTGGTCAGCACCGCCGACGGCACCTACAGCGAGCGGGCCAAGGACTAGGTACCGCGTGATACCGCGCTCGCCCATTCTCAACGTCATGGTCCGTGCCGCCGACAAGGCGGCGCGGCGCCTGCGCCGCGACTTCGGCGAGATCGAGAACCTTCAGGTCTCGAAGAAGGGTCCGGCCGACTTCGTATCCACCGCCGACACCACCGCAGAGACCACCATTCGCGAGGAATTGACCAGGGCCCGGCCCGATTACGGCTTCATCATGGAAGAGGCGGGTTCGACCGGCGGTAGCGACGACAACGAACGTTGTTGGATCGTCGATCCATTGGATGGGACCAGCAACTTCCTGCATGGGCTACCCCACTGGGCCATCTCGATCGCCTTGGCGGAGCGGGGGCAAGTCCTGGCCGGGGTGGTCTTGGACCCGATCAAGAACGAGCTGTTCCAAGCCGACAAGGGTAGCGGCGCCTTTCTCAACGACCGCCGCATCCGGGTTTCCTCGCGCCGCCGCCTGGAGGAGTGCCTGATCGCCACCGGTACACCCTACTGCGGTCATGGAGATCGCGGACAGTTCCTCGCGGAGGCCGACGCGGTCATGGCCGCCACTGCCGGGATCCGCCGCTGGGGCGCGGCCTCGCTCGATCTCGCATATGTCGCGGCAGGACGCTATGACGGCTTCTGGGAACGGGCGCTTGCTCCCTGGGATATCGCCGCAGGTATTGCCATCCTGCGCGAAGCGGGTGGCTTGGTGACCGAGATCGAAGGAAGGCCGATCCGTCTCGATAGCGACAGCATCCTGGCCGGTAACGAGGACACCCATGCCGCCTTGGGCAAGCTCCTTCGCACGACCGGGGTATCATCCGGAAGAGGGTGAGCCGATGGACGGCAAAGCTGTTGTCCCGCAGCGCTCGTGGCCTTAATCTTATGCCTGCCCGAGGACCAACCTCGCGGCATAGCGGGGGAGCGATGAGAGCAGACAGGTTTTTGATTGTTTCGTGCGGCCGAGAGCCGGTGCCTGGCAGCACCGGGCGGCGCTGGTCGCAATGGTGCGCCATTTCGCTCGCCGCCTTGCTGACGGTCGCCCTGATATTTCAGGCCGAGCCGACCGTGGCCCAGAACGCCAGCACCGGTGAGAGCTACAGCCCGAGCATCATCATAAACACCGAGGTGCTGGACAGCCTGACACCGCAGGGCCCGGTGCCGGGCCTGCCCTTTCATGCCGGCAATGCGAGGTCCAACGTGATCACGAACCCTTCGCCCTATGGGCGTTCGGGCGCATTGCTCTTCCCACCGAAAAGCCAGCCTCAAAGCCGGATCGTCGGCGGCACAGGGCCGATCGTCGGTGCCCCGACGACGGCTGTGATTACGAGCGCCACCGCCGGCGCGACAACCGGCGCGCGCCAGACCCAGGGGACCTCGCAGATACTAACCCAAAGCAACAGCGGCACGGCGGCGGCGAGTGTGGTGCCGAGCCTACCCGCCACGCAGGCCCCGACCGTCGCCGTTTCTGTTCCCGAGCCAACCAGCGATCCGGCGGCGGCGACCGCTCAATCCCCGACCGTCGCGGTTTCTATTCCCAACTCGAACGACGACCCGACGATGCCCGCCGCCCCGGGGTCGGCCGTAAGCGAGCCCGAGGCCGCACAACCCGAGACCTCCGCGGTGGTGGTCGCGACTCCGAGGGTTCCCTCGACCGAGACCGAACAGACGCCGTCCCAGAACGCCGACGCCCCGGCATCGTCGGTGGGCCAGACCGTCGCCCAGACAACCTCTGAGGCCGAACCTGCCGCTGAAGCGCCCGCACCGCAGGCACCCGAGCCCAGCGAAGTGCTTGCCAAGGAATCCTCGAGCGATGATGAGCCGACGCAGACCCTCTCCGAGCAAGTGTTAGCATCCATCACCTTCGAGCCGGGGTCCGCCGACCTGGGCGACGAGGGCCGAGCGCAGCTCGAGCGCGTCGCCACCGCCATGAAGTCTAATGCCTCGATGCGTGTTCAGCTTCAGGCTTTCGCCGGAGAGGATGACGATTCGCCGAACGCATCGCGGCGCCTTTCCCTGTCTCGGGCGCTGGTGGTACGTAGCTTCTTGATGGAAAGGGAAATCGTCTCCACCCGCATGCAGGTTCGCGCGCTCGGCGACAAGGTCGGCGACGGGCCGGCGGACCGCGTCGACATCCGACCCCAAGGAGGTTGAGCCATGACCGGGCCCGGGATGCGCCGTTTCCATCCGCGCCACGGCAGAGCCCGTCCGGATTATGAGTACGCATCCTAGCCCGCTGTCAGCCAAAACCACGAGACAATCAGCGCCATGACAAGGCCGACCCGATTTCTGATCCGGATGGTGATCTTTTTGGTGATCGTCGCCCTGGGCGGCGCCGCCCTGGCGCAGCGTTTGAGCGGCGCGTTCTTCGCAAATCCGCTGCTCAACGGCATGATCTTAGGCGTGCTGTTGCTCGGGGTGGTCTACATCTTCCGCCAGGTTATCTCGCTCCGCCCGGAAATCGTCTGGATCGAGAAGTTCAAGCATGAGGCCAGTGGCCGGCTCGTGTTTCCGAGCACTCTCGACGAGGAGCGAGCGCCGCGACTGTTGGCGCCCATGGCGGCGATGCTATCGGAAAAGCGTGGACGGCTCTCGCTGTCGACCCTGTCGATGCGCACCTTGCTCGACGGCATTCAAAGCCGCATCGAGGAGTCGCATGAGATCTCGCGTTATCTCATCGGGCTTTTGATTTTTCTCGGACTGCTCGGCACCTTCTGGGGCCTCTTGGAAACCGTGAACGCCGTCGCCGACACGATCGCGGGCTTGAGCGGCGGCGTCGGCGATCCCGCCATCCTATTCGAGGAGCTGAAACAAGGGCTGGAGACACCTCTTTCGGGCATGGGAACGGCCTTCAGCTCCTCACTCTTCGGTCTAGCCGGATCGTTGGTGCTCGGCTTCTTGGAGCTACAGGCCGGACAGGCCCACAATCGCTTCTTGAACGAGCTCGAGGACTGGCTTTCCGGCGTCACCAAGCTTTCCTCCGGCGCTGGCGGCCTCGATGGGGAGCATTCGGTCCCGGCATATATTCAAGCGCTTTTGGAGCAGACCGCCGAAGGCCTGGAGCGGCTGGAGCGAACCCTCGACCGCAGCGAAAGCGACCGGGAACTCCTGTCCAAGAGCATCGTCACCCTGAGCGACCGCTTGAGCGTCCTTGGCGAGCACATGAAAGCCGAACAGTCGGTGATGGTGTCGATCGCCGAATCGCAGTCGGCGTTGAAGCCGGTCTTGACCCGCTTGGCCGAAATCGATCGCGGCGGCGAGGCGATCGACGAGGCAACGCGAGGACACATACGAAATCTCGACCATCGGCTCGGCCACCTGACCAATGAGCTGGTCGGCGGTCGCGAGAAGTCGGTGGAGGAGATCCGCGGCGAGATCCGCCTGCTGACCCGCACGCTGGCCGCAATGGCCGACGAAGGCTGAGCGGCGCCGCCCGCCGCCGGGAGGAAGCGACCTGTACGCTCTAGGCCGTCAAGGCACGCGACGCGCAATCAACATCTGGCCCGGATTCGTCGATGGTCTGGCGACCTTGCTGCTGGTCGTGATCTTCGTGCTCATGGTCTTCATGATCGCGCAATTCTTCCTGTCGGTCGCGCTATCGGGCAAGAACGAGGCCCTGCAGCGCCTGAACACGGAAGTCCAGGAGCTGGCCGACCTGCTCGCCTTGGAGCGCAGCGCCAATATCGATTTGCGCGCCAGCATCGGCGAGCTCTCATCGCAACTACAGGACTCCATTGCGGCCCAAGACAGCCTGACCGATCAGCTCCGCGCTTTGATCGTGGAGCGCGACGATCTGGCCGCTGCCCTCTCGCGTGCCCAGAGCGAGGCGGCCGACGCGCAAACGGAACTCGAGCAAGCCCGCAGCGTTCTCGCGGATATCAGAACCGCCGAGACCGAGGCGCTCAGCGAACTCGAGGCCGAACGGCGCAAGCTAGAGCAGGCTTTGGCTAGTATGCGCGTCGACGAGGAGAAACTGCGCCAGGCCGAAGCTCTCATCGCCGCCCGGCAGAGCGAGCTGGAAGCCGCTTACAAGACCATCGAGGCCGACAAGGCAACGATCGAGGCTCAGCTCGCCGAGCTAGCTATTCTGCAGTCGCTGCGCGACGAGATGCGCGAGGAGGTGCTCGCCGGCGAGACGGCTTTGGCCGAGCAGGAGGCCCTGACCGACGAGGCCACGGCTCAGGTGGCGCTCCTCAATCGGCAGATCGCCGCTCTGCGCCAGCAACTGGCAAGCCTGTCCGAAGCACTCGACGTCTCCGAGGCGGAAAACGAGGCCAAGGAGGTGCAGATCGCCGACCTCGGACGTCGCCTCAACGCCGCTCTGGCAACCAAGGTGCAGGAACTGGCGCGCTTTCGCTCCGACTTCTTCGGACGTCTGCGCGAACTGCTCGGCGATCGCCAGGACATCCGCGTCGTCGGCGACCGCTTCGTCTTCCAGTCCGAGGTCCTGTTCGCCTCGGGCTCGGCCGAGCTGGAGCCCGAGGGTCGGGTCCAGTTGGCCCAGCTCGCTGGTGCGCTGGCGGAAATCGCCGCCACGATCCCAGAGGACATCGACTGGGTGCTACGCGTTGACGGCCATACCGACCGGCGGCCGATCTCGACGCCCGAGTTTCCCTCGAACTGGGAGCTTTCTACCGCCCGCGCCATTTCTGTGGTGAAGTTCCTCATC
>CAJHXI010000328.1_pt1 | contig 10436 bp, 10 predicted proteins | sample 9198411 | NCBI WGS metagenome assembly CAJHXI01 (sample SAMEA7708298, study PRJEB35096) | sediment metagenome | biome: marine neritic benthic zone biome [ENVO:01000025]; feature: sediment [ENVO:00002007]; material: shallow marine sediment [ENVO:03000034] sea grass bed [ENVO_01000059] ...
GCGATATCCAGCGTATCGATTCGCGGCGACGCCTGGACTTGGTGGCGGGCTGCGGCGGGCCACTACAGGCGTGATCGCCGTCCCGCGGTCGGATCCGTTCTGGTATTGGAGCGCACCGACCGTCTGCGCTACGGCCACGTCGCCGTGGTTTCCAGCGTGATCAACAGCCGCGAGATCCTGGTCGACCATGCCAACTGGTTGAACCGCGGACGGATTCACAAGAACCTACCGGTCAGGGATGTTTCGGCCAAGAACGACTGGTCGGTCGTACGGGTTTGGTACGCCCCTGGAAACACGCTCGGCAAGCGGCACTATCCCGCCTATGGCTTCATTCACCCGGACCAGGCTCGTGTCTTGCAACTCCAAGAGCCGAGAATGCAAGGTCCGGATATACGTGCCTTGCAGATGCGCCTCGCCCGCGAGGGGTTGGGGGTCACCAGCGACGGTGTATTCGGTCCCCACACCCGACAGGCCGTCGCGGTATATCAATCCAGAAATGGGCTCACTCCGGACGGCGTGGCAGACCCGGAGACGCTGGCCAGTTTGGGGCTTGCCACCGACCCCTGATAAGGGCCCGGGGCAGCTTGAACCTTGCCTGAGATCGTCCGATTCCCGGCCCTGGCCGATCTCAAATTCGGGTCGCTCGACATCTTCGCGGAGTGGCCGAAAGGCGTTGACAGGCAGGCGTTTGCCGCTATAGTCGCGCGCGTCCGGCCGCTGGCGGTACGCCGCGGTCGCATTTGTTATGGGATATCTCTCGAGCCCCCTTGCGGCTTTCGATAGAAGCGGCGCGCCGATCGGCGCCGAAAGCGCAAAAGCGGCTCACGAGTGAGACGGCGAGCAGGAAACCGATGTACGCAGTCATCAAAACCGGCGGCAAGCAAATTAAGGTGTCCAAGGACGATATCGTCCAGGTCGAGAGACTGGCTGCGAGCGAGGGCGAGAGCGTCACGTTCGAGTCCGTCCTCCTGGTCAACGACGGCACCGGAACGACGACCGGCACGCCCCACGTCGATGGCGCCACGGTAACGGGCGAGGTCGTCAAGCAAACGCGGGCCTCCACGATCCTCGTTTTCAAGAAAATACGGCGCCATCACCACCGCCGTAAGAACGGCCATCGTCAGCACCTGACTGCCGTTCGCATCACCGACATCCTGACCGGGGGAAAGAAGCCCGCCAAGAAGACAGCCGCCAAAGCACCGGCCAAGGACGACAGTGACACGAAGTCCCCGGCAGCCGAGACGAAAGCCAAGGCTGAAAAAGCGCCGGCGAAGAAGGCCACGGCCAAGAAAGCCACGGCCAAGAAAGCAGCGGCGAAGCCCGCCGCGAAGAAGGCACCTGCGGCGAAATCCGCATCGGACAAAGCCGCCGACGACAAGACCGAGACCTAAACGACAGGAGGGATCGCCATGGCACACAAGAAAGCCGGCGGCAGCTCACGCAACGGCCGCGATTCCATCGGCCGACGCCTGGGCGTCAAAAAATACGGTGGCGAGCAGGTCATCCCGGGCAACATCATCGTCCGTCAACGCGGCACGAAGTTCCATCCCGGCGACAATGTCGGCATGGGCACCGATCACACGATTTTCGCCAAGGTCGAAGGCCAGGTGGTTTTCCGGAGCAAGCGTGGCGACCGCACTTACGTCTCGGTGGTACCGCCGAGCTAGGCACCCGGGTGCCATAGAAAAATGCCGGGGGGAATGGGAAACCATTCCCCCCTTTTCGTTGCACCGGATCTCGTGGCCTGACGGCAAGGCCGGAGGAGACGATGAAGTTCCTCGATGAAGCCAAGGTCTTCGTGAAGAGTGGCGACGGCGGCGATGGCTGCGTGTCCTTCCGGCGCGAGAAATATATCGAGTTCGGCGGCCCCGACGGCGGCGACGGTGGGCGCGGCGGCGATATCGTCATCGAGGCGGTGGAAGGTCTGAACACCTTGATCGACCTTCGCTACAAGCAGCATTTCAAGGCACGGCGAGGTGAGAACGGCAAGGGCCGAAACATGACGGGTGCCGACGCAGCGGCGATCGCCATCAAGGTCCCGGCGGGAACCCAGGTCCTCGACGAGACCAAAGAGGAGGTCCTGGTCGACCTGACGGCACCGGGTCAGCGTGTCGTGCTCCTGGCGGGCGGCGACGGCGGCCGCGGCAACACGCGCTTCAAGTCCTCCACCAACCGCGCGCCGCGGCGCGCCGACCCCGGCTGGCCCGGCGCCGAGCGGTGGATTTGGCTGCGCCTGAAGCTGATCGCCGATGCCGGCCTCGTGGGTCTGCCCAACGCCGGCAAGTCGACCTTTCTCGCCGCCGTGTCCCGGGCCCGCCCGAAGATCGGCGACTACCCCTTCACCACGCTCCACCCCAACCTCGGGGTCGTCTATCTCGACGAGGCCGAGTTCGTCCTGGCCGATATCCCAGGCCTGATCGAGGGCGCCCACGAGGGCGCGGGGCTCGGCGACCGCTTCCTCGGCCACATCGAGCGCTGTGGGGTTCTCTTGCACCTCGTCGACGCCACACTGGAGGACGTGGCCGGCGCCTACCGCACCGTACGCGGGGAATTGAAAGCCTACGGCTTCGACTTGGCCGAAAAAGCCGAGGTCGTCGCTCTCAACAAAGCCGATTGCCTGACGCCCGAGGACCTGCGCGCCAAGCGCCGCCAGATGGAGCATGCTTGCGGCGCGGAGGTCTCGACGCTCTCGGGTCACAGCGGCCAAGGTGTGGAAGCCGTCCTGCGGCGTCTGCGAAAGCATGTCGAGGCCGCGCGGCGGGCCCGGGAGGAGCGGACGGAGGAGGTCTTCCAGCCATGAGCCGACGCCCGCACGGGACCGGACACGAGGTCGGGCTGGCCGCGGCCCGGCGTATCGTCGTCAAGATCGGCTCCGCGCTCCTGGTCGAAGAGCCGCGCGGCGCCATCCGCCGCTCCTGGCTCGACGCGCTCTCCGACGACATCGCCGCGCTGCGCGCCCAGGGCAAGGAGGTGCTCGTGGTCTCTTCCGGCGCCATCGCGGTCGGCCGGCGACATCTCGATCTGACCAAGAAGCGGATGTTACTGGAAGAAAAGCAGGCCGCGGCGGCGACCGGTCAAATCCGCCTCGCCCACGCCTATCAAGAAAGCCTCGCCCGGCACGGCCTGACGGTCGCTCAGATCCTCCTGACCCTGACCGATACCGAGGAACGCCGGCGCCATCTCAATGCCCGCGCGACCCTAGCCTCGCTGCTGCGGCTAGGCACCATTCCGGTGATCAACGAGAACGACACCGTGGCCACCAGCGAAATCCGCTTCGGCGATAACGACCGCCTGGCCGCCCGCGTCGCGGCCATGACCGGCGCCGATACCCTGATCCTGCTCTCCGACATCGACGGGCTCTATACGGTCGACCCCCGACGCGCGCCGGACGCGCGGCACATCCCTGTGGTCGAGGCCATAACACCGGAGATCGAGGCTATGGCCGGCACGGCGCCAGTCGGCTATTCCTCCGGCGGCATGGTCACCAAACTGGCCGCGGCCAAAATCGCGGTGGAAGCCGGATGCCGTATGGCCATCGCCGACGGCACCCATTCCAACCCTCTAAGCGCTCTTGCCGAGGGCGCGCGCGCGACCTGGTTCCTGGCCGACATCGAGCCGCGCGCGGCACGCAAACTGTGGATCTCCGGCAGCCTCAGTCCCGCCGGCGCCTACCGCCTCGACGAGGGCGCCGCTATTGCGCTCAACAACGGCAAGAGCCTCTTGCCGGCGGGCGTCACCGAGGTCACCGGGACCTTTCATCGCGGCGACGCCGTGCGGGTGCTGGACCCCTCGGGCGAGGAGCTCGGCCGAGGCCTCAGCGCCTATTCCGCCGGCGAGGCGCGTCTCATCATCGGACACAACAGCCGTGAAATAGAGTCGCTTCTCGGCTATCGTGGACGTGAAGAGCTGGTCCACCGGGACGATCTGGTGCTGACCCGAAAAGCTCGCAGCCCCGAAAAGCAGGGACCCGGGGAGAAGGAGATACAAGGATGACACCGGATACGGCGGTGCTACGGGAAGACCTGGCAAGTCAGATGGAGACACTGGGATACGCGGCCAAGGAGGCCGCGTTGACCTTGAGCATTGCCCCGGCCGAGGTCAGAGACGCGGCGATCAGGGCCGCTGCAACGTCGATCCGCAACCGGCGCGAGGCCATCCTCGCGGCCAACGCGCGCGACATGACCGCCGCCCGGGCCAAGGGCCTGTCCGCCGCCTTGCTCGACCGGCTCGAGCTGAATGACGACCGGATCGAAGCGATGGCCAAGGGATTGGAGGACATCGCCGACTTCCCCGATCCGATCGGCAAGACCCTGGCGGAGTGGACACGGCCTAATGGCTTGCAGATCGCCCGGGTCTCGGTGCCGTTGGGTGTCATCGGCATCATCTACGAAAGCCGGCCCAACGTGACCGCCGACGCCGGCGGCCTGTGCCTGAAGGCCGGCAACGCGGCGATCCTGCGCGGCGGCTCGGAGAGCTTTCACTCCTCCGGCGAGATCCTGACCTGCCTGCGCGAAGGGCTCGTGGCGGCGGGACTTCCCGCCGAGGCCATACAACGCCCCCCGGTCAGCGACCGCGAGGCCGTGGGCATCCTCCTGTCGATGAGCGATGTCATCGACGTCATCGTGCCGCGCGGTGGCCGCGGCTTGATCGAACGCGTAAGGGCCGAAAGCCACATCCCGGTCATCTCCCACCTGGACGGACTCTGCCACACCTATATCCACAAGGACGCCGATCCCGATATGGCGCGCGAGCTTACGGTCAACGCCAAGATGCGGCGCACCGGTATCTGCGGCGCCACCGAGACCCTTCTGGTCGACCGCGAGGCTTCTCCCCTCCTGCCGGCTGTCCTGCAGGCTCTCGACCAAACCGGCTGTGCTTTGCGCGGCGACGATGAGGCCCGCATGATCGCCGCCGACGCCGGGGTGGCAATGGCCGAAGCACAGGACGAGGACTGGGACCGGGAGTATCTGGACGCCATCTTGTCGGTGCGTATCGTCGATGGCCTGGCCGACGCCATCGATCACATCAACCACCACGGATCGCATCACACCGAGGCCATCATCACCGAGGACGCCGGGGCCGCGGCGAGCTTCATCGCCCAAGTCGACGCCGGCATCGTCATGCACAACACCTCGACCCAGTTCGCCGACGGCGGTGAGTTCGGCATGGGGGCGGAGATCGGCATTTCCACCGGCAAGCTGCATGCCCGCGGACCGGTCGGGGCCAATCAGTTGACCAGCTATAAGTACATCGTCCGCGGCCAAGGCCAGGCGAGGCCCTGAGCACGGGAGACATGCGCAAACGCGGAAGCCTTCCCACGCCCCGGGCCATCGCCGCTTGCCTCGGCGGTCACCTGCCGCCGTCGGGCGCGCGGGTCGGTCTTTTGGGCGGATCCTTCAATCCGGCCCATGAGGCCCATCTTCAGATCTCGCTCAGCGCCTTGCGGCGGCTGGGGCTGGATGAGGTCTGGTGGCTGGTCTCCCCGCTCAATCCGCTGAAGTCGGCAAGCGATATGGCGCCGCTCAAGGCGCGCCTGCGAGAGGCCCGGCGCCTGGCCCACCATCCACGGATCCGAGTCTGCGCCCTCGAGGAGCTTTTCGGCACCCGTTACAGTCTCGACACCTTGCGGGCTCTCGACGCGCGTTTCCCCCGCGTGACTTTCGTCTGGCTGATCGGTGCCGATAACCTGAAAGACCTTGATAAATGGGACCGATGGCAACAAATCCTCAATGAGAGCATCGTTGCGGTTTTCGACCGGCCAACTTATGCTTTGAAGGCCTTGGCCGGGCGAGCGGCGCGGCGCTTCGCGGCTTATCGGGTTGCGGAAAAGCGGGCGCGGCGGCTGGTTTACCGTCGGCCACCGGCGTGGGTTTTTCTGCACACGCGGCAAAATCCCCTGTCGGCGACGGCAATCCGCAGCCGGAAAAGTTCGCGCCAAAGCCTTTGAGCCCGATCGGGCGCATACAATTGTGAGATTGAATGTAAAGGAGAAGAAGACCATACGACAGATCGAGACGGCCAACATGGCCGACAAGCAACGTCGCTTCGTTCTGGATCCGGAGCGCGTGCTTTCCGTAGTTCAGTCCTCGCTCGAAGACGACAAGGCCGAAGACCTGGTCGTCATCCCGCTGGCCGAAAAATCCAACATCGCGGACTACATGGTGATCGCCTCCGGGCGCTCGCAACGGCAGGTCTCGGCAATGGCCGTTCACCTGCAAGAGAAACTCAAGGCGGCGGGGCTGAAAGGTGTGCGCGTCGAAGGGGCCGAACGTTGCGATTGGGTCCTGCTCGACGCCGGGGACGTGATCGTTCATCTCTTCCGGCCGGACGTCCGGGCTTTCTACAATCTCGAGAAGATGTGGGCGCTCGAATTGCCGGATCGGAGCACTTTGGCGCAGGCAAACGGCGGCACCGCCTGATCCCCTCGCCTTTTCAGCGGGCCTTGGTCCGAGCCCGAACTCGAAAGAGCGACCATGCGCGCCACCCTCCTTGCTGTCGGCCGCCTCAAGGCCGGCCCCATGCGCGACCTCTTCGAGGATTTTCGCCGCCGGCTTTCCTTTCCATTGACGGTCAAGGAGATCGAGGAGAAGCGCCCTCTCCCAGCGGCCGAACTCAAGCGGCGTGAGGGTGAGCACCTCATTGCGGCCCTCCCCGCCGCAGCCAAGATCGTTGCCCTCGACGAACGCGGCAAGGCGCTCACCAGCACCGAGTTCGCGGCGCGCCTGGCCGGGTGGGTCGAGAGCGGCGATAACGAGATCGCTTTCGTTATCGGCGGGGCCGAGGGCCTGCACGACGACATCCGCCGGCGCGCCGACCTCGTCCTGGCCTTGGGGGCTATGACCTGGCCACACCTTCTGGTGCGCGTGCTCCTTGCCGAGCAGCTCTTTCGCGCCCAATCCATTCAGCGCGGTCATCCCTACCACCGCGACTGACGTCCGATCATTCGCCGTTTGTCCCCGCGTAAAGGTTTGGCACAACGTTTTGTGGGATTATGGTCGGCCGACACGAAAATTGGTGCTGTTACTCCGGAGATCCTCTATATATCCGCCATGACCGCGAACCAGAGACCGCGTCCCGTTGTGCTTTGTATTCTTGACGGTTGGGGCCACCGCGAAGCGTGCGAACAAAACGCGATCAAGATCGCCGAGACGCCCAACTACGACAGGATCCTGGCCGATTGTCCGTCGTCGCTGCTCGACGCCTCGGAGCACTTCGTCGGGCTGCCCAGCGGGCAGATGGGCAACTCGGAGGTCGGCCACATGAATATCGGGGCCGGCCGCCGCGTCGAGCAGGATCTGCCGCGCATCGACCACGCCCTCGCGGACGGTTCGATCGAGCGAAATGGCGCCCTCGCCACCCTCATCACGCGCCTGAAGGCGAGCGGGGGCACGGCGCATGTCCTGGGGCTCCTGTCGCCGGGCGGTGTGCATTCGCATCAATCGCATATCATTGCCTTGCTCGAAATCCTGCACCGAGCGGGCGTGCCGGCGGTGCTGCACGCCTTTCTCGACGGACGCGACACACCGCCACGGAGCGCGGCGAGGTTCCTAGAGGACTTCCTCAGCCACCTGCTCGATGTTCGCTTCGCGACGGTGATCGGACGCTATTACGCGATGGATCGCGATAAGCGCTGGGACCGAGTGGCGCGGGCCTATGCCGCTATTGCCGAGGGTGAAGGCTTGCGCGCGCCGGACGCCTCGGCCGCGATCCACAGGAGTTACGAGGCTGGACTGTCGGACGAGTTCGTGGAGCCCACGGTGATCGGCGACTACACGGGAATTGCCGATGGCGACGGGGTGCTGATGGCGAACTTTCGCGCCGACCGGGTGCGCGAGATACTGCTGGCGCTGCTCGACCCGGGCTTCGAGGGGTTCGCGCGCCAACGCAGAGTCTCGTTCGCGGCAGCGGCTGGCATGGTGCAATACTCGACCAAGCTCGACGCCTTCCTGGAAACCCTCTTCGAGCCTCTGGAGCTGACCGGGACACTGGGCGAGATCGCGGCCGACGCGGGCCTACGACAACTTCGCATCGCCGAGACCGAAAAATACGCCCACGTGACCTTTTTCCTGAATGGCGGTCGTGAAGAGACGTTCGAGGGCGAGGAGCGCCTTCTCGTGCCCTCACCGAAGGTCGCCACCTACGATCTGCAACCGGCCATGTCCGCGCCCGAGGTGACCGAGCAGCTGGCGACGGCGATCGAGGCGGACCGGTTCGACCTCATCATCTGCAACTACGCGAATGGCGATATGGTTGGCCATACCGGCAAGCTGGATGCCGCCGTGGCTGCCGTCGAGGCCCTGGATGCTTGCCTCGGACACGTTCACGAAGCTGTCGTGGCCGCCGGGGGTGTCCTGATCATCACCGCCGATCACGGAAACTGCGAACAGATGGCCGACCCCGCTAACGGCGAGCCTCACACGGCCCACACGATGAACCGTGTCCCCTTCATATTGGCTGGCGGCCCGACCGGCGTCGGCCTCGACGACGGCTCCCTTGCCGATATCGCACCGACAGTCCTGGAGCTCCTGGGCCTGCCCCAACCCCAATCCATGACAGGACACTCGCTGATGCGCCACCAGGCGCGCGACGCCGCGGAGTAGACTTGCCAATCATCGACATCAAATGTCCTGCCGCAAATGGTTCGCCCAACCTGGCCTCGCCCGGCCGCCGGTGGGCGGGTGCCGTGCTCGTCGCCTCGCTGGTCTGCACGGCGGGCCCGCTTCAGGCGGAGGAGGCGAAGGATCTCGAGGCTCTCGAGCAGTCGATCTCGAAGGATCGAGAGAAAGCCAAGGATCTCTCCGAGAAAACGCAAGCGCTTGAGGATGAAATTCGGAGCTTGCAAGTCAGCTTCACCGGAACACTGAGCAAGATCCGCCGACACGAACAGGCCATCGCATCGGCGGAGGAGACTCTGACCAGCCTCGAAAGCGAGCGGCAAACCCGCTTGGACGAGCTGACAAAGCGGCGTCGGGACTTCTATGGCACTCTGGCCGCGATGCAGCGGATCGCTTTTCGGCCGCGCGCGGCCATGTTGGCTTCAGAGCATCCTCCTGTCGACACGCTTCGCGGCGCCTTGCTGCTGGGCGCCGCGCTGCCGGAGGTCGAGGCGAAGGCCCGCACGGTGGAGGACTTCCTCAGCGAGCTGCAGGACCTGACCCGATCGATCGAAGAGGAGCACGAGGCCCTGGATGCCGCGGCCGCGACCTTGCGGCAAGAACGGCTGCGGCTCAGAGACTTGATCGAGCGAAAACAGGCCGCCTTGTCGGTCACGGAAACGGAGAAGCAGGCCGCCGAGGCACGGGCTGCCGAGCTGGCGGACAAGGCTGAAACCCTGCGTCAGCTCATGGCGCTGGCAACGGAGGGAACCGAGACGCGCGAGGCGCCGGCAACGAACGAGCAAACTGCCTCCCTCGGGGCGGTGGAGGCTACCAAGTCGGTCGAGCCGTCCCCTGCCGAGCGGACCGCGTCGGCCCTGACCGCACCCAGCCCGGTGCGATTCCTGACCGAACAGAAGGCTCAGCTTCTGATGCCCATCCACGGCAGGATCGTGGCTCGTTTCGGTCAGACCATCGCCCGCGGGCCCGATGCGGGCCGGCCGGCAAAGGGTCTTACCATTCGGGCCGAGTCCTCGGCCCAAGTCGTCGCGCCCTTCGACGGCAAGGTGGTCTATGCGGGGGTCTTCCGCACCTATGGGCAAATCTTGATCATCGACCACGGCGGGCGATATCATACCTTGTTGGCGGGCCTTGATGAGATTAGTGCCGCGGTTGGCCAATGGGTCTTGGCAGGCGAGCCGATCGCGACGATAAGTCGCCTGGACGACCAGCAACCGGAACTCTATTTGGAGCTACGCCGCACGGGAGAGGCCATCGACCCAATGCCCTGGCTGGCCGACATAGACAGCAAAGTGAGAGGCTGATGCGTAAATTCCAACTCGCGACCCTTTTGGTCGGTTTCCTTCTCGTAGCGCCGATCGGTGCCCACGCTCAGGACAACAGCGCCGACACCTATCGGCAACTCAAGCTGTTCAGCGACGTCTTCGAGCGCGTGCGCGCCGGCTACGTCGAGGAGGTCACGGATAAGGAGCTCATCGAGCTCGCCATCCAAGGCATGCTGAGCCAGCTGGATCCGCACTCGAGCTACCTGAACGCGGACTCCTACCAGGACATGCGCGTGCAAACGCGCGGCGAGTTCGGCGGCCTCGGCATCGAGGTGACGATGGAAAACGGCTTCGTGAAAGTGGTCTCGCCGATCGACGATACGCCGGCCCACCGCGCCGGGATCGAGGCCGGCGATTTGATCACCCACCTCGACGGCGAATCGGTTTTGGGCCTGAGCCTGAACGATGCGGTCGACAAGATGCGCGGCAAGGTCAACACCGACCTGACCTTGACCATTCGCCGGGATAGCGAGGAGCCCTTCGAGGTCGTGATCAC
>CAJHXI010000423.1_pt1 | contig 10321 bp, 8 predicted proteins | sample 9198411 | NCBI WGS metagenome assembly CAJHXI01 (sample SAMEA7708298, study PRJEB35096) | sediment metagenome | biome: marine neritic benthic zone biome [ENVO:01000025]; feature: sediment [ENVO:00002007]; material: shallow marine sediment [ENVO:03000034] sea grass bed [ENVO_01000059] ...
GGCAACTTCGGCAACATCGACGGCGATAATGCTGCAGCCATGCGTTACACAGAGGCGCGCCTCACCGATGTGGCGGCTGTCCTGCTGGAGGGAATCGACGAAGATGCTGTCGACTTCCGCCCGACCTATGATGGCGAGGCGGAGGAGCCGGTAGTGCTGCCGGGTGGTTTTCCCAATCTCCTCGCCAACGGAGCTCAGGGTATCGCCGTTGGCATGGCAACATCGATCCCACCGCACAACGTGGGAGAAATCTGCGACGCTCTCCTGCACGTCATCAAGTCGCCGAATGCCACCATCGAGAAGCTTGCCGACCTGATCCCTGGTCCCGATTTTCCGACGGGCGGCGTGTTGGTTGAGTCACGCGAGAACATCGTTGAGGCCTATAAGTCGGGCAGGGGGGCATTCCGCCTGCGCGCGCGCTGGGAGACGGAAAAGGTCAAGGGTGGCAGCTACCAGATCATCGTCAGCGAAATCCCGTTCCAGGTTCAGAAGTCGCGGCTGATCGAAAAGATCGCTGAACTGCTGATGGCCAGGAAACTGGCCATGCTGGCCGATGTGCGTGACGAGTCGACGGACGAGGTGCGCCTGGTTTTGGAGCCGAAGAGTCGCAATGTAGATCCTGAAGTGCTCATGGAATCGCTGTTCAGGCAGACCGACCTGGAGAACCGTATCGGTCTCAACATGAACGTGCTGGATGCCGACAACACGCCGCGGGTGATGAATCTGCGAGAGGTTCTGCGCGCTTTCCTCGATCATCGCCATGAGGTGCTTGAACGCCGGACCGAGCACCGCCTCGAAAAGATTGCCCATCGTTTGGAGGTTCTCGACGGCTACCTCATCGCCTACCTGAACATCGACGAGGTCATCCGCATCATCCGGGAGGAAGACGACCCCAAGGCGAAGATGATGAAACGTTGGAAGCTCTCCGAGGTTCAGGCCGAGGCGATCCTCAATATGCGCCTGCGTGCGTTGCGGAAGCTTGAGGAAATCTCGATCCGCGAGGAGCACTCAGCTCTTTCCAAGGAACAGAAAGACCTCAAGCAGTTGATGAAGAACGAAAGCCGGCGTTGGGGCGTGATCGCCGAACAAGTCAAGGAGATCAAGACTAACTTCGGCCCCAAGACTGCGCTGGGCAGGCGGCGCACCGAGATCGGTGCGCCCCCCTCCGACGTCGTGATCCCATTGGAGGCGGTTGTCGAACGCGAGCCGGTCACGGTGCTCTGCTCGGCCAAGGGGTGGGTGCGGGCCTTGAAAGGCCATCAGGAGGATACCTCTGACGCGAAGTACAAGGAGGGCGACCGGTCGCGGTTCGCTGTCCATGCGCAGACCACAGACAAGCTGCTTGTTTTTGCCACCAACGGCCGCTTCTACACCCTGGGGGTCGACAAGTTGCCGGGTGGGCGCGGCTTCGGCGAGCCGCTGCGGTTGATGACGGGCCTTCCCAACGATCAGGATATCGTCGCTTTGCTGGTCCATGAGCCGGGGCGGAAGCTGTTGGTTGCTTCTTCCGATGGCCGCGGCTTCGTGGTCCCCGAGGACGAGGTTGTCGCCCAGACCAAGAACGGAAAGCAGATCTTGAATCCGGGACAGGGAGTCGAGGCTGCCGTCTGCCGGCCGGTCCACGGCGACCATGTCGCCGTCGTCGGCGAGAACCGAAAGCTGCTGGTCTTTCCGCTCGAGGAACTGCCGGAGATGACGCGCGGCCGAGGCGTGATCTTGCAGAAATACAAGGACGGCGGTCTCTCGGACGCCAAGGCTTTCGTTCTGGCGGAGGGATTGACCTGGGCCGCGGGAGCCGGCCGTACCCGGACCGAAACGGATCTCAGGGCCTGGCTCGGCAAGCGCGCCCAGGCCGGGCGTTTACCGCCGAACGGCTTCCCAAAGTCCAACAAGTTCGGCTGATTGCCGCCATTTCGAGCGGACGCCCTCCTCCAGCACAGCTTGCCTGAGCCATTTCCGGGCAGACTGGTTCAATCTGGTTCGAAAAGGCGGCCTTAACTCGCCGCAGTCTCTGTGGGGTCGGAAAGCAACTGCCAGCCCTCAGGGCCAAAACCCTCGAGCGGTTGAAAGCGGGCCTTGTAAGCCATCTTCCGGCTGCCGCTGATCCAGTAACCCAGATAGACGTGTGCCGCGGCATTTCGTTGGGCGGTCTCGATCAACCATAGGACGACATAGGTGCCGAGGGATCGACGTCCCTGACCCGGTTCGAAGAAGCTGTAGACGGCGGAGGGGCCGTCGGCCAGCCAGTCGAGCAGGCAGACCGCAATCAGCCTGCCGTTGGAATCGCGGAACTCACCGAGTCGAGTATCGATATCGCTGGATTCAATCATAGAGCGATATTCCTGCTCTGTCATTCCCGCCATTTCTCCGTCACCGTGGCGCGACTCGATATAACGCTGGAAGAGCGCAAACTGCTCGGCGGTTGCGCGCGCCGGCACGACCCGCAGCGAGAGGTCGGCATTGGCGCGCACGATACGCCTCAGTGATTTTCCCGGCTTGAACTCTGCCACCGCGACCCGCACCGGGACGCAAGCATTGCAGCGACTGCACGCTGGACGGTAGGCGAAGCGGTGACTGCGTCGAAAACCGGCCGAACTCAGTGTGTCATAGGCGTTCTGCGCCTGTCGCCCACTGATCTCCGTTAGAAGCTTGCTCTCAAGCTGTCCGGGCAGATAGGGACAAGGATTGGGTTCCAGAACATAGTAGCTCCGAATGGGACCGAATGCGGCGGGCTCAGTCACCCTGATCCGTTCTGTACTTCGTTCTGGCCTCATGGTGTTAATCTGCGCGGCCTCGGTCCTGCCGTCCAGTCTCTCTGCATCGCCAGCGGTTCGAAGCGGCACTGGCTCGTGTGTGGTTGGAGATCCGTCAGTCGGCAGCCTGATTCTCCTCGCCGGGTGCAGCGTAGCCGAAATAGGCGGCACCCAACTCGCCGTGAATCCGGCCCAGCTTCAGCTGTATCCAGTCGATGAATTCATGCATGCCCTTATCGATGACACGCTCGATTGAAATGTCATCGAGTACCGCTACCAGTTCGTCCATTTCCTCCAGAGCCGCAGCACCGCCGATCAAGCGGTGGCTAGAGCGCAGATGGCCGAGGCGGTTCGAGATGTCGCGCACGCAAGCCCGGACGGATCGCGGGAAGCGGCTGTGGAAGAGCAGGAACCCGGCGACATCGGCCTGGGTCATACCGCTCGGCTGAATCCGGCGGAAGGCGTGATATCCGGCGGCTGAGCGCAGCACGGCATTCCACTGGCTGACATCCAGGGGCGAGCCGACAGGTTCATTCTTGGGCAGCAACAGGTGGTACTTAACGTCGAGCAAACGCGTCGTCTGATCGGCCCGCTCGATACTGCGGCCGATCTGGTAGAAGAACCAGCTTTCGTCGCGATAGAAGGTTCCCTCGGTGATCCCGGTGTGGGTCTGACAGGCCTCCTTCACGAGGTTGCAGAAGCGCGTCAGGCGAGGTTCGCTGAGGTCTTCCCGTTGCATGCTCTTGAGTTTGTTCGAGAACATGTTCAACTGGATCCACATCTCCGTCGAGATCAGTGGCCGTAGGGTACGAGCGTTGCCGCGCGCCAGATTGACAGCAGATATGATCGAAGACACGTTGCGCTGGTCGAGGGTATAAAAAAAGATCACCGAGTCCGCGTCGGCCTCTTCGTGCTCCGCGAAGAAGCGCTCTTCGTCGCGGAACAGTTCCACGATGGAGCGCCAGTTCTGCCAGCCACGGCTGTCACGGCTGAAGGTCTCGTTGATGTCGAGGATACGCGCCACGTTCTCGGCACGCTCAACATAGCGCGCCAACCAATAGATCGCTTCAGCGTAGCGTGAAAGAAGCCTACTCAAGGACCCAGGTATCCTTAGAACCTCCGCCTTGGGAGGAGTTGACGATGATCGAGCCCTTGGTGAGTGCGACGCGCGACAGTCCGCCCGGCAGTACCCAAGTAGACCTGCCTGTGACCGCGAAGGGACGCAGATCGACATGGCGTGCCTTGATGCCGTCGTCCGTCAAGGTCGGGCAGACAGACAGATTGACCATCGGCTGAGCGATATAATTCGCCGGGTCGGCGACGAGTTCCGCGCGGCACTTCTCCAGTTCCCGCGCACTCGCCCGGGGACCGATGGTGATGCCATAGCCACCCGCTTCGCCAACCGGCTTGACCACCAGCTTGTCCAGGTTCTCCAGGGTATAGGCAAGGCCTTCCGCCTCACGGCAGATGTGCGTCTCGACGTTCGATAGAATCGGATCTTCATCGAGGTAGTATTTCGTGATCCGAGGCATATAGGCATAGACCGCCTTGTCGTCGGCGACGCCGGTGCCGATGGCGTTGGCCAGCGACACGTTGCCTTTGGCATAGGCACGCATTAGGCCCGCTGCGCCCAGGACGCTATCCGGGTTGAAGGCTTCCGGATCGAGGAACTCGTCGTTGATGCGTCGATAGATCACGTGGACCGGGTCGAGACCGTTGATGGTCTTCATGTACACCTTGTCGTCTTCTACGACCAGATCACTTCCTTCGACCAGGGACACACCCATCTCGCGCGCAAGGAAGATATGCTCGAAATACGCCGAATTGTAGGTGCCTGGGGAAAGCAAGACGACCTGGGGATCGGAAACGCCGGCCGGCGCCGTCTCGACCAAGGCTTCGTGAAGTTTCTGACCGTAGTTCGAGACGGAGCGGATACCGATCTTGCTCATCAGATCCGGAAAGCTGCGCTGCATCAGGTGGCGGTTCTCGACCACATAGGATACGCCGGAGGGGCAGCGCGCGTTATCCTCCAACACAACGAACTGACCGTCGTCGCCGCGCACCAAGTCAGTCCCGTTTATGTGCACATAGGTGCCGAAGGGCACGTCTATGCCCTGCATCTGGCTGCAGTAGTTCTTGTTCCCCAACACCAAGTCTGGGGGGACGGTGCCGTCTTTCAGAATCTTCTGTTCGTGATAGATATCCCAGAGGAAGAGGTTAAGTGCGGTTACCCTCTGGGTGACACCCTTTTCGATGGTCGCCCAGGTCTCGGGGGAGATCACACGCGGAATGACGTCGAACGGCAGGATCCGGTCGATAACATCTTTCTGGGTATAGACCGTAAAGGTGATCCCAAAGCTATAGAGCTCCAACTCGGCATCGCGAGCGCGCCCACGGAGTTCTTCCAGGTCGAGCCGGTTGAGGCGCTCGCGGATCGCCATCGTGTGGTCTGCGCGCTCATTCGCACCGCCCAGCATCTCACAAAAGAACCCGTCGGGATCATAGGCGGATAGAGGTCCCGCCACGGAGGAGGCCATACTAGCCAAGTACTAAGCTCCCTGTAATCGGATCTTCGAGGTCGGAGAGTTCATTGATTCCTGTATTGGAGAAGCTCCAATACGAGGGTGATTATTGCAAGGTTCCAGCTTCTCTGGCCAGCGTTCAATGTAAGCCATCCCAGCCAAGCCACGAATCGTCTGTCTGCGAATGAACGCGATGCTCAGGGCTGTTGGCGAGTGACCAGGGTGCCGGCAAGAATATCATGCAGGGCACGCCCGCGATCCGTAAAGAACACCAGGAGCAGAATCAGCCAGGCGGTCAGGGCGACAGTGACGTAGAAAAGCAACACAACGAGGATTGCCTGGAGCGGTTCTGGCGCTTTGCCGCTCCAGTCACGCAGTTCTAAATCGAAGACCCGCATACCGGGGGTCGCACCGCGAGCGGCAATGAAGTAGCTGTGATAGATAAGCGGCCAGAGTGCCAAGACGATGACCGCCAGAGGGCTCAACAGGCCAAAGCTCAGAAGCCCGACAATCGACAAAGCAAAGCCAAGGGCGAGCCCGAGAAAAGCGACGATTATGACGTCGACCAAGTACGCAAGGCTGCGGCGCAGGACCAGGCCTGAGTAAAGCTGAGGAGCGGAGGAGGGCGTGGGGGGCTGGTCGCGCCAGGGCTGGGATCTTTGGCGGCCGTTCTTTTCGTCGGCAAGCATGGCGTCAGCCTAGGCCGCACAGCGTGACCGATGCAAGGACCGGTTTGGTTGGCCGCGGGCTAGTTGTCCGACTGATAGAGCGGTGTCTCGCTCTCGGCCGCCTGGCGCAGCAGCACGATGGAGATGCGGCGATTGCGTGGCGACAATGGATCTTCGGGTACAAAGTGCTCCTGGTCGGCCCGACCGACAACCGATGCAATGCGCGAAGCCGGCAGTCCCGCCGCGAGTAAGGCGCGGCGGCTCGAGTTGGCACGATCGGTCGACAGCTCCCAATTGGAATAACCCTCGCTGTTCGAATAGGGCGTAGAGTCCGTGTGCCCTTTGATTGCGACGGGGTTGTCGAGTTTCTTGATGGCATCAACCACCAGGGCCATGAGGCGCTGCGTGTGCTGGAACATGTCCGCGGACCCCGAAGCGAACATCGAGCGACCTTCCTGGTCGATGATCTGAATGCGCAGACCTTCCGGCGTCTGGTAATAATGAGGTTCTTCGCGAAGTCGCTGAGGTCGGGAACGGATTCGAGTGCCTGGCGCAACTCGGCCTCCGCTTGCTCGAACCTTTCCTGCTCCAGCTCCTGAGCGAGACGGTCGACTTCGCTCGGGTTGACGGCCTGGTTGGGGTCTTCGGGCGACTGGGACAGGCGCTGTCCGGACTCGGTGTCGTCCGTCGGGTCTTCGACCGGGTCCCGTCGCTCTTTTTTGGTGTCGTCCTTGGCGCCCGGCAAAGCGATGGTAATGCCGACCGGAGCGGTGTCATTCATCATCGCGCCCTCGGTCGAGATGCTGCGCCCGCCTAGAACGCCGTCCGAACCGCTGGGGCTCTGCGAGACGCTGTCAGGGCTGAGCGAGGGGACCGGTGAAAAGTACTCGGCGATTCCCTGGCGCTGTTCCTCAGTCGTCGCATTGAGCAGCCAGAGGAGCAGAAAGAACGCCATCATTGCGGTCACGAAGTCGGCATAGGCGACCTTCCAGGCGCCACCGTGGTGACCGCCGCCGCCGCCCTTCTTGACCTTCTTGATGATGACGACCGGTGCGTCGTTGCCTCCCGCCGCTGCCATAATTGTCCCCTTCAGGCTGGGGGCGGCAGAGCACCGACCGTCTCTTCAACCTCGAAGAAGGTCGGGCGGTCATGGGACTGCAAGGCCTTGCGCGCGAACTCAACCGAGACCGCCGGCGGCGACCCATGAAGGTGCGCCAGAAGGGCAGCTTTGATGCAGTGAAGATACTTGATTTCAGCGTTGTAGACCGACTGCGCCTTGGCCGCGATCGGACCAAGAAAGCCGTAGGATACCCAGACGCCGAGGAAGGTGCCGACCAGGGCGCCGCCGATCAGCTTGCCGAGAACTTCCGGCGGCTCGGTAATCGAACCCATGGTCTTGATGACGCCCAGGACGGCGGCGACGATGCCGAGCGCCGGCATACCATCGGACATAGTCTGGAGGGCATGGGCCACTTCGGAGTGTTCGTGGTGGACAACCTCGATCTCCTCGTCCATCAAGGTTTCCATCTCGTGCGGATTCTCAGCGCCGAGGGTCAGCATGCGCAAGTAGTCGCAAAGGAAGGTCAAGGCGGTTTCGTTGGCCAAGACGCCCGGAAATTGCTGGAAAAGCGCAGAGTCATGCGGCTTCTCGATGTGCTGTTCCAGACCGAGGTTGCCCTTTGTCTTGGCCACTTTCAGGATCTGGTAGAGCAGGCTGATGAGTTCGAGGTAGTTTTCTTTCTTGTACTGAGCGCCTTTGAGCGTCTTGCCGACGGCGCTTCCGGTGTGCTTCACCACCGAAGCGGGATTGCCGATGACATAGGCACCAATCGCCGCGCCGACGATGATCACGGCTTCAAAGGGCTGCCAGAGCACTCCGAGCTTGCCACCCATCGCCATGTAGCCGCCGAGGGTGCAGCCGATAACCATCAATATGCCTACAATTAGCCCCATGGAGCCCCAATCCGCGCGCAATTCGCCTTCGAGCCGACCGTCCTTTTGGGACGGGCTTTGAAGGTGGCCGATTTAAGTTAAAAAGTGGTTTAGCTAGGCTGAGGAGAGGCTGGAAACCGCTGGATTGTGGTGGCTTTTAGGCTTGTTCTGGCATTAATATCCGGCCCGCCAGCGACAGGAGCGTGATACGGCAGTGGTGACCATGACATTTGATTCCCTTGCCTTTCGTAGGGCCCTCGGCAGCTTTGCGACGGGTATCGCCGTGGTGACGGCGCGTGACGCCGAAGGGGGCAACCGCGGGATCACGGTGAACTCCTTCTCCTCGGTCTCCCTCGATCCGCCCTTGATCCTGTTCTGCCTGGACCGAGCGGCGATGAGCTTCGCCACCTTCCAAGCAGCGGAATCTTTCGCTATCAACGTCTTAAGAGAGAGCCAGCACGATCTTTCGGTGCGCTTCTCTACCGCCACTATCGACAAGTGGGACGGCTTAGCCTACGACCTTTGGTCGGGGGACCTTCCGGTGCTGCGTGACTGCCTCGCCAACTTGGTCTGTCGACGCGAGTGCCTCTACAAGGGCGGAGACCATGTCATCATCGTTGGCCGGGTCGAGCAGCTCCAGGTGGCTAGCAAGGGTGATCCGCTGGTCTATTTTCAAAGCGGCTATCGTTCGATCGGCCCGGCCATCTGATCGGCCACAATGGGTCAGGCAAGGGCGTTCTGCAGATCGGCGATCAAATCCTCTTCTCCCTCGATCCCGACCGAGAGCCGCACCAGCCCATCGGTGATGCCAAGGCTGGCCCGAATGTCCGGCGGGATCGACGCATGCGTCATGATTGCAGGATGCTCGATCAGACTTTCCACCCCGCCCAGGCTTTCAGCCAACGCGAAGACCTCGACACGTTCAAGGAAACGCCGAGCGTGATCGAGGCCGCCCTCCAAGAATGCCGTAATCATGCCGCCGGGCGCGTCCATCTGCCGATCCGCAAGAGCATACTGCGGATGACTCGATAGGCCGGGGTAGATCACTTTCTCGACCTTGGGATGGTTTTGCAGGAACTCGGCGACGGCCATTGCGTTCGTGCAGTGCCGCTCCATGCGGAGCGCCAGCGTCTTGAGGCCGCGGAGGGCCAGGAAGCTGTCGAACGGCCCCTGCACGGCGCCGACGGCGTTCTGCAGAAAGGTAAGCTGCTCGGCCAGAGCGGCATTGTCGCCGACCACAAGCACACCGCCGACCATGTCCGAATGGCCGTTCAGGTATTTGGTGGCCGAATGCATGACCACGTCGAACCCCAGTTCCAGGGGACGCTGGACCCAGGGTGTCGCGAAGGTATTATCGCAGGCGGCCAGAACCCCAAGCTGCTTGGCCAGCGCGGCAACGCCCTCCAGGTCGACGAGCTTGAGAAGCGGATTCGTCGGCGTTTCAACCCAGATCAGTTTCGTCTCCGGACGAATGGCCGCGTCGAGAGCGTCAAGATCAGACATGTCGACAAACGAGAAACTGAGCCCGGCGGAGCGCTTTCGCACGCGCTCGAAGAGGCGGTAGCTGCCGCCATAGAGATCGTCCATCGCAACGACATGGGAGCCGCTGTCGAGGCAGTCGAGCAGTGTTGCGATCGCCGACAGCCCCGAGGCAAAGGCGTAGCCCTGCTCGCCGCTCTCGAGATCGGCGATGCAGCGTTCGTAGGCCATGCGGGTGGGGTTCTGGGAGCGGCTGTACTCGTAGCCTTTGTGAACCCCCGGACTGTCCTGAACATAGGTCGAAGTCGCGTAGATCGGTGGCATGATAGCGCCAGTTGATGGGTCGGGGGCTTGACCGGCATGAATGACGCGCGTGGCGAAGGCAGGCCGATTGCGGGACCTGGAGGTGTCGGGCATGGGATTATCTCATCCGTCGGCGTAGGTGGTTGAGCAGGTCGATGCGGGTGATCAGGCCCAAGAAAGCACCGTTCTCGACGACGATGGCCACGTGATCCTTAGCAAAGACTGGCAGCAGGGTGTCGATCGACTGGTCCGGCGCGATGGTCTCCAGCTTCGACGTCATGGCGCTGGCCACGGAATCCTTGAAACGCTCATCGTTCCCGAACACCTTCAGCAGAATATCGCTCTCGTCGACGATACCGACGACCTTGCCGCTGCTGTCGAGCACGGGCAGCTGCGAGATATCGTAGAGCTTCATCCGGCCGTAAGCGATCAGCAGGTTGTCATCGATTCCAACTGTAACGGTGCCGTGTTCGTCGTGGCGGCGGCTGATGAGATCGCGCAGGTCGCCGGTCTGTTCCCGCTTGATAAAGCCCTGGTCAATCATCCAATAGTCGTTGAACATCTTTGACAGGTATTTGTTGCCGCTGTCGCAAACAAAGGTGGCGACACGCTTTGGTTCGCTCTGTTCGCGGCAGTAGCGTAGGGCCGCGGTAATCAGCGTGCC
>CAJHXI010000253.1_pt1 | contig 10286 bp, 6 predicted proteins | sample 9198411 | NCBI WGS metagenome assembly CAJHXI01 (sample SAMEA7708298, study PRJEB35096) | sediment metagenome | biome: marine neritic benthic zone biome [ENVO:01000025]; feature: sediment [ENVO:00002007]; material: shallow marine sediment [ENVO:03000034] sea grass bed [ENVO_01000059] ...
ACGGTTAGCCCCATACCCGAAAGGACCAGAAACCCCGGCAGCATACGAATGACGGTCAAGCTCAGCACCGCATAGCACACCGCACTCCATGATATTTCGGTGAAGACGATACCTGCCACCGCCGCGCCGAAGACCACCCAGGTCAAGAGGGCAAGTGTATCGCCGGTGCCCTCCGCCGCGCGCAGCAGTTCCTCCTTCTCCTTATGCATCAGCATGCCTCCGATCAGCCCGCCGATGAAGCAAGCGATAAATCCACTGCCGCCCAGAGACTGCGCCCCGGCAAAGCAGGTCATGGCGGCCGCGGGAACCGAGAGTTGCATCCAGATCTCTCCGAGCCATCCACGAGAACGGGCGAACTTCATGAGAAGCGAACCCAGGATCGTAATGACGACGCCGACGCCCGCACCTATCCCGATCTCGCTCGCGAACTCGTGGAGGATGAGGTCGCCCGTATCGGATCCATGTGCAGAGCCGGCGGCAAAAGCTAGAAAGACAAGGAGAACCGGCACGCAGATGCCGTCGTTCAGACCACTTTCGACATTCAGGCCTTCCCGAATACGGGCCGGGACGGCGGAATTGGTCACCACCGCCTTGCCGAGCGCGGCGTCGGTGGGTGCAAGCATTGTCGCCAGCAAGGCGATCTCCAGCAAGGAAAGCTGGCCGAACATGAGAAAGCCGACGGCGAACCCAAGGATAATGGTTAGGGGCAGCCCGATGAGAAGAAGACGTCCCGGGACTAGAATGCTTGATCTCAACACGCGCAGATTGGCGTTGGCCGCATCGGTGAACAGAACAAGGGCCAAGGTGAACTCCGCCAGCAGGCGAATGCCTTCAGCATCGATACTGAGGTCGAGAACCCCAAGTCCAGTTGGCCCGCAAATCAATCCAAACGCCACGAAGATGACCGCCCCACTCAGTGGCGTCTTCTCGAGACGATTAGCAATTGCGCTGTAAATGAAGGCAAAGACCGCAAGTATCGCCAGGCTCTGATACACGAACCACCCCCCATCGCCGCAGTACAGGTGTCGCCGACACCATACTATTTTTGAATTCTATTTTACGTAGAAACTATAATATGAGCCACCTAAATCTTGTGGCCGCGATGCTGCTCATTATGCGAGTGTTGAAATGGCATCATTCTTTGTCGGCAACGTGTCTTCACAACCAGGAAAAAGGACCCCACCGGCGGTACTTACTAATGGTTCGCAGAAGAAGCGTTCCGAAGTGCCGGTGGGGCCAGTTTGCGTTCGGATATTGATGGTTGCCTTTGAATTAGGTGCCGCACCTCGAAAGGGCCAGTTACAAATTGGTAATAAGTGCAACCGGGAAAGAGCGTCCCTGCCCCAGCGTTGCCGCTGCAGGGCGGCGGGCCGCACTCCGAGCGGCCATCGTTGGGCTGGACTCCGAGAAAATTTTCGACCAGATAGAATGACCATAGCCCATCACCTCGTCGGAGGAACGGTCCGAGATGAGCGAGACCAGTCCACCAGCAGCCATTGCTGCATTGCGCGCGGAACTCACGCAACGGGGCAAGACCTCGAATACACTCTCACGGGCAATGCTGGCGGCCTTTTATACCTCCGAAGCCTTCCATGATTTCGAGCGTGATCACCTGTTTCACCAGGAATGGGTCTGCCTCGGGCACAGCGGCGAAATACCCAATCGCGGCGACTACTTCACGACCGAGTTGGCGGGAGAGCAGCTCCTGGTCGTGCGCGATGATGCCGGCGTGCCGCGCGTTCTTTCCAACGTTTGCCGTCATCGCGGGCACCCGGTTGCGGAAGGCAAAGGCACCCGGCGCCGCTTCGTCTGTCCGTACCATGCCTGGTCGTACGGATGCGACGGCGCCCTTCGGAACGCGCCCTTCATGGATAGGGTCGAGGGCTTCGACAAAACGAGCATTCGCCTGCCGCAGTTCAAATCGGAGATTTGGAAGGAGTTCATTTTCGTCAATCTGGATGGCGGAGCCGCGCCGCTTGCCGACCGCTTGACGGGCTTGGAGCACCTCACCCAGAATTACCACATCGAAGAGCGGCATTTCCTTCACCAGGAGGAGGAGTGCTGGGGTACCAACTGGAAGTGCCTCACAGAAAACTTCATGGAGGGCTACCACCTCAGCATCACCCACGCCAAGACGCTGCACCATATAACGCCAACGGCTCTGTGCCGGAAAATTCCCGGTGGCGACGGCTACACGGCCTATGCCTCCGGCTACGATCCCAAGTACCCAGATCGTGAACATTGCCACCCCGATCTGACCGCCGATGAGCGGCGGCAGTCCGTTCTGTTCTGTATTTATCCAAATTTCGTAATGACTTGCGCTCCGAACTTCGCTCTATTTATGTGTCTAAGACCGACGTCGGTCGACAGCGTTACCCTGCGGTGGGGCGTGATCGGGCACGTCGATGATCCCGAGCACCCGGCAGCTCGGGAATACTTGAACATCGGGCTAGCCTTCAATGCCGAGGCCCGCGCAAAACTCGAAGCCTTACAACGCGGGCTGAAGACCCGCTATTACGAGCCGGGGCCCCTGGCCTGCGATGATCTCGAGGGCACGGTCCGCGATTTTCATGGCCATTTGGCGGATCGGCTCGGCAAGCACGTGCCAATTCCCTGATGCCTCGAACCCGAGCGGATAAATCACCGAGCCTGCCAAGATTGGCGGCGCCCACCAGTCGAGCGCTTCTCAACTCGCCTCATCCAAGGGTGACTTGCCATTGAAGCCAAACGTGATTTTGATTTTGGTCGACGATATGGGCTTTTCGGACCTGGGCGTCACAGGATCGGAGATCCGAACACCTAATATCGACCGTTTGGCGAGAGACGGCGCACTGTTGACCGCCATGTACAACTGCGCGCGCTGTTGTCCGACCCGAGCGTCCCTACTCACCGGCCTCTATCCGCACAGCGCCGGCATCGGCCACATGGGCACCGACCTGGGAACGCCGGCCTATCAAGGTTTTCTGCGCAACGACAGCGCCACCATCGCCGAAGTTCTCAAGGCATCAGGCTACCGCACGCTGGCCTCGGGGAAGTGGCACGTCGCCGGAGACTTCGAGCCGAGAAACTGCGATGCCTGGCGCGTCGGAGATCTTGATCACCCGACCCCGTTGCAGCGCGGCTTCGACCGCTTTTACGGCATCGTGGATGGCGCGACGAACTTCTTCTCACCTCACTTCGTCATGGAAGACGACCGGCGCGTGCGAGCCCTTCCCGACGACTTCTACTTCACCGATGCGATCACGGATAAGGCGATCGGAATGATAGAAGAGGCCGTGGGGGAAGAATGGCCCTTCTTTCTCTACCTGGCTCATGCGGCGCCGCATTGGCCCCTGCATGCCCCGGAAGAGGACATCGCCCGTTACGACGGCATCTACAGCAAGGGCTGGGACGCGGTCCGCACGGCGCGCCACGAGGAGCTCAATGGACGCCGGATCCTGAGGCACAATTGGGATATCTCCCCTCGCGATGAGGAGGTGATGGCCTGGGGTAATGTCCGTCACAGCGACTGGGAGGTGAGCAAGATGGCGGCCTATGCCGCGATGGTCGACCGTATGGACCAATCGGTCGGCCGCTTGGTTCAGGCATTGGAAAGGCTCGACCAGCTCGACAATACGCTCATCCTGTTTCTTTCCGATAATGGGGGCTGCGCCGAGTTCATGGCGGAGGACGGGTGGGCGAAGTTCTATCCCGATATCACACACGACGGCCGCAAGATGGTCATGGGCAACGTTCCCAATCTGCGTCCGGGCAGCGCTCTCACCTTTCAAAGCTACGACAGGCCCTGGGCAAACGTCTCCAACACGCCGTTCCGGCTTTTCAAGCACTACGTCCACGAAGGCGGCATCTCCACACCTCTCATCGCCCATTGGCCCGATCGGATCCCGGCATCCCTGACCGCCCACACGCCCTGCCATGTCGTGGATGTGCTGCCCACGATCCTGGATGTAACCGAAAGCCCCTACCTCTCCGAGTTGGGCGGTCACCCGATCCAGCCCCTGCAGGGCGAGAGTTTCTTGGACCTGCTGTGCGGCAAGGACTGGCGCCGCGGGCAGCCGATCTTCTTCGAGCACGAAGGCAACGCCGCAATTCGCCTCGACAACTTCAAGCTCGTGAAAAAGCACGGTTGCGATTGGGAGCTCTACGACATGGATGAGGACCGCACGGAGCTGAATGACATCGCCGGCCGTCATGGACCGCTGGAGAGTGAACTCAAGAAAAGATATCGGGATTGGGCTGATAAGACCGGGGTTCTCGACTGGGACCGAGCCTTACCGAGGCTTCTCAAGGCTTGGGGGCTGCAAAGCGCCGAAGGCTGAGACGCGCGCGGCTGCCCCCGGGCACTTCACGCTCTGGCAGGCGCATTGGACTTGTGGCCAAAGATAGGGAGTCCAAGTCGACGCGGGCTCGCGCTAGACTGCATCGGTCATCATGTCTTGCGGGAAAGGACACGGGGATGATCCGGCGTTTCTCCTGGCTGTTGCCATTCGTTCTCCTAATTTCGCCCGCCTCCGCCGCCGAGCTGCGAGTGACGTTCGTGGGCGAAAGCGATGTCGCGTTGGAGAACCCGCACGACCTGAAGCTTTCTCCGGATGGTCGCTACCTCTTCGTCTCCGATGTCGGCCACGATCGCATCGCCGTTCTCGACCCGGAGACGCTCGCGCTGATCTGGGAGTTCGGCGCGGATCACCAGTCGGGCACCCATGACATCGACTTCGATGCCGAGGGCCGAGGCTATGTTGCCGACACCCACAACAATCGGGTGACGATCTATGAGTTCGATGGTCACGAGGCCGAACTGGTCGGCCAGCTCGACGCGAGAATTCGAGGCACCGCGGGGGTGCTCGCCCACCCGAACGGACGGATCTACGTCGCCGGCGCTTGGTCTGGAAACCTGGTCGTCTATGAGAATGGAACGGTGATCGACGAGCTCCACGGCCTGTCGTCCCCTCACGACCTGGAGCTGACGCCCGAGGGCGACATCTGGCTCGCCGATTCCGGCGCCGACCGCATGCTCTTGCTATCGCCGGACTTGGAGAAACAGCGAGAACTGAAAGGTCCGCCCTACGACTTCGACGGCGTGCGATACCAGGACGTTCTACCGGACGGCACCCTGATCGCAGCCGACAAGAACAACCATCAGGTCAAGATCATCGGGCCCGACGGCAATCTGCTTTTGACCCTGGGCACGGGGCGCTCGGGGCGCGGGCCCGGGCAATTCACGACACCGGAAGGTATCGAGACTAAGGGAGATACCCTCTGGATCTCCGATTCGGGCAATGATCGGGTGGTGAAATACAAAATCATACAGGATTAACAAAACCACGATCCCGCGGTAGGGCGGCGGTCAGCTTGCCCTCCTCGACCTTTGGGTCGCGCGGCTGATCAATAGCTTGTGCTTCTCCCTGATTTCCGCTTTCCAGTTCGGCTCGGACTTCAAATTCGTCGCCGACTCACCCATCAGGTAGGCAACCAAGAGCCGACCACGAATGCGCGCCTGCTTTTCGGAAAAGCCGACCTGCTTATACATCCAGGCCGCGAAATCGAATCGGTTTTGGAGCGTGCGCTCGAAGACTTTTCTCGCCGCGGGATCGCTTCGCGCCCAAATTGAAATCGCATGATCGTAGACGGCCGCGTCCTCTTCGACCACTTGCACCATGAGATTCAAAATGCGGTCCTCCGGCGCCCCAGTGAACGACCGTGCCTGATCTCTGATCGCATCGGTCAGCTCGCGCTCCCAATAGTCAAGCAAGCAATCCAAAAGGTCCTGCAATCCTTTGAAGTGCCAATAGAAACTTCCACTGGTCACACCCATGCGTTCAGCGATAACGACAATCTTGACACCGTCGACACCGCGCTCCCGCAGAACGTCGAGCGCCCCACGCACCCAGTCCGCGCGGCTCAACCTCCGAGTTTGGTTTTTTCGCGCAACCATAGAGGACTCTATTGACGATGAAGCATCACCATATTACCATAGAGTCCTCTATGTTCCAAACTTTGTTGGATACAATATTAGATTTTGATAGTTGATCCACTGACCGCCGAGGAAATCGCCGAAGAATTGAAGGAACCGTTTCAAGAGCAAGGCTGGCTTTAGCAATCCCCTGCGAGCGGCATCCGCTTGAAAGAGAAAGGACCTATTCATGTTGCCTAAGATGAGAATCTCGTGGCGTGCTTTATCGCCCCTGGGCTTGGCCATCGGACTTTTCATCGCGACAGGTACCGATCGGCCGGTCCTTGCCGAGGATAACATGCCCGTCGGGCGCAAGCCGATTGCGATCGTCGATGGCCAATATCCTGCCAGCTACTTCCCCAATACCGAGCTGCTCGGCGCCGATGAAATGCGAATTACGGCGCTCGGGACCGGCATGCCGAACCAAACCCGCGCGGCGGTCTCGATCTCCTACCTGGTCGAGCTCGGCAACGGCGACAAGTTTCTGTTCGACGTCGGTGCGGGAATGCTCGCCAACCTCTTCTCTCTGCGGCCGGACTTCTCCAAGATCGATAAGGTCTTCGCCAGCCACCTGCACGTCGACCACGTGGGTGACTTCGTGGGACTCCACATCGGCGGTTGGCTGTCGGGGCGCTACACGCCGATCCATCTTTACGGACCAAGTGGATCCAGTCCGGAAATGGGCACCAAGGCCTTTGCGGAAGCCATGCAGGCGGGTTACGCATGGGACATCGCCACGCGTAGTGGCGCCCTGCCCGACGCCGGCGGCAAGATCGTCGTGCACGAGTTCGACTACAAGCAGGAAAACGAAATCGTCTACGAGGAAAACGGGGTGACGATCCGGTCCTGGCCGGCCATCCATGCGCTGGACGGCTCGGTCAGCTACAGCCTGGAGTGGAGCGGACTCAAGTACGTCTTCGGCGGCGATACCTACCCCAATAAGTGGTATATCAAGTATGCCGCCGACGCGGATGTCGCCTCGCACGAGTGCTTTCTACCTCCGAAAGCGCTTGCCGAGTACTTCGGTTGGGGCCTGCGTCAGGCCACTTGGGTCTCCACTCGGATCCATACCGAGCCTCAGGCGTTCGGCAAGGTGATGTCCACCATAAAGCCGCGCTTGGCGGTCGGCTATCACTCGGTGCAATCGCCGGAAAACAACGCCGCCATCATGGATGGAGTCCGCAAGACCTATGATGGGCCGCTCGCATTGGCGCGCGACCTGATGGTGATCAACGTCACCAAAGACACGGTCAACGTGCGCATGGCCGTGGTGGACGAGTATGTCTTGCCACCGGATGTGAGCCAGGCATACAAGGACGCGGATCGTTCGGAAGAGAAGAAGACCTCCGATTACATAACGGGCGGTAAGTGGGATGGCTATACGCCGCCGGAGATGCCGGAGAAATAAACCGAAGCGCGAATCGCAGACCGGTCATAACCCGGCCCGAGATAGCGCCCGGCTCTCCGGATAGGGCTAGAGGGAGAACGGTTTGACTTGGCAACGTCGGTTGGGCTTAGGGCTCGTTGCGCTCTCGCCTATATGGCTCGGCGCGAGTGACGGTCAAGCAGGCGGCCTCTATCTGAACGAGTTCGCCACGCCGTCGATGGGCACGGCCGGCGCCGGCGGGGAGGCCTGGGCGAACGACGCCTCGACCGCCTTTGCCTTCCACAATCCCGCCGGCATGACGCGGCTGGAGGGCCATCAGCTATCCCTGGGTGTCGGGTTGGGACAGATCGATACCGAGTTCGACGCCAACGCCAATACGCCCTTTGGCGGCGGCAATGGGGGTGATGCCGCGGGGCTCGTCCCGCTTTTGGGGTCGCATGGCGTCTTCAGTCTCACCGAAGATCTGAAATTCGGCTTCAGCGTCTTCAGCGTCTCCGGTGCCGGACTGGACTACGACAACAGCTGGACAGGGCGCTTTCAAAACCAGGAGATCAACTTCCTCACCGTCACCGCCAACCCAACGGTCGCCTACCAGGTGACCGACTGGCTGTCCTTGGCCGGTGGCGTGATGGTCACTTATGCGGACCTCGATTTCAAACTGGCGGTTCCGCCCGGCGGTGCCGGCAGCGCCAAGATCGACGGCGACGACATCACTCATGGCTTCAACTTCGGGGCGCTTTTCGATCTGAGCCCGCGAACGCGGGTCGGCGTTATCTATGTATCCGAGCAGGAGATCGACTTCGACGGTAACCTCAAGGTCAACCCCGCCGGGATCAATGTCGGGTCGACGACCAGTTTGAACCTGGCCCAGGCGGTGCGCGTGGGGGCCTATCACGAGATCGACGATCAGTGGGCGATCTTGGGCACTGTCGGTTGGGAAGACTGGAGCACGATGGACAGCCTCTTTGTCAATACCAGCGGCGGTGCTGGAAACATCCCGCGAAACTGGAACGACACCTATCACTTCAGTATCGGCGCGCACTACAAGCCGGTCCAAGACTGGCTATTGCAGGCGGGGATCACCTATGACACCTCGCCGGTCGATGCCAAGGACCGGACCGCCGACATGCCAATCGATCGGCAGATCCGTGTCGCCCTCGGCGCCCAGCACCAGCTATCCGAGACCATGACCGTCGGTGGCGCCGTCGAATATGTCGACTTGGGCAGTGCGCGGATCAGCGACCCCAATACATTGACCGGCGATTACGACAAGAACCGGGCCTTTTTCTTCGCCCTGAATGCTAATTTCAAGTTCTGATCCCTCCTAACGCCATCGGCTGACGGCACCGATGCGAGAAAATGCGAATGAGATCTGTACAGAGCTTGCTTCTCGTCTTCTCGGTCGCGCTGTTGTTGCTTGCGAGCCAACCGGCGTGGGCGGACTGGATCAACATGACGGGGGCCGAGACGGCGCCCAACATTGCCGAGTTCCACATCGAGGACGATCGCCTGTTGGTGCGCATCGAGATCTATGTCAGAGATCTCGAGGTTTTCCATGACCTCATCCCCGACGATCTGCTGGCCCAACCTGCCCCAGGCAGAGACACTCTCGACGAGCGCGTGCGGCGCTTTTCTTCGCAAATGCTCCGCGTGCTGGCCGACGATGGCGAGCCTCTCTCCGCGGAGTTGATGCTCGCCGAGCCGCGGTTGCGTCAGGACCGCGCCTCACCCTTCGCAGGACTGGTCAACCCCACGACCGGGCGGATGGCCCCGAAGCCTCCCGAGGACAAGCGTGTTCTCTATGTCGAGCTTGCGTACCCGTTCTCAGAGCGGCCTCAGCGCCTGACCATCATCCCGCCACACGACGACAAAGGCGTGCCGCGGGTGAGCATGGGGTTCATCACCTACCACAACGCCGTTCCCGTCACCGACTTCCGGTTCCTCACGGGCTCGGCGACTGTCATCCTCGATTGGGACGACCCCTGGTACAGCAAGTTCGACGACCCCCGCCTGACCCGCCATCACAAATCCGGGCTGATGTCATTTCTCTATGTCGAGCAGAATGAGGTCCGGCACGAAGTCTTGGCCCGTCTCAAGGATCTCGAAAACTGGATCGACTTAGACCTGGAAGACGAGCGGTACATCGCTCCCAACGAGTGGGAAAGGCTCAAGGATCGTATCGTGGCCTTTCTGAAGACCCGAAACAAAGTACAAATCGACGGTATCGCCATCCAACCGATTTTCGACCGAGCCAATTTCGTTTCCGTCAGTTTGCAGGGCGTTCGAGCCTTTGAAACGCCGCAACGGCTTGAGAGCTCGACGGCCATGTTGGGGGTGATCTTTGCCTACTTGACCGAGCGGATACCGGAGGAGGTAACGGTCGATTGGGATCTCTTCACCGACGACATACCGCGGGTCCCTGTCATGGCCACCGATCCGGCGGGCCCCTTTCCTTCCTTCGTCGAGCCGGAGGATCCGGTGATCGAATGGCGGAATTTCTTGCAGGATCATCGTGCTCCGGTCATGGAGCCGGTCCCTCTCGGGCCCGAACGCCTCTTCGACCTGCCGATTTTGACGCTGATTTTGATCGCGGTTGCTCTAGTCGCGTCCGCGCTTACTCTGAGGCCCCGCGCTCTGCCGCGAATGGCTTGGATCGCCATAGGCCTCGTTGCGCTTGTCGGTGCCGGCGCGCTATTTCCAATTGCCACTGTCACGGTCGAGAGCCCTATTGCCAGCTTGCCGAGCCATGATGCGGCCGCGCGGATCGTCGGTGATCTGGTCGGCAATCTCCACAATGCATTGCAATTGCGCGACAAGGAAAAGCGCCAGCGCGCCCTCGCAACAAGCATCGCCGAACACAAAATAGCCGAGGTGCTGCCCGAGTTGCGCCGCGCGCTCGCGATCGAGATCCAGGGAGGTGGCTTCGCGCGCGTCGACAGCATCGAC
>CAJHXI010000294.1_pt1 | contig 10262 bp, 10 predicted proteins | sample 9198411 | NCBI WGS metagenome assembly CAJHXI01 (sample SAMEA7708298, study PRJEB35096) | sediment metagenome | biome: marine neritic benthic zone biome [ENVO:01000025]; feature: sediment [ENVO:00002007]; material: shallow marine sediment [ENVO:03000034] sea grass bed [ENVO_01000059] ...
AGTTCGCCGAACACGAGATCATGCTCACCCTCGATTGGGCGGGCGAGCGGATCACGCTTCTGGTCGAGGATGACGGACCGGGCTTCGATCTGGCCTCGCGCAGTCGTCTCGGCGAGCCCTTCTATACCTCCAGGCCAGGCGGCGACGACGAGACACACCTGGGTCTGGGTCTTTTCATCGCCCGAACGTTGCTGGGCGCCTGCGGGGCCCGTCTCACCTTCGGCAATCGCGCGCAAGGCGGGGCGGTTGTGGAGGTGGTATGGCCGCAGGGTATCGAACCGTCTATGGTGGCCCAGGTCAAACCGGAGGCGATGGGATGATGTCCCTGGCTTTGGATCGTGCCAGCGAGCGCAGCTTGATCGTGGTCGACGACGACCGGCGCCTCTGCGATCGCTTGGCGCGGGCCTTGGGCGAGCGTGGCTTTACGGTGAGCACGGCCTATAGCGTTGCCGAAGGCACGGAATTGGCGCTGCGCTTACGGCCCACCTTCGCGGTCGTCGACCTGCGGCTGGAAGACGGCTCGGGGCTCGACGTGGTGCGAGATCTGCGGTCGGTTCGGGCCGACGCGCGGGCCGTCATTCTGACCGGCTATGGCAACATCGCAACGGCAGTGGCCGCCGTGAAGCTGGGGGCCGCCGACTATTTAGCCAAGCCCGCCGATGCGGATCAGGTCGAAGCCGCCTTGCTGGAGCGCGACGACAATCTGCCGCCGCCGCCCGAGCAACCGATGAGCGCCGACCGGGTGCGTTGGGAACACATTCAACGCATCTACGAGCAGTGCGACCGAAACGTCTCACAAACGGCCCGGCGGCTGCGCATGCATCGCCGCACCCTCCAGCGCATCCTTGCCAAGCACGCGCCTCGATTATGATGCCTTGCCCCGGCGGCTGGCGATCTCACGGGAGGTTCTGCTCCAGGCTGCCCAGACGGCGTGCGGCGGTGTGAGCGAACTTGAGCAGGATCGAGCGGCGCCGGGCCGCGTTCAATGGCATCAAGGGGGCCTCGCGCAGGACCGCGGCGCCGAAGGGATCGGCGACCATCAGCCCCATATCCTCGGGCAGGACCTCTTGCGGGAAGAACTCCGACACGACGAAATAGAACCGGTCGCAATAGTCGAGGTATTCCGGCCACTTGTTGTCGCTGCGGAAGTCCTCCAAGCTCGATTTCACCTCGATGAGGGCGATGGTTCCCTTGGCATCCAAGCCGATGAGATCGGCCCGCCGGCCCGATTTCAGAGTGAACTCGGTAAGTGAGGCGTAGCCGAGCTCTAAGAGCATGCGCGCGGCGCCGCGGGTCAGGGCCTGGGTGATCTGGTCGCGGGGCAGGCCATGACTGAGCGGCGGCTCGTTGGCTGTGGTGGTCGGATCCGACATGCTTGGCTCCGGCGTCTGCTGTATGACAAGGGGGGCGGCCTGGTGCCGACCCGACATCCCGCGCGGTCGATCGGGAACCAAGACGATGTTACACGAAGCGCGGGTTCACGCTATGTTTATGCAGCCACGAATTGATCCATCGGCGGCGGACCCCATCTATCGTCGTGGGGACCGAGGCAAGGGGCCAAGGTCATGAGGTTCGGCCAACCATCAAAGCCGTTAGGTATCGGGACCGGTTGCGAGGTGTAGTGAAAAAGCGATCGACGGTAAATTCCTCGATAAGAGACCGGCGCGCACTGCTGCGGGCGGGTGCCTTTGCCGGCGCCGGGTTTTGGCTCATGGGGCTCTCGTCTTTCGAGTCGCTTTTTATTCCCAGAAAGAAGCTCTGGGAGTATTGGATCGAGCACGACCCCTATTCCACAACGACAATCGATCATGGTCCGTGGGACCGTCTTTTGGTGCGCTACCTCTCGGTCGGGGCCGATGGGGTCAATCGGTTCCGCTACGCCGCAGTCTCGCCGCCGGATCGTCAGGCCCTGAGCGCCTATGTGAAAAGCCTCGAGAGCGTTCCGATCCGCCGCTATAGCAAGGAAGAACAGCTCGCGTACTGGCTCAATTTCTACAACGCGGCAACGGTCGACGTGGTGCTGACCCACTATCCGGTGGAGTCGATCCGCGACATCGACATCTCCCCCGGATTATTCGGTGTCGGTCCGTGGGGAAAGAAGCTTTTCACTATCGAGGGTGAGGAGGTGAGCCTCAATGACATCGAGCACCGAATCTTGCGACCGATCTGGCCGGACCCAAGGTTGCATTACGCGCTGAATTGTGCGGCGGTAGGATGCCCTAATCTTCAGCCGCAGGCCTTTTCGCCCGACCGGATGGAAGAAATGCTCGAGGGTGCGGCGCAGGCTTTCATCAATTCGCCCCGCGCCGTCTGGCAGATCGAAAAGGGGATAGCGGTTTCGAGCCTCTATGCCTGGTATGAGGAGGATTTCGGTGGCAGCGACGCCGGGATCTTGGCACACCTCCGCAGCTTTGCTGATCCCGAATTGCGTCAGCGATTGTCGGGGGTGACCCGGATCGATGACCACGATTATGATTGGGCATTGAACGGCACCAAGGCACGGAAGTCTTGATGGAAAAGCGATTATGACGATGGGCGTTAAAGATAAAGCTGCGACGCCGGCCGGACCCAAGTGGTTGAAGCCGGTAACGGAATTCGGGCCACTGGCCGTTTTCTTCGCTGTCTATTTCGGCTACGGCCTGTTTGCGGCCACCGGCGCGCTGATCGCGGCCACGGTCGTAGCTCTGGCCCTCGCATGGGGGACCGAGCGGCGCCTGCCGCTCATGCCGGTGATTACCGCGGGCGTGGTGGCGGTCTTCGGCGGGCTGACCCTTTGGCTCGAAGACGAGACTTTTATCAAGATGAAACCCACCATCGTCCAGGCCATCTTCGCCGTGGTTCTGTTCGGCGGCCTCCTTGCTGGCAAGCCGCTGCTGAAACCCCTATTGGGCGCCGCTTGGCAAATGGACGAGGCCGGCTGGCGCAAGCTCACGCTTCGATTCGGCTTGTTCTTCGCCGTGATGGCGGGACTGAACGAGATCGTCTGGCGCACGCAGACCACCGATTTCTGGGTCACCTTCAAGGTTTTCGGCATACTCGGCCTGACGGTCGTATTCGCGGCGAGCCAGGTCTTCATGCTCCAGCGTCATCTGCTCGCCGACGATGGCGGGCAGAGCGCCAGCGGCGAAGATCGCGACGACTGACAGGCCGCCGCGCCCTTTCGCGGTGGCAAGGGACGTGATGCTTTTGAATGCACGTTCGAGGCGTTACTCTAACCTATGGTTAACCCTTAGTTGTTATTGATCGAAGGCGAGACCGGCCTCGTGGTCGAGGCGCGGTCATTTCGGGTCACCGCTTTTGAGGTCAGCATCGATGGATACCCCGATCAATCAGCCGGTCGTACGCGACCGTTGCCCACCGCCCAAGTCCGTTGCCGATACCGAGATAGAGCTCAACAGCCTGCTGCGTTTACTGCTGAAGACGGTTTACGTTCGCGGGCTCGAGAGCGCCTCACAGCTCTCGTTCGCCTTGAAGCTCCCGCTCTCGGTCGTCAACGAGCTCTTGGAAGAGGCCAAGGAGCGGGGGGTCCTGGAAGTTCTCGGGTCCGCCGGCCAGCGCTTGAGCGCAGAGTTCCGCTACGGCATTACCGAGCGGGGCCGGCAATGGGCAACCGATGCGCTGGACCAATCACTCTATGTCGGCCCCGCGCCGGTCTCTTTGGCGGACTTCCATCGCCAAGTCGAACGCCAACGGGTCACCGAAGAGCAGGTCGCGCCGGATAACCTGGTAAAGGCTCTATCGGACTTGGTTATCTCGAAATCGATGGTCCGGTCCCTGGGCCCGGCCGTGAATTCCGGCCGCTCGGTGCTGCTCTACGGCTCGCCGGGTAACGGCAAGACCACCATTGCCAGCATCCTAGGCCATGTCTTCACCGACATCATCCATATCCCCTACTGCATCGAGATCGACGGGCAAGTCATCAAAGTCTTCGACCCGACGCTTCACGAGCCGATGGAGGACCTCTCCGAGGACCTCACGGGAATGAGCGCCCAGGATGAGGTATCGATCCGGACCGAGAGCGTCGATCGGCGCTGGGTCGCCTGCAAGCGTCCGCTGGTGATCACCGGCGGTGAGCTGACGCTTGCCATGCTCGACCTGAATTTCAATCCGCACGCCCGCTTCTACGAGGCGCCGCTGCATATGAAGGCGATCGGCGGGACCTACGTGATCGACGATCTGGGCCGGCAATTGGTGCGGCCCGACGATCTCCTCAACCGCTGGATCGGTCCGATGGAGACGCGGGTCGATTACCTGACCCTCAACACCGGTAAGACCTTCGAGATTCCCTTCGACGAGCTTTTGATCTTCTCGACCAACTTGATGCCCGAGGACATCATGGATCCGGCCTTCCTGCGCCGTATTCCCTATAAGCTCGGCGTGCCGGCACCGAGCCCTGAGCAGTATCTGGAGACGTTCCGCATCGAGTCCTCGTCGATGGGCATCGACTACGATGACGACATCGGCCGATACGTCATGAACGAGGTGACCGAGCGCTTCGAACAGCCGCTGGCCTTCTACCAGCCCAAGTTCATCCTGCAGCAGATCTACCATGCCTGCCGTTTCGAGAGCCGGGACCCAGAGCTCTCCGAAGAGTTGATCCACGAGGCCTGCTTGCACCTGGCCCCGCGCAGCGAGGACTTGGGCATGACCCGCTTTACCTATAGCTGGGACAAGGAGCAGAGCAAGGGCCGCGAGCAGGATGAGTGGGTGCCGCCCGACGGCGCCTGACGTCCCGGCGCCGGTTCCCGAGGATGAGGCCGCCGGCGCGCGTTTGAGCGATTTCAAGCGTCCTTGATCTCCTCTAGGATGCCGCCTGCCATTCGCGAGCGGAGTCCGCAAAGCGCGCCCATGACCACGGCCGCCAATCACGCCAAGCTGACCGAAGGTCCGATCCACCGACACCTGGTGGATATGGCTTTGCCGATGATGCTTGGCATTCTCTCGGCCGTCGCTTTCAACGCCGCCGATACTTATTTCGTCGGGCAGCTCGGCAGCGGCCCGTTGGCCGCCATCAGCTTCACCTTTCCCGTGGTGTTTCTGGTCATCAACCTCTCGGTCGGCCTCGGCGCCGGCATCTCCTCCGTGTTGTCGCGCACCATTGGTGCCGGTGATGGCGCAGGGTCGCGGCGCCTGGCGAGCGCGGCTCTGTTGTTCGCGGTGCTATTCTCGGTCGCCTTGTCTTTGCTCGGGATGGTCACCATCGAGCCGCTTTTCACGGCTATGGGCGCCGAGCCCGAACTGCTCCCCGATATCCGCGCCTATATGGCCATTTGGTATCCGGGCCTTGGCTTCATCATCTTGTCGATGAGCGCCATATCGATCTTGCGATCCATCGGAGAGACCCGTCTTCCCGGCTATTTGATGGTCCTGGCATCGCTCTTGAACATCGTCATGGACCCGATCCTGATCTTCGGCTGGTTCGGCGCGCCGCGCCTGGAGATCGCCGGTGCCGCCATCGCCACCGTCGCCTCCCGAGGTCTGCTCGTGGCAATCTTGATCTATTTTCTCTGGCGCCGCGAGCTGCTGGATTGGCGCTGGGCGGGTGTGGGCGAGCTCATGACCTGCTGGCGGCGGGTCCTCCATGTCGGTCTGCCCGCATCCGGGACCAACGTGATCATCCCCTTGACCATGGGGGTGGTCGTCGCCCTGGTGGCGACTTTCGGCAGCGACGCCGTGGCGGGGTTCGGTGTCGCCACGCGCATCGAAGGAGTGACGCTCGTCCTTTATTACGGGCTTTCGGCCGTCATCGGTCCGGTGGTCGGACAGAACCTGGGCGCCGGGAAACCGGAGCGTGTCCGCCAGGCGGTGGCGATAAGTGTGCGCTTTTGCTTTCTATCCGGGGTGGTCACGGCGCTGATCCTGGCGCTTGCCGGCGGTGCCGTCGCCGGCCTCTTCAGCGACGAGGTGCGGGTGGTCACGGTGGCGCAGCACTATCTTTGGGTGATGCCGATCAGCTATGGCGCCGCCGGTGCGATCATGGTCTGCAGCGCCGCTTTCAACGGGTTGGGGCTGCCGGGCCGCGCGGTTGTCGTCTCGGTGCTGCGGATGTTGGTGCTCTACCTTCCGCTCGCCTACCTGAGCGCGCCCTTTCTCGGGTTGTTCGGCGTTTTTGCCGCGGGGGCCTTGGCAAACCTCATTGCTGGGGTCGTCGCATTCGCTTGGATTCGCTCGGTCCACCTTGGCGCCGAAGGCGCGGATCCGCTCGCCATGCCGAGAAAAGAAAAAAGGCCTTCTCCGCTCCCAGGAGCGGATTGATCGTGTTCGCTTCGAGCCCTACTTAGTAAGGGTGAGGACGTGGGGCAAGACAGATAGCCGAACTCGATAGGATGGTGGCCCAATGGCGCATGGCTTGAACGCGGACTTCTCGCGCTTCGTGGTCATGCATAGCGACGCGATGGAGTGGCAAGCCAGTCCCAGCAAGGGCGTGTGGCGCAAGCGCCTCGACCTTGCCGGTGATCCCGAGAAGAGCCGCGTGACCTCGGTCGTGCGCTACGATGCGGGCAGCCGGTTTCCGCCCCATCCGCACCCGGATGGGGAAGAGATTCTCGTGCTCGCCGGTGTCTTTTCGGACGAGAGCGGAGATTATCCGGCCGGGAGCTTTCTTCTGAACCCGGAGGGTTTCATGCATGCGCCTTTTTCCGAGGCGGGCTGCACGCTCTTCGTCAAGCTTCGCCAGTATTCCGGCCTGCACCGCCGCCACATCACCGTGCAAACCGCCGATGAGGACTGGCATCCGGGTCATACCGCGGGCGCCGAGTTCTTGCCGCTCTATCACGAGGAGGGGCATCCCGAACGCATCGATCTCGTGCGCTTGAAGCCGGCGACCCTTTTGCCGGCGCGGACCCATCCGCGTGGTGCCGAGCTGTTTCTGCTCGAAGGTGATCTGGCGGATGAGCATGCCGCCTATCACCCTGGATCCTGGGCACGGTTTCCACCGGGCACGGACCACAGCCTATCGACGGAACATGGCGCCCGCTTTTATTGGAAGCGTGGGCACTTAGCGTGAGGTTCGCTCGCTTATCGCACGTAGGAAGCGCCGTTGACATCGAAAGTGGCGCCGGTCAGGTGGCGCGCGTGATCGGACGCGAGAAAGGCGACGAGGGCGCCGATCTCCCGCGGATCGGCGATCTCGCCCAGAGGAATGTCGGCGATGACGGCGCTGAGCGTTTGTGGGTCGACGTTCGCCGAGACCATTTCGGTTTCCGTGAAGCCGGGCGCGATGGCGAAGGCGAGAATGCCCTCGGCGGCGAACCCGCGGGCGATGGTTTTGGTCAGCGTGATAAGCGCGCCCTTGGAGGCACCATAGGGCATCTGCTCGGGGACCTCGCCGCGGAAAGCGGCCCGGCTGGCGATATTGATGATCTTGCCGCCACCCTGCGAACGGAAGCTCCCGATGGCTTCCCGGCAAAGATCTGCGGCGGCGATGAGGTTGATCTGCAAAACCCTATTCCAGGCCTCGCGCCACGCGTCCTCGGGGTCGTCGACCGAAACGGCGTCGAATACGCCGGCGTTGTTGACCAGCACGTCGACACACGGAACGAGGTTCAAGGCCGCGCGCCAAAGCCGTGTCGCGGCGCCGGGCTCGGCCAGGTCGGCCTGCACCAGATGGCAGCGATTGGCTCCGATTTCCGCCCTGAGCGCTTCGGCCCGATCGCGCGCGGCACCGAAGTGCAACACCACATTGGCACCGGCGTCGGCGAGCGCGCGCACGCTGGCCGCGCCGATACCGCGCGACCCGCCGGTGACTAGAACCGTCTTTTCGCTGAGGTCGATCATGCCTTTTCGCCCCTTATCCAGTCGCCTGGTTGCCGCGGTCAACGATTTCTTAAGGTTGTTGACCTTTTGTCGATGACATATTTCTAGACTCGGTGAGTCTCCAACACCACGGCTTTTGACCCATGCGCCAAATAGGCATCGTGATCATCATCGTCGGTGCGCTGCACGCCCTGCTCGTGGCCTGCGGCCCCCTTGCCGCGTTGTCGGTTGCTTCGACCGTGGTCAAGGGCGCGGCCGTGGCCAGTGTACAGGACGACGAGAACTCGAAGGATTGCTCCCAGCAAGGTTTGGCGGAATGTGAGCGGGAATGGCGCGAGGCACAGCTTGCCCAAGCCGAAGCCTTGGTCTATGCGCAGACCCTATCCAAGCCGGATCCAAAGCCCGAGGAAACCGACGCTCATGAAGCCTTCGCCGCTTATCTGCGCAGCGACGAGATGAGCGATGGCTGGGTCTTTCTCTGCACCGCCGCTAATTTGGGGCATCCACAGGCGCAACTCCTGCTGGCGCGCGCTTACAAGGATGGCTGGGAACCGGTCGAGCGCGACGATGTGAAGGCCTACACCTGGTACCGCCTGACGATTGCCGGCGGTCATGGTTTTGCCCGATCCGAGTTCAAGGCGGTTACCGAGCGCATGGAGCCGGAGGTCCGAACCTGGGCCGAGATCACCTCGGCGAATTGGAAGCCGGATTTCAGTGAGTGCGAGGTTTCCTTGGACGAAACTCTCCAGGGCGCGTGAGCGTGATCGCCCGCTCAGGCGCCGGCGCCGGGTAGCTCGACAATTCCTTCCACCGGGCAGCGTTCGGCATGCCAGCGGATCATGCCGCCGGTCAGGTTGGCGACACGCTCGAAGCCGGCGCGGTGTAGAATGACCGTTGCATGAGCCGAGCGCCCGCCGGCTCGGCAGACCGTGACGATGGGCTTGTCGCGGGGTATTTCCTCTGTGCGCTCCGACAGCTCACCCAGCGGGATCAGCTTGGCGGCGTGGATATGCCCAAGAGGCCCCTGGAACTCCTCGGGCTCGCGCACGTCGATGATCTGCACCTCGGCCAGACGGTCCTCCAGCGGTCGTGGCTCGATCTCCCAAATTCCGGCGAAGGTATAGGTCAAAGGCGCCCAGTCCGGCTCGCTCTCGGCGGGGATGTCGTGCTCGGGCCGGCCGCATCTGAGGTTGGCCGGCACGGCGATGTCGATCTTCTTGGGGTGCGGTAGGCCCAGGTTGTTCATGTAGCCGGCGAAGTCGCTTTCGCTCAACTTGCCGCCGAGGCGTGGGTTGAAGCCTTTTTCCTCGGCGACGCTGGTCGCCGTCAGGCCGCGGTAGTCGTGCCCTGGATAGAGCAGACAGTCGTCGGGCAGGCTGAAGATCTGCGCATGCACCGAGCGATAGAGGGTGACCGGATCGCCTTCCTGAAAATCGGTGCGGCCGGAGCCGCGAATCAGCAGGCAGTCGCCGGTGAAGGCCTTGCTCCGGTCGTCGAGCACATAGGTCAAGCAGCCGTTGGTGTGGCCCGGCGTCTCCCGCACATCGAGGAACCGGTTGCCGAACTCTACCCTGTCGCCCTGGCGAAGCAGACGATCGGCGTCCTCCGCGCCACTGGCGTGCGACAGGGCGATGCGGCTGCCGTGCTGCTCCTTCAGCAGCCATCCGCCGGTCACATGGTCGGCGTGGACGTGGGTTTCCAGGGTATAGACCAGCGACAAACCCAGCTCTTGCAGCAAGGCCGCATCGCGCCGGGCTTGCTCGTAGACCGGGTCGATCAGCACCGCCTGGCGGCTGCCGGCCTCGCCGAGCAGATAGGTGTAGGTCGCGGAGTCCTGGTCGAACAACTGCCGGAAGATCAACATCATAGGGTCCTTCACTGCTTGACCGCTGGCCTTATGGGCACCGAGGATGAAACTATAATCCCATTCGCGCGAAAGGCGCAGCCCTTAGGGAGCAATGCCGATGCTGATCGCCCAGATCACCGACCTGCATGCGGGGGACGCGACGGCGCGGTTGGACCCGCCGCTCGATACCCTGGTCGCGGTGCGCCGCGCGGTCCGTCACCTCAATGGGCTGAGACCGCGTCCGGCGCTGATCATGGTCACCGGCGACTTGGTCGCCGACGAGAAGGATCCGGCCTGTTATGAGAACCTGGCGGTGACGCTCCAAGATCTCCAGCTTCCCTTCCACGTCCTTCCCGGCAACCACGACGACCGCGGCTTCATCCGCCGGGTCTTCGCGCCCCTTGGGGCGATGCCCGCCGAAGAGGGGGAATTCCTCCACTATGCGCTCGACGCGGGGGAGCTGCGCCTGATCGCGCTCGATACGCACGATCCGGGCCGCGAAGGGGGGCTCCTCTGCGCGGCTCGCCTCGCCTGGTTGGAGGACTGTTTGGCCGCGGCACCGAGACGGCCGACCCTTCTTTTCATGCATCATCCGCCCTTTGCCACCGGGATCGAGAAATTCAATACCATCGGCCTTGCGAACGGCGACGACTTGGGCGCC
>CAJHXI010000583.1_pt1 | contig 10261 bp, 8 predicted proteins | sample 9198411 | NCBI WGS metagenome assembly CAJHXI01 (sample SAMEA7708298, study PRJEB35096) | sediment metagenome | biome: marine neritic benthic zone biome [ENVO:01000025]; feature: sediment [ENVO:00002007]; material: shallow marine sediment [ENVO:03000034] sea grass bed [ENVO_01000059] ...
CACAAGCGCGCCGGCGGCCCCTGGGAGCGTGGCCACCGCGCCGTCTTGAGCGCATTGGAGGCCGCCGCCGCGGTCGTGACCCTCAACCCCCTGGATGCGGAATGCCTTCCCGACGCAACGAAGATCCGGCCCCTTGCGCCCTTTCTGGGCGGCGCCCCCTACCGTGCCGCCCGATCCGATCGAAGGCGGCACCGCGCCGCCTTGGCGAGCGCGCTGACCCTCGATAGCGACCAGCCCTGGCTGCTCGCTGTCGCCATGATGCGCGCGGGCGACAAACTGCGGTCCTATCGCTTGCTGGCCGAGGCCCTGGCCACGCTCTCCGATCGGCCGTGGCAACTGCTCGTCGTCGGCGATGGAGAGGCGGTCGGCGAGGTGCGCGCCGCCTTCGCCGCCCTGGATGAGGACCGCCTACGCTTCCTCGGTGCGCGAGACGAGACCGAGTTGCCGGCGTTTTACGCCGCCGCCGATCTATTGGTTTGGCCGGCGATCAACGAAGCTTACGGCATGGCCTTGTTGGAGGCGCAGGCAACCGGGCTGCCGGTTCTGGCCGGCGCTTCACCCGGCGTGGCGGAGATCGTACGAAGCGGAGAGACCGGCCGACTGGTGCCGGCGGACCACACTCAGGCCTTTGCCGAGGCTCTGGCCGAGATGATCGATGACCCCGAGGCCCGTCAGCGTCTGGGCGCACGGGCGTTCGAGACCGCGCGGCGCGAGCACGGCCTCGAGACCGCCGCCCGGCGGCTCGACGAAATCCTGCGGGAGGTGTGCCATGACGGACACTGACCGTTCGCGGGCGACACTGCTCTTGCTTCGCCACGGCCCGACAGCCTGGAACGCCGAGGGACGCATTCAAGGACGAAGCGACACACCCTTGTCCCCCCGCGGCGAGGCGGCTGTCAGCACCTGGCACCTGCCGCCAGAGGTCGAACAAGCGCAGTGGTACGTTAGCCCGCTCCTTCGCGCCCGCCACACCGCCAGTTTGCTGGGCCACGGCGAGGCTTTGGTGGAACCTTGCTTGATAGAGGCCGATTGGGGGATCTGGGAAGGCGAGTGCCTGGGCGATCTACGCGCTAGACTGGGGGCCGAGCTTGGCGAAAACGAGGCCCGCGGTCTCGACTTCCGGCCGCCGGAAGGCGAGAGCCCGCGCGATCTTCAGCAGCGGGTCGCGCCCTTCCTGCGCCGTTTGGCGGAGGCGGGCGGGCCAGCGGTGGCGGTGACCCACAAAGGGATCATTCGCGCGGTCTACGCCCTGGCAAGCGGCTGGGACCTGCGCGGCGGCCCCCCGGTAAAACTCAAGAATGAGCATGCCCATCTCTTCAGCCTCGCGGCGGGCGGCACACCTCGAGTTCTGCGTTTGAACCTGCCTTTGAATCCCAAGGCCGCGTGCGATGCCTGAAGCCAGTCGTCAAGACCGCTGCGATGTTCTTGTCTATGTCCAGCACCTCCTGGGCATCGGCCATCTGCAACGCACGGCCGTGCTCGTCGAGGCCCTGTCCCGAGCCGGCTTATCAGTCTGGACGGTGACCGGCGGCATGCCGGTCCCGGACCTGCCACTGGGAGGAGAGCGGGTCGTGCAGCTACCGCCGGGACGGGCCGTGGATGCCAGCTTCTCGCTCGTCGACGAGAGCGGCGCGGCGCCGAGCGACGCCTGGAAGGAAGAACGCAAGGCGCTGCTCTTGGAGGCTTTTTACGAGGCCCGCCCGCGCTGTCTCTTGATCGAGCTCTTCCCCTTCGGCCGGCGCCAGATGCGCTTCGAGTTGCTGCCCTTGTTGGGGGCTGCCCACGACGTTCCGTATCACCCCAAGATCGTATCCTCCCTGCGCGACATCCTGAACCGGCCGCCCCCGGAAAAGGCGGCCTGGATGATCGACACCTTCCGGCGTTTCTTCGACCTTGCCATCGTCCACGCCGACCCGCGAATCCTGACCTTGGAGGAGAGCGTCCCGGAAGCGGCATCCATCGCCCAACATTTGCGTTACAGCGGCTTCGTCGTGCGACGCGCCGAGAGCGCGCGAAAGAACGACGGCACTGGCCCGGGCGTAGGCGAGGTGCTGGTCTCGATCGGCGGTGGTGCCGTGGGCCGCGATTTGGTGGAAGCGGCACTGGCCGCCCGGTCGATGACCGGTCTGAGGGAGGCAACCTGGCGGTTCCTGCTCGGCCCCAATTTCGCGGAGAACGACTTGGTGGATCTGCGAGGACGGGCGCCAGCGGGTGTCATCGTCGAGCGCGCGCGGCGCGACTTTCCGGAGTTGCTTTCCAACTGTCGGCTCTCGATCAGCCAGGCGGGCTACAACACCGTGATGGAGGTCCTGAGCTTGGGCAAACCAGCGGTGGTCGTTCCCTTCGCCGCCGGCGGCGAGAGCGAGCAGACTTTTCGTGCCCAACGCCTGCGGTCACTGGGGTTGTTGAGCCTGGTCGAGGAGACAGACCTGGCACCGGCGAGCCTAGCGGCGGCGGTGGACGAAGCGGCCAGCCGAAGCGAACGCAGCGGCACGGTCATGCCTGCGATCGACTTGGATGGCGCCGACAAGACGGCAAATCTTTTGCGCGAGCTGATGGACGGGCCCTGACATGACCGGATGGGACGATTTAAGCCACGAGCTCGATCGTTGGGCGAATACCGGCGAGTGCGCGCGCCTCTGGTGGAGGGACGATGACGCGCGAGAGATCACCCCGGCCCTCGAGGACTTGCTCGCCTTGGCCGAGCGTCACCGGCTGCCTTTGGCGCTGGCGGTCATTCCCAACGGGACGACAGCGGCTCTCGCGGACCGCCTGCGTGAAGTCTACATCGAGGTCAGCGTGCTGCAGCATGGCATCGCGCACGAAAACCGGGCCGAGCCGGGCGCCAAGAAACAAGAGCTGACGGCACGAGGCGACCCGGACGCGCTCTGCCGCCGATTGAGCGACGGGCGCCGACACCTTGAAAAGCTCTTCGGGCCCTTGTTCCAACCTGTGCTCGTGCCGCCTTGGAACCGGATCGATGCGGCGATCGAAGCTCGCTTGCCGGCCCTGGGCTACACCGGGCTCTCGGCTTACGGATCCTCGGCGCGTACGACTAGGGAAGGGGGGCTGACCCGCCTTGACTGCCACCTCGATATCTTTGACTGGAAACCCGATCGACGCTTTCGGGGCGTGGACGTAGTGTTGGCGGATCTCGCGGCTCAACTTGCCTTGCGCCGCGACGATTCCTGTCTTCTCGGGGCGCCCTTGGGCATCATGACCCACCACCTGGTTCACGACCGGAAGTGTTGGCGCTTTCTCGACCGGCTTTATTCCCTCTTGACGAACCATCCCAGGGTCCGTTTTCTCTCTGGTGGGCGCGCGTTCGCGAGACAAGCCGATAAAATAAGGCTCGCGACGCCCGCACAGGGAGGGGAGTCGTGAAGGTGTTGCGCTATCCCGTACGGAGTTTGATCGGGGACTACCTGCGTGCCGCCTCGGGTCTCGCCGTGGGTGGGGTCGTGTTGGCCTCGACGCCTTCCAACACGGTGATCGTGGTGATCTTCGGGTCGATCGCCTTGCTATTCACCGCCTTCGGCTTGCGGACCCTACAGCGGAACATCACTCAAGTCGCGCTCTCCAAGCAAGGGATCGCCTGCCGCGACTTTCGCATGCGCAAGATCTTCTGGCAGGACCTGGACCGCTTGAAGCTTCGCTTTTACGGGACGCGGCGGCGCTCGGCGCAGGATCGCAGCAATTTCCTGCAACTGACGCTAGCCGGCGCGGGTACGTCGCTCAGCTTCGAGTCTTCGATCGAGGGATTTGAGATGATTGCCTGGCGCGCGGCCAAGGCGGCGCGGGAGAACGCCATTTCGATCGACCCGACCTCAGCCGGCAATTTGCTGGGGATCGGCATCGACGCCGACGCGGACACGCCGCCACCGGAAGGACTGGACGCCGAAAACCAATGAGCGGGGGGGCATAGTCTTGGCGGAGCTTCTCAAGGTCCGCGGTCTAAAGGTCACTTTCGATCTCCCCGAAGGTCGTCTGGAGGCCGTCAGGGGCGTCAGCTTCGATGTCCATCAAGGCCGCACCTTGGCCTTGGTGGGCGAGTCGGGACCGGGAAAGTCGCTCACCTCACAAGCCATCATGGGTATTCTGCCCAAGGCGGCGCGGATCAGCGGCGGCGAGATCCTATTCCGCGACCCCGAGCGACCGGGCGAGGTCATCGACATTGCGAAGCTGCCTCAAGACGGCCTGGAGATGCGCATGATCCGGGGCGGTCGGATCTCGATCATCTTTCAGGAGCCCATGACCTCCTTGTCGCCGGTCCACACGGTCGGCAACCAGATCGGCGAAGCCCTTCACCTTCACCGCGACGTCGGAACCGCCGAGGGCGAGGAGATCATGTGCGAGATGCTTCGCTTGGTCGGCTTTCCCGATCCGGAAAAAGCGCTCAGCATCTATCCCTTCGAGCTTTCCGGCGGCCTGCGCCAACGGGCCATGATCGCCATGGCGCTGGTCTGCCGCCCGGCACTATTGGTCGCCGATGAGCCGACGACAGCGCTCGACGTCACGATACAGGCGCAGATCCTGAAGCTCCTTCACGATCTTCAGCAGCAACTCGACATGTCGGTGTTGATCATCACGCACGACCTGGGCGTCGTCGCCAACGTTGCCGACGAGGTCGTGGTGATGTACCACGGCGAGGTCATGGAACGTGGCGGTCTGGACGATATATTCCGCCATCCCGGCCACCCCTATCTCAAGGCCTTGCTGAACGCCGTTCCAAGATTCGATATGGAACCGGGCGAACGACTGCAGCCGATCAGAGAGATCAAGACCAAACGCAGCGGTATGTTCCTGGAAGGTCAGGACATCGAGGCGCGCCGCGGCGACCAGGGCAAGCCGTTGTTGGAGGTCTCCCACGTGACCAAGACCTTCGCCACCCGGAAGGGCGGTATCATGGGCGGCCGCAACAAGCATCGCGTACTGGCCGTGGACGACGTCACCTTCACGGTCCACCGCGGCGAGTGCCTAGGGTTGGTCGGCGAGAGCGGCTGCGGCAAGACAACCTTGTCGAAGATCGTCATGCGCGCCTTGAGCCCCGACAGTGGAACCATTCAGTACAACGGCAGCGAGCCGGCCGACGTATTGGCGCTCGACGGCGAGGCGCTGACCCGGTTTCGGCGCAAGATCCAGTTCATTTTTCAAGACCCCTTCTCATCGCTCAACCCGCGCATGACGGTGGGGGAGATCATCGCCGAGCCGCTTGTGATACACGGCCTGGGGACGGCGGAAGAGCGCGCACATCTGGTCGAGGAGTTGTTGGCGCTGGTCGGGCTCAGCCGGCATCACCTCCGGCGTTATCCCCATTCCTTTTCAGGCGGGCAGCGCCAGCGCATCGGCATCGCCCGCGCGCTCGCGCTGCGCCCAGAGCTGGTTATCTGCGATGAGCCGGTCTCCGCGCTCGACGTCTCGATCCAAGCGCAGATCCTGAACCTGCTGAAGGATCTGCGCGACGTCCTGGGCCTCACCTACATCTTCATCAGCCACAACCTCGCGGTCGTGGACTACATCGCCGACCGGATCGCGGTCATGTGCAAAGGCCGCCTGGTCGAGGTCGCACCGCGAGAACTCCTCTTCCGCGAGCCTCTTCATCCCTACACCAAAGCCCTGGTCAGCGCCGTGCCGGACCCGGACCCGGAGCGCCAACTCGACCTGAGCGCGCTGATGGAGGGTAAAGCCTCCGAGCCCGCAAGCTGGCCCGAGCCCTTCACCGTCAACGGGACCCATCATCTCGAGATGGTCGACCTCGGGGCCCAGCATTTCGTGCGGGCCGACCCGGCCTTCGCCGAGCAGCTCATCGAAAAACGCAAAGAGCTGGTGGGGACCTGAGCGACATGCTGAAATACACGATACATCGCGTCTTCGGCATGATCCCGACGCTGATCGCCATCAGCATCATCATCTTCACCATCATCCAGCTCCCGCCCGGCGACTATTTGGAAACCTACATGGCCGAGCTGCAGGCCCAGGGCGAGAAGGTCGACCCGGCACGCATCGAGTTCCTGCGCGAACAGTACCTGCTGGATCAGCCGGTATACGTTCAATACTGGGCCTGGATTTCGGGATTCGTGCGCGGTGACCTTGGGTTTTCCTTCGAGCACAAGCTGCCGGTCAGCGAGGTCATCGGCCATCGCGTGTGGCTCAGCATCATCGTCGCGATAGCAACGATCCTCTTCACTTATGCCGTCTCCTTTCCGATCGGCATCTATTCCGCCGTGAGGCAGTATTCGCTGGGCGATTACACCTTCACTTTCATCGGCTTCCTCGGTCTGGCCACCCCGAACTTTCTCTTGGCCCTGCTCCTGCTTTATGGGGCGAATGTCTGGTTCGGGACCTCGATCGGCGGCCTCATGGACCCGGTCTATATCGACCAACCTTGGAGTTGGGGCAAGGTGGCCTCGATCTTCGCGCACCTTTGGGTGCCGGTCGTCGTCATCGGCACCTCCGGGACCGCGTCCATGATTCGCCGCTTGCGAGCCAACCTCTTGGACGAGCTGCAGAAGCAGTACGTCATCACCGGCCGAGCCAAAGGCCTCTCGCCGCTCAAGATTCTTCTCAAATACCCCTTACGTCTGGCGCTCAATCCCTTCATCGCCGATATCGGCATGATCCTGCCTCAGATCATTTCCGGCGGCGTCATCGTCGCCTTCGTCATGGACCTGCCGACGACAGGCCCGATGCTGCTCGACGCGCTCAAGAGCCAGGACATGTTCCTCGCCGGCTCCTTTCTCATGTTCGAGGCTCTCTTGGTGGTCGCTGGGGTTTTGGTGTCGGATCTGCTGCTTGCGGTTCTTGATCCGCGCATTCGCCTCGGAGGGGCGGCGACAAAATGAGCGATCAGACCCGAAACGACGAGCAACCGGATCACTACGTCAACCCGGCCCCTTTCGACCCTCACTCGGTCGAGCGACTGACACCCGAGCAGGAGCGCTATTATCGGGCTTCGCAATGGCGGATCATGTGGTGGAAGTTCAAACGCCACAAGTTGGCCGTCGCTTCGGGTTTCTTTTTGTTGCTGCTCTATGTCTCGATTGTGTTCAGCGAGTTTCTTGCCCCCTACGAGCTGCAAAGCCGCAATCGCAAGTACATCTTCGCGCCGCCGCAGAGCGTACATCTTTTCCACGAAGGCCGCTTCGTCGGCCCCTTCGTCTACGGCTACAGCTTCACGCGCGATCCCGTCACGTTGAAACCCATCTACACCGATGATCCGGACAAGGTTCAACGGATTCGGTTCTTTTGCCGCGGCGATCGCTATCAATTCTGGAACCTCTTCCGGGCGCGAACCCACCTCTTCTGCCCGGCCAAGAAGGGCACGCTGTTCCTTTTCGGCACCGACCGGCTTGGCCGCGACATCCTCAGCCGAATCATCTATGGGGCACGGATCTCGCTGACCATCGGCTTGATCGGCGTTTCCATCTCCTTCGTCTTGGGCGTGGTCATCGGCGGCGCGGCCGGCTACTACGGCGGTTGGATCGACAACATTACGCAGCGCACTATCGAGGTGATCCGCTCCTTTCCGGAGCTGCCGATCTTCATGACCCTTTCCGCTCTGCTGCCGGCTACTTGGAGTCCGATCGGCGTCTTCGCCGGTATCTCGGTGATATTGGGCTTTCTCGACTGGCCAGGCTTGGCTCGAGCCGTGCGCTCAAAGATCCTGTCCCTTCGGGAGGAGGACTTTACCACGGCCGCGCAGCTCATGGGCGCCTCGCCGTCGCGCATTATCGGGCGCCACCTGCTGCCCAGCTTTACCAGCCACCTGATCGCCTCGGCCACGCTCGCCATTCCCAACATGATCCTCGGCGAGACGGCGCTGTCCTTCCTAGGATTGGGCTTACGCCCGCCTGTGACTTCCTGGGGCGTGCTCCTGAACGAGGCTCAGAATATCAACGCCGTGGCGCTTTACCCCTGGCTCATGATCCCGGTCATTCCGGTCATACTCGTAGTGCTGGCTTTCAACTTCTTCGGGGACGGGCTGCGCGACGCCGCCGATCCCTACAAATAGCCGAAAAGCCGAAGGGCGGCCCCCTTCGAGGCCGCCCTTCTTCTCATTTCCGTCGCTTTTGGAGCGCTCGTGTTCAGGCTAGGCCGACAACGATCCCCAGCACCGTCACCGCGGCGATGAAGGAAATGCCAACCGTGTTGAATGCGGTCATTGTCTTAACTCCTCTTGGGGCCTCATCAGCCTCTTGGTGTAAATCCGATTGACCCGATATGATGCGAAAGGGCCTGTTGGACAAATGCCAAAGGCGTTGGTCAGGTCATCGCTTTTTGCATAGCAGTATTTGTTTTAAATCAAAGTGTTATGCTAAGAGGGCACGGCATTTGAGCCGGCGATCACGGCCAGATTCAAGGGACGTTCGACGCCCGGGACCTCGACGTCATCGAGCAATCGCACATCTGCACTCGGCCGGAACCCCTGGGAGAGTGCCAGGTCGTATGTGCGGCGGTCACAGAGCGCCTCGATGCCGAGGATCTTGTTCATCTTCTCGAGCTTGGCCGAGAGATTGACCGCATCCCCGATCACGGTGTATTCGAGCCGCATCTCGTCGCCCACGGCACCGAAGAGGATCTGTCCGGACGAGAGCGCGCCATTGATGGCCGGGCAGGGAAGACCGGCGCTTTGCCGCTCTTTGCGCCAAGCGCGCGCGGCGACCATCGTGGCCTCCAGGGCCCGTAACCCGTCGGCCGCATAGGTCTCGGACGGCTCGGTCGCGCCGAAGGTCGCCATGATGCCGTCGCCCAGGAACTTATCGATGCTACCGCCTTGCTCGATGATGATCGGAACCATGTGACCTTGATAGGCCGCGAGAAGGCTCATTGCTTCGTTCGGGTCGGCTTCGGCCGCGTAAGTCGTAAAGCCGCGCATGTCGAGATTGAGGATTGCGGCGTGCCGGGTCTCACCGACGCCTGCGTCGATCGCGCGGTCGGCGCCCTTGATCTTCTCCGCCACCTCGGGTGAGAAAAACCGAGAAAGCTCTTGCGCCGCCGCCTGCTCGGAGACCGAGCGGATAAGCAATCGCTTGGCCCGCGCCAAGGCGACCGCGATGATGATCGTCACCAGCAGAATCGAAAGGATCTTGTCGACCTCCGCGCCCAGGAGGATGGCGTTGGAGGTCATGTAGTGCACGTAGTCGCGGGTGATCATCGTGTCCAAGGGGTCGGCGAAGACCACATAAGCCATCAACACGCCCCAGCCCAGTGAGGCGACGAGGCCGGTCCAGACCACCGTCCAAGCCTCGAAACGCAAGGCCCTGAGCGCAATGAAAATGAACACGTAAAGAACCGTCGGCGCCTTCAGATAGAACGATGGCGGCTGCTCGTAGCGCAGGTGAAAGCTCCAGATCAGGGCCATCAGGAGCGCGATGTCGAAGAAGGCCGACACGGCGACCGCCCAGTCGGGCAGGCGCGTGCGGTGGGACCACACGATACGGATGAGCGTGAGAACGAGGTAGACAGCCAGCGCCCAGGGGATGATGTCGAACATGATGTCGGGCTTGGGCCCCACCATGTAAAATGTCCCCAGGGTCAAAACCACGAAGAGCTGAAACCAGGAGATGAGCCGCTCGGTTATCTCCTCCTGCTCGCGAATGGCGACGCGCACGCGCAGCGGAAGGGAAATCGTGTCGGTCTTGGAAATGAGGTTGAACACGGTTCGTTGCGGCCCCCTCGGCGCGACTTTTGCGGGAATGGCTCCGTAGATATAACGCCGCCACCGCGGAATTCTCGTCAGATTACCGTGAAGAACGAGTGACCGGAATGCTACCGACCGTAGGGGTCCGGCGGCGCGATCAGGGCTCTAGCGTCATTCCCTCTCGCGCCACGATCGTGCCCGGCCGCCTGTCCGCCGCCTCGTTGGCGACCCGGTCCATGAACGCGTCGTCGTGGCTGGGGTCGTGGTGAAACAAGACCAGAGTCCCGACCTCGGCCGCGTCGCAAAGCCGGACTCCCTCCTGCCAGGTCGAGTGCCCCCAAGACACGTAGCCGGGAAACTCCTGGTCCGTGTAGCTGCTGTCATAGATCACGTAATCCGCACCTTCGATCAAGGTGAGGATCGAGCGATCCGGCTCGCCCGGAACATGTTCGGTGTCCGTCACATAGCAGATCGACCGGCCGTCATATTCGATCCGATAGCCTGTCGCGCCATTGGGATGATTGAGACCGGCCGTTCGGACGTGGATGCCGTCGCCGAACTCCAACGTCTCCCCCGCGGTAAAGTCGCGATAGATGACATCGGCCGAGAAGACCTGCGGAG
>CAJHXI010000591.1_pt1 | contig 10225 bp, 11 predicted proteins | sample 9198411 | NCBI WGS metagenome assembly CAJHXI01 (sample SAMEA7708298, study PRJEB35096) | sediment metagenome | biome: marine neritic benthic zone biome [ENVO:01000025]; feature: sediment [ENVO:00002007]; material: shallow marine sediment [ENVO:03000034] sea grass bed [ENVO_01000059] ...
CCGCGCCTATCCCCTGCGCATTCTCACCTGGCACGAGATCGTCAACGACGTCGTGGGCGGCGTGCCGGTCGCCGTCACCTACTGCCCGCTTTGCAACGCCGCCATCGTCTTCGAGCGCACGGTGGACGGGCGGATTCTCGAGTTCGGCACCACCGGCAAGCTGCGCAACTCCGACCTGGTGATGTACGACCGCGAGACCGAGAGCTGGTGGCAGCAGTTCCTCGGCGAGGCCATCGTCGGCGAGCTGACCGGCAAGAAGCTGCGCTTCCTCCCCGCCCGGCTGGAAGCCTGGGAACGCTTCGCCGCGCGCCATCCCGAGGGCCAAGTCCAGGTGCCGAGCAACCCGGGCATGCGCCCCTACGGGTCCAACCCCTATGTCGGCTACGACAGCGCACGCCGGCCCTTCCTCTACATCGGCGACTATCCCGAGGGGATCGCCCCAATGGCGCGGGTCGTGGCGGTCGAGAGCGAGGCCTGGTCAATGGAGTTGCTGCGCCGGGAAAAGCGGATCGAGCGGGGCGATCTGGTGATCGTCTGGGAGCCGGGCCAGAATTCAGCCCTCGACAGCGAGCGCATCGACGAAGGCCGCGACGTCGGCAATGTCATCGTTCAACGCCGGACCGACGGCGGGCTGGAAGATGCCGCCTACGACGTCACCTTCGCCTTCGTCTTCTACGCATTCCGCCCCGATGGGATGATCCACAAGTAGTGGGGGTCTGCCCTATCGAAGTAACGAGTCAGGCGGCCTGGCGGGTCGTCGCCGCGTCGACCGCGGCGAGCGCGGCCTCGATCACCTCGCTCGGAGAGTTGGGGCGGTGCGCCTGCTCGCTCAAGTAGCGGCGCCAGGCCCGGGCGCCAGGCTGACCATTGAAGAGGCCTAAAATGTGGCGGGTCATCGACTTCAAGGGCACCCCCTCGGCCAGTCTCGTCTCCGCGTACGCAATGAAGTCACGGGCCACGTCATGCCGGCTTAGCGGTCGGTCTTCACAACCGAAGAAACGGCGGTCGGCCTCGGCCAGGAGGTAGGGGTTCTGATAGGCGGCGCGGCCGAGCATGACGCCGTCGACAGATCGCAGATGGTCTTGCGCCGCATGGAGGTTGGTGATGCCGCCGTTGAGGACGATCTCCAGGTTCGGATAGTCCTGCTTCAGGCGGTAGACCCGTGGATAGTCGAGCGGCGGCACCTCCCGGTTCTGCTTGGGGCTAAGACCGCTCAGCCAAGCCTTGCGGGCATGGATGATGAAGGTCTTGCAGCCGGCGTCGGCGACCACCTCCACGAAACGGCAGAGATGATCGTAGCTATCCAGCTCGTCGATGCCGATGCGGGTCTTGACCGTCACCGGCACCGCAACGGCCCGCCGCATGGCGGCAAAGCAGGCGGCCACACGGTCGGGCTCGGCCATCAGCGCGGCCCCGAAGCTGGCTTTCTGGACCCGCGGGCTGGGGCAGCCGACGTTCAGGTTGATCTCGTCGTAGCCGAAAGCCTCGCCGGCCTCGGCTGCACGGGCCAGGTCGTCCGGCTCGGCCCCACCAAGCTGCAAGGCCACCGGGTGCTCGGCCGGGTGAAAGGCGAGAAATCGCTCGCGATCGCCATGAAGGATCGCGCCAACCGGCACCATCTCGCTATAAAGCAGCACCCGCCGGCTGATCAGACGCAGGAAATAGCGGTCATGCCGATCCGTCCAATCCATCATCGGCGCGATCGAAAGGCTACGATCCAGGGACGTCATGGGCCACTGTCGTCCAAACTTCAGAGAATCAGGACGCGCATATTAGGCGGCACCGTCCCGATGCCGCAAGCCGCAGAGGATCGCGAACAGGAACTCGCGTTTGGGAATTTCTGCTCGAGGCCCGTGACTACTGCGACTGCTGACCGGCCTCGTAGCCTTCCTGGAAGGACTGTTCCTTGTCCTTCTCGACCCGGTCGACCATCAAGCCGCCGACCAAGCCGACGCCCGCGCCGATGGCGGCACCCGTCAAGGTGCTACCCGCGATCGCCCCGACCACGGCGCCGCCGGCCGCGCCGATGGCCGCGCCCGAGCCCGCTCGCTGCTCCGTATCGCTCATGCCCGCACAACCGCTCACCGCCAGCGGTGTGGCAACCGCAACAACCAGAATGATGCGTCTCATCCTATCCGTCCTAACATTCGTCTCGGGATCATTCGTCACAGGGGTAGGTCTCGGCGGCCCATTGCAGGACACCATCGACCGCTTCCTTGGCATCGTACTCGGGATGCGTCCTCGACCAACCGACAAACGTCGCGATGGCTGCATCGCGGGTCGGGCGCTCATCATCCTCGATGCAATAGACGCTGCCTTCCAGGGCCCGACCCATGACGATGTTGAAGTGCACGAGGCCCGTCACGTAGCCGTGGCACATGTGAATGGCGGCAATCGCATTGGGATCATCCGCCCGCACGCCGCAAAGCGCGACCAGATCGCGCGTCGTATCGAGACGGAAATTCTCTTCCGTTACATTCGCATAAGCGTTCGGCGACAAAGCAAGCAAGAGTGCGACGACCGTCGCACAAGCGAATTTTCTCATATTCTCCTGACCTCCGCCTGAAAGGAAGCTGCATCCAGGTGTTGTATTCAATGAAACGCATTAACGCAATATGTGGTTGCGTGTTGCTTCGTTTCTTCTCAGCAAACCCACAAATTCAGCCAATTATGCCCCGGCGGTATCGTCGGCGAGATGACGAAAGAGCTGCTCGGCGCGCGCGCGCAACAGGGCCTGTCCGTCGCGTCTCGACCAGTCGTAAACACCGCGTCCGCTCTTCAGCCCGAAGTGCCCTTCGCGGACTAAGTCGGTCAGCTTTTCGGGCGGCGTCTTGCGCGTCTCCAGATCCGGCAGCAGGAACTCGGCGAACATGTGCATGATGTCGAGCCCGCCAAGCTCGGCCGATTCGATCGGGCCGGTGACCGACAGGCGCCGGCCCAGCGTCAACCTGACCGAGGCATCGATCGCCTCCGCCGAGGCCACGCCGGCGGCCCACATCGACCAGGCCTCGCGCAACATGGCGAACTGGATACGGTTGATGATGAAACCATCGACCTCCTTGTTCATCACCGCAGGGGTCTTACCCACCGCGGTCAGCATGTCGCAGGCCCAGGTCACGACTTCCGGCGCGGTCCGGGGCCCGCCGCAGACCTCGACCACCGGAATCAGCGGCGCCGGATAGACGAAGTGGATGGCCACCGCGCGCTCGGGATGAGCCATACGGTCCACCATCAGACTGATCGGCTGTCCACTGGTCGAACCGATGACGATCTCGGGAGGACAGATCGCGTCCATCCGCCCGAAGACCTCGCGCTGCAGCTCGCGCACCGCCGGCACCGCCTCGATGACATGATCGGCATCGGCAGCCGCGTCGTAGTCGGTAGTCGTGGTGATTCGGGCTAGGTCAGCGGCTGCGGTCTCCCGCGTCATTAGGTTATGATCGACGAAAGCGGCGATATTGGCCTGGATGGTGGACATGGCGCGTGAGAGGCTATCGGGGTTGCGCCCGATCAAGGTGACGGTCTTGCCCGCGCTCGCGAAGACCTGAGATATGCCCTGCCCCATCAAGCCGTTGCCGACCACGGCGACGCTGGCGATCTTGTCCGGCGCGATCATTCCGAGAGCCTCCCCACTGCGGATTTCAGAGCCTTAGCGCTTCGTCCAAGAGTTGCATGCTTCTCCTGCGCTCGTCATGCGAATTCGCGCCACGGCTGCGCGGCGGCGAACACGGATGGCTCAGCTCTCGCTAAGCAAGCAGGAGAGCAAGGACGCCGCAAGGTTCCGCATCAACGTAGAATATGCGGAAGGCCCAGATGGAAGGTCGGCGCCCAGTGGGTCGAGAACGCCAAGACGCGCGCTGCTGCCCTCCAAGACGGTCCGCGCCACTCGAGGCTCGAACTGGGGTTCGGCGAAAACGCAGAGCGCACCCGTCTCCTCGAGCTTACGCCGCATCTCCGACAGCCGCGCGGCACCGGGCGCCCGGTCCGGGCTGACGGTAATCGAGCCGACGGCGGGTAGGCCGTAGCGCCGCTCGAAATATTGATAGCCATCGTGGAACACGATGTAGGGCTTATCCGTCACCGGCGCGAGGGCGGCCGAAAGCTCATCATCTAGAAGGCGCAGCCGCTCCGTCAGGGCCTCCCCATTGCTTCGATACTGCTTCGCGCGCTCCTGATCCACCTCCGTCAAGGCGACGACGATCGCCTCCACCATCACCGCGGCGTTAGCCGGATCGAGCCAGAGGTGCATGTCAAGTGCGCCATGCGCGTGCTCATCCTCATGGTGGTCTTGTTCCTTGGCGTCATGATCATCACCGTGGTCGCCCTGTGCTTCATCACCGTGGTCGCCATGTGCCTCGTCGTCATGAACTTCCCAAGCGCCCCCTTCGCGGACGGTCAGGAGGGTCAGGCCCTCCGCCCCGCTCAACGCGACGACCTGCGCGTCTTTGGCGAGCGTGGCGACCGGCCGCACAAGAAAGGTTTCGAGCTCCTCGCCGACCCAGAACAACACCGCCGCCTCTTCGAGCCGCCGGGCATCGGAGGGCTTCAAGCTGTAGCTATGGGGCGAGCCACCACCCTCGACCAACAGATGAGGCTCCCCGATGCCCCGCATCACGCCAGCGACGAGAGAATGGACGGGCTTGATGCTCGAGACCACGACCGGCGGCTCCTCACTTGACGCAAGTCCCGGGAGAAGGCCGATCAAACAACCGGCCAAGAACCAGGCTTTCACTTTCATCTCGACCATCGTCTCCTATCGCTGCTAGCTGGCATCATGCTATTTTGTAATGATGTAACATTATATATTCATTCCCTGAGTTGGCAAGCCGCCACTGCTCCGCGAAACCCGGACGCCGTTCTCTCGATACTCCAACTTGCCTCTTGCCGCGCGTCGGTCCGCCGCTTAGGGTCGCGCCGATTTGGACGCGGAGCGCGGATCGGCATGGGAACGGCAGGCCCACGAACATGATAAAAGCGATCACCTTCGATCTTTGGGACACCATCGTCGACGATGATTCAGACGAGCCCAAGCGCGCGGCCCAGGGCCTACGCAGCAAGTATGACCAGCGCCGCCACCTCGTCTTCGAGGCACTGAGTTCCGATGGCCCGGTCGACTACGGCGACGTGGTATTGGCCTACGATACCGCCGACGCGGGCTTCAATCTGGTCTGGAAGGAGCTGCACATCAATTGGACCGTGGCCCAACGTTTGCGCGTTGTGCTTACCGGGCTGGGGCGGCAACTTCCGGAGGCCGACATGGCCGCTTTGATCGAGGTAACGGGCGATATGGAGGTGGAGATCCCGCCCGATCCGGTCCCCGGCATCGGGGAGGCTCTGGAAGCGCTCTCCAGCCGCTACAAGCTGGCCGTGGTCTCGGACGCCATCGTCACGCCCGGCACGGGGCTCAGGCGGATCCTCGAGCACTATGGCCTTGCACGCTACTTCTCGGCCTTCGCCTTCTCCGACGAGGTCGGCCATTCCAAGCCGCACCGCGCGATGTTCGAGAGCGCCTGCGCGCAACTGGGGGTCGGCCTGGAGGAGATCGTCCACATCGGCGACCGCGACCACAACGACGTCAAGGGACCTCAGGCTCTGGGCGCCAAGGCGGTGCTCTTCACCGCCACGCGCCCCGCCGACAAGGACACGACCACGGCCGACGCCATCTGCGAGAGCCATTACGAGCTGCCGGCGATCGTCGACCGCCTGGCGGCGGCGGGCTGAGTACATCGCCCCATAATGTGAGGGAGCTTGATCGATGAAGGGACTACGTTTTCTCGTCGTCGAAGGGTATTCGATCGAGGGCCGCAAAGACCTGCAAGCGGGCGGGGCCAGCCTCGCCAGCCAGCTATACGCCAAGATGCTGACACGCTGGGCGCCCGGTGCCGAGGTCGACATCGTGGCGCCGGCGGACCCGGACGCCGCGCTGCCCTCCGGTGCAGCGATCGAACAATACGACGGCATCGCCTGGACCGGCTCCAGCCTCACCGTGCACAAGCCGGACGAGAAGGTCCGCCCGCAGGTCGACTTCGCCCGCGCCGCCTTCGAGGCCGGCGTGCCGGGCTTTGGAAGCTGCTGGGCACTGCAGGTCGCGGTGGTCGCTGCGGGCGGTCAGTGCCGTGAGCACCCCAAAGGCCGGGAGATGGGATTCGCCCGCAAGATCGCCCTCACCGCCGAAGGCCGCGCCCATCCGCTTTACCGCAGCAAGAAGACCGTCTTCGACGCCTTCATCAGCCACGACGACGAGATCACTCACCTGCCGCACGGTGCAACCTCGCTGGCGGGAAATGACTTCACCCGCGTCCAGGCCGCCACCATCACCCACAAAGGCGGTGTCTTCTGGGCCTTGCAATACCACCCGGAGTACGACCTGCACGAGATGGCGCGCTTGTGCTATTGCCGCAAGCAAAAGCTGGTCGACAAAGGGTTTTTCCGCGACCTCGATGCCGCTCAGGTCTTCGTCGACCAGCTCGAGGCGCTGCACGAGGACCCAAGCCGCAAGGACCTTGCCTGGCTGCTCGGCATCGACGACGACATCATGAACGATGACATTCGACAGGCCGAAGTGCGCAACTGGATCGAGCAACTGGTCATCCCGACCCGCCAACGGCGCGGGTAAGAGGAGCGCCCGGACCATGACCGCACCGCGCGCCTGGCAGCGCATGCTGTCCGGCCGCCGTCTCGACCTTCTCGACCCCTCGCCGCTCGATGTCGAGATCGAGGACATCGCGCAGGGCCTCAGCCGGCTGGCCCGCTGGAACGGCCAGACGCAAGGCCGTTGGTCCTATTCCGTCGCCCAACACTGCCTGCTGGTCGAGGAGCTGGCCCGGGCCTACCGGCCGAAGTTGGAGCAACCGGGGTGCCTGGCCGTTCTCCTGCACGACGCTCCGGAATATGTGATCGGCGATATGATCACGCCCTTCAAGGCGGCGGTCGGTTTGGACTACAAGGCCTTGGAAAAACGCCTACAGGCGGCGATCCACCTGCGCTTCGGCCTGTCCGCCGTACCGCCGGCGGATCTCGAGCGGCTGATCAAGCGCGCCGACCGCGCCGCGGCGTTCCTGGAAGCGACCCAGCTTGCCGGGTTCGACGACCGGGAGGCACGAAAGTATTTCGGTCATTCGCGCGGGCTACAGCCGGTAACGCTCACGCCTTGGCCACCCGACCGCGCAAGGAAGGAATTCCTCAAGAGGTTCCGCCAGCTTTACGGCTCGCGACCGTGACGTAACATAGGTTGATGATGTCGCTGTCGACCGGCACTGCTTCGTTTCTCATCTACCTGGCGGCGGGACTGCCGCTCGTGCTGTGGCTCTATCTGGTCTTTCTGCACGGTGGGTTCTGGCGCGAAGGCCCGCGGCTGCCCGACTCGCCGCCCCATCAGGGATCCTGGCCGCCGGTGGCCGTTCTGGTGCCGGCGCGCGACGAAGCCGACTTGATCGGCCGGACCGTGACCGGATTGCTCGCTCAGGACTACCCTGGCCCGTTGCGCATATTTCTGACCGACGACCACTCAACCGACGGGACCGCGGCCCAAGCGGTCGAGGCGGCCCGGGCCTGCGGGCGAGAGGACGATCTTACGGTGGTCCTCGCACCGGATCTCCCCGCCGGCTGGACCGGCAAGCTCTGGGCCTTGCGGGCGGGTCATGCGGCCACCCGCACGAACTTCAACGAAGCGGAATTCATCTGGCTGTGCGATGCGGACATCGGCCATCCGCCGACGGTCTTGCGCCGGCTGGTCTCGCACGCGCTGGGCGACCGACGCGACCTGGTCTCGCTCATGGTGTTGCTGAAGGCCGAGCGCTTTTGGGGCCGGATGTTGGTTCCGCCCTTCGTTTATTTCTTCCGCAAGCTCTACCCCTTCGCTTGGGTTGCCGACCCGACACGGCGAACCGCCGCGGCTGCCGGCGGCTGCGTCCTGCTACGCCGCGATCCGTTCGAGCAGGTCGGCGGGTTCGAGGCAATCCGCGACGCCCTGATCGACGACTGCGCTCTGGCCGCCGCGATCAAGCACAGGGGCAATGGCGGGCGCATTTGGTTGGGGCTCACCGAGACATCGGTCTCGCTAAGGCCCTATGCCGGCTTCGCCGATATCTGGAACATGGTCGCCCGCAGCGCCTATACACAGCTCCGCTATTCTCCGCTCTTGCTGCTGACCACTCTGGCCGGCATGGCGATCACCTACCTGGGGCCGGCTGCCGCGCTCATCGCCGGGTTGGCCCGATCGGAGGCGATCGTCGCGGCGCTGGGCGGGGCCGCCTGGGGGCTGATGGTCATAAGCTTTCTGCCGACGCTGCGGCTCTACAAGGCCTCCCCCCTTTGGGCGCCGGCGCTGCCGCTCGTCGCCGTTCTCTACTCGGCTATGACTTTCGCCTCGGCCTGGCGTCACTGGCGTGGCCGCGGCGGCTACTGGAAGGGCCGCAGCCATCAAGCCGCTGGAAGCGGACCCGAGAGCGAAGTAAGCTGATCGCATGAGGGAACGTGCAATCGAGACACCGTCCGGCAAAGGTGCCGGCGATGAGAATTTCCCGGTCGGCTCGCGGCTCTTGCCGGCGCGCTTGCGCCCGCATGTCGCCCGCTACTACCGCTTCGCACGGGCTATCGACGACATCGCGGACAACGGCGAGCTGGCGCCCGAGGACAAGATCCGGCGCCTAGACCGCTTCGCCCTGGCGATTACCGACCCGACCGATACCGACCCGGCTCTCGAGACCGCGCATGCCATGCGTGAGAGCCTCGCCGAGACTGGCGTCACGCCGCGCCACTGCCTCGACTTGATCAAGGCCTTCAAGCAGGACGCAGTAAAGCTCCGCTATGAGGATTGGCCCGACCTTTTGAATTACTGCGAGTATTCGGCCAATCCGGTCGGCCGGTACCTGCTCGACCTACATGGCGAGGAGACATCGGCTTACGTCTATTCCGATGCCCTCTGCTCGGCCTTGCAGGTCCTAAACCACCTGCAGGATTGCGGTGACGATTATCGGACCCTCGACCGGGTCTATCTCCCCGAGGACCGGCTGGCCAGCGAGGGACTGGAGGTCACGGTCCTGGCGGACGGGCCGAGCCCGCTGGGCCTGCGCCGGGTTCTGGACCACTGTCTGGACGGGGTGGAGGAGTTGATGGCCACCGCCGAGCTTTTGCCGCAGCATCTCAAATCCTGGCGACTGGCAATGGAGTCGGAGGTTATCGTGCGCCTGGCCCAACGCTTGACCCGGCGGTTGCGGGCCGGCGATCCACTGGCGGGACGGGTGGCACTCACGAAAGGTGATTTCATCCTCGCCGGTCTCGGCGGGATGGCCGGCGAAAGCTGGCGGCGGCTTGCCGGGCGCGGGCCCGTCCGCGGCAAGGTCAGCGTGGAGCGGCCATGAGCGAGGCCGCGGCACCTCCCCTCATGCAGGCCGGCGACGGCGAGCATGTGCGCCGCTTGGTCGAGCGTTCGGGCACCTCCTTCTATTGGGCGATGCGCCTCCTCCCGCCGGAAAAACGCGAGGCCATGTTCGCCATCTATGCCTTTTGCCGCGACGTCGACGATATCGCCGACGACGAAGGCGACATCGCCCTGCGCCGCCGCGGCATCGCCGATTGGCGCGAGGAGATCGACCGCCTCTTCGAGGGCCAACCGACCCGCCCGATCAGCCGCGCTCTGCAAGGCCCGATCGAGACCTTCGCCCTACCCAAGGAAGAGTTCCTGGCCATGCTCGACGGCATGTCCATGGACGCCGAGGAGCGCATGGTGGCGCCGCCCCTGGACAAGCTCTTGCTCTATTGCCGGCGTGTCGCCGGGGCGGTCGGCATGCTCTCGGTTCGAGTTTTCGGCGATGCCGGTCCGACGGCCCTGAAACTGGCGGTCGTCGAGGGCGAGGCTCTGCAACTCACCAATATCCTGCGCGATCTCGGCGAGGATGCCGCCCGCAGCCGGCTCTATCTTCCCCGCGAATATCTGGAGGAGGCGGAGATCACCCTCGAGACCGCCGAAGGCGTGCTCGACCATCCCCGGCTGCCGCGGGTCTGCCACCGGCTCGCGGCCCTGGCCGAAGACCGGTTTCAAGAGGCCGAGCGCCTGATCGGGCGCTGCGATCGCCGGGCATTGCGGCCGGCGGTGATCATGCTGGAGGCCTATCACCGCCTGCTCGCCAAGCTGCGGCAGGAGGGCTGGCGCGATCCTCGGGCCAGACACTCGATCTCGCGCCTGGAAAAGCTCTGGGTCGCGGCCCGGTACGGTTTCCTATAA